>Ga0181531_10000016_pt1 | contig 167571 bp, 137 predicted proteins | sample PEATcosm2014_Bin_38_FD_119743 | JGI IMG/M metagenome (GOLD analysis project Ga0181531, IMG submission 119743) | Peatland microbial communities from MTU Mesocosm Facility, Houghton, MI, USA - PEATcosm2014_Bin11_10_metaG | ecosystem: Environmental > Terrestrial > Soil > Wetlands > Peat | place... | reverse complement strand
GCATCAGGCTTTCGCCCATTGTGCAAGATTCCCCACTGCTGCCTCCCGTAGGAGTCTGGACCGTGTCTCAGTTCCAGTGTGGCTGGCCATCCTCTCAGACCAGCTAACGATCAAAGCCTTGGTAGGCCGTTACCCTACCAACTAGCTAATCGTGCGCGGGCCCCTCCTTCGGCGCCTCTCGGCTTTCATCCTTGCGGATCTTATGCGGAATTAGCCTCGCTTTCGCGAGGTTATTCCCCACCAAAGGGCAGGTTACCCACGTGTTACGCACCCGTGCGCCGTGCGCCACCTGTATTGCTACAGGCGCGCACTCGACTTGCATGTGTTAAGCACGCCGCCAGCGTTCGCTCTGAGCCAGGATCAAACTCTCGTTTGAAACTGGTAGCTTGGCGAAAAAAAATGCCCTCTGATTTGCATCAGAGAGCCAGCCTGCCAAGCGAATTAATGTCGCTCGATTTTACTCAGACCATTCGGGCTCGAAAAGGCCGAATGGTTTCGAACGGATTCTGGCACATCGTATCGGTTGTCAAAGAGCAGAACCTCCCTGTCTTGCAGAAAGGTACGTCCACAGCCCAAGGAGAATACGACGAGCGTTCCGAAATGTCAACACCATATTAACGATTTCCACAGACTTCCACAGACGGCCTTTCTCATTCGCGATAAGGCTTTTATCACAAACGAGTTACGCGCATTCCTCCCCTTGCCGGCAACGAATCAGTGCTGGACTTCTTTGCGTTTTGAAATTAGCCTTGCGCACTTCGCGCGGCCAAAAATCGAAATAGGCTACCGCGAAAAATGCACGCCGTAGCGCTGGCGCTCTCGGCTGTACGCTTTGTTTCACACGGGGCAAAAGAAACCGCAGAGGCAAAATGCTTGAGCTAAATCACCGGGGGGCTACATTGGAGATGACCACGGCATTCAAGAAGTGGACGATTTGCGCAGGACTCTTGTGCGCGGCTGTTTTGAATCTGCCGCCCCAGATGCGCGGACAGAATGCTTCTGCGCCCGAACAATCAGGCCCCTACCCCTCGCTGGAAATCCGAAACGTAACCGTGATCGACGGCTCGGGCGGGCCGGCGTTTGGGCCGGTCAATATCTATATCAAGGGTAATCGCATCGAGCGTGTCGTCTCGACCGACGCCATTTCCCGCAAGGAGAAAGATGACGAAGCAGCCGGCGGCAAGCCGCCGAAGCAGGCCGATCGCGTGATCGACGGCAAAGGCATGTACGTAATGCCGGGCCTGATTGACGTGCACATCCACATCAACTCCAGCAAAGACGTGCCTGCGGAATACATCTACAAGTTGCTCCTCGGACACGGCGTGACGACCATTCGAACGTTCAATGTGGGGAATGACGACCCGAGGGCAATGGTCGAGGAAAAGAAAAAGATTGCTGCGAACCAGATCATCGCCCCGCGAATGTACGTCTATCCGTTCTGGGGACGGGGAGATGATCCGAGGTATTCAAATCCAGATGGCGCAAGACAGATTGTGGACGAATGGCACGCGCTGGGGGTGGATGGAATCAAGGTGATCGGCAAGCCTGGGCAATGGCCCGATGTGTTTCACGCCATTGCCGATCAAGCGCGCAAAAACGGCATGGGCGTAGCGGTGCACATCGGGCAGGATGGCGTTTACCCCATGAACGCCGTACAGATTGCGAGTGAGGGCGCTTCCACGATTGAGCATCACTATGGCTATCCAGAGTCTTCCTACACGACGAGGACGATTCAGGATTTGCCGCCGGGCTACAACTATTCGAACGAAGCCGATCGCTTCCTCGAGACGGGCCGGTCATGGCTGCAAGCGGATTTGCCGAAATTGCACGGCGAAGTGATTCATTCGCTGCTGGATTCCATGCACAAAAACGGCTTCATCATGGTGCCGACGTTCAGCATCTACGAAGCAAACCGCGATGTGACGCGCGCAGCGAATCTGCCGTGGCACTCGACGTACACTTTGCCCGTCGTGATGGATTCATTTCTGCCGAACCCGGCGCATCATGCGTCCTATTTTTATGAATGGACTTCGAACAAAGAATCCGACTGGGCGCGTGCTTACAGGCGGTGGCTGGACTTTGTGAATGACTACAAGAATCAGGGCGGCGTGGTAGCGGTGGGCTCCGACACGGGCTTCCTGTTCGAACTTTGGGGCTTCGGAACGATTCGAGAATTGGAAATGCTCGAAGAGGCAGGATTTTCGCCGCTCGAGACGCTTCACGCAGCGACGGAGAACGGCGCAAAAGTGGTGAAAAATCCGGAGCTTGGTTTGATCCGCCAGGGATATCTCGCAGATCTGGTCGTCTTAACCGAAAACCCGCTCGCGGACGTAAAGGTTTTCTACGGAAACGGCGTAACGCGCGTAGGCGAAGACCGCAAAGAAGTTCACGAACAATGCGTCAAGTATACGATTCGAGACGGCGTCATTTTCGATTCGCAAGCCCTGCTTAAAGATGTGCGCGATATGGTCGCAAAAGCGAAGCTGCCAAAGCGGGAGGGAACAAAACCATAGGGGATTACGGAGCCTTTCCTAGAACAGCTTTTTGACGCGCTAAGTCGGATGAAGAGAGCGCGGACGATCCGATACCCGCGGAATTGCAGTAACGGAAGGGCGGCAGCCTAAATTTCCTCCGGGACGACGTACGGCGCGCGATACGTGCCCCGCAACATGCGTGTGGCTTCCTCGTCGCCAATGACCTGCTCCTTCGCAGGATCGAAATTCAGGGTGCGGCCGAGCCGGTAGGATGCATTGGCCAGGTGCAAAACGGTTGTCGAAATGTGCGCTTCCTCAATCGGCGAATGAATGTCTTCCGCGCGACGGCTGCGGACGCACTCGATGAAATTCGCATAGTGGTCGCCGGAAGCTTTTCCGGAGGGACCAGGTTCAAGCTGATTCGTCAGCCACGTTTTGTAAGCGTCGTAGCCATCAATGGCAAGGACGCCTTTCGATCCGTAGAAAATGTTGCCGATGGTGTTGGTCTTCGCGTCTTGTGGACCGAGGGCCTGTTGTCTCGGGACGGGCACTTTGTAGGAAGCCGGTTTAATGCCGGCGGGTGGGACGGCGCTGCGACCGTATGCGCCAGAGCCTATCTCCGCCTCATGATTGGTAATCCAGTGGCGCACTTCGATTTCCATCAACCTGCGCTTGCCATTCGAATCATTGAAATAGACGGCGGTGTTCAGGGTATTCGGGGTTTCCTGGTCGTCGTCGAACATAAAGTGGCCGCCCATGGAGGAGACGGATAGCGGAAAGCCCACACCCAAGCCCCAGCGGGCGATGTCAATTTCATGAATGGCCTGATTGCCGATGTCGCCGTTGCCGGTATCCCAGATCCAGTGCCAGTTGTAGTGGAAGCGATTTTTTGTAAAAGGCTTCAAGGGCGCCGGCCCCGTCCACAAATCATAGTTGACTCCGGCGGGAACGGGCTCCTGCGGGGCTTTGCCGATGGTGTTGCGCCACTTGAAGCAAAGCGCGCGCGCCATGTACACGTCGCCGATCGTTCCATCGCGCAAATGACGAATCGCTTCGATCATGCCGGGATTCGAACGCGACTGGCTGCCATGCTGGCAAATGCGGTTGTATTTTTTCACAGCGCGAACAAGCTGCCGCCCTTCGAACCAATTGTGCGAGCAAGGCTTTTCCACGTAGACGTCTTTGCCGGCCTGACAGGTCCAAATGCCGATCAGCGAGTGCCAATGATTGGGGGTGGCGATAGAGACAGCATCAATCTCTTTGTCTTCGAGCAGCTTGCGAATATCTCCGTAACCAATTGGCTTAGGCGCACCTAGCTTCTCGACATCGCTGAGGCGCTGATTCAAGACGCTTTCGTCCACATCGCACATAGCCGCGATTTCGACGCCCGGCACATGATGGAAACCGTGGATGTGGTCCACACCGCGGCCGCGCAGTCCGCAAATGGCCACGCGCACGCGATCATTTGCGCCGAGAATTTTGCCGCCGAGCGCGAGAGCCGCGGCTCCAGCGCTGATTGCTTTTCCAGTCGTCTTCAGAAAGTCGCGCCGTTCGATTTCCATGTTCGCCGCTTTCCCGGGAAATGCGCCCGCACAAGCCGGATAGTATAGCTCCTATAACCCTTGGTGAGCGCAAGCAGCGAGGCTCGACCCGCTTGCCGAGCAATTGTTACCATAACCGCAGACTCCATGACCATGCAGGTTTCCTCAAAGAAAGGTTCGCGCCCCAAGAACGGCCGGCTGGCGGCTCGTTTGCTGGAAAGCGCGAAGCGCCTCTCCATGTTGCGCGCGGGTGAGCGCGTCGCCGTAGCCGTTTCCGGCGGCGCGGATTCCATTGCCCTGCTGCTCCTTCTGCGGGAGTTGCGCGAGAAACTCGGCATCGTCCTGAGCGTGGCTCACCTGAATCACAAACTGCGCGGCAAAGCTTCTGACGCCGACGAAAAATTTGTGGGCAAGCTAGCCGCCAAGCATAAGCTGCCATTACACGCTGAAACCGTGGATGTAGCAGCAAAGGCCAAACGCGAAAAAGCAAACCTCGAGGACGCCGCAAGACGCGCGCGCTACGATTTTTTCTCGCGCCTGGCCGCCGAGGAAAAGGTCGATTGCGTCGCCGTGGCGCATACCGCGGACGACCAGGCGGAAACCGTACTCGCTCATATCCTGCGCGGCGCCGGACTCGCGGGCCTTGGTGGAATTCATCCGCACGCGGGATGCGTCGTAAGACCCCTGCTGCATTTTCGGCGCGAAGAGTTGCGCTCCTGGCTGCGTCGCAAAAAGCAAACATGGCGCGAAGACGCAACGAATCAAGACACAACGCGACTGCGCGCGCGTATCAGAAAAAAGCTCCTCCCACTTTTGGAACTTCAATTTCAGGCCGGTTTCGTCGAGCATCTCGTCTCTCTGGCCGATCTCGCTCGAGAGGATGAAACATTCCTTGACGCGCTAGCACGGGAGCGCTGCGAGCGGCTGGCCACGCAACATCTCAACGAAACACGCATCCGGGTCACAAGCCTGTTGCAGCCGTTTTCAGAAAAAGGCCTTTACACCGATGACCCGCAAACCGCAGAGGTCGCAGGAAAAAAAACCCCCTCGACGGCCCTGACCAAGCGTATGCTCCGTCGTCTAACAGAAGAGCGAAAGCGAGGAACGGGCCAAATCACAGGGCAACACATCGACGCGGTTCTGCAATTGGCGCGTCGAGGGGAAAGCGGCAAATGGCTGCAACTGCCGGGCGTGGAAGTTCGCCGCGAACGCAACGAACTGATTTTCCGTGCGAACGTCCCAGGCAACAAACGCGGCGCAAATAAACACTCCGCCGCCGAATACGAGCACAACATCGATTTTTTAGACGGCGCAGCAACATTCCGCCTGCCCCAAGTGGGGTGTGTATTCCGCCTCAGGGTGATTGACTGGCTCACAGAGAGAGAGGAAACTATTCACTCAGGGGCGGTCTTGGACCGCGACAGGCTGCGTGCACCCCTGGTGCTGCGCAACTGGCGTCCAGGCGACAGGCTGCAACCCGCAGGCCATCAAAAAGCGCACAAGCTGAAGCGTTTGTTGAACGAAAAGCACATCAGCCGCTGGAAGCGCGACGGCTGGCCAGTGCTTACCAGCGGGGGCGTTCTCGTTTGGTCGCGTGGTTTTCCGATTGCCGCAGGGTTCGAGCCGAACGAGAAGACTCGATCAGGGATTTTGATCGCCGAGGAAAATGCTTGATGCGTGGCGGCCCAGCGTCCGGATCGAGTAAGCCAGTCAGCGCAGCCTATTCCGCGGCGCGAATTGGCGCCAGAGTCGTCGCCCTTGGCAAGGAAATTTCGCGGGCCTACAAAGGCCGCTGCCTGGATGTGGTCGTAACGCTGGACCGCGGCTTCGTTTTCGCCGCCGACTTAATCCGCGCGTTGGACACCTCGGTTGTATGCCACTTTGTGCGCGAGGATGTGCGCGATGTGGATGACGCGGGACGCGAACGCCGCGAAGTTTATTTCGGTGCGCGCCCCGAGCTGAAAGGCCGCGACGTCCTGCTCCTCGACGCTGTGCTCGAGAGCGGCGTAACGCAGGAATTTCTTCTGCGGCGTCTGGGGGAATGCGAACCCAGGTCGCTGCGTTTGGCGGTACTGCTGGACAAGCCCATGCGGCGGCGCGTGGGCCTGGACCCCGATTACTTTGGGTTCCGAACGGCATCTAACGAAGTATGGGTCGGTTACGGCCTGGCGGCGTCCAATGGAACGGGGCGGAATCTTCGAGCTCTTTCCGCTGGGGCGATTCAGGTGAAGCGGCGAGGCAAAAAGAAGTAAGATACAAGCATCCGCCCAGCCGCTTTCACGTGGAAGAAGATTCCGCGGGACAAAGGTGAGGACAAAGTGAATTCCAGTTCTACGGCAAAAACAATTTTATTCTGGATCTCCATCGTCTTCCTCGGCGTGATGCTGTGGAAGCTGGTCTCCGCGAACGGGAGCCAGCAGCGCGAGCTGACGCCGAGCTATAGCGAGTTCATGGCGAAGGTTGACGCCGGGGACGTCAAGGAAGTCACCATCTATCTCTCGCCGAACAGCTATGAGCTCCAGGGCGAATACAAGAATCCTCCCAACACGAAATTCGTCGCCACGGTTTACAAGGAAGGCGCTCCCGACCTCGTCAAGCGCCTGACCGACAAAGGCACGATGATCAAGGGCATGAAGGAAGTGCACAGCGGCGACTGGATTTTAATCCTGCTGAACGCCGCGCCTTTGATCCTGCTGGTGGGCTTTTGTTTGTTCCTGATGCGGCAGATGCAAGCCGGCGGAAACAAGGCGCTGAGTTTCGGCAAGTCGCGCGCCCGGCTGCTTTCCGCACAGCAGAAAAAAGCAACCTTTAAGGATGTTGCCGGAACCGACGAAGCCAAAGAAGAGCTCCAGGAAATTATCGAATTCCTCAAAGACCCGCAAAAATTCCAGAAACTTGGCGGGCGCATTCCGAAGGGCGTGTTGCTTGTCGGGCCTCCTGGAACGGGCAAAACACTGCTTGCGCGGGCCATCGCCGGCGAAGCCAATGTCCCGTTCTTCTCCATTTCCGGTTCCGATTTCGTGGAAATGTTTGTCGGCGTCGGCGCAAGCCGAGTCCGCGATTTGTTCGAACAAGGCAAGAAGAATGCCCCTTGCATCATTTTCATCGACGAAATTGACGCCGTCGGCCGCCACCGTGGCGCAGGCCTTGGCGGTGGACATGACGAGCGCGAGCAAACCCTGAACGCCTTGCTCGTCGAGATGGACGGATTCGAATCCAACGAAGGCGTCATCCTCATCGCCGCCACAAACCGCCCTGATGTTCTCGATCCTGCGCTTCTGCGCCCCGGCCGCTTCGACCGCCGCGTCGTCGTTGCCCGCCCCGACGTGAAAGGCCGCGAAGAAATTCTCCGCGTGCACACCCGCAAAGTGCCTCTTTCGGATGACGTTGAGTTGTCCATCATCGCGCGCGGCACACCGGGCTTTTCCGGGGCTGACCTCGCAAATCTCGTGAATGAAGCCGCTCTCTGGGCCGCCCGCCAAAACCGCAAATTCGTCATGATGGTCGACTTCGAGATGTCCAAAGATAAAGTGTTGATGGGCGTCGAGCGCAAGTCCATGATCCTCTCCGACGAGGAAAAGAAAAATACCGCGTACCACGAGGCCGGACACGCTCTGGTCGCGGCTATGACCCCCGGTGCCGATCCAGTTCACAAAGTCACCATCATTCCGCGCGGCATGGCGCTCGGCCTCACCATGCAACTCCCCGAGGATGACAAGCACACCTACACGCGCGAATATCTCGAATCCATGCTCGCCGTCCTGATGGGCGGGCGGTCCGCGGAAGAAATCTTCCTCGGCCACATCACCACTGGCGCCGGCAACGACATTGAACGCGCCACGGAAATCGCCCGCAACATGGTTTGCGAATGGGGCATGAGCGACCTCGGCCCCCTCGCTTACGGCAAGAAAGACGAAGCCATCTTCCTCGGCCGCGAAATTAACCAGCATCGCGACTACTCCGAGGACACCGCTATCCAGATCGACAAGGAAGTAAAACGCATCGTCAGCGGCGGCTACGATAACGCCAAACGCATCCTTTCCAACAATAGAGAAACCCTCGAGCGCATCGCGCAAGCCCTGCTCGAACGCGAAGTCATTGACGCCAACGAAGTAAAGCTGCTCATGGAGGGTAAGCCCCTGCCGGAAAAACCGCGCACGCCGCCTCCTCAGGCGCCTCCAGCGCCCAGTGCCGATCCAAAGGTGGTTCGACCCGAATTGCGCCCTGCGCCAGGATTCACGCGCGGGGAAAATCCGGCGAAGGCTTAGCTCGCGGAGCGGTCAAAATCAGGCAAATTGATTAACCTTTTGGGGCACGCTATCGTGCCCCTTTTCTACTGGGTTCGGCAGCGCGGCCGCATCTTGGCTTTAGGGAAAGCATTAGGATGCTCATCGTTCTAAGTGGTTTACCCGGAACTGGAAAGACGCCAATCGCTCAGGAACTAGTGCGCCGGCTTGGTGCCCTATACGTACGCATCGATTCGATCGAGCAAAGGGTTCGGGACTGCAAGGTTGAAGATTCACGTCTCGACGTTGCAGGCTACACCGTGGGCTATGCCATTGCCGGCGATAATTTGCGCCTCGGGCAAACGGTCGTAGCGGATTCAGTGAATGCCTTGCCCGTGACTCGAAACGGTTGGAGAGATGTCGCGCGGCAGGCCCAGGCGGAGATTTTAGAAGTGGAAGTGACTTGCTCCGATCGCAGCAAACACAGGGCACGTGTTGAGACGCGCACTACCGGCATTCCAGGATTGCGCCTCCCGGATTGGGAGCAAGTCGTTTCACGCGAATATCATCCGTGGGATCGCGAGCGCATCGTGGTGGACACGGCGGGCCACAGCGTTGGGCAAGGCGTTGAGCTGGTCTTAGAGGCGATTCGGATACGAAAAGAGTAGAATGTCCACATGGGACTCAAAGACAGCGAAAATCTGAACATTACGTGCCCATGCTGCCAGGCTAAGTTGGTGGTCGATCCCATCTTTGGAGCGGTGCTTTCGCATGAAGCGCCGGTGAAGCCTGGGCCGAACGTTGATCTTGAAAATGCCCAGGGGATTCTCGCTGAGCAGCATCGGCAGCGCGAAGACAAGTTCGCCGATTCCTTCTTCCAGGAAACTCACAAAGAGGACATCCTCGCGAAAAAATTCGAAGAAGCAATGAAAAAGGCCAAAGACGCCCCGGCAGGCAAACCTCTCCGTGATTTTGATCTGGATTAAAGCAGGACAGGAGTTCCTGCGTGTCTCTTTTCTTTTTGCGCCCGGCTATGTTCTTTTTACGAACGTTCAGCAAAATGGCCGGCAAGCCCACCCACGAAATCGGCTGGCAAGGATGTCTGCCCTACTGCCTTGAAACACCGCAAGAAATTCCGCCTGAAACTCCGCTCCCGAACGTTAGTCCTCGGCGAGCGCACCCTCATCATGGGCGTCCTGAACATGACGCCAGACAGCTTTTCCGATGCCGGCAAATTCTTCGACGTACACGAAGCGATCAAGCATGCCGTCGCCATGGAGCGCGATGGCGCCGACCTCCTCGACATCGGCGCGGAATCCACGAGGCCGGGTTCCCGGAGCGTCGCTGCCGAAGAAGAACTGCGCCGCCTGCTCCCCGTTCTTGGCGCGCTTCGCCGCCTCGTGAAAATCCCGATCTCCATTGACACGCAAAAATCCGAAGTCGCGGAAGCCGCTCTGGATGCTGGCGCAGAAATGATTAACGACATCTCCGGGTTAAAGCACAACACACGCCTGGCCGAAGTCGTCGCGGAGCACGGCGCCCCGCTCATCTTGATGCACATGCACGGAGAGCCCAGCACGATGCAAGAGGGCCCATTCGCCCGGGACGTTATGAAAGATGTCGCGAAAGGCTTGCGCCAGTCCTTGGCAAAAGCTCGCAAAGCAGGGGTCCCCGACTCGCAAATTATCCTGGACCCGGGCATCGGGTTCGGCAAAAGCTATCCGCAAAACTACGAACTTCTCCAAAAACTTCCACAGCTCGCAAAATTGGGTTATCCGTTGCTCGTAGGTAGTTCTCGCAAAGGATTTCTCGGCGCCACGCTCGCACGCGACGGCAAGCCCGCCCCGCCCGAAGGACGCATCTGGGGCACCGCCGCCACGGTGAGCGCAAGCATTTTATACGGCGCACACATCGTGCGCGTGCATGACGTGGAAGAAATGGCGCAAGTCGCTCGAGTCGCGGATTGCGTTGCTTATCCGCACGTCCGCTCGCATGGAATGGGCCGGCTGCCTCGCGGCACTACGCGCGCTTAGGGCTTTAGCTCCAGTACGTCGGTCGTCTCGCGGTCGACCGCCTGCTTGCTGTAACTCAGCGGAAAGTATTTTCCATGCGCCCACAGTGGCAGCAAATCGTCGTAATGCACGCTGCCAGGCTGCCCGCTCTGCCCAGGCACGTTGACGCCTACGCCTTTGTCCCAGTCGCTCAAATCGAAAATCTCTCGATAACTCGCGCCGCTCAACTGGTTGAACGATCCCCCGCCAAAATAAGTAGCGTCCACAGTGGAGTTTTCGCCGGGTCGCGGAACCGGCCCGCGATTGAAAACTTCCTTGGCACCTGGCACGATTCCGCCAAGCGGGTGAACGAACGAAGCGCGGTGCACCTGTCCCCACGCCCAATTCGCGGGATCGCTCCCCAATTTCGCCACCAGCTTTTCCTTCGCGGTGTGCAGCGTCTCCAGAAGAAGCGCATCGCGCGCAGCTTCGGGATTTTCCCCGAACACGCTCGCGCGCGCTTCCCCCAGCTCGTCTACGACTCTCACGGAATACAATTTGCCTGCGGCCTTTTGCGCGTCCGCGGGAACGATTTTGGCGGTGACTGCGTCGCTCAGCTCCAGCATCCAGAACTCATAAAGCGTGCCCGCTGTGGAATCCTCCGTAAACGCGCAATTCCAATCCAGCAGGAGTTTCAACGAAGCGTCCGCCCCACCACCGGCATTGGACGCCGCGTGTTTTAACAAACTTTGCAGTTTGCGCGCCGGTATCGGCACCACGTCGTTCTGCAAATTCTCCATATCCTCGACGCTCAGCTTGTGCCCGCTTTTTGCCGCCCCGCTCAAAACTTCCGTGATGCGCCCGAATCGGTCGGGAGGCGCCCATTGAAAACCTACCGCGTAAGGATAGTTCTCCGGAATCATTTTGTGATTGGCACTCGCTACAAATTCCGAAACCGGATTATACGTATGCGGCAGCTCGGAATTCGGCACATAGCCGCTCCACGCGTAGCCGCCCGTTTCCGTCACAGGTAGCAATCCCGTCCAATTCTTCCGCAGCGGCGCAAGTCCGGTGGAATGTTCGCCGATGTTGCCCGCGCGATCCGCGTAAACAATGTTCTCGGACGGAACTTTCCACCGCGGCATCGCCTGTTCAAATTCCTGCCAATTCTGCGCCCGATCCAGAGCCAGCGATCCCAGATAGCCCGCCGTCCCAGGCTCCGCGCCGACCCAATGCAGCGCCAGTGCCCTTTTCCCGTCCTCCCAAAGCACCGGCCCGTGCCGCGTGAATTTCAGCTTCACCGTCACCGCAGACGCTCCGCGAACGCCGATGCTCTCTGTTTTCACTTCCATGCGTTCCCAGCCATGCTCCGTCTTATACTGTTCCGGATCGGCGGGGTTCAACTCCGCGAGATATAAATCCTGCTGGTCGAGACCAAAAATCGTAAATCCCCAGGCGATATTTTCGTTGTGGCCGACGGCAACTCCCGGCAGCCCAGGCTCCCCCGCACCAATCACGTTCCATCCCGGCGCCACGAGATGCACGATGTAGCGCAGCGAAGGCTCGGCGATGACGCGGTGTGGATCGTTGGCCAGCAGCGGTTTGCCGCTGGCCGTCAGCGAACCGGATACCGTCCAGTTGTTGCTCCCCTGTACCGGCGTCTCGCGAAAATGCAGCGGCACGTCGCTCCCGACGAGATTCTGAAGCAACGCCGGCGACAAACCGGAATAATCCGTTCCCGGAGATGGATCGAGCTTCACCCGCGGATCGAGCTCGACAAGCTCCGTGGCCTTTTCTGGCCCAAGAAGCGCAACCAGTTGCGCGTCGTACAACTCGCTCGCCCCATTTCCAGTCACCGAATACGCCGCCATGCGGTTCAAACAATCTTCCGGCTTCCACAGCTCAGGCTTAAAACCGGCGAGCTGGAATTCCAAAGGAAGCCCGGTGCCACCCGGCTTCTGAATTTCCTCGATGTAGGCGTTAATGCCCGAGGTGAATGCCTCGAAAATTTCTTTCGCGTCCGTCGAGTAACTTTTGTATTCGGCATCCATGTCGCCGCGGTAGCGCAGCAGCCGCGCGCTGGTGTCACGCTTCACATAGGAAGGACCCAAAATCTCCGCAAGCCGCCCCTGTCCGGAGCGTTTCCACAATTCGATCTGAAACAAGCGGTCCTGCGCCACCACAAATCCCTGCGCGAAAAACAGATCATGCTGGTTTCGTGCGTAAATATGTGCCACTCCCCAGCGATCGCGCTGCACGCGGACAGTCTCGCGCAACCCATGCACAGTTAGCGTCCCGCGAATCACAGACAGCGCCGCTTTGGCGCGCGCTTCCAGACCCGCAGGCGCCGTCGCTGCGGCGCCCTGTGCGCTAGCCTGTGGCGCTGCTGGCCCTCTCGCCCCACCCATTCCCGCCAAAATCAGCGCAAGAACCAATACAGTTTTCTTCATCGCGAATCCTCTTGAGACCTCCCAAAAATGTCGGTGCGTCGGCCACAAACCAGTACTGTATGTAGACTCGACCCTTTCGACGGCAGCACTTATAAGCTCGTCTCTAAGTGTTGATTAGAAAGGGCTTACGGAAACATTGAACCCTTTAGATGCAACACTTACAAAAATCCGCAGGGGCCCTCAAAGTACAAATAGCCGGGAAACCGAGCGTGCTTGCCTCGGTCCTCGCCTCTCCCGGCGCGGTCCCGCACCCCGTTTCCCGCAAGGCGCCGCGAGCTTATACTACTCCGCACCCGGATGCACGGCTTGACGCCATAACCACTTCTCGCCATCGCTAATCCGCCATCGGAGACCAAACGAATGCGCCGATCCGTTTTTTTCCTTACGTTCTTGCTTCTTTACTTCCTCGCTTCCTCTCTCTCCTCCCCACAGCTTCCTCCTCCGAAGGATTCTTTGGCCCCGGCACAATCCAGCCAATCCGCCGCCGCTTGTTCAACCACGGACGCCTCCAGCTGCGCGCAAGCCGCCGCCAAAATCCTCCCTCAAGTCATGGGCCCGTCCCCCCTGGAAGAAAACCTCCGCCGCCTAACCGACGAAATCGGCGGCCGCGTCACCGGCTCCCCAGAAATGGCCAAAGCCGTCCAGTGGGCGGTCGCCGCCTTCCGCGCCGAGGGCGTGGAAGTTCATACAGAGAAATACACACTGCCTGCCACCTGGAGCGAAGGCGACACATCTCTTTTCCTGACCCAGCCGGCGCCCGATCGCACGACGCACGATGTTGTCAGCAATAAGCTGCTCGTCAATCTGGTCGATCTTTATCACTTCCGCGCGCGATCCGAAGGCTGGGGGCCAGCGACTCCCGCCGGCGGCCTTACCGGGCCTGTGCTCGATTTAAATTACGGCACGGCCGACGATTTCTCGCATGCGGGCAGCGCCCTGAAAGGCGCGCTCATACTCATTCACTCCGACATAGGTACGAGCTGGGCCGATCTCTTCAACGAATACCTGCGGCCCCTGGAAATCATCCGTCGCGCAATCGAATCCGGGGTTTCCGCAATTCTGTGGACCAGTGCGAGAGACGGATTGCTGGCATATCGCCACACGAACTCCTTGACGGGACAAATCGATAAGATCCCGCAAGCCATCGTGCTTCGTGAAGACGCCCTCCGGCTAGCTCGTATACTTGCCGCGAATCCCGGAAAAGTGCAGGCTGTGCTAAATATGCCCAACAAAATCGGCGGCCCCATCGAACAGCAAAATGTAGTCGGCGAAATTCGCGGTTACGAAAAGCCGGATGAATCCGTAATCCTTGGCGCGCACCTGGACTCGTGGGAACTCGGCACAGGCGCACTAGACAACGGCTGCAACGCAGCATTGGTAATTGAAGCCGCCCGCGCCATCAAAGCCACTGGCCTTCTCCCGCGGCGCACCATTCGCTTTGTCCTCTTCAGCGGCGAAGAGCAAGGCACCATTGGCTCGTTTGAGTACGTGAAAACCCACCGCGCCGAGCTCGACAAAATCCGCGCCATGATCACTTTCGATTCCGGCGACGGCCGCGTCACCGGCTATTCGCTGGGCGGCCGCCGCGACATCGCAGCCGGTGTTCGCGAAGTGCTAAAGCCGCTCGAGTCCTGGGGCGCCAACGATCACACTTACGACGCCAGCTTCGGCACCGACAATTTCGATTTTCTCCTCGAAGGCATCCCCAATCTCGTTGCGAATCAGGAAATCTCAAATTATTTGGTGAACTACCATGCCGCCTCGGACACACTCGATAAAGTGGACATCCGCGAGCTAAAGCTGAACACCGTGCTGGCCGCCCTGACAGCCTGGGGAATCGCCGACCGCACCGAACCTCTGGGCAAGCGCCTAACGCGTCCCGAACTCGACGCCCTCATCAAAGAGACCGGCCTCGACGAGCAAATGAAACTCCTAGGCTATTGGGACGACTGGCGATCAGGCAACCGCGGCCGCAAGCCTTGAGCCCTTTTCTGCGCGTCGCACGGCCGGAAAAACTGCGTTACTTTTTCTTGTGAATCGTGTATTTAGGCACCGTTCCGGCAGCCACAACCGTGTGTCATTGTGTTCTTTTGGACAGTCCACTCTTACGCAGCACGGGGCAATTTGTGATTTGCTTCCCGGTATACTGGAAGTGTGACTACAGACTCTCTCAACACGCAGGGCTCTAAGCCGTCGCGCATACTGGCCGTGGATTACGGCCGCGCTCGCATGGGTCTAGCCGTAGCTGATCCCGGCGCCGCCCAGGCTTCTCATCTGGCCTCCATGGATCGCATCAACCGCAACGAAGACATGCGCCGCCTCCGCGAAGTGGTCCGTGAACACTCCGTCAGACAAGTCGTTGTCGGCTTGCCCCTGCGCCTCGATGGCACGCGCGGCGAAATGGCCGAAGAAGCCGCCCGTTTTGGCAAGCGTGTCCACAAGCAACTCGGCATCCCGGTGGAGATGGTGGACGAGCGCCTCACCAGCTGGGAGGCGGAACGCCTGCTCGAAGAGCAGCAAGGCCGCACCATCCACGCCACATCGAGCAAAGGCAAACAGCGCCAAAAACAAAATGCGCGGCCCGACGTGGACGCCATGGCCGCCGCATTAATTCTCAACGAATATCTGGATCGCCTGCACGCAGAGACATCCGCTCAGGGTGAAAAAGAAGCGAAGAAAGCGGCTCAGGCATCTAAATAGTGAGGCTGACTTGAAGAGAGTTTTGCTCATCCTGTTTGTTCTCGTGCTCGTCGCCGCAGGAGCAGGCGCGTGGATGTGGTATTGCATCACGCAGCCCTATCTGGCCTTTGCGCAGGAAGGCGTTTTTGTAACCGTCCCTCACGGCGCTTCGAGCCGCGCTGTGGCTCGTCTTCTCGAAAGTAATGGCGTGGTCCGCAGCTCGATCGCCTTCGAAATTTACGCGCGCCGCCATCCGCGGCGCAATCTCGAAGCCGGCGAATACTTCTTCGACAAACCCCTGGCCGGCCGTGACGTTTTCTGGAAGCTCGCCAAAGGCGACATTTACAAAATCCCCTTTACTGTCCGCGAAGGCGAAACTCTCTACGACATTGCCCACGACCTCGAAGCCGCTCATTTTCTCTCCGCTGACGAGTTCATCAAAGCCGCGAGCGACCCGACTTTGGTTCGCGACATGGACCCGCATGCCCTCACGCTCGAAGGCTTCCTCTTCCCCGCGACGTATCAAATGCCGCGCCATCCCGTAGCGGTAGAATTGACCGCTGCCATGGTGAAGAAATTCAAGGAAGAATGGTCGCGCATCTCTGCATCGGCGGCAGGCGACGACAAAACGCGCACCGCGTCGGGCTATCCGATGTCCTCGATCGTCACGCTGGCCTCGCTCGTCGAGCGCGAAACACCCAAGAGAGACGAGCGCCCTCTCGTCGCCGGCGTCTTCGAAAACCGCCTTCGCAAAGACATGATGCTGCAATGCGATCCCACGGTAATCTACGCGCTCGAACAAGAGGGCCGCTACAACGGCACGCTCACCGGAGCCGACCTTCACGTGCACTCGCCCTACAATACGTATGAGCATACCGGCCTTCCGCCGGGCCCGATCGGCAATCCCGGCGAAGCTTCTCTCCACGCGGCTCTTCAGCCCGCCCAAACCGACTACCTCTATTTCGTAGCCAATACGGAGGGCGGACATTTTTTTAGCTCGACACTGGCCGAACACAACCACAATGTGACAAAGTATCGCCGTCTGCTTGCGGGGCTCCCGGCCGACCCGCCGCCGCCCCCGCCGCAGGCGCGTCCGGCAAGCAAAAAGAAGGCGCACGCCAGACAGCGCAAAGGCACGGCTTGATGACCGATTCGTTGAACACGAAAAAAGACCTCATCCTCGAAACCGCAAGAGAAATTGGGGCCTCGAGATGGACACTCGCTGAAATCGATCAGCTACGCCGGCGGCTCCAGGCCGAACACGGCGAAGCCGGCAAGACCAGCTCCGAATATATTGCCGACGTCCTGAAAACGGCGGGCTGGAAGGTTCTCACCACGCTCCAGGAAGAAGCCGAAGAGCAGTACGAAGAGGAATTTGAGGATTTGCTGCACTTCAAAACCCTGGAAGACGCCGAAGTCAGCATCATGCGTCTCGATGAGCTGATGCGCAAATTCAGGTCCCAAGGGGAAAATGCCGCCGTCGAACGCGTACTCGGCATCGCCCGCCTCGGAAAGCGCCGCGCCGAAATGATTTCGCGCAATCACAAGGTAGAACCCAACAAGCGCGAGGAAAAACTGGAAATCGCCAGCTGGTTCCGCATCTGGCTGGAAACTCCGGACGCCTTTTTCGACTGGCTCGACGTGCGGAAGCAGTCCCCCGACTTCAAAGCCAAATTCCCCCAGTCGGAGTCCCTCGAATGAGCCTTCCCCCGGAAGCGCTGCCCGGAAACGCTTTCGAATTGCCGGCTCTTTCTCTGGACGTGGAAGCGCTGGACCTCGGACCGGGCGTTAAAGCCGTTGGCCTGGAGCTCATCGAAACCAATAACCGCGAACCGGTTCGCGGCAAACAGGCTGCGGAAATCTGGTCCGCCATCCTTCCTGCCGTTGCAGGCGACGAACACTACGCTCTCGATTTTTTCAGTCACCTCGAACGCGTCAGGGAATTCTGCAGCGCACGCGACATTAAATTTCGCGAAGCGAGCACGCGCTGCATCGTTCTCCAGCAACCACGCCAGAGCCAGCTTTTCGAGCTATTCGAGCGCTTTGCGGGCGAAACCTTCGGCATCCGTGCGGGCGCCGCGGCGGAATCGCCCGACGCGGCTCTCGAAGGCGAGCTATCCAAGCGCGGCGTGGACGCCTACCAGCCTGCCTACGAACGCTACTATTTTTGCGCCATCTGCGAACCCGAAGACGGCTGGGTGACTCTCCTCAGTCCCACTCTCTGGGCCAGTGAAGTCATCCGCCGGGTCCGCCCTGCCGCCCAACCCTTTGACATCTACATCGCCCGCCCGCACTAGGCCTACAACACGCAGCTTTTTTCTCTGTGACCTCTTTGTCTGTGCGCCGAGCGCCGGGATAAACCTGGCGCTACACTTTTCTCTTCCAAAACAAGGACCTTGCAAACAGGGAATCCCGAGAATATAGTCGTTCTTCGATATAGCGATTATCGGACTACCAATGCCAAAACGTAAGCTCGACCCGCTGCCCTCCGCCGCTTTCCAAATCCTTCTCGCCCTCGCCGGCGAAGATCTGCACGGCTATGCCATCATGCGCCAAGTTGCCCAACAGACTGACGGCCGCATGCGCCTGGGCCCGGGCACTCTCTACAGCTCCATCCAGTCTCTCCTCGAAGAGAAATTTATCGAGGAGCTTGACGCTCGCGTGGACACAAAAGCGAGCCCGGATCGCCGCCGCTATTACCGCCTGACCTCGGCAGGCCGCAAAATTGCGCGTTCGGAAGCCGAACGCCTGGCCGACTTGCTGCGCGTCGCACGCACGCGAAAAATTCTAAGGGGGGACTATGTCTGAAAAGATATACGCCTTGCTGTTGCGCCTCTATCCTTCCCATTTTCGCCAGGCTTACGGCGATTCCGCCATGCAACTGTTCCGCGACCGCGCTCGCGATGAAAAAGGATTTTTCCCCAAGCTCCGGCTCTGGCTGGACATGCTGGCGGATCTCGTCATCTCCCTCCCGCGTGAATATGGCAATGCCCACTCGGCGCTAATCGCCGCTCCGGTATCACAGCGTTTGGAAGGGGCACCGTCCTTCTTTGTTCTGGAAAGCGAAGCGCCGCGTCCCGGAGCACTTCTGCTGGGTGGGGTCTTGTCGCTGACGGCGCTGGCAGCCTTCCCGGTTCTGCTGAGCGAGCTCCATCCTCGAACCCAAAACGGCAGCTCTGCCAGCGGGCAGCAACTGGGCCGCTCCCAGTCTTCGCCGCAGCAAGCTCATCAACCGAAGTCGCAAGACCCTGGCAAACCGGCAGACCGAGCGGCGGCAGGAAACGCGAATCTGGACGATGCCGAGCGCCAACGCGTGGTTGACGCAGCGGTTGCGGATCTAAAGCAGTACTACGTGGATCGAGAAGAAGCACAGAAGATGGCGGATGCTCTGCTCGCGCACCGGAAGCGCGGCGAAGACGACGCGGCCGCGAATGGCCAAGCCTTAGCCGGCCTGCTGACCAAACAGATGAGGGAGGTAAGCCACGACATGCACCTGGAGCTGGCCTATATCCCGGACGCCATGCTGGCGTCCCGCTATGATGCGCTGGGCCGCCCGCTGGAACCAACCCCTGACGACCGGGAGCATTTTCGGTCGGCGATGGAGCAGAACAACTGCACCTTCGAAAAAATCGAGATGCTGCCACACGATATCGGCTACCTGAAGCTCAACTCGTTCCCTGATCTTTCCATCTGCCGCCCAAAAGCCGAGGCAACAATGGCCTCCCTGAACCACGTCAATGCCATCCTCTTTGACTTGCGGGACAATCGCGGCGGCCAGCCGGAAATGGTGTCATTCGTGGCCGGATACCTCTTCGACCATCCAGAGTATTGGTACAACCCAAGGGAAAACACGACGCAGAAGTCGTGGACGCAGTCTCCTGTTAAGGGAAGCAAACTGGCTGACAAGCCGGTGTACGTGTTGACATCCGCCAGGACTGCTTCCGGAGCGGAACAGTTCTGCTACAACTTGAAAATGCTGAAACGCGCCACGCTGGTCGGTGAGACGACCAGTGGCTCCGCTCATTCCGGAGTGTGGCATCGGATTGACGAACACTTCGGAATGGGTATTCCAGAAGTAAAGCCTGTCAATCCTTACGCCAAGAGCGATTGGGAAGGAACAGGCGTCGAACCAGACGTAAAAGTGAAGGCCGAGGACGCCCTGAAGACAGCCGAAGATCTGGCGCTGCGCAAACTCCAAAAGAAGTAAGCCCCCTGCCTGCTCTACCCTGCCTGCTCCTTACCTACCTTGCTCCTCGATTTTTGTCTGTTTGCTATCCTCGCTGTCATAATGAGATATGCAGCCAATGTACGCGTTTGCATGTGGTTGCAGGATTGCATTGTTTATCAGAGAGGTTCGGAACGACTGATGCAGAGCAGGTTGGCGTGCACATTTTTGGTGACACTGGCGGCTCTTTCTTGCGGGTGCGGTGGCGCCATCAAGGAAACGCAAAAGGTCGCTCCGACGCAAAGAGCCGTGGCTCTGGACGCCACCAAAGAGGACCTGCTCGATAAATACAATGCCATAGCCAAGGGCGTCAAGAGCCTGAACATGACCGTCGAGCTGAAGCCTACCGCCGGTTCAAAGTACAGCGGCGTCATCGAGGACTATCACGAAGTGAAAGCTTTTCTGCTCGCGGAGCGGCCCGCCTATGTGCGCATGATTGGGCAGGCGCCCGTCATCGGCAAAACGGTTTTCGATATGACGAGCGATACCGACACGTTTCGCGTCTCGATCCCCTCCAAAAACAAATTCCTGGTCGGCCCGATCGGCATGGACCGCAACAGCAAAAATCCAATCGAAAACCTCCGCCCGCAGCATTTGCTGGACGCTCTCCTCTGGAGCGAAATCCGCAAGGAAGAAGAAGTGCTTTTTGAGGAGTTCAACGACGAGCAGGCAAGGTACTATATTCTGACCGTTTTGCGTGGGGGCCGCGAGCGGGAACTATTGCGCAAAATCTGGTTTGACCGGGCCAATCTGCAAATCGTGAGATTGCAAGAATTCGGCCCGAAAGGCGCGCTGCTCTCCGACGTGCGTTTCTCGGACTGGAGACCTCTTGTAGCGGACCAAGAAGGAACTCCGTTGAGTTTCTCTTCGTTCCCGTTCGCCATTCAAATCGACCGGCCGCATGACGATTACCATTTGAACTTGCAGGTGACTAAGCTGGTGCTGAACGAAGACATTCCGGCTGACCGCTTTAGACTCGAGCAACCCGCGGGCTCGGAATTAGTTCACGTCGGCGATGATGCGGAGAAAAAAAAACCATGATGGGCGAACTGGTGGTACGCAATCTCATCCATCGCCCGCTCCGTACTCTCATCGGCGTCCTCGCTGTCGGAGTAGAAGTGGCGTTGATCGTGTTGATCGTTGGCCTGACATCGGGAATGCTCTCGGAAACCGCCAAACGAATCGAAGGCATCGGGGCGGATATTATGGTGCAGCCGCCGGCGGCATCCATCCTGATCAATTTCAGCGGCTCGCCCATGCCCACAAAAATCGGGGAAAAACTTGCCGAGCTGAAGTACGTCCAGGCCACCGCTCCGGCATTGCTTCAGTTCAATTCCTCGGGGTCGGTGGACACCATCTGGGGGATCGAGCCGGAGAGTTTTCGCGCCGTCTCCAGCGGATTCGTTTTCCTCGAAGGCCACGATCTCGAAGGTCCGGATGACATTCTCGTGGACGACTGGGCCGCAAAAGCAAAAAATCTCAAACCGGGAGACACTTTCAACCTGCTGAATCACGACTGGCACGTCGCGGCCATCATCGAACACGGAAAAGGCGCCCGGCTCTTTGTCCCGCTCACCACGCTTCAGGATCTTGTCGGGGCGCACGACAAAGCCTCTATTTTCCTGATCAAGTGCACCAGGCCCGAGCACACGGAAGACGTCATGGCGGAGGCCCGCCAGCTTATTCCGGGTTACACCATTCGGCCGCTCAGCGCGTTCCTATCTTTGATGACCTCGACGAACATTCCCGGCTTGCAGACTTTTATTAACGTGATGATCTGGCTCGCCGTCACCATCGGCCTGCTGGTGGTTTTTTTGACCATGTACACCACCGTGATCGAGCGCACTCGCGATATCGGCGTGCTGAAATCGCTAGGAGCAGGGCGCGCCTTTATCGTTCGCGCTCTGTTGACGGAATCGGCTGGGCTTTGCCTTATTGGGATTCTCGCGGGAATTGGCCTGAGCTATTTGGCGCGCGCCGCCTTTCTCGCCGGCTTCCCCACTCTTTCCATTCTCATTACCTGGCCGTGGATTTTGCGCGCCGGGGGAATCGCCTTGCTCGGTGCGATGCTCGGCGCGAGTTACCCAGCGTGGATAGCCAGCCGAAAGGATGCGGTAGAAGCGCTGTCCTACGATTAAAGGACGGATGAAAACTCCCCGCCGGCCGCTCAGTAGAGGGAAGAACGCAGCCATTAGAGAAAGGGGATTTTAGCCGCAGACCGTCGCCGCGGCTAGGCACAGATGGGAATCACGGCTACAATACGTGAACCTGCCGAAGGGCTGACAGTCCCGGGAAAAAAGAGCTTGGACCCGATATTAAAAACGGAAAACTTGTGGAAGCTCTACCGCGCAGGAAAGGTGGATGTACCCGCGCTGCGCGGCGTGAATTTCGCGGTAGCGCCCGGAGAATCGGTGGCCGTCATGGGCCCCTCTGGCTGCGGAAAATCTTCGCTCCTCTACGTGATTGGCGGGCTGGCGCAGGCCTCGAAAGGCCGCGTCCTGGTGGATGGTAACGACCTATCCGCCATGAGCGACGCGGAACGCACCAAATTGCGGCGCAGCAAAATTGGATTCGTCTTCCAGCGCTTTAATCTTCTTCCGACGCTGCCCGCGAAAGGCAACATCGCCATCGCCCAGTTCATCCACGGAGACGGTTTCGATCCCCACCGTTTTGAAGTGGTCACGAGCCTGCTCGGTCTCGCCGGGCGCCTTCAGCATAAACCTTCGGAACTCTCCGGGGGCGAACAGCAGCGCGTGGCGATAGCGCGCGCGATCATCAACGAGCCAAAGATTCTTTTGGCCGACGAGCCTACCGGCAATCTTGACTCAAAAAATTCCGAAGTGGTGCTCCAGATGCTCCGTCAGCTCAACAAGGACCTGGGCCAGACCATCGTCATGATCACGCACAACCCCGAGGCCACCGCCTATTTTGACCGCGTGGTGCACATGCGCGATGGCGTGATTGTCGACGGCGTCCCCGCAGACTGAAATGGCCAGCCTCGGACAAATCTTATCGAAGACGTTTTTCTGGGCCTACGAGCGCGGCACCTGGCAGTACGACCTCGCGGTAGGGTTGATTCTTGTTTTTGTATTGCTTACGCCCCGCGCCTGGTTCCACGACCAGCCCCAGATGGGCCTTCCGGCAAACACTCCAGGGCAAGTCGTGCTGCTCAAGAGCGAAGGTGGAACCGACACTTACCGTGTGGATACCCGCATCCTCGCGCCTCCCGCGCAGACACCTGCGCTCGAAAATGAGCTCCATAACGCCCTGCAAAAGTCGCTCCCGGATCTTCACAACAAGCGCTTCACCATCGCCAACATTGAGCCGGTGCGCGACGCGGATGGAACGGTGATCGCTTACCAGGTGGAAATTCACCATTAGCTGCAAGGGAACTACGCTTCTGGAGCAAAAGCGGCCAGCGCCATTCGCCGAGCGTGCGTCTTCTGGCGGGGCCGTTTCAATCAGCGGAAACGCAGCGCAGCGTTCTTGCATCTCTACCTATATGCTAGGATTTGAACGCACCCGGCATGACAAGAGTTTGACTATGAACAGGGGTTTCTATTGCTGAGACGTCAGGTTGCTTTACTCGTTCTGGGGATTGGCGCCGTAGTTCTCTGTGCGCCCGCGAGCCGCACGCAAACAGCCGGGAAGTTGACCACCGAAAGCGTCCTCGCCATGATGGACCGATCGGCCAAAGATTTTCGTAGCCTCACCGCGGACATTGAAAACACGAAATACACAGCGGTAGTGAAAGACACCTCGGTCGAAACCGGGCAGATTTTCGTCCGGCACGATCAGAAAATGCGCATTGAAATCACCAAGCCCGAGCCGCGCACAATTCTGCGTACCGGCGATTCCCTGTTTCTCTATAACCCCAAAATCAAGCGCGTCGAAGAATACGACCTCGGCAGAAACCGCGCCATGATTGACCAGTATGTCCGCCTGGGATTCGGCACCAAGAGCGAAGACCTCAAGAAAAGCTACCTCGTAACGTTTACTGGCGAAGAGGATCTCGACAACAAGAAAGCCGCGGTGCTCGAGCTGACTCCGAAGTCCGACTCCGTTCGTAGCCAGATCACGAAAATTCAGATGTGGATTGACGAATCCAAGTGGCTTCCCATCCAGCAAAAGTTCTACGAAGCCGGCTCGAGCGACTATATCCAGTTTCACTACTCGAACGCGATGAAAAACCTGAAGATCAACGAATCCAAGTTCAAGCAGGACTGGCCCAAAGACACGACGCGCGAAAAACCCCACGCTTAATTCAGCAGGATTTGCAGGTCAATCGGCAGACGCGCGTTCGGTCGCAAGAAGTTGTTCCTTGCGCGAAAGCCCCCATCGGTAGCCGGCCAGGTTTCCGTCCTGACGAACCACCCGGTGGCATGGCACCACGATCGAGACTGGATTTGTGGCGCAGGCGCGGGCCACGGCACGCACGGCTTTGGGGTTTCCGAGTGCGCGGGCAACCTGCGAATAGGTGCGCGTGGCGCCGCGTGGGATGCGCTGCAGTTCCTGCCAGACGCGGCGCTGGAATGCCGTGGCTTGCAAGTCGAGGGGCAGATCCACCTGCGCAGGCTTGCCTTCTATGCGCTGGACAATTTCGCTGACCCATCGCTGTACACCGGCAGCCGCGGGCGAGATTTCCGCGCGCGGATATTCATCTCGCAATTCTGCGACGAGTTTGCTTGGCGTGTCCCCCAAATAAACCGCGGAAACGCCGCGCTCCGTGGCCGCAACCAGAACTTTTCCGAGCGGCGATTTTGCGATCGTGTATTCGATTTTCATGCCTTTTCCTCCCTTTCGATAAGTTGCCGGGGTCATTCCGAGCTGCGCGTTGCTGCGTTCGTAGACGCGGCTCGATGAGCCGTAGCCGGTTTCGTAAAGCGCGTCGGTAATATTTTTTCCACCGCGAAGCAGGCTCTTAAAGCGCTTCACTCGTAAAGCTTCAGCGAGCTCGCGAGGCGCAAGGCCGGTCACTTGCCGCACGGCGCGCCGCAGCGTAGCAGCGTTTGTATTCAGCTCGAGTGCAACCGCGGAGAGGCGCACGCCTTCTTCGCCCGATTGCGCAAGATATTTTGCCGCGCGCGCAACCAGCGCCGCAGAAGCCGAAATTTCATCAGGACGGCAGCGCAGGCAAGCGCGATAGCCTTGTTTTTCGGCTTCTTCGCGCGTGCGAAAGAAAACAACATTGCGCCGCAACGGCCGCCGCGCGGGGCAGGATGGCCTGCAGTAGATGTGTGTCGAACGCACGGCCAAAACGAACTGGCCGTCTGCACGAGCATCTCGCTGAAGCGTGGCGCGCCAGTATTGCGCCGCCTTGCGCGGCGAGACTTGCGCGGAAGCAGCCGCGCCCGCATTCGCTCTTACTTTGTTCATCGTTTCCATACTACGAAAATAGCGCAGCCCATAAATCAAATCTATCCGGAAAGGCGCGCCAAAGTGGATTTGATCAGAGCTTTTTGAGGGGCAACAGGCGCTATGCGAAAAGAAAAAACAGGCAAACAGCACGCTTGAGCGATGCAGGTGCGCAGCGTGCTGCGCGCCTACTACTAAAAGATATTCACGCCTCGCCTGGCGTAGGCACGACTTCCGCCGCATCGGCTGGATTCTTGTGCGGCGCGGTGATGACGAGAAGAACCGCCGTAAGAATGACCGCAGCCGCAAGCGCCGTCCGCAGTGTGATCGTTTCCCCCGCGCCAATCCATCCTAGAATAAGGGCTACCACCGGGTTGACGAACGCATACGTCCCCACCCGCGCCGCGGAGCTCTTTTTCAGGATAAACACATAAGCGGTAAAGCCGATCCCCGATCCAAACACGATGAGATAAGCCATCGCGAGCCAGGAGCGCAGCGATATGGCCGCAAAGTGCACCTGATGCACCTCCCCGGAGAGAAACGCCACGATCCAAAGCGCTGATCCGCCGACGAGACTCTGCATGGCCACCCCGAGCATAGGCGAACTCGTCAGGTCGTTGTGTTTCGAATAGATGGACCCCCAAGCCCAGCAAAACGAACCGACGACCAGAATCCCCGCGCCGGTCAGATCAACGCGATCCGAGCCTCCCAGATGCGCTGGCCCCACAAGCAGCGCCAGACCGCTAAAGCCCATAACCAGGCTGGCAATGACTCTGGGCCCTGGTCGCGCTCCTCCCGGCCGGAGCCAATCGAATACGACCATCCAGAAAGACACCATAGCCACCAGCAGAGCCGCCACGCCCGTCGGAACGGTGCGTTCCGCAAGGCAGACGCCTCCGTTTCCCATCAGCATCAGCAACAATCCGGTAATCGTGGCAGTGAGCCACTGCGTGCGCGTTGGCCGGACGCCGGTCTTCCAGCGCAGTATGGGAAACAGCAACAGTCCCGCTGTCAGATGACGCAAGGCGGCAAGCGTCAGCGGCGGAAAAGACTCGATTCCTATCGAAATGGCAAGGTAAGTGGAACCCCAAATTATATAAACCGCGGCGAATGCGAGGATGAGAATCAGGGCATCGCGTTTCTCGGCATCGCGAGTATCGGTTTTTGCCGCTTTGGGAGAGAACATTCAGTGCAGCCTGAGCAACTTAGGCTAAGGGAACGGGGACAAACGGTCGAGCGCCATATTGGCAAATATTCACAATGCGTGGAGTGACGGCGTTACGAGATGGGGTACTATAACCAAGTGTTTTAGTTTAAGACACTTCGGGCGTTTGGGCGGTTTCCCACAGGTTGACGCGTACGCCTTACGATGGCATTTTATCCACCCATTCATCTGAGTCTGGGGGCCGCACCAACCTTTATCCGAAGTGGAATTTGGTAACGAAGTGGAATTGGGCCCGGTTTTGGCAGCACTGAATTGGCATTTTTGTAAGTGTTCTCTGAGGGCGTGATGGGCGCGACACACCGCGCAAGGCCGATTCCATCGGCGGAAAACCAAGCACTTGGGGCGAAGGCCGCGCCGCTGCTACAACCGGTGCCCGTCGAGCCCGCGCGCATACCTGCTCTGCGCGTGACGCCGTTGCTTAAGCCGGGCCAGCCGCGCCGCTTCGTGCGCGTGCCCACACACGCCGTAGGCGTTCACAGCGAACAGCGGGAATACCCGCGCGCAACCCTGAAACTCCCACTGCGATTACGCGGCGTAAATTCCATCGCCGAAGACTTCCCCGTAACCCTCGTCACCCGTGACATTAGCTCGACAGGAGTATTCTTCCTCTGCCCCAAAGAAATCGCCATGGGAGCGACGATTGAGCTGGAGATCGTCTTGGTCAGCCGTCCCATGGGCCACGGAAGCGTCGTGATCGCCACAAAAGCGCGCGTAAGCCGCGTCGAACCCGCCGCAATGCCCGGCTGGTACGGTGTAGCCGCTTCTTTCGATGACGTCCACTTCGACCGCGACGACAACGTACCTTCGCGCTTCCTGCAACCGTAGGATTTCCCCGCGATTTGTGTGTTCTCTTTTTTCCGCCGCTAAAAGCAGAGCAGCCCTACCTTCACAACTGACCGACGACCAGTCAAAGCGGGCTTCACGGCATCGTGGATGACGCACACATAAAGGAGAAGCGGGTCAACAGGGACCGATTGGCGCAGCGGCTGGAAAAACTCTGTTTTCGGGCTGTCGGGCTGCCTTCTGGGTAGCTCTAGCTACCCGCCTCATACCCGGCCAAACGCCGGAGAAGGTCTCAAACCGGCGGTTGGCTGGGCCGGCGCGCGCCCTGCGCGACGAGCATCTTAAACTGCGGGTCGTTGTGAAGAATCTTCAAATCAGGATCGTTCATACACCAGTTCGCATTTGAATACCCAGCATCCAAAGCACGCCGGAAGGTTTCGAGCGCGTCCGCTTTCATTTCCAAAACCCCATAGGCACACGCCGCGTTGTAGAGAATATTCGCGTCCGTGGGTCGCATGGCCACCGCAATCTTTATGTGCATGACGGCTTCCTCTGGCTTGCCCAGGTTGGCCTGGTCGGCCGCCAGCAAAATCCGCGCCCGCACGTCATCGGGAAACCGCTGTAACTGCGTCTCGAGCACTTCCATCTCTCGCCGCCGCAACCGCTCGGCATCCGCTATCCGCCCCAGCTTCTCGAACGCGTTGATCAGGGGAACCAGCGCGTTATAGTCGTTGCTTACGATTTCCAGCGCACTATCCGCCAGCTCGGCTGCCTCGGCATAGCGCCCCGACGAAAAATACGCGCGCCCCAGCACGTCGTGCGCGCCTTCGCATTCCGGCTGCTTTTCCACGGCGCGCCGCGCCAGCTGGATGGCGTCGTCATAATGCTGCTGCGCGTACTGGATGCGGGCCCGCGCGGAGAGCACATCCGGCATTTCCGGAGCCAGCCACTCGGCTTTAGCGCAGGCCACCAGCCCCTTCTGGACATAGGCCGGGTCTGGGCTGCGAAACTCATGCATGCCACCCCAAACGTGCGCAATTCCCGCGTACGCCAGCGCAAAATTCGGATCCTGCTTGACAGCCTCTTCGTACATCGCCAGTGCATATTCAAACTGCCGCTGCCGCAGGTAATTCCGTCCGCGCAGAAAAAAATCGTAAGCCTGGGGATTGATGGTCGCTTTCTTCGCGATGACCTTTTCTTCCTGCGGCGAAAGGGTGATCTCCAGAGCCTTGGCGATGCTGAGTGAAATCTCCTCCTGAATGGCGAACACATCTTCCATCTGGCGGTCGTAGCGTTCCGCCCACACCGAATGCCTTGTTGTGCTTTCGACAAGTTGTGTCGTGATACGCAGGCGATTTCCTGCGCGCCGTATCGAGCCTTCCAGCACATACATGGCTCCCAGCTTTTCTCCCACTTGCGGCGCGGTCACCGGCTTGTCGCGAAATTGCAGCATTTCCGAGCGCGGAAAAATTTCTAGCCGCGCGATCTTGGACAGTTCCGTGACGATGTCTTCCGTCATGCCGTCGCGGAAATATTCGTCTTCTTTCGCACCGCTTAAATTTTCAAAATAGAGAACGGCGACAGTCTTCTTCTTGGGTGCCTGCGGCGTTGCTTGCCTGCCCGTAGACGCGCCGGTGTCCGCGGCGGCTCCCGCGCCACGCCCGGCGGAATCCACGCGGCTCGACGAATCCAGGTCACGCTTCAGCCGCTTCAGGTCCGCTCGAACTTCCGCTGCGCTCTGGCTACGCAGATCGCGATCTTTTTCCAGCGCCTTGGCAACGAGGCGGTCCAGAGCGGCCGGAGCTTTGGGATTGGCTTTCGAGATCGCCTCCGGCGTTTCATTCAGGATGCGGTTGAAAATGACCGCCGACGTCTCTCCCGCAAAGGGCAACGAGCCCGTGGCCATCTCATAAAGCACCACGCCAAACGAAAACAAATCCGTACGCGCTTCCAGTTCTTCGCCGCGTGCCTGCTCCGGCGACATATAGGCCACCGTGCCGAGCGAACTTCCCGGACTCGTCAGGTCTTCTGCGGGAACACCGATGGTTATATTGGAATGCGCGTTCGCTCCGCGCGAGCAGGCTTCCGCAGAGCCTTTTACGAGAGTCATCTTGGCGAGCCCGAAGTCCAGAATCTTGGCGTGCCCGCGTGCTGTGACAAAAATATTCGCCGGCTTGATGTCGCGGTGCACGATGCCTTTGGCATGGGCCGCGTCGAGTGCATCCGCGATTTCGATTGCCAGCGTCAGCAGCGTCTCCATGTCCAGCGGCCGCCCGGAGATTTTATGCTTGAGAGTATTTCCGTCGAGGAACTCCATGGCGATGAACGCCTTACCATCGTAGTCGCCGATATCGTAGATCGTGCAAATGTTGGGGTGGTTCAACGCGGAGGCGGCCTGCGCTTCGCGGCGGAAGCGGCTCAGCGATTGCACGTCGTGCGCCAGATCGTCAGGAAGAAATTTCAGCGCCACGGCTCGTCCGAGGCGCGTGTCTTCCGCCTTGTAGACGACTCCCATGCCTCCGCCTCCAAGTTTTTCGAGGATGCGATAGTGGGAAACCGTGGAACCAATGCGAGAATCGGAGGCCGGCATGAGAGACTCGATGTTAGATTTTCCGAGCCAAATAATCAACAAAAGCCGGGCGGCGTGCCCTGCTTTGGAGTGCGAAGCCACAGCGCAGTGAGTTAGATATTGACGGCGTTCTTCAATGAGTGGGGCCGAAAGCTGGCGAGTTAACGCCCTCAGAACGGACGAACAGTTGATTGAACATTTGAGTCGGACTCCTTTTTGAAAGTGGAAAGGCGATCCGACTCTGCGTCGTCAACGTCTGACAAACCACTGCCGTATAGAGGGCTACGGCCAGCTAATCGTCAAAGCGGCCAGAAAGTCCTTGCAACATTCTTCATCGTCTTAGCAAAGATCTATATCGTTGCTAGTACGAACATGTCGGGTTTGCAGGAGTTAGGTTTCCCCGCCTATTTTTTTGGGCTTATTATGTCGAGGACAACAGCAAAGTACCATTGGCGGCCAGTGTTCGAACCGGAAGGAAAACTATCTGGTCCTGCCTCTCTTTGGGGATTCGCTTAGGCGGGTGACGTGAAGTACAGATTTTTGCATGGTGGGCTTGTGCTGGCGGTGTTGGTCGTGGCCGCCTTTCCCGTATTTCACGCAACGGGTCTGAGCCCGTGGTTGCACCGGAGCAGCGGGCCGAGCCGACCTGCAAGCGGCTTGCGGTCGTTTGAAATTGTTCCCTTGGAGACGGTGTCAGAAACTTCGTCTAACGCCAGTATTGGCGACCTAAACGGCGATGGACATCTCGATATTGTTTTGGTTAAGGGGCGCCATTGGCAGCTGACCAGCCGAGTGTTTTTCGGCGATGGCAAAGGACATTTCACACCGGGACCTCCGCTGCCGAGCAAAGCTACGCGGAGCTACTCCGCTTCGTTGGCGGACATGACCAAGAGCGGCCATCTAGACATGGTGTTGAGCAACGATCAGCCGGACGCGAAGTTGGTTCTGGTGAACGACGGCAATGGTAATTTCACGATCGGCGGCACCTACGGGGACCCAAACTGGGCAACGAGAAACGCAGCGGTGGGAGACTTGAATGGAGACGGCTATCCCGATATTGCGGTTGCAAATCGTGGAATGACCAGCTACGTCTGTCTGAATGACGGCAAGCTCCATTTCGACTGCCATCCCTTGGAGAACTCGCCGAGCGCTGCAACAGTTGCGATTGCTGACATGAATGGTGACGGAGCAAACGACGTGATTTACGCTTGCCGGGATTCGTGCCAAAGCGTTGTGTATTTGAATGATGGCAAGGGCAACTTCCCTCGCAAAGTAGTTTGGGGACCGAGCAAAGCATCCACGCGCGCCATGGCCGTCGCTGACTTTGACCACGATGGCCATTTGGACATCGCCGCTTGCCACGAGGAGTTCGGATGCTTTGTTTATTTGAATGATGGCAAAGGCAACTTCGGACCAGGTATCCAATTCCAAGCGCCGAAGGATGTGCCATATTCCATGACCGCCGCCGACCTGAATGGCGACGGCCTACCGGAAATCCTTGTTGGGTATGTCAACGCTCCCGGAATGATTTTCTTTAACGACGGGACAGGAAAGAAGTATCAATCCGTGCCATTCGGCGACGGTAAGGGAACTATTTACGGGATGGCCGCCGCCGATTTGGATGGCGACGGATGGACGGATGTTGTCGTGGCGCGTTCTGACGCGCCGTGCTTTGTGATGTTCAATCGACCGTTTGCGAAAGGAGAGGAATCAACTTCTCAACAACCGGTCATCCCTAAGACCGCCGCTCCCCGCCTCCGCCGCATCGCATTCGAGCATCATGGATTCGGGGACCTTCTTAATGACGCCAAGATAAATGAAGAACAAGAATACGTGAATAAACGTGGTCGTCTTACAGTTGAAGCTGCATACGACCAGAAAAAAGTAGACGAGACGAAGAAGGCGCTTGAAGATTTTTGGAACAGCCGAGGGGTCTTGGTCGAAGTCAGCACAACTCTAACGTCGCTTCCGAATAGGGTGCAATACGCCTCCCTAAGATTTGACATCTACAAGAAATAAGTACGCGACGAACTGAGTCGTTTCGTATCATCTTTGGTCAACGGTCTAGAAGCTACGGTTCTGATTATGTCATGCTTTTCTGCAAAATTGCAGTGGCTAGCTCGGCCGTCGAAGTCAGCGCCACATAACCACGGACGCCACAGAAGAAATTTTATGTGGTCCGCCACATAAGATTTCGCACACGGGAGCGCTGCAGAAGGTCTGCTACTCTAAACATGCATGCAAGCGCGAAAAAACAAAGCTTTGGAAGGCGTGCTGTTCGATTGGGATGGCACGCTGGTTGATTCTTATGAAGCGGATTCTGCAGCCTATCTGGCGATGTTTCGCGAGATGGGAATCCCCTGGGGCCTCGAAGAACTGGCTCAACACTATTCGCCGAACTGGTATCGCGTCTACCGCGCGGCAAAATTGCCAAAGGCGCGTTGGGATGACGCGGACCGCGCCTGGCGCGCGCAGTACGCAAAGCACTCGCCAAATCTGATGGCCGGTGCCCGGCGTGTACTGGAGCGGCTGGGGCGCGAACATCAGCTGGGATTGGTTACTAGCGGCGACCGCGATCGAGTAACCCGTCAATTGCGCGCGTTCCGGCTAACGCAGTTGTTTGGCGCACGGGTCTGCAGCGGGGATACGCCGCAGAAAAAGCCGCATCCCGCGCCTCTGCGCATGGCTCTCGAAACACTTCGGTTGCAGCCTTCCGCTTGCGTCTATGTGGGAGATTCGCCCGAGGATTTGGAAATGGCCAGGCGCGCCGGAGTTCGCGCGATAGCTGTGTTAGGACCTTTCCCGACGGAAAAGAGGCTGCGCGCAGCTCGTCCGGATTTTCTGCTGGAGTCCATCCGGGAATTGCCCGAAACACTGAAGCGGCTTTGACGAGGCTCAACGCTGCGGTTTGTCGGCAGGCGCAGGCTGAGCAGCTGCGGGAGCGGGTGCCGCGGCAGCGGGCGCCGGAGTTGTCGCGGAAATGGGTTTATATTCCGTCCATTTGACGACCAGACGAACCGGCACATTGCGCCCCTTCAGATTTAAAGTGTCATCGGACCGCATATAATTCGGCAGCCAAAGCTTGCCGTCGACGTTTTCGCGGTACGTCTCAAAAATCGAAAAAGGCATCGTGTCCGTGCGCATGTCCCCCAGGTCGTTGACCCACTTGCCGTAGGTCTTCACCACTTCGAGATATTGCGTATCCACCCAAATGATGCCATCAAAAAAATAATGCGCTCGCTCGACCGCGCGGGGCTTCGCCTGAAAAATATAGCAGTCGATTTCGTCGACAAGCTCTTTGCCCAAATATTTCAGATCGTATTTCGAAAGCTGGGCGGTGATCAGCGGATAAGCGGGCATGCGCGCCAGCTTCTGAAAATCTTCCGGTCCCATCTCCAGATATTGCAGGGTGGATTGCGGCCGCTCGACGGTCTTTTCATACACTTTGCCATCGGCGCCAGGCTTTGCTTCGATAACTACTGATAGCTGGCCCGCGGGTTGGCCGTCCGGGCCGAACTCTTGAAGACGGACGGTCTTCTTGTACGTGTACCCTGCGCGAGCCGCTAAATACACATCTTCTTTCTGCGAGAAACGCTTGATGATTTCTTCCGGCGGAAGCGCGGGAGGCGCCGCGGGCACCGGTTCGGTGCCAACGCGATGAACGTCATGATCGGCAGGAGGCGTGAGCGGGCCGGTCTGCGCATAACAAACGGCGCGCGACAGGCAGGCCGCGCCAAAAAGAAAAACGCTACGCAGAAGTACGCTCGAGGTGCATGCGCGTAAGTGGGATGTTTGCTCGCTCATAAGGAAGTAGGATGCGCTCAGAGCGCCGAAAAGCAGCTTTGACGCTTGCGCTATCCAGACTGAGTTTAGCGCAATTTCATCCGGCGGTTCCACGCGGCCTTGTAGTATCCCGTTGAGTTCCTCACGAAGCATGCTTGCCGCAGAAAACCCGGAGTCTCTGCTACAATTTCGAAGTTTGTGAGCGACGCGAAACAAACCAGAAGATACTTTGTCTCCGGGACCGTGCAAGGTGTTGGATACCGGTTTTTTGCTCAACGCGCGGCGGAAAAGCTCGGCGTTTGCGGTTTCGCAAGAAACCTGCAGGATGGCCGTGTGGAAGTGATGGCCACTGGTTCCGAGGAGCAACTGGAATCGATGAGAAAACAGCTGGAGCGCGGGCCGCGATTTTCGAAGGTTTCCGGAGTACAGGAAGTGGAGGCGCAGCGTGAGGCGCAGCGTGAGCCGCTGCATGAGAACGCATTTGTGATCGCACCAGACGCTTAAGAATTTTGAGAACGCCGAGGAGCCCTGGGAATGGATGATTTGAAGAAATTGATTCGCGAAGTGCAGGACTATCCGAAGCCGGGCATTTTGTTCTACGACCTGACCACGCTGCTGAAGGACAAGAACGGATTTCATATGCTGATCGACCGGCTCTGCGACCATTACAAAGGTCACACCATTGATGTGGTCGCCGGGATTGAAGCACGCGGATTTATTTTTGCTCCAGCACTGGCGTACCGGCTGGGCGCGGGGTTCGTTCCTGTGCGGAAACCGAAAAAACTGCCGGCCAAAACGGCCAGCATTTCCTACGCGCTGGAGTACGGCACGGACACGCTGGAGATCCACGAGGACGCCGTGAAGCCGGGACAAAGCGTCATCATTTGCGATGACTTGCTTGCCACCGGCGGAACCGCCGCGGCCACCGCAAAACTGGTCGAGAAGCTGGGCGGAAAAGTCGAAGGCGCAGCATTTGCAGTGGAGCTGACGTTTCTAAATGGCCGCTCGAAACTCAACGGCTTGGATATTTTTTCATTGATTCAATACGACAAATGAGCTGATCTTCCTGAGCTTCGATGTCGCCCCCACTCTCGAACGACGAACAAGAATTAATCGATAGTTTCTGCATCCAGGCTAACCAATTCTGTACGTTCATCGACGGCTGCGAAGGTCTCGACCAGTTGAACTTGGTTTAGACACTTTCCGTACTCCTCCTTCAGCTGTGCCTTGCTGGACACCTCTTGCCGGAAATGAATCCGACAACTTCGGGCGTCTCTGAACTCCTGCCCCAGTCGGTTGAAGAGCATTCAAAACAGTGCGTGGGTCTCGCAACAAGGCTTCGTAAAAAACTGGGCACTCTCGACGGATACTGGGAGGTCTTCGATCCCACCGAAGAAAAAGAAGCTATCTATGGCGCGCTTTCTGCCGACCTCGCGGACATATATATGGACTTGAAAGAACCGGCTGAGCCGGGAACGAACAGACTGGCTGATGCAGACGTTTGCTCGCAATGGCGCTTCGACTTTGTGTCACACTGGTCACATCACGCGGCTAGCGCTCTCAAAGTTTTGTTTAGGCTCTCGAACAGAGTATGAGCCACCACGTCGCTGGTTCTTCTTTTTGATAAGCTTGCCCGCTACTTCTGCTGCCGCTGCCGCAGCGCTTCGAACAATACCACGCCTGCCGCCACCGAAACGTTTAGTGACTTCACGGGGCCGGTTGTCGGCAGCGAAACGATGAAGTCGCAGCGTTTGCGCGTTAAGTCGTGAAGGCCTTTGCCTTCGCCGCCTAGCACGATTCCTACTGGCGACGTGTAACCCACTTCGGTGTAGCTTTTGTCCCCCCGTTCGTCGAGGCCGATGAGCCAGTAGCCTGCTTCCTTCAGTTCTTCCATGGTTTGTGCAAGGTTTGTAACTTTTGCGACGAGCAGGTGCGCAATCGCGCCAGCGGAGGCACGCGCGACGGTGTCCGTCAGGCCGACGGCGCGCCTCTCCGGAATGACCACGCCGTGCGCACCCGCTGCCAGCGCGGTGCGAATGACGGCCCCGAGATTGTGCGGGTCTTCGACGCCATCGAGAAGAACGATGAGGCCTTTGCTGCCGTGGTCGGCGCCTTTGTTCGCGGCGGAGAGAATATCTTCGAGCGTGGCGGCGGCGCGCGCGGCGACGAGTGCGACGACGCCTTGATGGTCCTTCGAGTTGGCCAGGCGGTCGAGCTGGCCACGGTCTTCAAAACGCACGGGGATATCGCGGCCGCGTGCGAGCTGGACGATTTCTTCAACGCGCGTGTCCTGGCGGCCGCGCGCGATCAGGATGCGGTCGAACGGGCGCCCGGCGTCGAGCGCTTCGCGGACCGCGTGGATGCCAGTGAGTTTGTCCATCGGAAAGAAAGTTTACCGTCCACAGTCGAAAGTTGAAAGGAAAGAGCCGCGGATGGCGCTAGTCCAACGCGGCGCAGAATTCTACGATGCGTTCTCGGGCAGGCCTGGCGTGAACCGCAAACGGAATAGCGGCGGCTTCGTCGAGGAGCAGGATCACGCGATCGAGTTCGCCTTCGCCGGCGCGTCCCGTGAGTGCGAGCCGGATGGGATGAAAGAGTTCGCGACTGCGCAGGCCGAGCGTGTCCTTGAGTGTGTTGATGATTTCCTTGAAGCGGTCGCTGGTGAGCGGCGCTGGATCGAGCAGCAAGAGCGCAAGCTGGCGGATGACGTCGCGCGCTCCGTAGCGCGCGAGCACCGAGTGGCTTTCGACTTTGGCAAGAATTTCGTGTGCGTCATAGTGAAAAACGAGTTGCAGAAGATCCAGGAGCGAGGCGCGATCGGAGGCTTGCGGGCCAAGAAGCTCGGCAGCGTGTTCGCACCATTTCCGTTGCTCAGGCGAAGGTTCACCCGCAAGCCAGTTCTGCTCTCGAAGGATTGCGGCGACATCGCCGGCGTTGAATACGTTCGTGGCGGCGGCTGGAGCACTTGTATTTTCTTGCGGACGCATCTTGGAAATTCTAGCGCACGGCGGAGAAATCATCTGAGCTCATGCGCATCACTATCGCTGCGAAAGCGTGGCAACGACGTGGGCGGCGATGGCCTCGCCGCGGCCAACGGCATCCACGCCTTCGTTGGTCTTGGCTTTAAGATGGATTTTATCGGCTGGCACGCCGAGAGCCTTGGCCAGTGCTTCGCGCATTTTCGGAAAGTGCGGGCCCAGCTTCGGCTTTTCCAGAATGACGATGGCATCCACGTGCTCGATGGCGAATTCTTTTTCGTCCAGCAATTTTCGCGCGTGTTCCAGAAACTGCAAGCTATTCGCGCCCTTCCATTTCGGATCGGAGTCGGGAAAGTGTGTGCCAATGTCTCCGAGGCCTGCGGCGCCGAGCAACGCGTCGCAGAGCGCGTGTGCCAAAACGTCGCCGTCGGAGTGTCCGACAGAGCCCCTATCGAATGGAAGCTCCATGCCGCCGACAATCAGCTTGCGGCCTTCCGCAAGCCGATGCAGATCGTACCCAATGCCGGATCGATATCTTCGGCCGCGTACCTCGTCAATATGCTCCGATATGGCCTCACCTTCGTCGTCCTCTCTGTAATCCCGACAGAGCGACAGGATACGAGATTCGCCAAGATTAGCGCGCTCCAACTTCGCACACATCTCGGAATCCGCCTTAAAAATACCCAACAGAAGGTGCGGAGTGCCAATGGTTCGCGAACCCAAGTAGTTGGCCCCGTCCGACGCCGCTTCGAGCACAAGCTTACTCGCCGGAGCAAAGGGAAAGGAAAATGCGCTCGCTTCATCTGGCTTTTCCGCAGCGCGTGAGATCCTGGCTCGCATGGAAAGCTTCTGCATCTCCTGCTGGACTTTCTCCACGTCGGTCACGTCGAGAGGTGAAAAACCAAGTTGCCCGAGATCGACGCCCGTAAACATCGCAGGATTCGCACATTGAATTCCAGCAAGCAAATGATTCAAGCCGACCTGCTGCTGGTCCTCGCGAAGGGCGACGAGAACTGCCCAGTGTTGAGCGGCGCGCGCCTTGTCTGAGAGCTTTTCAAGGATCCCAATCACTTCGATCTCTCCTGCTCAAGGTAAAAGCGGGCGAGATCCATGTCGGCAGGCCGCGTGATTTTGATGTTGCGTTCGGAGCCAAGGACGACGTGGACATCGTGGCCGATGCGCTCGACAAGACCGGCCTCGTCGGAGGCGTTGACGCCGTCGGCTTGCGCGCGGGCGAAGGCTTCCTTGATTAGCTTTGTGGCGAACGCCTGCGGTGTTTGCGCCAGTACTACGCGTTCGCGTGGAATCGTGCCGATGATGAGCGCCACGTCTTCAGGCAGGCTCGCGCGCTTTACTTCTTTGACCGTGTCCATCGCGGGAATACCGAGAATGGCGGCTTCGCAGCGGCGCGCTTCTTCGATGACGCGTGTGATTTGTTCGCGCGTGACGAAGGGGCGGACCGCGTCGTGGACGAGTAAGATTTCGGTGTCGCTCGAAACTTCCTGCAGAGCCACGGCGACGGAATCCTGGCGCGAGTCACCGCCACGGACGACGCGAACGGATTGCATGAAGCGTTCGCCGCGAATGCGTTCTTCGAGGGAATCCACCACGTCGGCGCGCGTCGCAACGATGATGTCGGTGACCAGCGGGCAAGAAGCAATGCGGCGGACGCTGTGTATGACGATGGGAACGCCGTCGAGCTCGAGAAATTGCTTCGGCGTTTCGGCGCCCATGCGCGTGCCGAGTCCTGCGGCTGGGAGAATGGCGGCTATGCGGGTCATTTAGCGTGCGGCCTCTGCACTGACGGAACAACATCGAGGCCGCAAACTTCAGAGTGTACCTCAAGCCGGGGTTGTGGGCGAATTGGGCGGACGGAAATTCGTGTTTCCGGAGTGAAGATCTACGGAACGGCGGACCTAAAGGTCCGCCACTCCAATTCGTTTGCCGGCTTGGATTTTATTAGCGGACGTAGACGCGGGGGACACGCTGGCTCACGGCGCAGAGCAGGTCGGAGGTTACTGTGCCGATGCTGCGGGCGATTACGTTGGCTGGATGGACGTGGTTTCCGTCCGTGCCGTGAATGGTGACTACGTCGCCGATTTCGGCGTTGGGGACATCGGTGACATCGATCATGGTTACGTCCATGGAAACGATGCCAACGATGGGTGCAAGCGCGCCACGGATTAACACGCTGCCGTGATTTCCGAGCGAGCGGTGGATGCCGTCTCCGTAGCCCGCCGCGAGAACTCCGATGCGCGAGGGACGTTTGGCGATGAATTTTTCGTTGTAGCCGACACCGGCGCCTTCCGGGATTTCGCGAATGGTGATGATGCGGCTGCGAAAGCTCATGACCGGTTTTACGGGGAGGCGCGCTTCGATTTCCGGGCGCTTATCAACAGGATCGTAGCCGGGGTGATAACCGTAAAGAATGGCGCCGGGGCGAACCATGTCGGCCCAGGTTTCGGGACGAGTGACGATGGCGGCGCTGTTGGCTAGATGGACGATGCCGGGATCGATTCCGAGTTTTTGGAGACGTTCCAGCGCGGCGTAAAAGCGTTCTTCCTGCTGGCGAGTTTGCTCACCGGTGCGCGTGTTGGTCAGGACTTCGGAGGAGGCAAAGTGCGTCATGACTCCGCCGAGTTCGAGGTGCTTGCACTTGGAAAGTTGGGTGGCGAAACATTCGATGTCGGTGGTAGCGATGCCGAGGCGGTTCATGCCCGTGTCTATTTTTAGGTGGAACTTGATGCGCTTGCCTGACCGAACCGATGAACGACCAGTTGACCGATCGGCTGACCGACCTAAAGGTCGGCCACTACTGGCGGCGCGGGCAGCGGCTTGATCCAGCTGCTTCAGCTGCTGGCAGCGATGCACTACGGCGGTTAGATCGTGCTCGATGAGGCGGGGTTCTTCCCCGGGCCAGAAACTTGTGAGGACGAGAACTGGTTTTCGGACGCCCACTTCCCGGACGGCTATTCCTTCTTCGGTACAGGTGACGCCAAGCCAGTCAGAGCCGGCTTTTTCGAGAGCTTTGGCGACCTGTGGGCCGCCGTGGCCATAACCGTTGCCTTTGACGATGGAGAGGACTTTTCGCGGCGTCTTGCGCTTCTCTTCCGGCGGATTGACGAACTCGCGGATGAGGCGGAAGTTCTCCGCCAATTTGCCGAGCGAGACTTCGGCCCAGATTGGGCGGCTTGCTTCTTTGCGAGGAGTTTTCTGATTGCTTGCCATGAGCCTTCCGAAGAAAGGAGTTTACGACATCCGGGCTGCTGCGTGCGAAGAGCCACTCTGGATGCCGCCAGAGTGACAACCCTTGCATGGTGTGCAAGCCGGAGACCTTTTCTTTTTGCTTCGGTTGTGAAAAGGGGGCCTATTGCTTTTTTGTAAGTGTTGCATCTACAGGATTTACAGTTCCGGTAGCTCTTTAAAATCAATACTGGCGAGGCAGTCTGTAAGCGTTGATTCTAAATGACTTAACCTTACCGTACGGCTGGCCGAATCCCGGCGCTCGGGGTTCGTGCGTGTGGGGCGGACCGCTTCGGAGCAACGGAGCGTGTGTGGTTTAACACAGACCGCACAGATCGAGGGGATTGCGGTGAACTCCGCTATCGTCATCTAATTTTTAGGTTTCTCTAATCAATTCCTCTCAAAACGATTTCAGACACATCTGCATCAATCAGAACGCTCTTCATGTGTTGAGCCGGTATTTGGCCGATTTTCGCAATCGCATCTATTCCACGTGCAGTACCGCTCATCCTCCCTTCGAAGATGGCTGTGAAGCCAGCAGCTAACAGCTGCAGAGGGATCAGAAAGCTCGCGAGTTTCCACCAAGTGCGCCAAGCCATTTCAAACACTGACCATTTTTGCTTTAGGAGACTTCTTTCGATTGCATAAGAGGCAAAGAGAAAAATACTGAGACACGCCAGAGGGCTGCCCCAAAAGACCAGAATTTCAGCGGCTGACCTTCCAAACGGACCCGGTCAATTGTGGACGATAATCGGAGGAAGTTCGGAGCGCCCGCGGAAATCCCATTCTATCCACCAACGGCCACGGTGACGGCCAATATAAAGCGATTGAATCGTCGGTATCCGGTCCAGACGGTTCTTCGTTCTGTGTCGCTGGCTCGAACCGCGAGCCACCAGAACAACAAAGTGAGAGCCACGGGCAGGAACAGAATGAAGCCAGGAACCAACAGAAAGGCAGACAGCACCACCGTTGATAACGTTCCTAAGTGGTTCGTCACGACAACGGAGTCTAACCCAAAATCGAGGCGGCTGATGCAACCCGCGTTACATGTCGCCGGGGGCGAATTGCGAGAAGGCGTCTGGGGCGGCTTCTTCGAAGCGGGTGAATTTGCTGAGGAAACGGAATTTTACGTTTTCGGTTGGGCCGTTGCGCTGTTTGGCGATGCGGAGCTCGGTTTCTTCGCGTTCTTCGGGGCTGGCGCCGGCTTTGAAGAAGTGCGGGCGGTAGATGAACATGACGACGTCGGCGTCCTGTTCGATGGCGCCGGATTCGCGGAGGTCGGAGAGTTGCGGGCCGCGGTCGTCGCGTTCTGGAGCGCGGGTTAGCTGGCTCAGGACGAGGACGGGGATTTGCAGCTCTTTGGCGAGGGCTTTCAGGCCGCGGGAGATGCTGGCCACTTCTTCCTGGCGGTTGCCGAAGCGGCCACGGGCGGTGATGAGCTGGAGATAATCCACGATCAGGAGCGAGAGACCCTTGTCTTTTTTGAGGCGGCGGGCTTTGGCGCCGATTTCGAGGACGCTGATGGAGCCGGCGTCGTCAATCCAGATGGGCGAGGAGTAGATCATCGCGAGGGCGTCGGTCATACGGCTCCAGTCGTCGCGCGTGAGGCGGCCGGTGCGGAAATGGTGGGCGTCAATCTGGGCGACGGAGGCGAGAAGGCGCTGGAGGAGAGATTCCTTAGACATCTCAAGGCTGAAGATGGCGACCGGGCGAGCGGCGCGGATGCCGATATTTTCTGCGAGATTTAGAGCGAGCGCGGTTTTTCCCTGCGAGGGGCGGGCGGCGAGGATCAGGAGCTCCGAATTCTGAAAACCCGAGGTTAATTTGTCGAGGTCCGTGTAGCCGGTGGCGACACCCGTAATGCTTTTGCCTTCGCGGAAGATTTTTTCGAGGCGCTCGCGGCTGCTGTTGACGATTTCCTTGATGGGAATGAGGCCGGCGCGGATGCGGTCTTCGGCGAGCGCGAGAATCGAGGATTCAGCATTGTCCAAAATGGCGTCGGCGCCGTCTTCGCCCTCGAAGGCGCGCTGCTGGATGTTGTGAGAGGCGTGGATGAGATTGCGGAGAAGTGCTTTTTCCTTGACGATGCGGGCGTAGTGCTCGATGTTGGAAACTTTGGGCATGCCGTCGGCAAGCGAGGCGAGGTAGGGCGCGCCTCCGGAGGCTTCGAGATCGCCGCGGCGGTGGAGCTCTTCGGTGAGGGTGATGAGATCGATGGCTTGTTGGGCTTCGCCGAGGGCAATCATTTGATTGAAGACGCGGCGGTGCTGATCGAGGAAGAAGTCTTCCGGGCGAAGATTTTCGATGGCGGCGTTGAGGGCGTTGTTGTCGAGAAGAATGGCGCCCAGGACAGAACGCTCCGCGTCGAGATTGTTGGGGAGGGGCTTTTCGAGAGTGGTATCAACGGCCATGTCTATTCGCTTTATGTTCGCCAAACGGTAACACGGGTCCTTTCACCGCGCAAGAGGAAGCACGCGGGGAAGCTGCAGCAAAATTTTCAGGTCTGAAATCTTACGGGTTCGACCAATTCCCTGTTCGCAATTTCGTTGTGAACGCATTGTGCGTGGAAGATTAGGCAGCGTCAACTGAAAGCGCTGTGCATTTTTTCGGAAATCGGTGCAAAACTTTTTTTTGCGCGCAGATGAGCAGCCTAAGCAAAGAATTTTTGCGAACGAATAAATTGCAGGCAAAAAAGAGGGGCACGGCATGCCGTGCCCCTATGAAAAAACGCGAGCTTCCTATTCTTCTTTTGTTACGTGGACGGTGACTTGGGCGGTTACGTCGCGGAAGACCTTGATCGTCACCGGGTATTCGCCGATGGCTTTGATGGGGTCTTTTAGCTGAACCTGACGCTTGTCGATTTTGAAGTTTTGGGCGTCGAGGGATTCGGCGATGTCGGCGGTGGTTACGGAGCCGAACATCTGATCGTTTTCGCCGGTTTTGCGCGTGAAGCTCAGCGAGATGCCGTTGAGCAGGTTCGCTTGCTTTTGCGCGGCGTCCAGTTCGGTGGCGGTTTTTTTGGCGAGCGAAGTGCGGATGCGCTCGATGGCTTTGAGATTGCCGGCGCTAGCTTCGACGGCGAGCTTACGCGGCAGAAGGAAATTGCGGGCGTAGCCGGGCTTTACGGTGACGATGTCGCCGCGGTGGCCAAGTTTTTCGATGTCTTCCTGAAGAATGATTTGCATTTTTTCTCTCTAGCTCCTAAGAATCTTTTTGGGCGCGTTCGACTTTCAAACCAAGAGGGACGGGCTAGCTTCGAAACTCAGCCCAGGGAAGCCCGCCCCTACACCGGGACGCGTCGCGCGTTGCGCCCCGACCGGCTTACGCCTTCGGGGCCTCCGCTGCGGGCGCATGTGCGGCCGGCGGGGCTGCGTGTGGTGCTGCTGGCGCCGCTGCTGGCGGATGCGCAGGCTGGGCGCCGTGGACTTGCGGAACAACCTGCCGCGGGGCTTGCGTGCCGGCGGCGCTGCCTGCGAACGGAAGCAGCGCGATATTGCGGGCGCGCTTGATGGCTACGCCGAGCCAACGCTGGTGGCGCGAGCAGACGCCGGTCATGCGGCGCGGGAGAATCTTGCCGCGCTCCTGGACGAACTGCGAAAGAATGTCGGCGCGCTTGTAGTCGATAAAGTCCATCTTTTCGACGCAAAACTTGCAGACTTTCTTCTTGCGGAAATACTGGCGCTTGCCGCGGGGACGACCGCCGGGACCACCCGGGCCACCCGGACCGCCGCCTGGGCCGCCTTCGCGACGCGGACCACCGTGCCCGCCGCCCGGGCCGCCATGACCGCCGGAGCCGCCTTCGCGACGCGGCGGGCCGCTGTGAGACTGTGCTTGTTTCGGATCCTCTGACATAACTCCTGCCTTTCTCTCTAGAAACCGGAAATGCGAAATTCGAAAAACGAAATGCGAAATTTAGCTGGCCGCAGGTTGCTCGGCCGCGGGCGGGTGCCCAGGAGCGGGAGCGGGAACGGATGCCGGGGCGCTGCGGCGCGGACGGCGGGCAGCGCGCTGTTCGCGCTTGCCGCCGAGCTTCTTCTGGCGCTTCAGGTCTTCGTCGAGGCGGACGGTCAAATATTTAATGATGACGTCCTGGACGCGGAGACGGCGCTCGAGCTCGGCAATGAGTTCGCCGTGAGCGGTGCGAATCTGCTGGTAAACGTAGATGCCTTCGCGATGCTTGGCAACGCGATAGGCGAGCTTGCGCGTACCCCAATGCTCCGTCTTTTCGATTTTGCCGCCCTTTTCGGCGCAAGTGTGCTCGATGCCGGTGAGGACCTTTTTGATTTCGTCTTCCGGCGTGGCCGGGCGGGCGATAAAAATCAGATCGTATAGTCGCTCTTGTTCCATGGTGAGTCTCTCTTTCTTCTATGCGCCGATTTGACCAGCGGCGCTTCCAAACTTATTTCCAACGGCACAAAAAAATCTTCACTTCTCTTGCTGCTCGTCCGCTTCCGACTTCTTCCGGCGGTTGAACTTGTTCATCGCCGCTTCGATTCCCTTTTCAAGAATCATTTCCACTGCGTCGCCAACTTCGCCGACCATCTCCGCTACTACTTCCAGTTCGGCCTTTTTCATCGGCCGCAGAACGAAATCTTTGCGGCTGCTTAACGGATGATCGGGGCCGCAACCCAAACGGATCCTGTAAAAATCCTGCGTGCCTACGGAGCCGATGACTGAATTCGGGCCATTATGGCTGCCGCCGCTGCCTTTTCGGTCGATGCGAATCGTGCCGAAAGGCAACTGTACTTCATCCCACATCACCAGCAGGTCGGCCGGAACCAGCTCGTACTTTTCGAGCAGCTCGCGAACCGAGATGCCGCTGAGATTCATGTACGTCTGCGGCTTCGCCAGAAGGATATCTTCTCCTGCCAGCTTGCCGCGGCCTACGAGCGCCTTGCCTTCCGGGCGCTCGACGCGAATTGCATTGCGATTCGCGAGTTCGTCGATGGCCATGAATCCGAGGTTATGCGGCGTCCATTGGTACTCCGGATCAGGATTCCCAAGACCGACGATGAGACGCATAGACCTCTGCACGGCGACTGGATTGTGGCCAGGCGCCGCAAGTTACTCCTTGCCTGCTTACTTCTTTTTCTCGCCCTTGTCGCCCTTCTCGGCCTTGGCTTCGCCTTCGGCGCCTTCTTCGCCTTCCACTTCCTTCTTGCCCTTCTTGATGACTTCGGGCTCGGCAGGTGTTGCGCCCTCCGCGGCGACGGCTTCGACGGGCTTCTCTTCTTCGACCTTGAGAGCCACAACGTGGGCCAGAACGCGATCGGGATCGGTAATCAGCTTCATCTTGGCGGTGTCCATGCTGATGTCTTTCGCGCGAAGCTGCTGATTGAGCATGAGACCGCTGACGTCCACCTTGAATTCGGTGGGAATTTCGGCGGGCAAGCATTCGATTTCGACTTCGCGGGTGACAAGTTCATAGACGCCACCCTGCTGCTTGACGCCAGCGGGTTCGCCGAAGGTGTGCACGGGCACTTTCACCTTCATGCGAACGTCCATGGCAATGCGCAGAAGATCGACGTGGAGAAGATTTCCGCTGAGCGGGTCAACCTGCCAGTCTTTCAGGATGGCGGGTTCGTGCTTGCCGGCGAGGTCCACCTGAAAAAGTGTATTGTGGCCGCTGGCAGAGCGCAGGATTGCGGAGACTTGCTTGGCGTTTACAGCGAGAGTGATCGCCTCGCCTTTTCCACCGTACAGAACAGCGGGAACCTGGCCGGTTTGACGCAAGCGGCGGGCTTCATTTTTGCCCCGGTCGCTGCGCGGGGCGCCTTCTACTACGATTTGAGTCTGAGCCATATTTCTTTCCTTCCCTGGAAACTTTGGAGCTGAAAATCCTTCAAACTGCTTTTGCTCCGGTGGTGCTTTTGCTGCCTCAAAACCAACAAAATCAAAGGCGACAGACAGAAGTCGGTCTCCCTATAAGCTAAATAAAGAGCTCGCTGATCGAAGTTTCCTCGTGAATCGAGCGAATGCCCCGGGCCAGGAGGTCCGCGACGCTTAGAATTTTTAGCTTGCCCATTTTTCTGGCCGCTTCGGACAGCGGGACGGAATCTGTGGCAACCACTTCCACGATGCTGGAGTTGGCGATGCGCTCGACGGCAGGGCCAGAAAGAACCGCGTGGGTGCAGGCCGCGAAGACTTGCGTCGCGCCTTCGCGGATGAGAGCTTCGGCGGTTTTTACGAGGGTTCCGGCAGTGTCAATGATGTCGTCAACGATCAGGGTGCTGCGCCCACGGACGTCGCCGATGAGGTTCATGACTTCGCTGACGTCCACGTCGACGCGGCGCTTATCCACGATGGCCAGCGGGGCGCCAAGTTTTTTGGCGAAAGAACGGGCGCGCTCGACGCCACCGGCGTCGGGCGAAACCACCGTGAGATTCGGCAGCTTCAGATTGCGGAAATGTTCGACGAGAACCGGAGAGCCGTACAAGTGGTCCACTGGAACGTCGAAGTAGCCCTGAATTTGCGGGGCGTGCAGATCCAGCGTCAGGGCGCGGCTTGCGCCGGCGGTTTCGAGCAAGTCGGCGACAAGCTTGGCTGAGATTGGAACACGAGGCTTGTCTTTGCGGTCTTGCCGGGCATAACAGTAGTAGGGGAGAACGGCAGTGATGCGCCAGGCGCTCGCGCGCTTGAAAGCGTCAATCATCAGAAGCAGTTCGAAGAGATGGTTGTCTACCGGGTAGCAGCAAGGTTGCACGACGAAGACATCGGCGCCCCGAACGTTTTCGAGAATTTGGAAATAAATCTCGCCGTCGCTGAAGCGGCCGAGTTTGGCCTGGCCGAGAGGCACATCCAAATGGCGGCAGATGCTCTCGGCCAGAGGCAGATTCGCGGTCCCGGAGAAAATTTTGAATCGGTCGTCGTTCACGACACTGCGCTCCCTGAGCACTGCGTTGCGCCCGTGAAACTTGAGCTGCTGTATGGCGCTGGAATACAAAAGAGGCGCTGCGGATCAACCGAAGAAAACGTGGGACACACAACGAGTTCAGCGAGTGCCCTGCATTTTACGAACGTACCTGTCGCGCGAGAGAGTCTCGCAAACAAAGGTCTGATCGTCCGGAAACCCAACAGCGGCTCGGCGCGCCAACACTGGGCTCGGGAAAACTCCAAACACCGCCGAACCGCTACCCGCCAGTGAGGCTTCTGCGGCTCCTCGTTGAAGCAAAGCCCGCTTGATTTGCGCAAGACGGGGGTGACGCTGGAAAACCGGCGCCTCGAAATCGTTCGAGAGGCCGCTTCCCTGCGTGCTCCAGCATAGAGCACAGAACTTCCAAAGTTTAGGGTGTGCGACGGATTTTGTCAATGTCAGGGGGCCGGCTTTGAGCCAACGGTAGGCGTCCGGAGTGGGCACATGGATACTTTTGGGCGAGACAATGACGAGGAAGACTTTGGGGATGTCGGGGAGCGGATAGATTTCGTCGCCGCGACCGATGCCCAGGGCGCGGCCCCCGGAGAGGAAGAAGGGGACGTCGGCGCCGAGAGAAGCGGCGATTTCGAGCAGGCGTGGGTAAGGTATGGTACGTTTCGTTAGGCGAAGATAGCCTAGCAGAGCGGCTGCGGCGTCGCTGGAGCCCCCGCCCAGGCCACGGCCCGCCGGGATTTTTTTTTTGAGGTCGATCTCCACGCCAGAGCGAATTTTCAGTTCGCGGCGGAGGGCATCTACCGCACGGAAGACGAGATTTTTCTGCGGCGCTTCCTGGGACAGAACGGTGTTGCCTTCGATCAGGAGCGAAATTTCCTTTTGTTTGGAAGGGAGAAGGATCAGCTGATCATGCAGAGAAACCGTCTGGAAAATGGTGCGCAGCTCGTGGTAGCCGTCGGGGCGCTTTCCGAGGATGTCGAGGCAGAGATTGATTTTGGCGAATGCGGCGATACGGACTTCGCGCATGCGTTTATTGAGGCTTCGCGTCTTGCGGCGAAGATTTTTGCGCTATACGGTGCTTAACCTGGGAAAGTTTTTTTTCGACCTCGGCGATTTTGTCGTTTTCGACGTCCGCCGGCAGAGAACGGTGCCACTCGTTTAGTGACTTTTCCCACTCGATGGCGGCCAGATCCATGCGGCCGGATTTGGCCAGGACGTCGCCCAGGTGTGAACGAATGGTAGCGTCATGGCTTTCGCGTGTGACGGCCTGTCGCAGCGTGGCTTCGGCTTCGGTCAGCTTGTTTTCGCGGAAATAAATCCAGCCCAGGCTATCGAGATAGGCGCCACTGTGGGGATCTTCCTTCAGAGCGCGCTGGACGAGGGCTTCGGCTTCCTCGAGGCGGATGCCCAGGTCGCCGAGCATGTAGCCGTAATAATTGAGGACTGCGCCGTCGCGCGGATTGACGGCGAGCGCTTTTTTGAATTGCTCTTCGGCACGGTCGAAGAATTTCTGGCGTTCATAAATGGCGCCGAGGAGAAACCAGACCATTTCGTTGTCGCGGGCCTCGCCGGGCATGACTTCGGCGGTGTGGGCGGCGTCTTCGGCTTCTTTGTAGCGCCGGGCGCGCTCGTAAACCTGGGCGATGTTGAGATAAGTGTCGCGGTCAGCGTCGCCTTTGTTGAGCTGAGCGCGAAGCATTTTTACGGCTTCATCGGTCTGGCCGTTTTCGCCAAGGAGGAGAGCATAAGAGGTGCGAAGGCCGGAGTCGCTTGGGTATTTTGCGAGGGCTTCTTTGCCCGTTTGCAGGGCCTTCGCCAAATCTTTGGCCGCGCGATAGGTGTCCATGATGAGCATGCGGGCGCGACGGTCTTCCTCTTCACCGAGGCGGCCCAGCTCTTCATAGGTGTAAACGGCTGCTTGATAGTTCTGCGTGTCACGGTAGAGCTGGCCGAGTTGCTGATAGAGGATGGCAAGCGAACGATGGCGCGACGGCAGAATCGTGGACTGGGATTTCAGTCCGGTGACGGCATCGGAAAGCACGCGAATAGCGTCTTCAAAGCGGCCTTGGGCTTCATAAAGCATGGCCTCGTTGTACATCACCTCGAGGCTGCCAGGGGCGTACTGGCGAGCTTTCAAGAGATTTTCCTCGGCGTGATCAAGCTGATGAAGTTCCCGATAGATTTGTGCGAGACGCAGATAGACGTCGGAATCGTCGGGCATCAAGTCGGCGAGCTTTTGATAAACGGTCAGGGCTTCCGCAAATTTTTCTTCGGAGAGGAGAGTCTGTCCGAGGCCGCGCTGATGGCTTAGCTCAGACGGATCGAGATCCACGGCCTTACGATAGGCTCCTTCCGCTTTGGGCAGGTCGTGCGTCTGGGTGTAGGCGTCACCGAGAAGGTCGAGGAGCGTCGGAGACGGCGTCCGGCTGGTAATTCCTTCAAGAAGCGCTACGGCGTCGGCGGACTTGCCTTCGTCGAGGAGAAGCTGAGTGAGCTGCTCGACAGCGGCTTCGTTTTCCGGATCCTGCGCCAGCATACTGCGCAGAACCTCTTCGGCTTTGTCGTGATCATTGCGCAGCCGATAAAGGCGTGCGAGCCAGAGAGCTGATTCCGTGTCCGTGGGGTCGAGGCGCCAGACTTCGCGGTACTGCTCAATGGCGCGCTCAGCCATTTCCGATTGGGCGCTGGCGCTGAGATCGCCAAGGCTGCGGAGATAGATGCGTCCGAGGAGGCGGCGCGTCTGTAAATCATTGGGATCGCGCTTGAGAAGCTCCTGAGCCTCCGTGACGGCTTCGTGGACGCGCTGGGCTTTCCAGTACATTTCGGCGAGGCGTTCACCGATAACGGGGGATTTCGGATCAAGCGCATAGGCTTTTTTATAAGCGTCGATGGCTTGCGTGGCGAACTCGGGCTGGTTGGTGGTCTCGTACTTCTGCTCGTAGAGATGGCCAATGGAATAGTTGTAGTAGGCCTCGGCGCGAGCAGAAGGGGGAGCCGGAGCTTCCGGCGAGGCCGCGTCGGGCTTTTTATCGGCCGGAGAGGATTGCCCGGCAGCGTTTGCGCCGCAAATTGCGGTCAGGAATGCGGCGAGGGTGAGTCTGCTTAGATTCATCTTAGCCCCAGAAACGAAAAGTATCCCACGGTGCTGGAAAACGGTCAAAAGCGAAAAGATGGGCGTTTCCAGGGCCAAAATGCGCCCTCTGCTTTGATGCAGAAAAATTGGAAAGAGTTGAGAGGTAAAGTTTGAACTTTCGCCTCTACTGGTCGAGCCAGTGCACCTCGTTTACCTTGAGCTTGAGCCGTCGCGTGAGGAAGCGTGTGACGTTCGTCATCACCCTCAGTCACGATTCCGTGACCTGCAGCAGATCTCCCGAGGTAAGTTCGATCGCCTTCCACGCACAACCGCTGGATTTACCACCAGTGTCTTTGATGGATGTGGGCTTCGCGATCACTCGCTCGCTCGCCCGCCACCGTAGGCCTCAAATCCAGTTTCTTGTCCATCGGCTCGCGTGTTTGCTCCACGCTTCCTTCAGACCCCACCTCACGGTGACGCCCTTGCGCTTCGCTACCCTTCACCGTCCATCAGGTTGGGACGGGACTTTCACCCGTTAGCTGCCGAACATGCGCGGCGTACAGGAAAGAGGGCACGGTGTATCGTGCCCCAGGAGGCGGCCAAAGATTTAGTGGAGGAAATGGCGCATGGAGGTGAAGACCATGGCCATGTTCAGACGGTCGGCGGCGGCGATTACTTCGGGGTCGCGGACGGAGCCGCCGGGCTGAATGACCGCTACCGCGCCAGCTTTGGCGGCCTCTTCGACCCCGTCCGGGAACGGAAAGAAGGCGTCAGAGGCGACGACGGTTCCTGTAAGTGAAGACTGAGCTTTCATCGCGGCTATTTTGACGGAGTCCACGCGGCTCATTTGGCCGGCGCCGACGCCAAGGGTTGCACCGCCTTTGGCGAAGACAATGGCGTTGGATTTTACGTGTTTGCAGACCTTCCAGGCGAAGAGCATGGTTTGCATTTCGGCCGCTGTTGGGGCGCGTTTTGTCACGGTCTTCAGTTCGCTTTCTTTGATTTCGCCGAGGTCTGGTTGCTGAACCAGCATTCCGCCCAGTATGCGCTTGAGTTGGAGTTCGCGCTCGGGGGAGAGGCCGCCGGCGGGCAATTCGAGGAGGCGCAGATTCTTTTTTGCGGCGAAGATCGCTTTGGCCTTTTCTTCAAACCCCGGAGCGGCGATACATTCCACGAAAAGCTTTGCGACTTCTTCGGCCGTCGCGGCGTCCACCGTGCGGTTGAACGCGAGGACGCCGCCGAAAGCGGAGACTGGATCGCTTGCGAGGGCTTTCAAGTACGCGCCGAGGAGAGTTTCCTGCTCTGCCGTGCCGCAGGGATTATTGTGCTTGACGATGACAGCGGCTGGCTGGGCGAATTCGGCGGCGAGGCTGCGGGCGGCTTCCAGATCCACATAGTTGTTGTAAGAAAGTTCCCTTCCTTGGAGTTGTTTTGCAGCAGCGAGACCGGACGGTGCACTTCCGGATGGGATATAAAGCGCGGCGGCTTGATGGGGGTTTTCTCCGTAGCGGAGAGGCTGCTGTTTTTGGAGTGCGATATGGATGCGCTCGGGGAGGAGCGGTTTTTCAGCGAGCGCGACGTGACCTGACGTGACAGATAGGCGCTCCAGTTCCGTGGTGATCATGCCGTCGTAACGCGAAGTGGTAGCGAATACTTTACGTGCCAGTTCGAGGCGCACGGCGAGAGAGGTTTCCTGCGACGCCTCCAGCTCTTGCGCCACTTTTGCGTAGTCGGCCGGATCGGTCACGACGGTGACGCTTTCGAAGTTTTTTGCAGCAGACCGCAACATGGTTGGGCCGCCGATGTCGACGTTCTCGATGAGCTCTTCTGCGGTGAGGCCCTGCTTCGCGGCGGTGGCCTCGAACGGATACAAGTTCACAACGACCAGGTCGATTGGCGCAATGCCATGTTCCGCGGCTTGCTTTTGATCTTCGGCATGCTTGCGGCGATAGAGCAGGCCGCCATGCACTTTTGGATGCAGCGTTTTGACGCGGCCACCGAGCATTTCCGGCCAGCCGGTGAAGTCGGCAACGTCAATCACGGTAACGCCTGCTTCGCGCAGGAGTTTTGCCGTTCCGCCCGTCGAAAGAATCTGGATGCGCAGGGCTGCGAGGCGCTTCGCCAACTCCACGATCCCTGTTTTATCAAACACGCTGATGAGCGCGCGTTGCACTGCCATGTCATCGTCCCCCTGAAAGTAAAAACACAACAGTGTATGCGGGCGGGGGAAATACTTCAAAGTCGAAAGGATGTTGACACGAGCCGCGAAGCGAAATTACTTAGATTTGAGGAGCCTCGATTTATATCGGTGAGCTGAAGAAAAGCGGCATCAAGCTGCCGCACTCCACAGGACTTACGATTTGACCAGGGCTTTGAGTTTGACCTGTCCTTCGACGACTTCGACGACGTATTCGACGTCGCGGCAATTTTTTTGTTTTTGCAGGTCTTTCGTCTTCTTAAGGACGAATTCGTTGAAGCTGGAGCGCGAAAGTTTGCCTGTTGCTTCGCCTGCCTTTTGCTTGGCTTGCAGGAATGCCTGATAAAGCTGATCGACCTTTTCGGATTCGTGTTCCGGCTCAGAACACGTTACGCGAAATGCGCCTCCCGCTGCGCTGGCAGCCGCTGCAGCGGCAGGTAGCTCGACGGGCTTCTCCGCACTTTTGTGAGCGCGTTCGCGTTCGGCCTCGATGGCTTTGGCAGCGGCGCCATAATGGCGCTGAATCTTTCCTTCTTCTTTCTGCTGGGTTTTCTTGCGGAAAATGTCTTTGTACTTGGCGTAGGTCTGTGTGAGGTTGTTCAGGCGGAATCGGCTGCCGTATTTCAGTTCGCCGGCGCGCTCAGCATAGCGCTTCACTATGGTCTCGATGCGCCATTCGATTTCGGTGGGAGGGCGTTTTCTGCCGCCGCCGAAGTACTGGTCGTATTCAATTTTGAGCTGGCGAATGTCGCGTTCGAGCTGAGCCAACTCTTCGTCGATGGTGGCCATGGGTGGACAGTTCCCTGCACTAATATGCTAGGAGGGCGGAGCGGAGTCGTCAACCAATGGTGTTAGGGGCGATGCGCATCGTGTATCCCGCTCCTTGGGACAGGCGGCAGGCCGCGTTCGAGCAGCTGGACCAGATCGCAAGTGGTCGATTGCCGGAGGGTGCGGGTTGTGCTGAAATGGGTCCATGGAAACTCGTTCAAAACAGGTGCTTTCCGCTGAGCAGGCGGAGCTGCTGCGCCAGATCCCTTCTGTGGACGAACTGCTTGCGCAGCCGCGGCTGGCTGAGCTTGGCGGGCGTGTGGATCGCGGCCTGCTCGTCGAGGTTACGCGGACCGTTCTGGCGGAGTTGCGTACACGGATTACGGATCAAGTGAAATTCACGGTGCTGGCCGAGCTCAACCTCCTCACTTCCGGTGGTGCTGCCCTCGAAGAACACATCCGTTCGCTGGTGGAGCGGATTCTGGCTCATTCTCTGCAGCCCGTAATCAATGCTACCGGCGTGATTCTGCACACCAATCTGGGGCGGGCTCCGCTGCCCGCGGCGGTCGTGGAAGAGTTCCGGCGAACGGCGACGCAATATTCAAATCTTGAATACGATTTGGAAACTGGCGCGCGGGGACAGCGCGACGTGCATACGGCCTCGATGTTGGAGCGGCTAACCGGGGCTGAGGCCGCTATCGTGGTGAACAATTGCGCGGCCGCGGTGCTGCTGGTGCTGGCGTCGCTCGCCAAAGGCGGCGAGGTGGTCGTCTCACGCGGGGAGTTGATCGAGATTGGGGACGGTTTCCGCATTCCGGAAATTATGGCGGAGAGCGGAGCGCTGTTGCGCGAAGTTGGAACGACGAACCGCACGCGGGTGGCCGACTACGAAAACGCGATCAATGAAAAAACGCGATTGCTTTTGCGGGTCCACCCTTCCAATTTTCGGATTACGGGATTTGCGGAGAAGCCGTCGCTGGAAGAGCTGGCTGCACTCAGTGCGCGGACCGGTTTGCCGCTGGCCGAAGATCTGGGGTCGGGATGCCTTGCGGATCTTACCGGAAGCGGAATTTCAGAGCCTCTGGTGAGGCAAAGCATCGAAGCCGGAGTTTCGATCGTGATGTTCAGCGGGGACAAGCTTTTGGGAGGGCCGCAGGCTGGCATTATTGCCGGAAAGAAAGAATTAGTGATGCGCGTTCGGCGGCATCCTCTGTTCCGTGCATTGCGCGTGGACAAACTCACGACCGTGGCGCTGGAGGTGACCCTTGGCGCTTACCTGCGTGCGGCGTGGGACGAAATTCCGTCGCTGCGCATGATTCGAACGAGCGCTCAGGAGTTAAAGAGGCGCTCGGAGAATTTTTTGCGCGAGCTGCGGCCGGAGCTGCCGCTGGACGAAGTGGAAATGGAAATTGTGGATGGAACCTCACTCGCGGGCGGCGGCTCGACTCCAACGCAGGCGCTGCCGACAAAGGTGATTGGCATTGCGAGCGCTCGTTATTCGGCGGCGCAGCTTGAGCAGCGTCTGCGCCGCGCACCCTCTGGCATTTCGGTGATCGCTCGCGTGGAGAACGACCGCTTGATTCTGGATTTGCGCACGGTCTTCGCAGAGCAGGAGCCCCTGCTCATCAAAACGCTTGCGGCTGTGCTCCATTAAATTCCTTCCTTTTAAACGCCTGCTTTAAGAAACGCTGCATCGCCACTTCTCTACAAAGTGAAACTCACGCGAGGCCCGGCGCGTCCTACGAGGTGTTTCGGGGGAGTAGACGGCTCGCTTCGAAATAGTTCGGTCCTTGGTTGCCCAATCGCTGAAGCGCAAAAAAGGAGAATTGCGAAATGTGGAGAGACCGGTGCGTCCTCGCTGGATTCGTTTTATTTTTTGGTTTGAGCGCGGCTGCGGCCCAGCAGCCTACAGTTCCCTCAGGGCAACAGCCGCCGCAGCAGGCCCAGCGAACGCGCCTGCCGGGGGAAACAACGACGCCTGCGGGGGAAGGGGCCCAAGGTAAACAAACGCAGCACCCTGCGGTGCCGGAAGAGAAGTCGAGTGTCACGCATCACGCGGCGCGGATTGGGGGGCAAACGATTAACTACACCGCGACGGCTGCGACGTACAACATTAAGAGCGATGACGGAACCGTGAAAGCGACGATGTTTTATGTCGCGTATGTGAAGGACGGCGTCGCTGATCCAGGAAAGCGTCCCGTGAGTTTCGTTTATAACGGCGGACCTGGCTCGGCTTCCCTTTTTACGCACATGGGAATGGGGCCAAAGCGCGTCGTTCTGACCGCGGATGGCCACGGCATGCCCGCGCCTTATGCGATTATGGATAACGAGGATTCTTTTCTGGACGCCACAGATCTTGTTTTCATTGACGCGATTTCGACCGGCTACAGCCGTCCGGCCCCAGGCGAATCCACGACGCAGTTTCACGGCATCATCGAGGACGCCAACTGGTTTGCGGATTTCATCTACCAATACATCACGCGCAATGAGCGCTGGGCTTCGCCGAAATTTTTGCTTGGCGAGAGCTACGGAACGACGCGTTCCGCGGAGCTTGCAGGAGTCATTCAAGAACGTCACCAAATCTATATGAGCGGAATTGCGCTGATTTCTGCCGTGGCGTTTTCCAACTGGGGCGCCGACAACCGGACCGAGTTTTTTCTGCCCACTTACGTAACGAGCGCCTGGTATCACCATCTGCTACCCGCGGATTTGCAGAGCTTGACCATCGAACAGGTAGCGCAGAAGGCTCGCGAATTCGCGCACGGCGAATATGCGCAGGCTTTGGAAAAAGGCGACCAGCTTTCGCCCGCAGAGTACAAGAAGGTGGTCGAGGACCTGGCGCATTACACAGGTCTGTCCACGAAATACATTGAGGAAACCAATTTGCGCGTGAGTCCGTTCCGCTGGTTCAAGGAATTGGAACGGGACAAGCGACGGACGATTGGGCGGCTCGATTCGCGCTTTGAAGGCATGGACGTGGATGCTGCAGGGGAGCGCAACGAGTACGACCCAAGTGAAGCGTCTTACGAAGGTGCGTTTGTGGCAACGTTCCACGACTACACGCGGCGCGAATTGAAATGGGAGAGCGACGGGTACTACACCGTCAGCGCCAATGTCAGCCCGTGGGATCAGACGGGGAATACGGCTGTGGCCGAAGTTCTTCGCTCCGCGATGACACAACAGACTTATCTGAAAGTGCTGGTTGTCTGCGGATACTATGATCTAGCGACACCGTTCAACGGCATCGAAAATACGTTTGCGCACATGAATCTCGAGCCATCTGTGCGCAAAAACGTTAGCTTCACCTATTACGAAGCGGGCCACATGATGTACATCGATGAAAAAGAGCACCACAAGCTGCACAAAGATATCGATGACTTTATAAATGCCAGCTACACGCACTAGGTAGCAGGTAAGTTGAAGCGCGCTTCTCCACTCCATAGCTGGATTGGACTGGAGAAGCAACATGCGGGATGATAAGCGACCGTGCTGGCCTTTTCTGTCTCTTGCGGAAAACTAAAACAATTTGAGAAACGGCTGCCCGAACTGCGTCCAGGTTGGGCGCTCATTCGCTTGCGGCTTGCCGGAATTTGTAATACGGACGTTGAGATCTTGTGCGGCTATCACGCTTTTCGCGGAACGCCGGGCCACGAATTCGTTGGCGAAGTTGCGGATGTTCGCGGCGTTCCCGGTCCGCTGAAGAAAAAATGGCTGGGACGGCGCGTCGTTGGCGAGATCAATGTGTCCTGCTCCGCCTATGGCTTTCGGCCCTTATGTGATTTTTGCAAGCGCGGTTTGAAGACGCATTGCGCGAGAAGGACAGTTCTCGGCATTTTCGCGCACGACGGCGCGTTTGCGGAATATTTGGCGCTGCCGCTTGAAAATCTTCATGCCGTGCCTGATTCGGTCACCGATGACCAGGCTGTGTTTGTAGAACCGCTTGCTGCGGCCTGCGAAATTCTCGAGCAGGTCGACGTAAAACAATTTCGCAGTGCTGCTGTGCTTGGCGATGGCAAACTGGCGCAATTGATCGCGCTCGTTTTGAGGACAGCCGTGCCCCACGTCGTCATGTACGGCAAACACGAAAAGAAACTTGCGCTCGCAAGGCGCGTAGGAATCCAAACCAAAAAAGTGCGCGGTGATGGCACTGATCTCAAGCGCATAAAAGAAAGCTATGGATTGCTGGTTGAGGCTACCGGCTCACCAAGCGGTTTCGCTTTGGCCCAGCACATGACCGAGCCGCGCGGCACGCTCGTCTTGAAATCCACATTTCACGGGGCCGCACCGATCGAAACCTGGCCGATCGTCGTCAAGGAGATCACTGTCGTCGGCTCGCGTTGCGGGCCGTTTAGCAAGGCTCTCGCGCTTTTGCGTTCCGGGAAAATTGACCCGCGCCTGCTCATTACATGCTCGTTTTCTTTGAACGAGGCGACCGAAGCGATTCGTTTCGCTCAAGAACCGGGTGTGATGAAGGTGTTGTTAAAAGCTTGGGAGTCGCGTCACGTACAGAACCCTACCAAACGTGCTTTAGAGACGATTGATACAGGACGCGACGCAGGCGGCGCCAAAGCCGTTGTCAATGTTCACGACCGTAACATTCGAAGCGCAAGAATTAAGCATACCGAGCAGCGCCGCAACGCCGCCAAAGCTCGCGCCGTAACCAACGCTGGTCGGCACCGCAATGACCGGCGCCGCAACCAGCCCGCCCACGACGCTAGGCAGCGCGCCTTCCATTCCAGCCACACAAATAATCACGCGCGCTTGCGTCAGCTTTTCGCGATGTTCGAGCAATCGGTGAATGCCCGCGACGCCAACGTCGTACAAATGCTCCACGCGATTCCCCATAATGCTCGCAGTCAGCAAAGCCTCTTCCGCAACGGGAATGTCACTCGTTCCCGCCGAGACCACCACAATAGTTCCCTTCCCGGCGATCTCCTGGGTCCGCTCGGCAGTGATCACGCCGGACAACTCGTGAAATTTCGTGGACCGCGCCGCTTTACCGCTTGCGCGCTTGACGGCCGCAAATGTCTTCGCGTCCGCTCGAGTGACTAAAATGTTGTGGCGCGAATCTTTCTTCTGCAGCATTGCGCGCACAATCTCCGCGACCTGTTTTGGCGTCTTCCCTTTTGCAAAAACAACTTCCGCGAAACCCTGCCGCAGCGAGCGGTGATGGTCCACCTTCGCGAATCCCAAATCCTCGAAGGGCATGTGCTTCAGCCGCTCGACCGCTTTCTCGGGAGAAAGCACGCCCGCCTGCAGGGATTCCAGCATTTTCAGCAATTCCGGCTGATTCATATTGTTTGGCCGCCGCAGATTCTATCATCACACAAGCAGGCCCCCTCGGCTTGACTTGGCGGAATGCGGCTGCGAGACTGGTTCTACCCGCACGGAAATCATGCCTGACACGCAAAAACAAATCGTAACCGTAGGTGTGACTGGTGCAAGCGGCGCGGTTCTGGCGCAGAAGGTGCTCGCCCTGCTGGAAGCCGACGCCCGCGTCGCACGTATCCACCTGGTTGTCACCGAAGCCGGCCAGCGCCTTTTTGCAGAAGAACTTGAAATCAGCTCCGGTGATTTGAAAAGCCTGCCCAGCCGTCTTTTGAATCGTCCCGCCGCCAAAATTGAGGTGCTTCCCAACAAGGACATTGGTGCTTCCATCGCTTCCGGCAGTTATGCGGTCGATTCGATGATCGTGGTTCCGTGCTCGATGGGAACACTCGCGGCGATTGCCGCAGGCGTAAGCGACGACCTCGTTTCGCGCGCGGCGGACGTGATTCTTAAGGAAGGACGAAAGCTGGTGCTTTGCGTGCGCGATACGCCGTTCAACCGCATTCATCTGGAAAACATGTTGCGCGCCCAACAAGCGGGCGCGGTGATTATGCCCGCGATCCCCGCGTTTTATCATCACCCGCAAACCATCGACGATTTGGTGACGCAGTATGTTTGCCGGGTCCTCGCTCAGATTCATCTCCCACAGGAAAATATGTATCGCTGGGCGGGCCAGGCCAGCGCCAAAAAGGCGGAGGCGTAATTTAGACATGGCCAGCCGCATCCGCACCGTGCTCGAAATGATCAAGTTCGAGCACTCCGTTTTTGCGCTGCCGTTTGCGCTGACGGGCGCATTGCTTGCCGCGCGCGCAACGCATCAGCCCCCGCATGGCTGGCCAACGTTGCGCCAATTCGTCTGGATCGTGGTCGCCATGGTTGCCGCACGTTCCGCCGCGATGACCATCAACCGCATCGTGGATTTGCGCTACGACCGGGAGAATCCGCGCACAAAACAGCGCGCGCTCGCCACGGGCGCCCTGTCTGTACAGTTTGCATGGCTTTTCGCGCTGATCGCCATAGCGGTCTTTTTCCTGGCGGCGTGGCAACTGAATTTTCTCGCCCTGAAGCTCGCCCCGCTCGCCCTGGCAATTCTTTTTTTCTATTCGTTCACCAAACGCTTCACGAACTGGTCCCACGTTTTTCTGGGATTCGCGCTGGGCATCTCCCCGGCAGCCGCGTGGATTGCCGTAACGGGCAGCCTCGACTGGCGCATGCTGATTCTCTGCGCCGCGGTCACGTTCTGGGTCGGCGGCTTTGACGTTCTCTACGCGTGCCAGGACGTTGACTACGACCAGCGCGTCGGCCTCTACTCCGTCCCCAAACGATTTGGCATTGCAAATGCCCTGCTGATCGCTCGCGTCATGCACCTTGCCGTCGTCGCCCTGCTTTCTGGACTTGCTTATAGCTTCGCGCTTCCCTGGCCTGCCTGGGCAGGCATCGTGGTGGTGGCCACGTTGCTCGCCTACGAACATTCCCTTGTGAAGCCCGGCGACCTCAGCAAGCTGGACGCTGCGTTTTTCGCCGTGAACGGTTATATTAGTTTATTGTTCCTGTTGTTCTGGGGCGCGGCAGCTGCGGTTTGGCGCGTTTGAAAATTTCGGCGGAATCAAAATGAGCGAACTCACGATCACCGATCAGCGGTTGAAGCCGATTGCAGACAAAGTCCTCGCCGGCCAGCGCCTGAGCATGGAGGACGGCATCGCGCTATATCGTTCACCGGATCTTCTTGCTGTCGGATGGCTTGCGAACTACGTCCGCGAAAAGCGCCACGGCAACACCACCTATTACAACGTCAATCGCCACATCAATCCGACGAATGTCTGCGTGGCGCATTGCAAACTCTGCGCTTTCGGACGCGATCCCAATGCCCCGGGCGCTTACACGTTCGCTCTCGAAGAAATCTATCAGCGCGCGGAGCAGGGCGTTCGCGAAGGCGCCACGGAATTCCACATCGTCGGCGGCCTGCATCCCGATCTCAGCTTTGAGCATTACCTGGAAATGGTCCGCGGCCTGAAACAGCGCTGCCCCACCGTGCACATCAAGGCCTTCACCATGGTGGAAGTGCATTATTTTTCGCGCATTGCCAAAATTTCCATCGAGGAAGTCCTGCAAAAGATGAAAGCGGCCGGCGTGGACTCCTGCCCCGGCGGCGGAGCCGAGATTTTTCATCCCCGCGTGCGAAAAATCATCTGCGACCACAAAACCAGCGGCCAGATGTGGCTTAACACGGCGCGCAAAGCCCATCAGGCGGGGCTGCGTTCAAATGCCACCATGCTATACGGCCACGTGGAAACCGAAGAAGAACGCGTCGACCACCTTTTGAAATTGCGCGAGTTGCAGGACGAAACCCACGGGTTCGTGGCTTTCATCCCTCTGGCGTTTCACCCGGACAACACCGCGCTCTCGCACATTCCGAAGACCAGCGGCTATGCGGATTTGCGCGCCATCGCTGTCTCGCGTTTGATGCTCGATAATTTCGAGCACATCAAGGCTTACTGGATCATGCTTTCGCCGAGCATCGCGCAGATTGCATTACGCTTCGGCGCCAACGATCTCGATGGCACGGTGGTCGAAGAGAAGATTTACCACGACGCTGGCGCAAAAACGTCGGAGTTCACGCCACGCGGCGAACTCGAACGGCTTATTCGCGCCGCGGGCCGCGTTCCCGTCGAACGCGACACGCTCTATCGCCCGGTGGACCGCTCCAAGATGCCGCCGATTCCGCCAACTCCGCGCACGGACCTCGTCTCACTTACGTTGAACGTTTAGAGCAGAACTTCCATTGCGGCTCAGTGAATCGTGGCAGCCTTTGCAGCCACTTTGGCCAGCAAGTCGCTGGGCAGCGGAGGGTACCCTTGTTGCTGCGCCATCTTTTCCCCGTCGGTATACACCCACTTCAAATATTCCGCTAAGGCGCGGCCACGCTGGGAATCTTTTGCTACGGCCGGGACATAAAACCAGGTGAAGCTGCTGATCGGATAGCTTTCTTTGCCGGGCGCATTCGTGAGCGAGATCCTAAAGTCGTCTGTAACTCGGCTGGTAAGAGCCGTCGCCGCAGCCGCAATCGAATGAGCAGATGGCCGCACGAACTCGCCTTCCGCATTGCGAATACTGGCCATACGCAACGACCCTTTCTCGGCGATATTCAATTCCGTATAACCAAGAGCACCGGGAGTTGCTTGTACTTTTTCTACCATGTCGTGAGACCGGCCAGCGGCGCTGCCCACCGGCCAGTCCGGCGATTCGCTGCGCCCCACGCGGGAGAGAAATTCGGGGCTGGTCTTCGACAAAAAATCGGTAAGGATATAGCTTGAGCCTTTACCCGCTGGCCGGTGCAGCACCTGAATGGAAACCGCGGGAAGCTTGAGCTCGGGATTCAGCTTTGCCAGCGCCGGATCGTTCCAGGAGGTAATCTTTCCAAGAAAAATGTTTGCCAGCACAGGACCAGACAGATGCAGTTCGCCGGTCACGCCAGGCAAGTTGTAAATGACCACGATTCCGATCAACACCGTGGGAAGCTCAATGACTTTTGTGGTGGATGCCTTCAACTCTTTTTCGGGAATTGGCGCGTCACCGCCGGCAAAGTCTCCGGTGCCGGTCAAAACGCGCGTGGCGCCTGCGCCGCTGCCTTCTGGCAAATAGCGAAGCTGCACCGCCGGCTGTTGTTTGTGATATTCGTCGTTCCATAGCACATAAAGCGGCTCCGGCATGCTCGATCCGGTAACCACCAGCACCGTGGACATCTGTCCGTCCGTTGGAGCTGCCTCAATGACGGCCAAAATCAAAAGCGACGCAAAAACACCTCTAACGATCCGCCCCACGCGATCCTCCAAATACAAAAATGGGCCCGGGTCCGAAAAACTAAAGAGGGAAGCCAAATTCACTGTAAAGATGACTCTAGCTCGATTTATTCTCGGCGATGAACTGTCCGGTGGGACGAGTGTGCGGGATTCGGCATCAGCGCGGCGCGGTTCCGCGCGGCCAGGTGCCTTGCAGTATACGAAACGTCTTGATTATGTTTCGCCGCCAGATGGACTGTTCGGTTTCCACGATCGCTCAAATTCCACACTATTCATGAATGGTGTTGACTCGTACACACCAGCGGTTTAATGTGGCCATCGGGAGAGACAAAAATGAGGCGACAGTTCGTACTCGACAAGCTCACCGACAAATTGCTCGAAGAACTGGCTTCTTACCGGGCCGGAAACCGCAGTCTCGTTGTCCGCGAGGCCATTCAGGTCTACGCCGACATGGAAGACCGCCTGGATAAGATTGAGGCCGATCCCGCCTTCCAAAAAATGATGGAAGAGTCGGACCGAGCCATCCGTGAAGGACACGTTACTTCCCACCGCGAAATCCTGCGGATGTCGCGTAAGCGCGCAAAGAAACGTAAGTGAAAGCAAACATCATCTGGTCAGACCCCGTAAGGGATCTGTTTCTCTCGCTCCCACAGAGAGAACAGGAGGAAATCTCTCATAGCCTCAGCCTGTTGGAACGCTTCCCCTACTTGTTTCCTCTTCGGCTTAAGGGCAGACGACTTCGCCGGCATCGCTGGTTTCATGCGGGCAACTGGCTCGTCTTTTACCGCGTGGTCGAAAATACGGTCTACATGCGAGGCTTGTGGCCCGCGCGAATACCGTAGCCTGGACGTACCTCAGTTTTGAACTGGCTCGTAGCATGCTAGCTTTTCGAAGCGCTTCCGTGAGATCCAGGAGGTCAACTCCGTGCGAACTATTGTTTTGCTAACGATTTCAAATATTTTTATGACGTTCGCGTGGTACGGTCATTTGAAGTACCGCGCCTCGTCTCTCTGGAAAGTGATTCTCATCAGCTGGGGGATCGCGTTTTTCGAGTATTGTTTCCAGGTTCCCGCCAACCGTATCGGCTCTTATGAATTCAGCACGGCACAGCTCAAGACCATTCAGGAAGTCATCACGCTTTCCGTGTTTTCTGTTTTCTCCGTTTTCTACCTAGGCGAAAAATTGAAGTGGAACTACGCTGCAGGGTTCGGATGCATCGCGCTGGCCGTGTTTTTTGTTTTTCACAAGTGGTAAGAGTCTTTGGCCGCCTGCCAGTCCGCTAGACGGCAACGGCTAGTGCGCAAAAAGCAGATCGTGCCAGCTTGTGCCATGACCCAGCGGCCCTCGGGTTGTGGCCTCGGACGATGCTCTGAGTTCTCCAGATTTGCATGCACTGAGTTCTGCGCGCAATCGGCACAGCAACAGCCACTCCCTACCACGTCCGCGGCTCTTCGCCGGTTTCCACCACCAAATATTCCATCTCCCGCTCCACTGGCACTATTGCCAATCCTAATTGTTCTCGAATCGCCGATACGAGCGAGATGGGATCCTTGTGATTCCACTTCAAATCGAAATCGTAACGGCCCTGGAGACCCGTCTCATCAAAAACCTCTGCATGCAGCACTATTCCCGCGACCCACACGACGCTCTTCATCTGAGCGCCCACGGCGTCAAATTCACCTTGCCCACCCCACGGACGCGACTTGCTCGCCGTCGCTGCCGAGCTCTTCATCTTCAGCTCCAGCCCGGGCTCGGTTTGGAGAACATACGCATTTGTTTTTCGCGCCTCGTGCCGAACCCGAAAATGAAACGCTTGTGCAAACGTCTGCTGCAAGAGCGGCCATTGATCAGCCTCCCCTCCGTGCGGCACGACAATCGAGACATCGTACCGTAACATGCTGCACCATTCCGGCGCGTCCACGCGAGAAGCTGGAATATCGTACGCATCGGAAAGCAAGTCGCGCACAGTCACTCCATACGCGGCGTACCTGCCGTCCCGAGAGCTCGCAAAACCCGGCGAGACCCTGCTAACATCCACCGGGGCCGCGGGACGGATCATCACTTGCACCAGCGGCGTTGGCGCGCCCGGTTCCGCTCCCAGGATCGCGGGCGTCCCTGCATCGAGCACGCTGCGCACCTTCACATCTCTTCCGGCCAGCAAATCCCCAAGCACCTTTTCATTTACATCACTCGGCCCGGTGATGGCCCGGAGCCTCCCTTTGGCATCAATCAGCACCGTTTGCGGAATTCCTTCCGCCTTGTACGTCTTAAAGCTATCCCGTTTCGGATCCAGGGCCACCCAGCCATGGATCGGATGTTTTGCCAGGAACCGGAGAACATCTCCCTTCTCTTCCTCCGTGATGGAAATAAACTGTATCGGTTTGCCCGCGAATTGATCTTCCAGTTGGTTCATGTGCGGGATGTTTTCCACGCATCCTCCGCACCACGTCGCCCAGAACTCGACGACCACCGCTTTGCCACGCAGCGCCTCCCACTTCGTGTCTACCCCTTCTAGCGCCTGCAGCACTTGCGCGTAGGTAACCGCCGGCGCCGCTTCCCCCACCTTCGGCCACTCCTGGGCCTTCGCGGAGGTGCAACCTAGCAGCCCGATTAACAGCGCTCGTCTGAACATGGATCGAAGAACCATATAAAAACCTCGCCTTCTAGGCCAAGCAACATCATCGCGACTGCGACAGACGCACAAGAACCCAGCGTAAGACATATCGGAACCGTAATAATTTCCTTAGTCAATCAATAAATTCTCTTGATTGCGGCTAGTCTGGTATTTAGACCTTCTTCCGTCCGCTCTCGACATCGTTCCAAGGTCAATATACCCTTCTCTCTGGCCGGTGAATCGAATCTCTGGCTTTGAATCCATTGAAAGTTCCAAAAGGAGCGGCATCATGCAACGCAAAGCATCGGCAGTGTGGCAAGGCGGCTTGAAGGACGGCAAAGGCTCTATTACGACGGACAGCGGCGTCCTGAAGCAGACGCAATATTCCTTCAGCACGCGTTTTGAAAATGGTGTTGGCACCAACCCCGAAGAACTCCTTGCAGCCGCGCACGCCGGATGTTTCACGATGGCGCTTTCCGCTCAACTTGGCGGGGCCGGGATGACCGCGCAGAAACTCGAAACAACAGCCACGATCACGCTCGATAAAGTCGGCGATGGCTTTTCCATCACCAAGAGCCACCTCGACCTGGTCGCCACCATCCCTGGCGCCGACAAAACCAAGTTTGACGCCGCCGTCAAAGCTGCCGAATCCGGTTGCCCGGTTTCCAAACTTTTCAAAGCCGAAATCAGCGTCAACGCCCAACTCAACTCGTGATCCCTACGCCGCTCATCCCCAGCCCATCCAAGCGAGTACAATGCCGCATATGATTCCAGTTCCCGGAGCTTTCATCGCTGGTGTCGCGATTTTCCTGATCGTCCTGTGGGACGCTTTTGAGGCGATCATCCTTCCGAGGCGAGTGACGAGAAAGTTCCGGCTGGCGCGGCTTTTTTACAGATCTACGTGGCACGTCTGGAAATTTCTGATCTGCCTCGTGCCGTCGAAAAAGAAACGCGAATCGTTGCTCGGCTATTACGGGCCTCTTTCACTTCTCGTTCTCGTGGGAGTCTGGGCGGTCGGCCTCGTCTTCGGCTTCGGCCTGATGCAATACGGCGCCGGATCGGCGGTCAGCATGACGGGCGGCGAAGGCAGCTTCATGACCGATTTTTATCTCAGCGGAACAACATTTTTTACGCTGGGGCTCGGTGACGTCATTCCTCGCTCAAGTTTGGCCCGGGCGCTCGTCGTCACCGAAGCGGGTTTCGGTTTTGGGTTCCTGGCCGCCGTCATTGGATACTTGCCGTTTATTTACGGCTCGTTTTCAAAACGCGAAGTGGATATTTCGCTCCTGGATTCCCGGGCCGGCACTCCGCCCACCGCCGGCGAACTACTTCGCCGCCACAGTTATGAGCACGGCCAGGAGGCGTTGCGCGAACTCCTGAAGGACTGGGAACTCTGGTCCGCCGAGCTGATGGAAAGTCATCTCTCCTACCCGGTTCTGGCCTACTTTCGCTCGCAGCACGATAATCAGTCGTGGATCGCTTCGCTTACCGCCATCCTCGACACCTGCTCCTTGCTGATGGTTGGCATCGAAGACGCCTGCTCGAAGCAGGCCGAGCTTACATTTGCCATTGCGCGACACGCCGTGGCGGATCTTTCTCAGGTCTTTGGGACGCCGCCTAAGCCTGTGGCAAAGGACCGGCTTTCGCAGGAAGATTTGCGGCACCTGCGCGACATCCTCGCCAAGCACGGTCTAAAATTGCGCGACGGAGAGGACGCCGATCGGCGCATCCATGAGCTGCGGCGTTTGTATGAGCCGTACGTTAATGCGCTGGCAATCTATCTGAATCAGACTTTGCCGGCGTGGACCCCGCAGGGAAAAGGGAAAGACAACTGGCAAACCACGGCTTGGGTCACCTACGGCGGGTTACCCGAGGATAAGGGAGTTGAGCACGCGCACGCCGACGATCATTTCTAGGCTTTGTAATGACCTAAACACGGGTAACTTGGTACAGCAAAGTTGCGGCGCACAGTAAGCTTAAACCCTTTCGTTGCAACACTTGAAGGCCATCTCGTAAGTGCATCGAAAGGACTTGCGGTAGAGCTAAGCTCTTTAGATGCAACACGTACAAAAAACATGGGGTCTCCTCTTCGACAAACTCAGACGAGACCCTAAGGAAACTCGGAGGCCAGGAAAATGAAAGCGATACAGGTACACGAATTTGGGGGACCTGAGGTTCTGAAGCTCGAAGAAATAGCCACGCCCAAGCCGGAAGCAGGACAGGTTCTCGTGCGCATCCATGCCGCAGGCGTCAATCCCTATGACACGTACATGCGGGCTGGCACGTATGCCATCAAACCGCCGTTGCCGTATACGCCGGGTTCCGACGCCGCAGGCGTCGTCGAAGCCGTCAGCCCAGGAGTAAGGAAAGTTAAGCCTGGTGACCGCGTCTATACCGCCAAAACCCTAACAGGGGCCTATGCGGAATATGCTCTGACGTTGGAGACTCAGGTCCACAGGCTTCCACAGAAAATCACTTTCGAGCAGGGCGCCGGCATCTGGGTCCCCTATGGCACGGCCTACCACGCGCTCTTTCATTCCGCGCAAGCCCACGCCTCGGAAACGGTTCTGATTCACGGGGCCAGCGGCGGTGTCGGCCACGCGGCCATCCAGTTTGCTCACTCCATGGGACTTACGATCTTTGGTACCGCGAGCAGCCAGAAAGGCCTTGACATGATACTCCGCGAAGGCGCGGATAAGGCCTTCGATCACAGCAAGCCCGGCTATCTCGATGAAATTATGAAAGCCACCGGCGGGCGTGGCGTGGACATCGTTCTGGAAATGCTCGCCAACGTGAATCTCGGCCACGACCTGAAGCTCCTCGCCACCAACGGCCGCGTCATTATCATCGGCAACCGCGGGGAGGTGACCATCAACGCGCGCGACCTGATGTCGCGGCGAGCTTCCGCGCGCGGATTTACCCTTTGGGGCATCACCGAGCGCGAGGAAGCAGACATTCACGCCGGAATTATCGCCGGCCTCGAAAACGGCACGCTTCGTCCTATCGTTGGCAAAGAAATGCCGCTCGCCGAAGCTTCCCGCGCCCACAAAGAAGTCCTCGAACCAGGCGCCCACGGGAAGATTGTCCTTGTGACGTAGCAGGACGAAGTGACTCAGTAGAGCAAAGATTCCAGCGTGCTTTTTGGTGCCGCTCGAAACTGGAGGCCCGAAAAACACATCAAAGAGACAGGCAGGAATGCCTGTGCTGTGCATGGCTTCCGCCTTATAATCGTACGTCGTTAACTTCACTCAGGATTCGGGAGACCTTTCTCGGAACTCGGCGACGAAAACCATTGTGAACAGGCCTCTACCCATCTCCGTGATTCTCCTCGCACAGAGCTCCCTCGGCCACTACTGGCACAAGCTGACGGACCGCACCTTCAGCGGTGTCTATCATGCCAACGCTTTCGACATGGCGATGATGATCCCGTATTTCCTCGCTCTCTTCATCCTCGCGATTTACGGCTTCCACCGTTACTGGCTCGTCTACGACTACTACACGTATTCGAAAAACGTCCCCGGCCCTCCACCGGAAGTCAAAAGCTGGCCGCGCGTCACGATCCAACTCCCCATCTTCAACGAGCGATACGTGATCGAACGCCTCGTCGAAGCAGTTTCGCGCTTTGATTACCCGCGTGAACTATTGGATGTGCAGGTTCTCGACGACTCAACCGATGAGACGTGCCAGGTCGCCAGCGCCTGTGTAGAACGCCATGCCGCGGCTGGCATGCCCGTCGTCCACATCCACCGCACGAATCGTTCCGGCTATAAAGCAGGCGCGCTCGAAAACGGCCTAAGGATTGCCCAAGGCGAATATGTCGCTATCTTTGACGCGGATTTCATTCCAGAGCCGGATTTCCTTCGCCGCACGATTCCGTATTTCGTCGATCCAGCCGAAGGCTCCAAAATCGGCATGGTGCAAACACGCTGGACTTACCTCAACCGCGACTACTCGCTTCTGACGCAGGTCGAGACCATTCTTCTCGATGGCCACTTCGTCGTCGAGCACGGCGCACGCTCCCGCCGCGGCACTTTTTTCAATTTCAACGGCACGGCGGGCGTCTGGCGCCGCAAGGCGATCGAGGAAGCCGGTGGCTGGGAGCACGATACACTCACCGAAGACACCGATCTTTCTTATCGCGCGCAACTCAAAGGCTGGAAGTTTCTGTATCTGCCTCAAATCGAGTGCGCTTCCGAATTACCAGTGGATATGAACGGCTTCAAGGCGCAGCAAGCTCGCTGGGCCAAGGGCCTGATGCAAACGGCGAAAAAAATCCTGCCGCGTGTGTGGAGGTCCGACGCACCATGGCACGTAAAAGCGGAAGCTTTTTTTCACCTGACGGCCAATATCAGTTATCCCTTGATGGTTCTGTTTTCGGCCATGCTTTTGCCCGCGATGATCGTGCGTTTCTATCAAGGCTGGTTCCAGATGCTGGTGATTGACCTGCCTTTGTTCCTTGCATCCACTTGTTCGATTTCGAGTTTCTACATCGTTGCGCAAAAAGAGCTTCGTCCGAAAAACTGGTGGCGTACCTTTCTTTATATGCCTTTCGTGATGGCCACAGGAATTGGCATCTCCGTTCGCAATGCGCAAGCTGTGATGGAAGCCATTCTTGGCAAAAAAAGCGAATTCGCGCGCACACCCAAATTTAACATCGCGGGCAAGAAGGGCAGCTTCGCTGAGAAAAAGTACAAAAATAAAGCCGGCTGGATGCCTTATGCCGAAGTCCTTCTCGGCATCTATTTTGCCGGCACCATCGTCTACGCCATCACCAACGAAAACTACGCCACGATTCCTTTCCTGCTTCTCTTCGTCTGGGGCTATCTCTATACCGGCCTCATGTCCCTCGGGCAAACTTACTTCGCGCAACTCCGCTTCGGCGTAAACGCCCCGGAAATGCGCCCTGCCGCGACCGGCGCACCGGGGTTCTAGCCACGAGACAGTGGCAACAAGGGACCGGCATTAGTCAGCTTCTTGATCTTCCAACCCAAGCAGACTTGTCTTGCACCCCTGCCACGAACGTAATACAATAAAATCATGAGAACGCTGACCGTACGATTGCCAGAACCATTAGTCGCCGACATAGAGTCGGAGTCGCGCGAGCGGAAGGTCTCGAAATCCGACGTAGTTCGCGAGCGGTTGGAGACCGCGCCACGTCACCGCAAAAGTTCCTCCCTGGATGCAATCGCCGATCTGATCGGATCCGTGAAGGACCTGCCGCCAGATTTATCTTCACGTAAAAAGGATTATTTGCGCGGCACAGGTTATGGCACAAAACGTAATCGTTGACGCTGGATTTCTTGTAGCGCTGCTCGCCGAGCGCGATTCCCATCATGAATGGGCTGTGAGGCAAGCCCGTGGCTTTCCCCCATCCTGGTCGACTTGCGAAGCGGCTTTGTCGGAAGTGTTTCATTTACTCGGCTCAGGTGGCATACCAAGTCTCAGCGCACTCCTTCGCCGAAGCGTTCTGACCGTCGCCTTCGATCTTGTCCAGAACACGGAGCCAGTTTTGAACCTGATGGCAAAATACTCTGACGTTCCCATGAGTCTTGCCGATGCTTGCCTCGTTCGCATGACCGAAACGTTTGCTGATCCTGTTGTTTTCACGACCGATGCGGATTTCCTCGTTTATCGCCGCCACAGCCGTCAGGTTGTTCCCTGTGTGATGCCAGAATGATTGTCACGAAAAGCTCCCCGCATTTGTAGACACCGGATGCTCGCTCCTGGCCGGATTCTGATAGTGTTCTTCCGCGCATCTGTTCCATGGAGGGTCGGCATGCTTCACGCGAAGCCTGAACACAGCCACGCCAAAAAGATAGGGACCAGAGCATCCGTCCTTGCATCCGTGCTGTTTGCCTTAAGCGTGACGGCTATGGCCCTCGCGGCCCACGCGGATGAACGCGAGGCCGCGGCGAAAATCATCGCGCGGACAGTTTCCAACGACGAGTTGCGCGTCAAAACGTTCCGCGGGGGCGAATGGCTCGGCAACGGAGACTCCTATCTCGCTCTGGAACCTTCCGTAACGCCAGGGGGCACGGACATCGTGCGTTACCAGACCTCGTCAGGAGCGCGGGACATTTTTCTCGGCGCCGATCGACTGATTCCTGCGGGCGCGAAAACACCGTTGCCGATTGAAGATTACCGGATATCTCCCGACGGCCATAAAATTCTCGTCTTTACAAACTCACAGACCGTATGGCGTCAGAACACCCGCGGAGACTACTGGTTTCTCGATCTGGCAAGCGGCTCCTTGCATCAACTGGGAGGCGATGCTCCACCCTCGAGCCTCATGTTTGCGAAGTTTTCTCCGGATAACAGCAAGGTGGCCTACGTTCACGGCAACAATATTTACGCGGAAGATCTCTCCAGTGGAAAAATCGCGCAACTGACACACGACGGTTCCCCTACGGTCATAAACGGCACCTCGGACTGGGTGAATGAAGAAGAACTCGACATCCGTGACGGCTTCGCGTGGAGCCCCGACAGCCGCGACGTCGCTTTCTGGCAATTCAACACCACGGGAGTTAAAACCTACACGTTGATCTACGACCTGGGCGCGCCGCGAGGAGAAATCGTCACAGGATTTCCTTATCCCGGTCTGGGCGTGTACCCGCAGACGCTGCAATATCCCTATCCGCTTGCGGGAACGCAAAACTCGGCCGTCCGCGTCGGCGTGATTTCCGCAACGGGTGGAGATGTCACGTGGATGCAAACCGCTGGAGATCCGCGAGATTTCTACATCCCCGCCATGGAGTGGGCGGACGCAGGCCACGTCCTGCTGCAACACATGGATCGGCTGCAGAACAAGATCGAGTTTCTGCTTGGGGACGCCAGCTCCGGTGCCTCACGAACCATATTCGTCGACGAAGACCGCGCGTGGGTGGAAGCCAATCCTAATGTGTCCTGGATTAATCATGGCCGCGAATTCCTCATCCTTAGCGAACGCGACGGATGGCGGCATCTCTATCGCGTCGCGCGCGACACCGGCGCGGCCGAGTTGGTCACACGCGGCAATTTTGACGTGGTCAATCTTGAACGCCTCAGTCCGGACGAGCAGTGGATCTACTTCATCGCGTCCCCGGACAACCCAACGCAGCGCTATCTCTTCCGTACGCGATTGGACGGCAAATCCGCACCGGAGCGCCTGACTCCGAACGAGCCGGGCACTCATTCCTACAGGATTTCTCCGAATGGCGAGTGGGCGTTTCACGATTTTTCTTCCATGAATGTGCCCCCGGTTTTTGACGTGGTGCACTTGCCTGATCACCACGTCGCGCGAATTACGGCTGACAACTCTAAGATGGCCGAACTGGTCAAGCCGCTATGTGGCTCCACGGAACTCCTGAAGGTGGACGCTGGTGAGGGCCTTCAGGTGGATGCATGGATTGCCAAACCCCCGAGTTTTGATCCCGCGAAAAAATATCCGCTCATTGTCTATGTCTATTCTGAGCCCGCCGGCCAGACGACGGAGGACCGCTGGCAGCGCAATTTTCTACGCGCCATGACGGCTGCTGGCTATCTCGTGGCGACCTTTGATAATCAAGGCACGCCCGCACCTCGCGGCCGGGAATGGCGCAAGGTCGTGTACGGGAATGTCGGACCGCTTTCGTCTCGGCAGCAGGCAGCCGCCGTCCAATCTCTCGAAAGAACTCACGACTACATTGATGCAAAGCGGGTTGGCGTATGGGGGTGGAGCGGCGGCGGAACGGAAACACTCAATCTAATGTTCCGTTACCCCGACATTTACAGAGTCGGCGTTTCCGTGGCGTCCGTGCCCGACCAGCGCCTCTACGACAGCATCTACCAGGAACGCTATTTGGGATTGCCGCAAGACTCTCGGGAAGGGTACGAGCAAAGCTCGGCAATCAATTTCGCCGATGGCTTGCGCGGAGACCTGCTGGTCATGCACGGCTCAGGCGACGACAACGTACACTTCCAGGGCTTCGAGCTGCTCGTGAATAAATTGATTTCGCTCGGCAAGCTATTCGATATGCGTGTCTATCCCGGCCGTACTCATGGGATCTTTGAAGGGGAAGGCACAACAGAGGACGTATACACCAACATTCTCGGATACTTTCTAGCGCACTTGCCCGCCGGTCCGGGGACCGTAACGTCTCGCTAGAAAGGTTTTGCTTCCATCAGCGCAGCCAAGCAAGGCCAGTCCAGCGCTTGCGGCGCTTCCTCTCGCATAATGGAAAACACTTTTTCGAGCGGCAGTGCATCACGGTAAGGCCGCTTGGCGCTGAGCGCGTCGAAGACGTCCGCCACGGCCAGAATGCGCGCGGGCTGCGATATTTCGTCGCCGCTTATGCCCCGCCAGTAACCCTTTCCGTTCAACTTTTCGTGGTGAGCTGCGGCGTCCGTGCTGAAATCCGCAAAAGCCGGTATTCGGCGCAGAATTTCGTAGGTGAAATAAGGATGCTTGCGGACCTCCGCGAACTCTTCCGCCGTAAGTTTTCCTGGCTTTTCGAGAATAGCGTTGGAAACGCCAAGCTTGCCGATGTCGTGAAGCAAGGCAGCACGGCGCAGCTTGTTCACTTCGCCCTGTGGCATACCGAAGGCCTTCCCGATAAGAACTGCGGCATCGGCCACGCCATTGGAATGCTGGAACGTAAAGGGAGTTTTGGCGTCAATGATGTCCGCGAAAGCCAGGCAAATATTATCAATGGTCGCATCGTCCGCCGTCAGACGCCCTTCGGCCGGTTCCTGGCTCATAACTTCCGTAATCAGTTCCTGAGAATCCAGCCGAATCCAAAGTTGCCCCTCTTTGGCAAGCGATTTTGCGGCGTGCACCAGTTGTGGATCGAACCAGCGTCCGCTGCGTGTTTCCGCGGCTTCGATCGCGGCTTCGGGGCCTCTGGCCGCCCAAAACACTTCCAGGGTTTGCGCAAGGTTCGCCAGGTTGGAAGCCAGCGGAATTTCCTTATTCTTCAGGCCGCTTGGATAGCCTTCTCCGTTCCAGTGCTCATCGAGGCTGTGGATTCCCTCAGCAACACTTTCCGAAAAGCCCAGCTTACGCGCAATAGAAGATCCTCGTTCGCAGCGAATCTTCACGAGTTCGCAGGAATCCCGCTGCTGCGTGGCCGCAACCTGAATCAGACGCCAGACACGCTCGGCAAAAGGCATTTCCGTCGCAACGTGCGTGATGGCATAGTGCAGGCTCTCCCATCCCACCTTCGTCCAGTCTGTGGTCTTGACGTCGCCCTTTGCGCGAATATCATCGGCATTCAGAATGTGGTACAGCCGGGAAGAGTTACTGCTGCAGCCCGCGTCTTTCATCAGCAGCGTGTAGTACAAATCGGCTTTGGCTTCGACGGGGAGTCCGAGCTGCCCCGCGATGCGCATTCCCAGCAGGCAGCTACGTACGGAGTGGCCCATGGGGCGCCCTTCCGTAATATCCAAAGCGTAGGAAAGGGCCGAAATCAATTCCGAAACGCGAATGGACTGCTTGGATTCGGGATGTCTGAAAGCCTGGTTCGCTTGCGAAGACACAACCACGGACGCTGTCGGCGACATAAAATGGTTCCTTCCAGGTGTTGCTTCTGCGCGGCGTTCCATAGGCTTTGACCGGATGCCGACAGCCCCCCATCGGGCCGTTCCCCAAGGACTCCGAGGTTACGAAGATAAAGAGTGGGGGGCTATGGGCCTGCGGATACATAGTTATAGTACGAAAGTACCATCAAGAACCAAACGGGCGGCTTTCTTGGACAATTTAACCGCTAGAAACATCGTTCAGGGTCTATTTTCGACCGTTTAACGATTTCTGGTTGAAACCGGACTAAACTTGTCGTATATTTTAGTTGCAAATGCTTTGCAACAAGCGCCGTTCGTTTTTTTGCCTGAAACATTCTTTGCGATGGTTCTCTCAAGACCAGAATCCTTCGCAAGACTCGCCAAGCGAGCCCCGGGCAATTTCACCGACGGCCTCGAAATCCAAATCTAACGACCCGTTTGGCGGCCCCGATTCCTGGGGGAAGCAGGCATGGGTTCTACTTGGGAAGATCGCAATGTCTGGCTCGAAGAAAAGTTGTCTCTCGAATGTTTGTCGCTCTTGCCTCAAGCACGGGGGAAAGCTGCTTCTGACTTTCCTGCTGTGCTTTGCTGCAATCTTCCCTGTTAGCTTGTGGGCTGGCGTCGGGGGCAGCATCTCAGGAACAGTGATGGACACCAGCGGCGCCGTTGTGACGCGTGCAAGCGTCACCGTGACCAATACCGGCACAGGCATTCGCCAATCTACGACCACCAACGACAGGGGCTTCTATTCGCTCCCGAATCTTCCTGTCGGCCAATACGATATCGAGATCTCCAACACCGGGTTCAGGACGTACCGGCGCGCGAGAATCATTGTAGACGCAAACAGCTCATTGACCGTGGATGCGGTCCTTGCCGTCAGCGGGACAACACAAGAAGTTCATATCGTTGACCCGCCGATTCTTATTGAAACCACGAGCACACAGAATGGCCAGGTGATCACCGGCACGGAGATGACCACCGTCCCGCTCAATGGGCGTAGCTTTACGGATTTGCTCACCCTGCAACCTGGCGTAGTGCCAGCTACGACTATCACTTCCGATACGGTGCAGGACGTTGGCGCAAGCGTGCTATCTCCCTCCGGAGACTTGAATCCGGGGACCATCTCGATCAACGGCCAGCGCGAGTTCGCAAACAGCTTTATTGTCAACGGAAGCGACGTCCAGGAAGACGTAAACATGGGCGCGGCGATCGTCCCTAACCTCGATTCCATCGAGGAGTTCCGTATTCTCACCAACAATTTTGACGCCGAGTATGGCGAATTCAGCGGCGGCCAGATCAATGTCGTGACCAAGTCCGGCAACAATGCGTTTCACGGCGACGTGTTCGAATTCGTCCGCAATACCGACCTCGATGCGCGCAATTATTTCTCTCCCACCCGCGGTGCGTTCGATCAAAACCAGTTTGGCGGCACTTTTGGCGGACCTATTCGGAGGGACAAGATTTTCTTTTTTGGCGATTATCAGGGAACGCGATCCACGCAAGGTGTGGACACAGGTCAGATTCCCGTTCCCTCCTTGCAAGACCGCGCTGGAAATCTATCGGACCTGGCCAGCTCTTTTGTGACCACGGATGCGAGCGGAAATGTAGTTCCTACAACCGTCAGCGGCCCTCATATTGCGAGCCTGCTTTCGCAAAAGCTTGGCTACAGCGTCACCGCGGGCGAACCCTATTACACGTCGGGCTGCAGCAGTTCCACCTGCGTTTTTCCGAATGCAACGATTCCAAAGAGTGTGTGGTCCGCACCGGCAACCAATCTTTTGCAGTACATTCCCGCGCCTAACAACTCCAATGGCACTTTTTCGACTTCGGCCTATAACCTCACGTTGCGCGACGACAAAGGCGCCTACCGGATGGACACCGACTCAGGCCGCTGGGGCATGCTTTCCGCCTACTATTTCATTGACGACTGGTCGCAAGACAATCCCTATCCGATAGCGCAAGGCGGCGCCAATGTGCCTGGATTTAACGCCCTCTATCTCGGGCGCGCGCAACTGCTCAGCCTTGGCGACACGAAAACCATCAGTCCCACGACCGTGAACGAATTCCACTTCAGCTACCTGCGCAACGCGAATGACCTCGGCAAGCCGGTCGGGGGAGTCGGTGTCAGCCTGGCATCGCAGGGCTTCGAAGTGGGCCAAGGCAGTCCAGGAATCGTCGCGCTTTCTCCAAAAACGGAAGGCGTGGAAAGCGTCGGCTTCAACAGCTTTACGTTTGGCACGAACACCAACGAACTGCACCAGATCGGCAACACCTACCAATGGCTCGATAATTTTTCCAAACTCATCGGCTCGCACATACTCAAATTCGGCGGGGAGTTTCACTACGATCAGGTGAACGTGAACGCCATTGCGCAATTCAATGGCAGCTTTCTTTTCTTTGGCACAGAGACGGGCTCGGACTTCGCGGACTTTCTTTTGGGCGTTCCCAGCCAGTACAATCAAAGCCAGCTGCAAGCCTTTTACGGGCGTAACAAATACGTTGGGCTCTACGCGCAGGATGCGTGGCGCGTGAACCGAAGCCTCACCCTTAACTACGGTCTTCGCTGGGATCGTATCGAGCCCTGGTATGAGAAGTACAACCAGATCGCGACGTTTGTTCCCGGCGTGCAGTCTGTCGTTTTCCCGGGAGCGCCAGCGGGAATTCTCTATCCCACCGATCCGGGCGTGTCGCGCACACTGGCGCCACCAGGAAATCGCGATTTCGCACCGCGCGTCGGTCTTGCCTATTCACCGGGCGACTCTCGCGATGGATTCCTCGGCAAACTCATCGGCGGACCCGGCCAGACCAGTGTTCGCGCCAGCTTTGGGATGTTCTACACGGCCATCGAGGCCCTGACCATCGGCGTCATGAGCGCCAACGCGCCTTACGGCACAACCTACACAAGCCCCGCTCCGCCGCTCTTTGCCACGCCGTTCGTCACGGCGGCAACCGGCCAGGATCTCGGACAGGCTTTCCCGGTAACCCTTGCTCCCTTGAACTCCAGCGCCAGCCATCCCGATGCCGATATCAACTGGGCGCAATTCGAGCCAATAACGGGCCTTCCGAACTACCCCACCACCAATCGCATCCCCTACACCGAGGAGTACATGCTCTCGCTCCAGCGCGCCTTTGGAGCCAACACTGCGCTTAGCATCAATTACATCGGCACGCAGGGACATCGCCTGCTCGTGCTGGAAGAAGCAAATCCCGGCAACCCCGCGCTGTGCTTGCAGCTCAGCAATCCGGCGAATCTTGCTTCGGGACAAGTTCCCTGCGGCCCCTTTGGCGAAGACACCACCTACACGACTTCCACAGGAGTGGTCTACAACGGCACGCGCGGTCCGCTGGGTTCGAATTTCGGCAGCAATGCCAATCAGGCGACCATCGGCAATTCGAATTACAACGCCTTGCAGATCACCCTGCGGCACACCGGCAAGCGTCTGAACTTGCTTGCTGGCTACACGTTCAGCAAATCGCTGGATCAATCTTCGAACATCGGCGAAGAGGTCAACCCTCTCGATCCTTCACTCAGCAGGGCCCTCTCCGCGTTCGATGTGAAGCACAACTTCGTCGTGAGCTACAGCTATGAACTCCCGTTCGAAAACCTGTTCCGTGTCCGGAACCGCTGGACCGAGGGCTGGGAATTATCCGGCATCTCGCGCTTCAGTTCCGGCCTGCCGGTGACCCTGGTCAACTACGGTGACAACTCCCTGCTGGGCTCCGAGCCAAATGGCATCAACAATTTTGGTGTAGACGAACCGGACTACAACGGTGGCCCGCTGCATCGCAACAGCAATCCTCGCAACAGCCTCACGTATTTCGATGCCGCTCCATTCAGCGAAAACGCCTTGGGTTCACCCGGCACAGCGCGCCGCCGCTTCTTCTACGGCCCCGGACTGGACAATTACGACATGGCGCTTATCAAAAAGATCCGCCTGACCGAAGCCAAGTCTCTCCAATTTCGCGTGGAAGCCTTCAACATCTTCAACCATGCGCAGTTCTTCGGCCCACAAGCCGTTGACGGCAATATCGACAGCTCCACGTTCGGCCAGGTCATCAACGCAGCTCCGCCGCGTCTCATGCAAGTAGGCGCGAAGTTCATCTTCTAGCCGGCCGCCTTCGCGCATCGCGGTTGCAGTGAGACACGAATAGTGCTTCGCAGATCGCGCGCAACTTAAACTCTTGCCTAGAACAATCTTAATTCGTTTGCGCGGCTACCAAGGAGGGCTTGCCGGCAATCGTCACAAGGCACCACGCGGGCCAAATCAGTAGCCAGTTGAGACTCCACAACGCGTTGCGGCTCCACGCTATGATCATTAACAGCGTTATCGCAATCGCCAGAAGGGCAGCTACATTTCGTGTCACCGGCACGCCCCGGAAGCCTTGCCACAAACCCAGCAACGCGGGCGGAACAAAAAGAAAGAAAAGAATCCTGGGGATGGAGAGGTCGCCCCATGTCGTTTGGGGGGAATACCAACTGCAGGTGGCCACTGCCAAGGCCACGCTCACCCAAGCGGTCCGCCGTGACAGTGAAGCCGCTACATAGCCGGCTACCCACGACCACGCCAGAAGCAGAAAAATATGACAGAGCAGCAGGAAATACCCTTCGGGCCCTGTATAGGCCTTTCCGAGCAACAATTTGTGATAGACGAGCCGAGCATAAGTGCAGCTAACCGAAACGGATACGTACATTAGCAGGTAGCTCGAAGGCAAAACTACGAGAAATCCCGCGATCCACGGCTTAAGGTTCCACCAGAGAAACGCTTGACGGCGGAAGAATAAGTTCAATATTTCAAACAATCCTCGCCAAGCACTCTGGTTCTCTTCGGTCAAATCTCCAAGCACCGATTCCTGATCGTCCCCCTGCAACAGACGGGCTGACCGTTCGACGAGCGCCCATCCAAAGGGGCTCATGAGTCACGTCCCGCCTGATTTTCAGCCCATGCCGCGCCGCGGCTCACCCGCACCACCGCGTCGTAAAACTCCTTGGCTGCCAGCACACCCTTCGCGGTTACCCGGATCATGCGCTTCGCACGGCCGCCCCGCTCGGCGGTGGCATTACCCATCCAGGTTTTCAGGAGCCCCTTGGCTTCGAGCCGATCAATGGTCGTATAGAGTGCACCGAGGGAGCACTTCCTTCCCGTAGCCGTAGTGATCTCTTCACGAACCGATGCGCCGTAGGCCTCGTCTCCAAGACCCGAGGCCGCGGTAATCAGCAAGTATTCGAATTCACCGAGCATAATAATAGCTACATTGTGATAGTAATCTGACCCTGCGTCCACTTCTTTCTCCCATCCGTTGGCATGTCGTCGCCACCACCGAATCCGCCGTCTTCGCTTCGCCATCCCGCCTCTCGTGGCCCGAATCTACGAACTGATCAGCTTTGTTTGCTCGCCCGGAATCACGTCTAACAGGCTGACCATACGTAGCGTGTGCTTCCAGTGCACAATCAGGAAGGGCGTGGTCTGGTCGTTCAAGTAGAGGTCCTGGTGCAGCAGGCTCCAGATTTCCGTTGGTTTTGCCGCGGCAATCGGCTGACCGTGATCGTCTTCGCTGTAGCCAAAAGCCTGAATATCACTGGCCATGTCTCTCTCAATCGTCAAGTAGCGCTCGAATGGAGGCCGCGGCGCAAGCCGGGCGTCATGGTCGATGGTCACCACTCGTTCCCGCAATTTAACAGGCGCAGAAGCCATAAAACGGGGGAAAAAGTGATAAACCGCAACGGCCATCGAACCGGTAAATCGCAAACTGCAACCACGATCTTCGTCACCATTTGCGGAAAGACAAAATCCCCGGTTCGTCAAGCTGTCCCGAAACCGAAAGTCCTTGCCCGGCGAGTTCTCGAAATGCTGAACACTCATAAGCACTTCGCATTCCGGTGTCTGGAACCGATAGGCGATTTCGTTTTCCTTCTTCGGTTTTCTCGCCCCTGGCGTAAGTCCGAAACCCGCCAACGCCGAAAGAAATGTTCTTCTGTCCGACTTTGGAAATCCCCGGTGCAAGTCCGCTTTCCGATGGTCCAAGGACGATGCCCGCCGAACTGCTCCGTAAATCTGTCCGCGCTTGATGCCAACCCTTTGCATGCCCGGTCTCAAATCCAGAATCGATAAATCGCAGAAAGTGCCGGAGAGGCTCCTTCTTTGACCGATTAGAACTACAATGTAGTACTAAACGCATCGTCTCGTCAATTTGTTCCCTTCCAAATCCTGAAATCCGGTTTCCGTCATGATTCTTTCGTTCCGCTGTGTAGCGACCCGAGTTTGACGATGCAGCGCAGGCAGCTGAAACGCTGCCTACAATCCGCCATTATCGCTTTGGCCCCACTCCCTCTGCCCCGGTCATCTGCACGCTAAACTATTTCGTCTGAACCATTTGGAGCGCTCATGCGGAGCAAGCCTTCCGCCACCTTTTTGCTGATTCTTATGTCGCTCGGCTCCCTTGCCGCCAAGGCAGCGGCGGCCCAGACGACTCCGCTTTCCCTTCCCCATCGCCCGCACTATGTCTTCCAGCGTATCGGCGAGGATTTCGACATCAGTTCCCTGACCCCCTCCTGCATCCTCCAGGACCAGGACGGCTTCATCTGGATTGGCTCCCCGGACGGCCTCCGTCGTTTTGATGGCACTCGCCTTCTGCGATTCGGTATGGAGCAAGGTCTTCCCAGCACCAACGTCAATCAACTTGTTCTCGCTCCCAACGGCAGAATCTGGATCGCTACCTCTCGCGGAATTGCCTATATAGAAGCAGGCGTACTCCATCGGCTGCCTCTCGCCAAGACTTACAACTCCTTCCGGCAAACCTCTGTCCTGGCGCTCGATACCTGGGGAAAAGTTTACCTCGCCACCGAAGCTGGCCTGCTGCGCGTCGATCCCGAGCGGCCTAACGATGTCCGTGCATGGACCACTGCCGATGGCCTTCCGAGCCTCGATGTGGAGGCTGTCAGCATTACTTCCGAAGGCCGCGTCTGGTTCGCGTCCGATCACCGAGTGGGCTGGCTCGATGCGCAGGACCACGTTCACCTGTTCCCATTGCAGAGCGGCCCGCTGCGAGAACAAGTCGTTAGCATTCTTCAGGACATGGATAAAATCCTTTGGGTTCGCACCGCGGGCCACCTTTACCGCCTCAACCCAGGTGCGACCCATTTCGTTCAAGAGCTTCCCGATCTACCGCCCGCCAACGATTACGGATCTCCGGCGCTCGACCGCGCGGGCAATCTAATGATCCCCACCGTGGAGGGGCTTTATCGCCGGAACGCGGGCCAGTGGGAAGTGATTGACAAGAGCAGCGGCATGGCCGCCAACGCCACCTTTGCCATAACCGAAGATCGTGAGGGCGCCTATTGGATCGGCCTTGGCGGTGCCGGCATCCAGCGCTGGATCGGCCGAAAAACCTGGTCGGGTTGGACCCAGGCGGAAGGCCTTCCAGACAATGTCGTCTGGTCAGAATTGCGAGATTCCCGCAAGCGACTTTGGGTTGGAACCAACAATGGCGTTGCCATGTGGGATCCAGAGGCAGGCCATTGGCGGGCGTGGAAAGCCAAGGACGGCCTCAACGGCAGCATTGCCCGCGAAATGGTGGTCGCGCCCGATGGCGCACTGTGGGTCCTATGTTTTCCTGGCGGATTAACGCGTTTCGACCCCTACTCCTTGCGTCTGGAAAAGATTCCCACTCCCGAGCCCTATCCGACCGGCATCCACATCGGTCCGGACGGCCGCCTCTGGATTGCCAACTCCAAGTACCTGAAAGCAGCCTCTCTCTCAAAGCGGCCATTTCAGTTTGTGGATGTGCAGGTTCCTACAAAGGCACGAGGTGCTGTGGGCCGAATGACCAGTACCCGCGACGGCGCCATGTGGCTCGTCGGCAGGGGTGGGGTCTCCCGCTTTGATGGCAAACAATGGCTGCATTTCTCGACGGCAGATGGCTTGCTCCAGCAGGAAGTGGTGGAAGCCGCAGCGGTGAGCCGCGATGAAGTGTGGTTCCGTTATTTTGACGCGCTTGGTCTCACTCGCCTGCGTCTCGTGAAAGGCCGGGCAGAGGTAACCCATTACGGATTTTCGGAGGGCCTGCCCTCCCTTGATGTCTACATGCTGGGAGCCGATCACGAGGGCAACGTGTGGGCCGGCGGCGCTCTTGGCCTCACGGAGTTTTTCCGCAACGGCCGTACGCTTCGTTACACACAGGCCGATGGCCTCATATGGAATGACCTCAGCGACCGGGGCTTCTTTGCGGAAGAAGATGGCACACTGCTCTTCGGTACCAGCGGTGGCCTCGCCCGCTACAATCCCATTTCCGCCGACGAACGTGTCGAGCTTCCCCCCAAAGTTGTGATTACTTCCGCGCATCTAGGCTCGCGCGACCGAGTCAGCGAGCGCAATCCAGCGGCCCTGCGCAGCGACAACACGCTCAACGTCGAGTTCGCTGCTCTCACCTATCGCGACCCGGAAAATGTTCGCTGCTCCTATCGTCTCGCGGGCCTTGAAAGCGAGCCAAACGAAACAACCGGCCGCGAAGCCCGCTATCCGGCACTTCCTCCCGGCAACTACAGCTTCACGGTCTCCTGCCGTTCCGCACGCGGCACGCTAAGCTTCCCGGCTGAGTTTTCCTTCACCGTTATCCCCGCCTGGTGGCAGCGCTGGTACACCCGCGGTTTTGTGATTTTTCTTGGCGTCTTCGCCATGTACGCCCTCGTGAATTATCGCACTCGCAAGCTCCAGAACGAGCGTCTACGTCTGGAAGAAGCCGTTGCCGAACGCAGCGAAGCCCTCGCGAAAGCCAATCGAGAACTCGAAGAGATGTCTCTCACCGACCCGCTCACCGCTGCTCGCAACCGCCGGTTCTTTCAGGCCACCATCGTTAGCGATGTCAGCCAGGCCATTCGCGCCTACTCCTCTCCGGATCCCAACAAGAGCCCACGCAATCGCGATATCGTCTTTTACCTTATTGACGCGGATCACTTTAAAGAGATCAACGACCGCTTTGGCCACGATGCCGGCGATCAAATGCTCATTGACCTGACCGCGCGCATCAGCTCCGCCATCCGCTATTCTGACGTGCTTGTCCGATGGGGCGGCGAAGAGTTTCTCGTTGTGTCTCGATTCTGCGAGCGCAAGGAAGCGGCCACTCTGGCGGCCCGCGTCCTCTCCGCTGTCTCGAGCGAGCCGTTCAAAATAAAAGGCGCGGGCATCTCCCTGCATCGTACCGTCTCTATCGGCTGGGCTGCTTTCCCCTGGAATGTGGATTCACCCGTCGATCTTGATTACGAAGAAGTTCTTGCTCTCGCCGATCGCGCCATGTACCGCGCGAAAAACGCCGGACGCAATCAAGCTATCGGGGCACTACCTCCGCAATCCGCCTCAGAACCCCATACCTCCGTTCCTCGCGGTGATTCTGAAGCGCGGGTCTCCGAAATCGCCGCCACCGCCGCCTACATCACCACCCACGGCCTCGAAACCACGTCCGGCTCCTAAAGGATTGTGCCGCTGACGCATCGATAAGGGTCGTGCGCCCATATCAGGATTCCGGAGTAAACTCTGCGCGTGCACTCCTCCTTGGAATCCCTTATGTTCCAAAACGGCCCGATCAAGCTCCACGCCGTAGCCGCCGGTCGGCCCAACGACCCCTTGGTCATCCTCCTCCACGGCTTCCCCGAATTCTGGTATTCCTGGCACAAACAAATCGCTCTTCTCGCCGACGCCGGTTTTCGGGTAATCGTCCCCGACCAACGCGGCTACAACCTCAGCGACAAACCTCGCGGCGCCGCCAACTACGCGATGGCCCATTTGGTTTCGGACGTCATCGCCATCGCCGATCAACTCCACGCAGAAAAATTCTTCCTCGCCGGCCATGACTGGGGCGCCGCCGTTGCCTGGAGCACCGCCCTCCTCTACCCTCAGCGCGTCGCCAAACTCGCCATCGTCAATGTCCCCCACCCCAGCGTCATGATTCGCTATCTCAAAACAAATTTCCGCCAACTTCGCCGCAGTTGGTACATGTTTTTCTTCCAACTGCCATTCTTTCCGGAAGCCGCCTTCCGCGCGTTTGAGCACCGCCTCGCCGTTCGCTCCCTCGTCCATTCCAGCCGCCCCGGCACTTTTACCAACGACGATCTCGCGCAATATCGCGCGGCCTGGTCGCAACCCGGGAGCTTAACCGGCATGATCAACTGGTATCGCGCCGCCGCTCGCCACCGCGGCAGATTCCCCGACTCCCAAGTTCACGTCCCCACCCGCATCCTCTGGGGCGAACAAGACGCCTTTTTACTCTCTGCCATGGCCCACGACAGCCTCCGTTACTGCGATAACGCTGAACTGCACACCTTCGCCAACTCCACCCACTGGCTCCAACACGAAGAACCACAACGCGTCTCCGAACTCCTAATCCACTTCTTTCAGGCCCCTTAGGGGAAGGGCTTGCACCGCCGTGTTTTGCGGGCGCCAACGCGTACTTCATCCAACCAAACGAATGTTTCAGGCCTCAAAAGTGATACGATTTCCGCCCATGAACGCAAAAACAAAGAGGCTTCTCTTCGTTCTCACAACAATAGCCATCCTTCTCGCTACGGCGTTGCACTTGCGCTCAGCCAGCGCGAACTCCTCGCAGCCTCAATCCGATTCCGATCAAGCGGCCCGTATCGCCAGGATAGAAAGCGGCTTACTCCCCGCCGTGGTGATCAAAGGCCAGCCTCCCAATCCAATGACCATCGCCGACCGCATGGCCCATTACAAAGTCCCCGGTGTAAGCGTGGCCTTTTTCGATCACGGCCAAATTCTCTGGACTCGTGCCTACGGCTTGGCCGACGTCGCCGCCAAAAAACCCGTAACTCCCGGCACTCTCTTCCAAGCCGCCTCCATCAGCAAACCTGTCGCCGCCCTCGCCGCTCTCCGGCTCGTCCAGGACGGCAAAGTAAACCTGGATGAAGACGTCAACCTCAAACTCAAGACCTGGAAAGTCCCCGAAAACGAATTCACCATCAAAGAAAAAGTCACTCTTCGCCGCATCGTCAGCCACAGCGCTGGCCTCACCGTGCACGGCTTCCCCGGTTACGCCTCCGACGAACCTATTCCGACAATCGTCCAAATCCTCAACGGCGAAAAACCCGCCAACACACCGGCCATCCGCGTCGACGTCATCCCCGGCACGCTTTGGCGCTACTCCGGCGGTGGCTACGTCGTCATGCAAACGCTCCTCGGCGACGTCACCGGCAAACCCTTTCCGCAAATCATGAGCGAACTGGTCCTCCAGCCCGCCGGCATGACCCACAGCACATACGAGCAACCGCTGCCAAAAAATCGCCAGGCCGAAGCCGCAACTCCCTACCGCTCCAACGGCGACCCCGTCAAAGGGGGCGCCCACACCTATCCAGAAATGGCTCCTGCGGGCCTCTGGACAACGCCCTCAGACCTTGCACGCCTAGCCATGGAAGTCCAAAGCGAATACCAGGGCAAGTCCGCTAAAATTCTTTCGCAAGACATGGCGCGCCAGATGCTCACCAAACAATTTGGTACCTGGGGCCTCGGCTTCGGACTCGCTAACACCGACGGCAAACCCAGCTTCAGCCACGGCGGCGCCAACGAAGGCTTCCGCTGCAATCTCCACGCTTACACCGACTCAGGCCAAGGCTTTGCCGTCATGACCAACTCCGACAGCGGCGGCGAACTCGCGGAAGAAATCTTCCGCTCCGTCTCCAAGGAATACGCTTGGCCGGATTACAGACCTCTCGAGCACGTCTTGATCAAAATGAATCCCGCACTCTTCGCGCCCCTCGCGGGTACTTACGAAATCCCCGACATCGGCAAACTCACCGTCACCGTAAAGGAGAACGTTCCCTATCTCCAAACCGACTTCTTCGGCCCCACACCCCAAGAACTCCTCCCCGAGTCCGCAACCCAATTCTTCGTCCTGGCCGGCGACGTCACCTTCACTTTTCAAAAAAATAAAGAAGGCGCCGTTACCGCCTTGATCGTCCACGCCGGACCCCAAGTCTTCGAAGCCAAAAAAATCTCCTGACCTGCGGCTCAACGCCTCGCGCGAGGTCGAAAACGGAGACGCTGTCTCTCCTGCCCGCCATAAGGAAAATCATCCATCTGTAATTTATGTTTGCTATCCTAATTTGCTGCAACCGCAGGTTAGCCTGGCCCCATGAGCATTCCCGGACCAACCGATGTCGCCGACATGGACGTGGCACCGACGAAACGCTGGCGGCGTTTCCTTCCTGGCTGGCTGCGTTCTCTCTTCTGGGTGGACTCCGCCGCCCGCTATGACGGTTTCCTTTCCTACAGCTGGTCCTGCGACAAAGAAATCGCTCCCGTCGTCCAATCCGTCATCCAGCGTTTCCTTTGCCCCTGGTACAAGCTCCGCGCAAAAACCGTTTTCCGCGATTTATCCGCTCTCCCGGCAGGCTCCAGCCTGAATTCCGAACTGTTTACCCGCCTCGATGTCTCCACTCATTTTCTGGTTCTCGCGTCTCCGGAAGCCCCCAACAGCCGCGGCATGGAAGCAGAAGCCAAGCATTGGCTCAGCCGCAAACGAAACGGCGAGGTAATCATCCTCGTTACCGATGTGTCCCGGCCCCAGCACCTGATGCTCACCGAAGAAAGCTCGGCCCCGAATCATCAGAAAGTCTCCTGGGAGGAAATTCGCGACCATCTTCTTCCACCCTCTCTCCAATCCTATTTCGCCACCACCGAACCTCTCTGGCTCCCGCTCGCTCATCGCCGCGCAGAGATCCTTCGCGACCCTGGCAGCGCTAACCTGCGCGGCGAGATGATCGAGGATCTCAAGCAGCTCTTCCTTCGCCTCTATCCCGGAACCACCTGGGAGCAGTTGCACGGCGAAGAGCGCTCCCAGAAGCGCCGCGCCATGAGCCTTCTGGCAGGGCTCGCGGCGCTTCTTCTCCTCGCTGCAGTCTCCGTAGTTTGGGAATGGAACAAAAGTGTGAAAGTCGGTGAAGAAGCCGCTTACAAGTACAGCCTCGCCTTGGGCGTCGTCAATTCCACGAGCAAGGTCGTCAAAGACCAGCTTCTCCCAGAAGGCGCCATGCGATCCAAGGGCGTTCTCGCCGACAATCTTCTCACGGGCCCTCTGAACGCCTTCAAAGATATCCCCTCAAAATATGAAACTCCGAGCGGCGCTTACTCCCGCGTGCAGCTCTTCGACGTCCTTTGGAACAATTTCTATCTTCTCGGCAAGCTCGCCGAAGCTTCCAGCGCTTCCGATGCCGAATTCGAAATTGCCCATCGCCATTTCATGGCGAAACGCTTTGAAAAAGGCGATCCCACCCGCGCCGATTGGCTTGCCTACCTCGTCCATGCACTGCAGCACAACGCCGACGACAAGCGTGCCAGGGGCAATCTCGCCCCGGCGGAACTTCAATTCAAGGAAGCCCTTGACCTTGCTAAACATATGCCCACGGGCCCCGAAGGCGAGCCCTGGAAAGATGAACTTCCACGCGCCTATGAACGCGTCGGCGACATTTTGCGTGACGAAAGCAAATTTCCGGAATCGCTCGCCAATTACCAAAAGCTTCTTGATTTTCCCTGGTCTCGCGAGGGCCCTCACGGCCAGCGCTCTCTCGCCGTCGCGCATGGCAAAATTGCAGACATCCTGATCGAGCAGGGCGATCTCCCCGGCGCCGCACATGAATTCGAGTTCGATCTGATTTTATCGGAAGGCCTTGCAGCGGAGTTTCCCGGCGTTGGCGATTGGCTCCGCGGCGTGATGGTCTCCCACGAGCGAATTGGCTTCGTCTATCGCAAGGAAGGCCGCGCAGCCGCCGCCCTGAAGGAATATCAAACAGACGTCAGTATCGGTGAGGAACTCACGAAGTCCGATCCAGCCAACCTGCTCTGGCGAAGCGATCTCGCACTCGCCTACGAGGGCCTCGGCGACCTGGCGAGCGATAAGCACAACTGGGCTGCCGCGTACGACTACTACACCCTCTATTTCGACGGAATCCTGGCGCTGCGCAACGACTCCCCATTCAACACCAAGTGGCGCCGCGACGTCGCCGTAGGCCATCAACGAATCGGCATCGCTCTCGAGGGTCTCGGCCGCACCGAGGAAGCAAAAGCCAAATTCGATCAATGCATAGCTGATTCCACGGACTTGATCGCCGCCTTCGATCCCCGCAACCCCGACCCCCGCGACATCCTCTCCGACTGCAAGTACCGCATCTCCCAGATCCCCCCAAAATCCCCAACCACCAAAGCCGATTGACCAATCCAAAGAAGTGGGGATACCTTCGCACTCTTATCTCAAACGACTTTTGCCGGGCGCCAGTCACTCGCTTGTGCGCTCCCCTTTTCGATACAATCCTCCTCACTTTTCGAGCGAGGTGAGTCCGCATGAGTCGTCGGTCCAGTTTCCGCGGGTTGCCGTTTGGCTGGCGAGCCTCTTTGCGAAGCACGAAAAACTTTGCGCCTCGTCTCGCCCTCTTTGCAGCTCTCGCGCTTCTTCCCCTCTTCGCAAACACAATCCTCGCCCAGGAACGCCGCGAACGCGAAGCCAACAGCGTCTACGCGGCCCGCCGCGCCAAACTCGCCGCCGAAGTCGATTCTCCGATCCTCCTATGGGGTTTCACCGGCCACGAAGAATCCTCGCAAGCCTATATCTTTGCCCAGGAAGAGAATTTCTATTACCTCACTGGTCACAACGAAGAAGGAGCCGGCCTGATTATTCTTCCCGTGCAGAAAAACGCTTCGACCTCCGCTTCTTCGGGCATCCCGCAGGAAATCCTTTTCCTGCCCCCCAAGAATCCCTCTCAGGAAAAATGGAACGGCCTTCGCATGTCGCCGTCCGATCCGGGCATCGAATCCCGCACTGGCTTCGTCTCGGTAAAACCTTTCTCCGAAATGCGCGCCACTCTCGAAAAGCTCGTCAAGCTCTATCCGGCCATCTACACCATCCTCCCCTACGAAAAAGAGATTGGCGGCTATCCCCACGAAAAATCCGTCGTCGACTGGATTCAAATGGCCGCGCCGCAAGCTAAGCTGCGGGACATTCGATCCAACATCGAAATGCTGCGACAGATCAAATCGCCCGGCGAAATCGCTTTCCTCACCCAAGCCATCGAGCTTTCGCTCGACGCCCATCTCGCGGCCATGCGCATGATGCGTCCCGGCCTCCACGAATATCAGATCGCTGCGAAAATGGTCGAAGTCCACGCCATGGGCGGTTCCGAAGCGGAAGGCTACGCTCCCATCGTCGGCGCCGGACCGAATTCCACCGCGCTCCACTACGACAAACTCTACCGCACGATAGAAGACGGCGACATTGTCGTCCTCGACGTTGGCGCGCAATACTCTGGCTATTCCGCCGATATCACGCGGACTCTGCCGGCCAACGGCAAATTCACGCCGCGCCAGCGAGAAATCTACGAAATCGTTCTCGGCGCGCAGAACGCCGCGCTCGCCGCGCTAAAACCCGGCGTGGATTATTGCCGGCATAACGGCTCCAAAAGCCTGCAAAAAATCGCCTATGATTACATCAACTCCCACGGCAAAGATCTGCACGGCAAATCGCTTGGCCAGTATTACATTCACGGTCTCGGCCACAACATCGGGCTCAATGTCCATGACCCCGGCGAAGCTTGCAAAGCGCTCGAACCCGGCATGGTCGTCACCGTTGAACCTGGCATCTACATTCCGGAAGAGAATCTCGGCGTGCGCATTGAAGACGACGTCCTCATCACCGAAACCGGCTACAAATTCCTCAGTGAGCGTCTCCCCCGCGTCCCCGCCGAAATCGAAAAAATCATGGCTGAAGCGGCCGCCCAGAGATCCGCATCCGACAGCAGCGCAACCGATAACGCACCGCCGCGTGACGCCGCCTCTGATGTGAAGGAGATTAAAGATCAGGTTGGCAAATACGCGAAATCCATTGACAATCTCGATCTGGCTTTGGCAGCGCAAGTCTGGTGGGACTCGCCCGAAGTTTCTTTCATCCATCCGCTCGGCCACGATCGCGGCTTCGACCAGATCAAACAAAACATCTACGAAAAAATCATGGGCGGCTTTTTCTCGGAACGCCACCTCAGCCCTCACGACATCGCCGTACATCTTTACGGCGACTCCGCAGTCGTTGAGTTCTATTGGGATTTCAACGCCAAAATGAAAAAAGACGGCTCGCCGGTCACCACGCACGGCCGCGAAACGCAAATTTACGAACGCAAACAAGGCGTCTGGCGCCTGGTCCACGTCCACTACTCTGGCGCTGTCCCCGGCCAAACTTTCTGAGCTAACCAACTGGGCGAAAAACGCAAATCCATCTTCAGAGTCTTTGCATCGGTTCCAGTGGATGCACTCCTTTGCCGAACCCCTGGCCCGATTGACCGGAAAGATTGGAGCCGCATATACTGTTCGTTCGCGTTGGGCTCGACATTTTGCCCGGCGTGCCTCGAGTCATTCCGCGTGGGCCGCATCGCAGAGCGGCTGGCTGGAATTTCCGAAATCAGCAAATTCTTCAGGGAGACGTTGATCCCGGAGCGCCGGGATCGGACAAAATAATGAGCAGCGTCAAAGCCACACAACTTCGCCCCGGCATGGTCATCCAGCACGAGGGCCAGCTGTACACCGTCTTCAGCGTGGATCACCGCACGCCCGGCAACAAACGTGGTTCCATGCAGACACGCATGAAGAATCTAAAGAACGGCACGATGATTGATTACCGGTTCCGAGCCGAAGAATTCGTGGACCGCGCTATTCTCGACGAAGTGGAATTCGAGTACCTCTATAGCGAGGGCGACGAATTTCACTTCATGAATACGCAAACCTACGAACAGATGCAGATGACCCGCGAAGAGCTCGGCGAAACGGTATACTATCTCATTCCCAACACGACCGTTAAAATCGAGTTTTTTGAAGAGAAGCCCATCGGTGTGGATTTGCCCGACACAATGGAGCTGAAAGTTCTGGAGACTGAGCCAACGCTGCAGAAAGCAACAGCCAGTGCAGTGATGAAACCGGCCACTCTCGAGACGGGCCTCGTGATTCAGGTGCCACCGTTCGTGAATTCCGGCGACCGTGTAAAAGTGGATACAACAGAAGCGCGCTACGTTCAACGCGTGGAATAAATTTGGCGCTTGTGTTTGACGAAATTTGGGCTTCGAATTTCGGTTTCTAAGTTCTCGTTTTTCCGCCTCCGCAGCTAATTTTCGCGCAAGCAAAGGTTAGAAGAGGCAAGTAAAAAGGCGCTCAGCTTCGGCCGAGCGCCTTTGGTTTTTATGCTTTTTCCGTGCGGGCTTTTAGCCCCTGCCGGCCGTCTCCGCCACGGATTTTTCGCCGGCGGGATGCGCGCCAAACACGCGGTCGAAAATCGCGTCCACGTAACGAAGCTGCCGCTTCATATCAAACGCATGCGCCAACGCGTTCGAATCAAGGTACCGCGTGATTCGCTCATCGTGCGCAACACGTTCCCGAAAATTGCCGTCCGACTCCCAAGCCGCCATGGCGTTTTCCTGGACCGCTTTGTACGCATCGTCGCGCGGCATGCCCTTCTCCACCAGATCCTGCAACAACTGGCCCGAGTAGACCAAACCGTGCGTGGATTCCAGGTTGAGCAGCATGCGCTCGGGAAAGACTCGCATATCCGCTATGACGGTGGTCATTTTAGCGAGCATGTAGTCCACAAGGATCGTGGAGTCCGGCAGAATGACGCGCTCCACGGAGCTGTGCGAAATATCGCGTTCGTGCCAGAGGGCCACATCTTCGAACGCCGCGACCAGGTTTCCGCGCACCAAACGTGCAAGTCCGCAAATTTGTTCGCACGCCACCGGATTTCGCTTGTGCGGCATGGCGGAACTGCCGCGCTGCTCTCCGCCGAAAGGCTCTTCCGCTTCCCGAACTTCCGTGCGCTGCAAATGCCGAATCTCCAGCGCGATTTTCTCCAGCGATGCAGCGATGAGCGCCAGAGCGCTGAGGTAGTGCGCATGGCGATCCCTTTGAATCACCTGTGAGGAAACGGAGGCAACGCTTAATCCGAGCCTCTTGCAAATCCGTTCTTCTATCAACGGGCCCAGGTGCGACGCATTGCCGACGGCGCCGGAAATTTTTCCGACGGCCATTTGCGCGGCGGCATCGCGAAACCGCCGAATGTTTCGCTGGTTTTCTGAAAACCAGTTGGCAATCTTCAGCCCGAAAGTAATCGGCTCGGCGTGAACTCCATGAGTGCGTCCAATTTGTGGCGTGTTGCGAAACTGATGCGCGCGCAAATCCAGAATCTCCGCAAACAGCACGAGATCGCGCTCGATCAAGTGGGAAGCATCGCGAACCATCAGTGCCTGCGCCGTGTCCACGATATCGTTCGAGGTCAACCCGTAGTGCATCCAGCGCGCCGCCGCAGGATCGCCAATCGATTCGCCGACATTCATGGTGAAAGCGATGACGTCATGCTTCACCTTCGCCTCAATTTCATGAATGCGGACGGCGTCTACCTTGGCGCGCCCGCGAATAATCGCGGCGGCATCTTTCGGCACGAGCCCGGCTTCCGCAAGCGTTTCCGTGGCGGCCAACTCGACGTCCAGCCACTTCTGGAAACGATTCGCATCGCTCCAGACGTGGCCCATATCTTTGCGTGTGTAACGCGAGATCAAACCATCGCTCCTCTATGGCAGAGGCCAACTTCTAGCGGCAAAGAAATCAGCAAACCAGCTTCACGAATGCTGGGCAAAGCCTCCGTTCCACTCCATCATACTGCAATTTCCCCAAACCCTGAGGGACGGACGCTGCCGATGGCTCACGTGTCGAAGCCGGGGGGCGAAGCCACAGGTATCTCCATGGTTCAGGTTCACGGCAACTGCCTTCCGCCAAAGGACTTGCGTAAGATGCAAAAAAAAAACAAAAAAGGAGCAAACAAAATAGGGAAGTAGACCGTCTATAGCATAGGATATAGTCATTCTATATCCTGATTTAAGCAACCAACCTCCGGAGGCATCGTGGGCGAACGGTATCGAAACCGCATTGAGCTGCTGCAAGGCACCCTCGATCTCCTTATTTTGCAGACCCTTCTGTGGGGTCCGCAGCATGGCTTCGGCATCAGCCGATCCATACGCGCCAACTCCGGGGAATTGCTGCAGGTAGATGCCGGATCGCTGTATCCAGCGCTGCACCGCCTCGAAAAGCAAAAATGGATCGGCGCCGATTGGCAGATTTCCGAGAACAAACAGGAAGTAAAGGTGTACCGGCTGACGGCGGCGGGAAGAAAGCGGCTAACGGAAGAACGCTCGCGCTGGCAGCAGATTTCGGAAGCCATTGGAGGCGTTCTGAATCCCGCGAAAAAAGAGGGTGCGTCGTGAAATTTGAGGAAGTAAGGAAAATCGATTGGTTAGAAGGCTCGCAATAGAGTCGAAGACAGAGTTGAAGAAAGGGACCTGGCCATGAAGCAATGGTGGAATTGGCGGAAGCGAGAGAAGGAGCTGGACAAAGAAATCCAGCATCATTTGCGGATGGCCGCGACGGAACGCGAGGAACGCGGCGCAAAGCCGCTTGAAGCGGAATCAGGAGCGCGGCGGGAATTCGGCAATGTGGGCCTGGTGAAAGAGGTGACGCGAGATGTGTGGGGCTGGCGCTGGTTGGAGGATTTGTTCGAAGACGCGCGATACGGTTTGCGCGTGCTGAGCAAAAACCCGGCTTTTACGTTAGCCGCGGTGCTGGCCATTGCTTTGGGAGTCGGCATCAACGTCGGAATTTTTTCGGTGCTGAACGGTATTGCTCTGCGGCTGCTGCCGGTGTCGCGCGCGCACCAGATTCTCAGCGTAAACCAGATTTTCCATCATCACGTGAGCCGGAACGTTCACAACGGATCGAGCATGTTTTCCTACGCGGAGTATCTGGATTATCGGGATCACAATCACGTTTTCAGCGGGCTTCTGGCCTATGAACCGTTTGTGGAGGCAACACTCGGCGGCGGACACATGCAACCGCTGGTCGGAGCGCTCGCGTCCTGCAATTATTTCGAGGTGCTGGACGAACATCCTGCGCAAGGCCGCGGCTTTGTGGATTCCGACTGCGCGGCACCAGGCCAGAACGCGGTTGTGGTGATTAGCGACGATTTGTGGCGAGGAACGTTTGCAGGCGATGCGTCGCTCTTGGGCAAACAAATCATTCTGAATCGGACACCCTGCACAGTGATCGGCATAGCCGCACAAGGGTTCACGGGCACGGAGGTGGTGGCAAACGCATTCTGGGCGCCTGTAACGATGCAGAAGGAACTCGACGCGGGCATGGACCGCCTGAGCGACAGCAATATGAGCTGGCTGGCGCTTCTCGGACGCGTCGCGCCCAGCGTTACGATCGAGCAAGTGCACGCGGATCTCAGCGTCATTGCCGCGCGAATTGATCAATCTCATCCAGGCCGCATCACGTCTCTGGCTATTGCGCGAGCCACACTCGTGGGCAGGCCAGACGAGCGGGAGTTCCTGATTCCTGTTGCATCCGTGGTTCTCGCGGCGTTTGGGCTGGTGCTATTGATCGCCTGCGCGAACGTGAGCAATCTTTTGCTGGCGCGTGCTTCCGTGAGGCAGAAAGAAATTGCGCTGCGGCTTTCGATGGGCGCGAGCCGGTGGCGGCTTGTTCGTCAACTGCTGACGGAAAGCTTGCTCCTCTCCGCCGCTGGAGGCGTATTGGGATCTTTGCTGGCGTTCTGGTCCTTCGCGGGGGTTGCGCACTTTGTGATCGCGCACTTGCCGAAAGGCTTCCCAACGCTTGCGCTGAACCTTGCTCCGAACTTTACCGTGCTGGCTTACGCGTTGGCGCTGACTTTACTCACGGGGGTCGCATTTGGCCTGGTGCCGGCGCTGCAAAGTTCGCGGCTGGACCTGAACACGGCATTAAAAGGAGACGGGGCGCTTACTGGCTCGGGCAGGAAAAGTGGCCGCGTTTTGCGCAATGTCTTCGTTGGCGCACAAATCGCCGTGTGCATGATCCTTTTGCTGGCGACGGGCCTGCTGCTGCGCGGACTGTATAACGCTCAAACGCTCGATCCGGGATTTGACGTGAAGAACACTGCGAGCACGTTTCTTAACCTGGAAACGCTGGGGTTCGACGAGAACCGCGCGACAGCGTTTGTCGGGAGCTTGCGGAAACGCGTTGCCGATCTTCCTGGCGTGCTGGAAGTGGCGCAGGCGGAGTCAGCGCCCCTGAGCAACGATCACAGCGGAGATCACTATTTGATTCCCGGACGCGCCGAGAAAGTGGCAATGGAATACAACTACGTTTCCCCGGAATTTTTCTCCACGGTCGGCATTCCCATCGTGCGGGGACGTGGATTCGAAGCAAACGACTGGCGAAATGGCACCCCGGCAATCCTCACCGAGTCGACAGCGCGGCGGTTGTGGCCGGGCGAAGACCCGCTGGGAAAGGTGTTCCATGACCGCGAGACGGGAGGGCTGCCCGGGACAGAACGCGTGGTGGTCGGCGTTGCGAAAGATGCGAGCGTGTCGAAGCTCGGTGAAATGGACACGATGTACGTTTATTTTCCAGCCGCGCCGACGCGCAATATCCGGAGTTATCTGCTGATTCGCTTTCAGGGGAATGTTCGGGACCTGAACAACAGCGTTCGCGAAATCGCGCGCTCGCTTGATGCGGACGTGCCGGTGCAGGTAACGAAGCTCGAAGACGGCATGGAGGTTTGGCGGGCGCCAGCGCGGATTGTTACCGGTCTGTCAGGAGCGCTGGGAGGGCTGGCGCTGCTGCTGGCGTTGATCGGCGTGTATGGCATGGTTTCCTACAGCGTGAGCCGGTCTGTCCGTGAGATTGGAATTCGTATGGCGCTAGGCGCGGATGGTTCGAAAGTGATGGGCCATGCGCTTCGGCAGGCGATGCGGCCAGTGCTGATTGGCTGCTTGATTGGGGTGGCGGGGTGTGCCGCCGTGTCCTGGGTCCTGTCCAGCCTGCGGTTTGGGCTGGATGCGCATGATCCCATCGCGTTTGTGTCTGTTCCCGTGTTTCTGCTTATGGCGGCGCTGGTGGCGAGTTACATTCCGGCGCGGAGAGTGATGAGGGTGGATCCCGTGGTGGCGCTGAGGTATGAGTGAAGAAAAAAAGAATAAGGAAGTTAGGACGCATTCGAGTCCCTGAAGGCACGCCCCGCGCAGCAACAGTCCTCAGAAAAGGCAATCGTTTCAATACTGAACACTGCCCTGCTGGATTGCTCCGCGTAGCGCCCTGATATTGCTCCACTTACAGCTAGCCCGATAGAGTAGTCCTGCAGTGTCCGAATTCGGACATTCGCGACCTAACCGCAAGCCCTGTTTCCTGTCTAATGATTCGGATGAGCGAAAGCGCCGGCAGCACGCAAGACCGTGAAGCGGTCGCCAGCCCGGTTGGCCCCAGCCAGCAGGCGGCCAATGCGGCACGAGATAGCGACACGGTCGCCGTCGAGCGCACGCTTGCGGGCGAACGAGACGCTTTCCGCGTTCTTGTCGAACGGCACAGCCAGCAGCTCTTTCGCCTGGCTTACCGCATGACGGGAAACGAGCACGACGCCGAGGAAGTGGTTCAGGAAGCGTTCTTACGAGCCTACCGGAATCTCGGCCAGTTCGGTTCGCGTGCTAATTTCGGCACCTGGGCTTATCGGATCGCGGCGAATTATGCCATCGACCGGATGCGCCAGAAGCGCAACGACGATGCTCGGCGCAAAACCCCGAGCGCTCAAGCGGAAGAGCCAGAGCAGGATCCTTTGGATTTGCTGCCCGACGAGAAGCCGACTCCGGACCGGCTGGCGACCAACTCGGAGTTGCGCAAAAAGATGGAAGAAGCACTCAAGGGACTGAGCTCTTCGGAGCGGACGGCCTTCGTGATGCGCCACTGGGAAGGCTGCGCCATCGAAGAGATTGCCGCGGTGCTTAAATCCACGACGAGCGCGGCGAAGAACACGGTTTTTCGTTCAGTACAAAAGTTACGGCGAGCTTTAGAACCTTATGTGGGAGTACGCGGCGTTATGCAAGCGAAGGCTGCAGGAGCAACGCCAGACTCCACGGGAACGGAACTATGAAACATTTTTCCGAAGAAGAGTTGATTGCTTATTACGAAGGAGAGCTTACGCAACGCGAAGCCATTACCGCGCATTTGACCGCCTGCACGGCTTGCCGCACGGAGCTTGAGCGTATCGAGGCAGTGCTCCACGCGCTGGACAATCTGCCGGTGCCGGAGCGTGGCGCGGACTACGGGCGGGCGGTGTGGCAGCAAATCGCGCCGCGCTTGCCAGAGAAAGCGGGACGCGGGTGGCGTGCCTGGTTTGAGCCGCGCCGTCTGGTTGCGATTGGTGCCGTGGCGGCCGTGGTGGTTGCGGCATTCATTGCGGGCCGCTGGACGAAACCTGCGCCGGATACCGGAACTCCGGCGGCGAGTGCGGCGCAGGTACGCGAACGCATTCTGGTCGTCGCGGTCGGCGACCACCTCGGGAAATCGGAAATGGTGCTGATGGAGCTCGCCAACGCCGCGCCAAACTCTTCGGGGCAAAAGCATATCAATATCGCCGCGGAACAAAAACGCGCGGAAGACTTGCTCGATGCCAACCGGCTGTACCGGGAAACAGCGGAGCATGATGGCGATGCGGCACTCGCGAGCGTTCTGGATGACCTCGAGCGCGTGCTGCTCGATGTGGCACACAGCCCCGATGAGCTAACGCCAGCGAAACTGGAAGCCCTGCAGAAGCGCATCGAAGCCCACGGAATTCTGTTCAAAGTTCGAGTGGTCGGCAAAGAACTGGAAGAAAAACAAAACACGACAAATTCCGCGCCGGCGAAAACGGATTCGGAGACAAAAGAGAGGAACAAAGCATGAGCGTTCGAGAAGGAAGAAGCAGTTTATCGAAAATGGGAATCTTAGCCGCGGCGCTGCTGCTCGCGCCCGGCTTCGCGAAAACAGCCGCGGCACGTGCGAGCATGGCGGCACCGATGGAATCCTGGCAACAGCAAACCTCGCAGGAAGCCCAGGATCGAGCTCAAGAAGCACGCGATCGCGAACAAGAGAAACGTGATCGAGAGCAAGAAGCGCGCGACCGCGAACAGGAGAAGAAAGACCGCGAGCAAGAGCGTCTCGAACGGCTCGAAGAACTATACGACGAGGGTCGCGAAGCGCTCGACGAAGACCGGTACGACGAAGCCGACAGCAAATTTACCGCGCTCGCCGACATGAACGGCGGTCAGACCGACGCAGCCCTCTATTGGAAAGCCTACGCGGAGAACAAATTGGGCAAGCGAGACTCCTCGCTCGCAACCATTAGCGACCTGAAGAAGCGCTTTCCACAAAGCCGCTGGAAGAAAGATGCCGAAGCGTTGGAGATCGAAGTCCACCAATCGACGGGACATCCCGCAAATCCCGACAACGAAGGCGATGACGACCTGAAAATACTGGCCCTGCGAGGAATCATGCAGGGCGATGCCGAACGTGGCGTGCCAAAAGTGGAAGCCTTCTTGAATGGTCCGGGCAGTCCAAAGCTGAAATCGCAGGCGCTTTTTCTGCTGGCGCAAAACGGTTCGTCGCAAGCGCGAGAAGTCCTCGGAAAAATTGCGCGCGGTCAGAGCAATCCCGAGCTGCAGCGCAAAGCCGTGCAGTACCTAGGAATGTTCGGCGGCCAGCAGTCGCGGCAGATCCTCGCGGAGGTCTACGCTTCCACGACTGACCCGTCCGTCAAACGCGCCATCCTCAAGAGTTACATGATCGGCGGCGATAAAGAGCACCTGTTTGCCGCGGCGAAAAGCGAAAAGGACGAGTCTCTCCGTGCCGAGGCTATCCGGCAGCTCGGCCTCCTGCACTCGCCCGAAGAATTGCGCCAGCTCTATAAAACCGAAACTTCTAACGAAGTGAAAAAGGACATCCTCCAGGCGTTCTTTCTTTCCGGCGATGCAAAATTCCTGGCCGAGGCTGCCCAGAGCGAGAAGGATCCGGAACTGCGGCGGGCGGCGATACGCAATCTGGGCCTCATTGGTTCGGCGGAGGCCAAGGATGCATTGCCGGCGATCTACGCGAAAGAAACTGACCGCGAGAACAAGGAAGCAGTGCTCAACGCGCTGTTTATTCAAGGCAACGCACACGCGCTCGTCGCGATTGCACGGAGCGAAAAAGATCAAGAGCTAAAGAGGACCGCGGTCTCCAAGCTTTCGATCATGAATTCCAAAGAAGGCAACGACTATCTGATGGAAATTTTGCAGAAGTGAGGGAATATGCGCGCTCATACTGAATTCTCAGGACGAAGAAACGTTTTCTGCTTTGCTTTGATCGCAGCTTCCATGACGCTTTCCATGGCGGCATTGGCAAAGAACGGGGCCCTTTTTCGAGAAACCTCAGGGCAAGCAAGCCCTGCTTCTACGCAGAACGCTTCCGAAGCGCCGAACGTGCAGAATGCGAAAATCGAAGCGCGGGCAGTGACGGGTTCGCTTGCCGAAACGCTTCGCGGCATTGAGTCGCAAGCGGAGAAGCCGGAATGGATCGGCTACAGCGTCGCGGAAGTTTCCGGTGATCGCACCATGTGCTGCGGCAACTTCAGCACCGGCGACGGCTATCGCAGCTGCGGCACCTGCCGCCTCGAAAAAGAAAACAACGTGGTCAGCACAAACTCAGAAAAGAGCGGCACCGTGCATTTGGAAGGCTCTCGCCAGCTCGTTGTGCTGTTCCGGCTCGAAGGCAAGCAGGTCATGAAGATTCGCGAAGCCTCGGAAGACTGTACGCTCGATGCTGGCGGCCTATCGTTTATCTGGCTAACCGGAGTGAAGGCTGCAGAAAGTGTGTCGCTGCTTTCGGGATTCGTGCACTCGGCAACTTTCGAAGGTCATGGCGAACACGAAATTGGGCAGGGAGCGCTTTCCGCGATTGCGCTGCACGCTGATTCATCCGCCGACCGCGCGTTCGAATCGTTCGTCGCTCCAGATCAGCCAGAGCAGCTCCGCAAACACGTTTCCTTCTGGCTCGGCGAGGCGCGCGGCAAAGCCGGGGAGCTGCTGCTGCAGAAGATGGCGAAGAGCGATCCCAGCGCCGACGTCCGTGCGCAAGTGACGTTCGCGCTTTCTGTAAGCCATGAACCGGATGCGCTGAATGAAATGATCCGCATGGCCAAGGAAGACGAAAGCTCGCACGTGCGCGGCCAGGCGCTTTTCTGGCTGGCGCAAAAAGCGGGACAAAAAGCCATGGGCGCCATTACCGGCGCGATCGAAAACGACCCCGACACCGACGTGAAAAAGAAAGCTGTCTTCGCGCTGAGCCAAATGCCGAAAGAAGAAGGCGTACCGAAGCTGATCGAAGTTGCGAAAAATAACCGCAACCCTGAGGTCCGCAAACAAGCCATGTTCTGGCTTGGCCAGTCCAACGATCCACGCGCCCTCGAATTCTTCGAGCAGGTTCTGTCGCGTTAGCCGCCTGCTAACGCAATAGGTCTTCGAGTTGAACTCGGGAGTCAGTCTTTGCGTCGCGGTATTTCACGATGATGGCGCATTGCAAGCTGAGACCGTGCTTGGCGCCGACGGGATGCGAGACCGCGCGCGAACCTGGCACGACAATCGCCTCCGCCGGAATTACGAGCGGCAAATTCTCGCCAGCGGTATAGACAGCATCGCGCACCAAATCATAAACAGGGATCGAACGATTAAGAATCGTGCCAGTGCCGAGGACCGCGCGTGTCTTCACCACCGTTCCTTCGTATACTCCGGAATTTCCGCCCACGAGCACTTCGTCCTCGATGATGACCGGCATGGCGCCGACCGGTTCGAGCACGCCGCCGACTTGCGAAGCGGCGGAAATGTGGCAGTTGCGGCCGATTTGTGCACAGCTTCCGACCAGCGCGTGCGAATCAATCATCGTACCCTCGCCGACGTATGCGCCTACGTTGACGAACATCGGCGGCATGCAAACCACACCGCGTCCGATGTAGGCGCCATCACGAATGCTCGAGCCGCCCGGCACGATGCGAACGCCATCGGCAGGCGTGATGGCGCGAACAGGATATGTGGATTTGTCAATGAAAGGCTGGCGCGCGGAATCGACGGACATGTCCACGATTGCGCCCATGCGAAATCCCAGCAGGATTCCCTTTTTTACCCAGGCGTTAACGCGCCAGCCCGTCGGGGAAGCCGCGTCCGGCTCCGCCGCGCGCACCTCCCCGCAATTTACCGCGGCTTTGAATTCGCGGAACAGCCGAAAATTCTCTTCGCTGTATTGTTCCGGCGGCTCGTCAAACAAACGCTCAATCTGCTGCGGCAGCATGGACTCGCTCATGCCGCCGCATGAGCTGTCGCATGCTGCGGTGCAACGAGTTCCAGCGTTTCCAGCACCGCGTGAATGCGCGCTTCGCTTTCTGCTTTCGGCGCGACGAGCGGCAGCCGCCACACCGGCTCCAGCAAACCCATCTGCGCCATCGCCGCCTTCACCGGCATGGGATTCGACTCAACGAAATTCACCTCCATCAAGGGATGCACACGGCGGTGAATTTCCCGCGCTGCAGCAAAATCACCGGCACGCGCGAGCCGCGTCATCTGCGCCATCTCAAATGGAATTTCGTTGGACACAACGGAAATGACGCCGCGTCCGCCGAGCGCAATCAGCGGCAGAGTAATCGCGTCGTCGCCGCTGAGCACATTAAACTCGTCCGGTACCGCGTTGAGAATCGCCGCCATCTGCGAAATATTTCCCGACGCTTCCTTGATGCCGACAATGTTTTCAATCGCCGCAAGACGACGCACCGTCGCGGGCTCGACGTTCACGCCCGTGCGCCCCTGCACGCTATACACAACGATGGGCAGCGAAATCCCCGCGGCAATCGCGCGATAGTGCTGGTAGAGGCCTTCCTGCGATGGCTTGTTGTAATACGGCGTGACGGAAAGAATTCCGTCGGCGCCGATTTCGGCGAGCTCGCGCGCCAGCGCAATGACCTCGGCCGTGTTGTAGCCGCCCGCTCCCGCAAGCACCGGCACGCGCCCCTTCGCCAGTTCCACGGTAATCTCGACTACGCGCAGATGCTCTTCATGCGTCAGCGTCGGGCTCTCTCCCGTCGTTCCGCACGGAACGAGAAAATCGATCCCCGCCTCAATCTGCCGCTTGACGAGCGCCCGCAGCGTCGATTCGTCGAGCGAACCATCCGCGCGAAATGGAGTGACGAGCGCAGTGCCTGTACCGGTAAACATGATGTTTCTCCTTCTTTTTCTAAACGTCGTGCTGCCTACTGCTGAAAACTCGAACGGGCGGCTTAGCTCTTCCACTCGCTGCGAGCGAAAGAGCAATGTTTCAATTCAGTTCGCCCAAAATCTCTTTAAACTCAAAAAATCCCTTTTTCCCCGCCACCCACCGTGCCGCCTGTAACGCTCCCCTCGCAAACCCCTCGCGGCTCCGCGCGGTGTGGCGCAAGGTGATGGTGTCCGCAACCGAATCGAAGCCAATCTCGTGCGTGCCGGCGATGGCTCCGGCTCGATTGGAACTGAGGCTGACCGGCCGCGCGTAACCGGCCGTGCTCATTTCTTCCGCAAGTTTCTTGAGCGTGCCCGAAGGCGCATCCTTCTTCGCCGAATGATGGATCTCCCAGCCCCACGCTTCGTACTCCACGTGTTTGGCGAAAAGTGCGGCAGCGTAGGCCACCGTCTGCATAAAAAGATTCACGCCCACGGAAAAGTTTGCCGCCCAAACCAGCCCGGTCTTCGCATGCGCCACCGCTTCGCGTATAGCTGGCAGATGTTCAAGCCAGCCGGTTGTGCCCACAACCGTATTCACTCCCAGCACCGCAAGCCGCCGAATATTTTCGGGCGCAGCCGCGGGCGTCGAGAATTCGACGGCAACATCAATCCCGCGCAGCGTTTGATGCGACAGTCCCTGTCCGTTCGCGTTCGTGCCTCCCACAAATCGCGCTTTCACTTCAAAGTCATATTCCGGCGCGAGCCGCTCGATGAGCTTGCCCATTTTTCCGTAGCCGACAATGGCGAGGTTCTGCGTCATGCCGCGGCCTCCCCTGTCGCGAGAAGCTGACGCGCCATGCGCGCATAAATCTCCACTGCTTCGGACAACTGTTTCTTGGGAATGCGTTCTTCGGACGTGTGCGCGAGATGAATGCTCCCCGGCCCAATCAAAAACGGCCGGCCCCAGGCGCCTTCAAATGTGGGAATGTCCGTTGCAAATGCGACGACTGTGGTGGGCAATCCATCGAACGCCGTCAGCCGCAGCGCCGGCGTATGCAAAACTTCCCGCGCCTCCGCACGCCCCGCAACCGCTGCCTGAACCGCAGCGCGCGTTTCCGCGGGATCGCCCACGGTGCGGAACATAATTTCGGCTTGCGCGTGGTCGGCAACAACATTCGGCGCGCGCCCCCCGGAAATCGTTCCGATGTTCAGCGTGCTTGGCCCCAACAGCCCATCTTCCGGCAGCGGAATCATGCGAATGGCCCGCAAAACGTCCAGCATCGAATGAATCGCCGAATGCCCCAGCTCCGGATAAGCGGAGTGCGCCAATTTTCCGTGCGCGTTAATCTCAAACCGCAGCGCGCCCTTCGAGCCAAGCGCCAGTAGATTTTCTGTAGGCTCGCCGTTGATCAAGAAACGCGCGCCACGCGGATTCGCCGCGGCCACTTTCGCGCCCGCGCTGTTGCGCTCTTCGCCGACCACAAACAACAACCCAAAATTGCGCACGCCGGAATCGAGCAGCTCTTCCGCGGCGGCGATCATCGCGGCGATAATTCCCTTTGCGTCGCACGACCCGCGTCCCCAGATGAATTCCGTGTCTTCCAGCGAAGGAAAAAACGGCGGCACCGTGTCCATGTGCGTCGAGAGCGTCACGACCGGCTCGCCCCAGCAGGCAACAATATTGTCGCGATTCGGCTCAACCGCCATCCGCTCGAGCGTTCCGGAAGTGCGCGACGCCAGAGAGGAAAGCTGTGCAAACAAAAAGTCGCCCACGTTTTTCTCATGGTTGGTGGTTGATTCGATATCCACCAGCGCGCGCGTCAGTTCAAACGGATTCATGCCACCGGTCAATTTCTGGAGGGAACGATACGAAAGGAAGGAACCGCGACGGAGATGCTCGGGGCTGCTGCCTCTCGATAGCGCTCCATCCGGCTTTAGCTCTGGCCGCGTTTCAAACGGCCATCTAATCGGATGACAGTGGACAGGCCTTAGACCTGTTCCCCAACCTCAGCGGTAACAGCTACCGCTGCGATTTCGGCGGAGTACAACAACCTGGCCCCTTTTGCCGCGGCTTCCGAAGCTGATCGGAACTGCTCCCGGGCTACTCATGGCCTCCGCACCTCTACCAAGAACAAACTTAGTGTATTTCAGCGAATCAGAAAAAGCGAGTGGAATTTCCGCGGCTTGGCGGGACGAACGGCTACAGTTCCAGCGACCTCAAAGGGGCATCCTGCGAGGCGACGAGAAGCTCCCCGCGGAATGCGCATTCGGCACTGCGCCGGCCAAGCGCCTCTTCCGCGGAAATCCGCACGAGATAGGGATTGTTGTTTTCCTGCGAGACGTGCCCCAGCACAAGATACCGCGCAATGGCGTCAAACCCGTCGGGATCCGAGAGATATTCGCCTACCGCGTGATTCGACAAATGCCCCGTGCGGCTTAGCACGCGCTGTTTCACAACCCACGGATAAGGCCCAACCTTCAGCATATCGAGGTCGTGATTCGATTCCAGCATCAGGCAATCGGAGTTTTTCAAATGCACTTTGACTAGCTCGGGCATGTAACCAAGGTCTGTAACCAAAGCCATTTTCGCGCCGTTGGATCGAAACGTAAACCCGATCGGGTCCGCCGCATCATGCGGAATCGCAAACGCGTGCACCTCTATGTCGCCAATTGAAAAATGCTGCCCGGCGTGAATCGTTTCGACGCCTTTCAGCCGCTTGCCAAATGTCTCGGGGAGAGTCCGCTGGAGCGCCCCCATCGTTGGCTCCGTCACATACAGCGGCGCCTTCCAAAGCCCCAGCATCTGCGGAAGCCCGTTGCAATGATCCGTATGTTCGTGGGTAATCAGGATGCCGTCGATGTGCTCGACGTTCTTTTCAATGGCCGCAAGCCGCGCCAGAGTTTCGCGCTTGCCAAGTCCGCAATCCACAAGGAGTCGGGTCCGCTCCGTCTCAAGCAAAGTGATGTTGCCCGAGCTGCCAGACGCCAGTATGGAAACCCGCAAGCCGATCGCTTTGCCCCCAGTTGCACTACAAAAATATCACACAAACGAATTTTCAGGATAATGGCACTTCAATTCCGCCGCGTCAACTCGGAAAGAAAGCTTAGAATATCCACGCCGTGCAAATTGCCGACAAATCGGAGGCGTTGTTAAAGCGAGTCTTGGCAGAAGGATTCGCCATCGTTTCGGACATTCTGCCGGAGGAGGGAATCGTTACCTTGCTGGCCGGGCTTGAGAAGCCAGACCTTCCACGTAGTAGAGCTGGCTTGCGTCATGCCATGCGAATCGAGGGTATCTCCGCTCTTGCGCGCGATGCCCGGCTGTTACAGTTGGCGAAAGATGTTCTGGGAAGTAACGCGCTTCCCTTTCGCGCGACCCTCTTCGATAAATCGCCTGCTTCCAATTGGCTGGTTGTTTGGCACCAGGACACTGCGTTGCCGCTGCGCGCGCGCCGCGGAGTCCCAGATTGGGGGCCGTGGTCAATCAAGAACGGCGTGAACTACGCACACGCTCCGTCCAGCGCCCTCGAACAGGTTCTTGCCATACGTCTTCATCTTGACGATTCGTCCGCCGATAATGGTCCGCTTCGTGTCCTGCCTCGTACCCACACTCTCGGCGTTCTCTCCGATGAACAGCTCCACGATCTTTCGACGACAATTGCCCCAGTGGATTGCCTGGTGCCACGCGGCGGTGTCCTGGCCATGAGGCCGCTCATCGTCCACGCGTCTTCCAAATCACAATCAGCGAAGCCGCGCCGCGTCCTCCACATCGAGTACGCGGCCACTTTTCAGCTTGCGCCGGGCCTGCATTTGGCCGTCTCTTGAAGAGCTAAGAAGGATTTGGCTTACGGGGAATAGTGCCGGTAGCCTCGACGATGGCGGTGCCCCAGCCGTCATATTCGCAATCGAATTTGTCGGCGAACATGATGAATGTCGCGACGTTGTCCGTAGTGGTCATGAATGTGACCGTCGCTTCGATTGCACAAGTAACCAGCCAGCGCCGGTCCGTTCCAACGGGTACGGGAGGCCGAACGGCGTCGGGCGGCATCTCGCTCCGCTTGCATGCTTCCGCGAAGGTCATGGCCGCGGTTTCGTTAGGCGCCCAGAAGCTCAGGTCAATCTGGCGCTTCTTGTTGAGGTCCACACCGTAACTCAGGATCACCTCAACTTGCGCGCGGTTGCGTGCTTCCAGCCGCTCAAGCTGTGAGCGAAGTTCCTCGTCCGTGCATCCCATGAAACGAGTCTAGAGTGACTTGCACTTGCGAAGCACCGCAGGATTCGCGGCTTGTGCCGGGGTCGTCAATTCAAAACTGCCGCCAGCAACTTCAGCAGCCCAGGCCTTAGCAAGCTAAGCGTGAGCGCTCGAGGGTGAAGCCATTTAGAGGGCCGAGGACGGTGACGGCGATTTGTTCTGGTTTGAAGAATTCGTGAGCCAGGGACTGCACCTGATTGAGAGTGACCAACTCGATGGAGGCAAGGATTTCGTCTAGCGAGTAAAAGCGGCCGAAGTACAGCTCCTGGCGTGCGAGATTCGACATCCGCGAGCTGGTGGATTCGAGCGAAAGCATCAGCGAGCCTTTGAGATGATTCTTGGCGCGGGTGAGCTCTTCTTCGCTGACCGGCGATTCCTTCATGGCGCGAAATTCCTTGATGGTGAGGTCAATGACCTGGCCAACGGTTTCTTTTGCCGTTCCGGCGTAAACGGTGAACATGCCGGCGTCAGAATAAGGCGTGAGCTCGCTGAAAACGGCGTAAGCAAGGCCTTCTTTTTCGCGAATATTTTGAAACAAGCGTGAAGACATGCCACCGCCGAGAAGATTGTTGAGCACTGCGGCGGCGAACCGCGCTTCGTGGCCAAGAGGCAGGGCCGGAACACCGATGCAGAGATGGATTTGCTCGAGGTCGCGCTTGGTTTCGAGATGAATGGGCGCTTTCGTCATGGGTGCGGTGTGGTCTTCCAGCGTGCGCGTAGGCTTCAGATCGCCGAATTCGCGCTGGACAAGGTCCAAAACCTTATCGTGCGTGACGTTTCCTGCCGCGGTGATCACCAGATGGTCTGGCGCGAACCAGTCGCGAAAGCGCTCGCGTAAATGTTCGCGGCTGAAACGCCGCACCGTTTCCGGCGTGCCCAGAATCGGCCGGCCGAGTGGGTGCTCCGGCCAGAAGCCCCGCGTGAAAATGTCATGGAGCAGGTACTCGGGATTGTCCATGTCCATCTTGATCTCTTCAAGGACGACCTGACGCTCTTTTTTGACGTCGTTGGAATCAAATTTGGGCCGAAGAACGAGATCGGCGATGACCTCGAAGGCGATGGGCAGGTGATCGTCGAGCACTTTGGCGTTAAAGCAGATTTGTTCCTTGGACGTGAACGCATCGAGCATGCCGCCGACGGAATCCATTTCACGGGCAATGGATTCGGCGGAGCGGCGCTCCGTGCCTTTGAACACCATGTGCTCCATGAAGTGAGCAAGACCATTCTCGTCGGCGATTTCGCGCCGCGAGCCGTTGCGGATCCACACGCCCACCGACACGGAACGCACGTGCGTCATCGTCTCCGTGATGACCACGAGGCCATTGGAGAGGACGTGCTTCTGGATGTCACGCGCTTCACTGACCGTTGGCATAAGTCAATTGTGACACAGGCTCGTGAATCGGAGAAACAGTGGACCAGAATTCACTTCGTGCGCTTTGCGGCCGCTGTGCTTGCCCAAAGGCAAACCGCGGCTCGCTGTCAAAAAGAGCACAGGCTGAAGCCTGGGCTACAGCAGCTTCTCGTCGGGATGGAGCTTGCCGTATTCGCTGGTGTAGTGGAGCGGCACGTCGCCGTAGGTGCCTTTTTCTTTCGCGTAAACCTCGCAGCTGTCGAACGGTTTCGAGTACACGTGGATGCTGACGGCGCGCTGGTTGAATTCCGGCAGATTCAGAACCTGATGAACGGGCTCGAGGGGATTTACGTGCACAGGATTCGCGGCGTCCATCTCGTAGATTTCCGTCGGAAAAACTTTGCACTTGCCGCAGGTTGCGTCCTTGTCTTCGACGCGGAAATTCTGGATTTTCAGGCGGCCGATGGGAGCGGACATCCAGCAATTCTGATCGCGGTGATTGTGGATGCTGCTGTGCTGGCCGATTTCCCAACAAATGGTCATGCACTCGAAGAGGTCATTCCTGAAAATCAGGTTGCGCGTGTAGTTGCCTTTGGAGAAGAAGAGATACTTGTCGAGTGTCTCGGGCCGGACGCCGTGATGCACGATGTAGTGCTGGACGTTTTTCAAAGTGAATTCGCGCTCGGGCATGGCGGCAAGGCCTTTGACCCAATCGGCGATGGCAAGCTGTTCGATAGCGAGTTCTTTTGGCATGGTAATAAAATTATACCGCTGAACCTTGGGCATCCGCGCAGACAAACAAGAAAATGTTCAGCAAAACACGATATTCTGTAGGGTGATTCCAAGCGCTGCGATGCGTGCGGAGAAATGCGGGAACCTTCATGGAATTGCTGGGTAAATCGAAAGAAGAACTACGGGCCTTCTGCGTGTCCATTGGCGAGCCTGCCTATCGCGGCGAGCAGATTTATCATGCGTTGTATGCTGAGCGGAAATTCGATTTAGCGCAGATGACGAATTTGCCTTTGAACTTGCGGGAGAAACTCGCTAAGGAAGCGGCGATTTCTTTGCCGATGGTGAAGCAGCGATTTGTTTCTACCGATGGATCGGTGCGGTATTTGTTTGGGCTGGGCGAGAGCGAGACGAAGGATCGCGGGGATTTCAACACCGAGCTCGCAGAGGGCACAGAGAAGAGAAAACCGTTGCGAGCTGCTTCCGTCGAGGCAGTGTTCATGCCTAGCGAGGGACGGCAGACGATTTGTATTTCCACGCAGGCGGGGTGCGCTGTGGATTGCCAGTTTTGCTTGACGGCGCAGCTTGGGCTGATTCGCAATTTGACGGCTGGGGAAATCTTGGCGCAAGTGCTTTTGCCGCTTGAGGAACACAAGGAGCGGCTTGCGCCGCAGACGAATATTGTTTTGATGGGGCAAGGCGAGCCGCTTTTGAATTTTGATGCAGTGATGGCTGCTTTGCGGATTTTACTTGACCCGGCGGCGGTGCGGATTGCGCCAAAGCATGCCACGCTTTCGACGAGCGGTATCGTCCCGGGAATCGAGCGGCTGGCGGAGGAAAAAGTTAGGCCGAAGCTGGCGATTTCCTTGAACGCGTCAAGCGACGAGCAGCGGAACGTGTTGATGCCGATCAACAAGAAATATCCTTTGGCGAAGCTGCTGGAAGCCTGCAAGAAATTCCCTAAAGGTACGCGGGAGTACATCACCTTTGAGTATGTGCTGCTCGGCGGCGTGAATGACACGCCGGAAGACGCGCGGCGCGTGGCTAGAATGATGAGCGACCTGGGACGCGTCAAAGTGAACATTATTCCGTGGAATCCGGGTGCGCTGCCGTTTGCGGAACCGACCGAAGCGAGCGTGAAAGAGTTTCACCGGATCATGCTAGAGAAGGGCGTGCCGACGTTTACGAGGTACTCCCGAGGCCGCGACGTGATGGCTGCGTGTGGCCAGTTAGCATTGACGCAGATTGAGACTGCTCCCACGGCTGCTTGACCGCGTCCTGGGTATCGGCTGGTTAGCGCGACTAGTTCCGAAAGCCCTCAGCTCTCTTGGGGCTACTCTGAAATCAGCCTGGCGCAGCGTATCCCCCCTCTCCTGTTTTTCATAAGTGTTGCATCTACAAGATTGCCAGGAATCGTTCCGCCTCGACTAGCGTGAGAGGTGGGGTGAAACGCCGAAAAGCAACGCTGAAGAATTCCTGCACGATCTGAAAGCTAATTATGCCGTTACCGGAATCGATAGCATCTCTGAGGAGCCGTAGAGCGACGGCTTGCTTCGAGGGATCGCTCCTGGTCAAGGCATAGACCAGGATGTCGGTGTCAAGGAAGAATCTATCGCTCATTCATCTCTTCGCGTGTGTAGGGACCGCCTGCATCGATGTGCTTCAGGCTTTCCATTACTGCCCGAAAGGCCTCGACGTCGCCCTTGCGACGGGCGTAAGACTCAAGCCATTCGCGGAAGGCGGCATTGAGAGTCGTGTTTTCGGACTTGGCAACGGCGCGGGCCTTTTCGATGAGGTCGGCGCCGGCGCTGAGGGTGACGTTCTTCATAGGAGGTGGTGGACACGGAATAGTGTGCACTGTCCAGTGTGCACCATGACGCTTTTGCGCCAGGTGATGGCGCCTTGTGTGAGTCGTGGCAAGCTTCGGCTACGACCCATCTCATAAATTGGAGCTTCGGACATTGCCACGACGCTTCAGGGGCTAAAGCCGTTCCCTCCCAAAAAGGCAGGCCGGATCTGGATTAGGGGCGGAGGGCGATTAGGGACATTAGGCGGCCGGAATGGGGGCCTTGTTTGCGGTAGGAGAAGAAGAGGTCTGGGTTGCAGGCGGTGCAGAGGTCGATGGTGTGGATATTTTGGGGGCGGAGGCCGGCGGTTAAGAGCTGGGATTTGTTGGCTTTGCGTAGGTCAAGGAGGACGCCTTTGGGCGGGGGCTGGTGCCCTGGGGGCATCCTGTTGAGCCACTGGATGGGGTTGGGCTCATCGCCGGTGCGGAATTCGTCGAAGTAGGAGGGCGCGTCGGCGAATTGGGAGAGGAATTGGGTGGCGACTTCGGTGCCGACTTCGTAGCAGCAGGGGCCAATGCTGGGGCCGATGGCGGCGAGGAGGTCGCGGGGGTTGGTGGCGAAGTGCATTTGCATTTTGCCAATGGTTTTGGCGACGATCCGGGCCAGGGTGCCGCGCCAGCCGGCGTGGATGGCGGCAATGGCGCGTTTTTTGGGGTCGACGAGCAGGACGGGGACGCAGTCGGCGGTTTGGATGGCCAGGAGGAGGTTGGGGCGGTTGGTGATGCTGGCGTCGCCCTTGCAGGGCTCGGTTGACGGAGTGTCGAAGAGGTGGATTACGTCGGAGTGGAATTGTTTTAGGGTGATTAGGGGGAGAACTTTGGCGCCTGCGGCGGTTTGGAGGCGGCGGCGATTTTCTTCGACGTTTTCGCGGGTGTCCCAGTCGGTGAAGCCGAGATTTAGAACTTTTTCGTCTTCTAGGGGGCTCACGCCGCCGGGGGCGGTGGAGAAAGCGTGGATTAGCCAGGGGAGTTTGGCGAAGGCCGGGACTTGGAGGAGTTTTAGGCCAAAGGAGCTGTGTTTGGTCCAAGAGAGAACTGATGAACGGCTTGGACTACTCAAGCGCTTAGAAGAGGATTTGGTCGGGGTCATCGAACTGACAAGTATAATCGCACGAGCAAGCACAATTGACTTAGCATTGCCAAAAACACTGCCTCGGAAGCGAGACGGAACTTGGACGCTGACGAACTTCAACCTGGACATGAGGCTGTTTTCACCGTCACGGACTACGACGATGGTCCGCGTCGAGGTATTGCGAACTATCTCGGCAATCCACATTTCTACGAGTGTTTGTTCGACAAAGCCAAGCAAGATTATTCTGAATTGTTTCGACTTACGCCAATTGGTCCCGAGATTTTTCAAATAGCAATGGAAGACTGCGCGATTTGGAAACGGTGGGAATCGGCATTCCATGCTGGGACTGTTGACGCCAGGACTCACCCTGCCTTGCCTCACGAAACCGAGAGGCACGAGGAATTGAAGCAGATATTGGACAAGACTCCGGTCATGGACGAGACGAAAACCGTCACTCTACGGGGACGATTTGACGTGCTTGGAAAGGCGGATCTCCCGAAGGGGGTTATTCGTCCGTTGCGGGTCAAATGGACGCAGCAGCCGGAGATTGAGAAATGAGGGCGGCGTGATTATTGGGATGGGAGTGGACTTGGCGGAAGTCGATCGGATACGGGGGGCGATTGAGCGGCATGGGGAGGCGTTATTGCGGCGGGTGTTTACGGCGGCCGAGAGGGAGTATTGCGAGCGGTTCAAGAATAAGTATGAGCGGTATGCAGGGCGGTTTGCGGCGAAAGAGGCAGCGATGAAGGCGTTGGGGACGGGGTGGAGGCGGGGCGTACGTTGGGTGGATTTTGAGGTGGTGCGGGAATCGGGGGGGCGGCCGACGATTCGGTTGGATGGAGAGGCGCGGAAGATTGCCGAGGAATTAGGAGTGGCGAGGATTGCTTTGAGCATTACGCATACGGAGGCGCAGGCTTTGGCGCAGGTGATTTTTGAGAGTTTACCGTTCGAGGCTCAGGGCACTGAGCTAAAAGTTTAAGAGTTGAAGGAAAGAGCTGACAGGCGACAGCCAAGAGCCGGGAGAAAAGATAAAGATCAAGGATAACGCAGAGACGTAGAGTGCACCGAGGACTCGCAGAGAGTCGATGCGTGCTCGCCTAGCAGGTAGTTTCCTTGCTCGGATTTGATCACAATATCCAGCCATTGATTTGACGGAAAAACTCCTGGGACTTGGACGCGGAGATAGTTCGAGGAGAGGGCGGGGGTGTATGCGGCGGCTGTTTGTTCGTTGAGGGAATGCTTGTCGCTGTGGAGGGTTAGGACGCGGAGGGTGCGTCCGATTTGGGAGTGGCGGAAGGCGGCGGATTTGGATTCGGATAGGGAGCGGAGTTCGCGGGCGCGGCGCTTGATGGTGGAGGCGGGGAGTTGGTCGGGGTGGGAGGCGGCTTTTGTTCCGGGGCGCGGGGAGTAGGAGAAGACGTGGAGGTAGGTAAAGGGATGCTGTTCAATGAAAGAGAGCGTGGCGGCGTGATCTTGCTCGGTTTCGCCGGGGAAGCCGGCGATTACGTCGGCGCCAATGGCCGCATTGGGGAGTTGGGCGTAGATACGGTCGAAGCGTGCGGCGTACTGGGCGATGCGGTAGCGGCGGTGCATGGCGCTCAGGATTTTGTTGGAGGCGGATTGCAGGGGCATGTGGAAGTGGCGGGCGATGCGGCCGGTGCTTGCGACCAGGTCGATAAGGTCTTGAGTTACGTCTTGCGGTTCGATGGAGCTGATGCGGAGGCGGTCTAGCTTTGTTTCGGCGAGGATGCGGCAGAGGAGATCCGGGAAACTCGTCCTGGGAGTTAAGTCGCGGCCGTAGGTGCCGAGGTTGATGCCGCTTAGCACTATTTCTTTGGCGGCGGATGAGCATGGGCGCGCACTCGGGGAGTGGACAGCCAGGATTGGCTGTCCCGCCAATTGGCGCACTTCGTTTATTACTGCGTCTGGGGGAAGGCTGCGGCTTTTGCCGCGGACGCTGGGGATTATGCAGTAGGTGCAGCGAAGATTGCAGCCGTCCTGGATTTTGAGGATGGGGCGCGTGTGGTGGAGTTCGCCGCCCTGGATTGGGGCGGAGAGGAATTCCGGGTGGGCGAAGATGTCGCCGGTCAGGATTTGGGCGTGAGGGGAATTCGTATGGAGGGGGACAGACAGAAAAAGCAGGTTCCTCGCTTCGCTCGGAATGACAGTTTTTTCTACGTCTGGAAGTCCCGTGGCTTCTACTCGTTCTGGAACACGGGATTCTTCCCCATTTGGAACGATAGCTTCGTCTCTATCTGGGATTGTGGCTTCTACTTCGTGTAAAGGAACAGCGACGTGTAAGAGAACACGGGCAGCTGGAGCGATTTGAGTCAACAGATCGGGGATTTGGGGTTTGTGGGAATTGCCTACGACCCAGGTTACCCCGGGGAGAGAAGCTAGTTCTTCGGGGGCACGTTGGGCGTAGCAGCCTGTGACGATTAGTTTGGCGGCGGGATTTTGTGCGTGGAGTTTGCGGATGGCGTCGCGGGCCTGGGCGTCGGCGGCGGCCGTTACGGTGCAGGTGTTCAGAACAACGATCGCGGCGGCGGAGGGATGGGGAGTGGCGGTATAGCCACGATCGAGGAGCTGGCGCTCGATGGCGGCGCCGTCGGCTTGGGTCGCGCGGCAGCCGAATTGTTGGATGTGGAAGGTGGTCATTTTTGCGCGAGGCGTTTAGGCGCGATGCAAGAAAATGTGCGCTCCATGGATAATCCGTGAATAGAGAATAGGATAGCTCGTTCTGTTGGTTGCGGAAAGGCGGTGGCCTGGATAAGGCGATGAGAGCGGCTTTACTCTGTGGGTAGTAGGCCGTTACAATCCTGTGCTGAACAATGTGTGCCCTGCGGCGTCATCCCTCTGCGCTGGATAACCCCAAGATTTCGGTTGTTATACCTGTTTACAACGAAAAGAACACCATTGAAGAGATTTTGCGACGCGTGCTGGAAACAGGAATTCGCGTGGAGATCTTGATAGTGGACGACTGTTCGAACGATGGAACGAGGGAATACCTTGAAGGTATGAGGCAGGCACAGGCCAAGGGCGAACAGTTTGCGGCGGCGCATGATGGCGGGGATCCCGTGGACGTACGGTTTTTGAAGATTTATTTTCAAGACAAGAATCAGGGCAAGGGCGCGGCGATGCGGCGGGGATTTGCAGAAGCAACCGGGGAAATCATTCTGGTACAGGACGCGGATCTGGAATATGACCCAAAGGATTATCCGGTGCTGCTGGGGCCGATTATCGATGGGCGGGCGGATGTGGTCTTTGGGTCGAGATTTCTGTCTGGGCCACAGCGGGTGCATTATTTTTGGCACTATGTGGCCAACCGAACCTTGACGCTGCTTTCTGACATTATGACAAACCTCAAGTTGACGGACATGGAGACGTGCTACAAGGTTTTCCGGAAAGAAGTGCTGGCGGGGATCAAATTGAAATCGAACCGGTTTGGATTTGAGCCGGAGATTACTGCCAAAGTAGCACGCGGGAAGTGGCGGATTTATGAGGTTCCTATAAGCTATGCGGGGCGGACTTATGAAGAGGGGAAGAAGATTACGTGGAAAGATGGCGTGAAGGCGTTGTGGTGTATTTTTTGGTTTAAGATTGCGGATTGAGAAGAACCGGCCTACAGAGATTTCCCACGGAACACGAGACGAGGATAACGAACAGCGCCGGATGCGGTTTTAGCGGGAGGCGGCTTCGGAATAGCCGTGGGGGTGTTTTTGCTTCCAGGTCCAGGCCGAGGTGATGATTTCGTCGAGGGAGGAGTGCTGGGCTTGCCAGCCGAGAATGCGGTGGAGTTTTTCTTTGCTGGCTACGAGGACGGCGGGATCGCCGGGGCGGCGTGGGGAGAATTTGCGCGGGATTTTGCGGCCGGTGATGCCCTCGGCGGCGTCGAGAACTTCGAGAATGGAGAAGCCGCGGCTGTTGCCCACGTTGAAGGCTTCACCGGAAACTTTTTCGATGGATTCGAGGGCCCGGACGTGGGAGTCGGCGATGTCGAGGACGTGGATGTAGTCGCGGACGCAGGTGCCGTCGGGGGTGGGGTAGTCCGAGCCGAAAATTTCCAGTTGCGGGATCAGGCCGAGGGCGGCGTCCAGAACCTTGGGAATGAGATGGGTTTCGACACGATGGGCTTCGCCGCGTTCGGCGGAGGCGCCGGCGGCGTTGAAATAGCGGAGAGTGGCGTAGTGGAGGCCTGTGTAGGCACGATAATCGGAGAGAATCTCTTCGAAGCGGAGCTTGGATTTGCCGTAAGGGTTGATAGGAGATTTAGAGTGGTCTTCCGGTATGGGGACGGTGTGGGGCTCACCGTAAGTGGCGGCAGTGGAAGAGAAAATTAGCTTTTTTACGTTGTGACGAATCATGGCGTCGAGGAGATTGACACCGCCGGCGATGTTGGCAGCGTAGAACGTGCTGGGTTCGCGGACGGATTTGGCGACGAGAGCTTCGCCGGCAAAATGCATGACGGCGTCGGGTTTGTGGTGGGAGAAGACTTCTTCGATTTGGGAGCGAATGCCGAGATCGGCACGGCAAAACGTTGCGGCGGGCGGAACGGCGGCGGCGTGGCCTTCCTGAAGATTATCGAGGGCGATCACCTGGTAGCCGCGGGATAGCAAGAATTCCGAGCAGATGCTGCCGATGTAGCCTGCGGCGCCGGTGACGAGAACGTTCAAGGGATGGCCTCGCTTTTTGCGCGCTGGGTAGCGTGCGTACTCATTGTCTTATTACAGGGTTCAAGAAAAGAAGAAAAAGAGTAACACAGAGAACTCAGAGTTCGCAGAGAGCCAGGAGAAAACGGAATTAAGTCTGGGACATGCGGCGCTGGAACGTTAAGAGAATCAGGTCGGCGCGGCGGCGGACGCCGAACTTGCTCAGGAGATTGGAGACGTGAAATTTCACGGTGCGTTCGGCGATGTTGAGTTTGCTGGCGATTTCCTTGTTTGAGAGGTTTTCAAGGAGAGAGTCGAGGACTTCCTGCTCGCGGCGGCTTAGATTTGTTACGGAATCTGTTTTCAGGCGGCGACCCTGGCTCGTGAGCACGGAATCGACAAAGCCGGAAAGTACGGAGCGTGGGACCCAGAAGCCGCCATTCGCTACGAGCGGGAGCGCGCGAATCAATTGTTCGCGGGCTTCCGTGTAGGTCAAGAGACCTTTCACGCCGAGGCGGAGAAGCTGATAGCTGTTGGCGTCGGTGTGCTGTTCGCCGACAACGATTAAGCGTGCCTCGGGATGGCGTTCGAGAATATTGGCCAGGAGAGCGCCGGTGGCGGGGCGGGCAGCGTGGCCATCGATAACATAAACCTGCGCGACAGGCGGCTCGAAATTGCGCATGTCGGGGGCCAGCGTGGATTCGAGCTGTTTGGCGGAGACTTTGAATTGCGCCTTCGACAACACCCGTTCGAATTCGCTCAGCACCAGAGGATGCGGCGAGAGTATGCAGACTGAGAGTTTGGCAACTGCGCGTTTGGTAGCCACTATGGCCAGCGTAGTGAAAACTGTCCTAAGGGGCAAGCCTTCTGGAAGAGGTTGTTCTCGAACTGTTACGTGACAGGTAGGGTGCTTTTTCAACGAATGGCGGGTGGATTTCGAAGCAGCGGGTCGACGATACGCAGGGGCTCCTTGAGCGCCAGGGGTGGACGTATAGCCTTTGCGTCTGGACCGTTCGCTGCGCTGTAGGGACCGTTCGAACCAAAAAAGCACCCGTTCGATGTAAGGACGTTCGTAACGTGGGAGGAAGCTGCGTAAAATAAGAGGTACCCCTGACGCGGCCTTTCCTGAGGTGTGTCCGGGCTTCGGGAAAAGGAGTTAGGTTTCCTAGTTATGCGAAATTTGAACGAATCGGCGAGGGCCCTGAGAGAGCTGCTCTCGGAGCGGATACTTGTGCTTGATGGGGCCATGGGGACGATGCTGCAACAGCGGCACCTGACCGCGGAGGATTTTGGCGGGGCGGCGCTCGAAGGTTGCAACGAAAACCTGGTGCGGACACGACCGGATGTGGTGCTGGATATTCACCGGAAGTATTTTGACGCGGGGTCGGACATTGTTGAAACGAATAGCTTTGGAGGGGCGCCGATTGTTCTGGCGGAATACGGTTTGGAGGCGGAGGCGCATTGGCTGAATAAGCGGTCGGCGGAATTGGCGCGGCAGGCGGCGGATGAGTTTTCGACGGCGACGAGACCGAGATTTGTTGCGGGCTCGGTCGGGCCGACGACCAAGGCAATCACCGTTACCGGCGGCGTGACGTTTGAAGGGCTGCTAGACGCATATTATGCGCAGGCCCAGGGACTTGTGGAAGGCGGAGTGGATTTGCTGCTGGTGGAGACTTGCCAAGATACACGAAATATCAAAGCGGCTTTGTTCGCGATTCAGAAACTCTCCAAGGAAATTGGGATGCCGGTGCCGGTGATCATATCGGTGACGATTGAGCCGATGGGCACGATGCTGGCTGGGCAGACGGTTGAGGCGATGTGGGCTTCTTTGCGGCATGCGAAGCCCCTGGCATTTGGGATGAATTGCGCTACCGGGCCGGAGTTCATGACGGATCATATCCGGACATTAAGCCAGCTTTCGAGCGAGTTTGTGTCGTGTTATCCCAATGCCGGATTGCCGGACGACGAGGGAAAATACCTGGAGACGCCAACTTCGCTGGCAGCGCAGCTTGAGAAGTTTGTGGATCATGGGTGGCTGAATTTTGTGGGCGGGTGCTGCGGGACTACCGAACAGCACATTCGTGCGATCGCGCAGATGGTGGAGGGCAAGAAGCCGCGCGCGCGGCCTGGCGAATCACACCGGGCGATTTATTCGGGGATTGAGACAATTGAGGCGGAAGACAGCACGCGGCCGCTTTTGGTGGGCGAGCGGACGAATGTGATTGGGTCGAGGTTATTCAAGAACCTCGTGGCGGAAGAGCAGTGGGAAGAGGCCAGCGAAATTGCGCGGAGGCAGGTGAAGGGCGGGGCGCACATCGTAGATGTGTGCTTGCAAAGTACGGAACGCGATGAAAAGAAGGACATTCCGCCGTTTTACGAGAAGCTGATTCGCAAGGTGAAAGCACCGGTCATGATTGATACGACCGATGCTACGGCAATTGAGCTGGCGCTGACGTATTGCCAAGGGAAAGCGATCATCAACTCGATCAACCTGGAGGATGGCGAAGAAAAGTTCGAGCGGGTGGTGCCGATTGCACATCAGTTTGGGGCGGCGGTGGTGGTGGGATGCATTGACGAGGACAAACTGCAGGCGCAGGCGTTTACGCGGGAACGAAAGCTGGCCGTAGCGCAACGTAGCTACAAACTGCTGACGGAAAAATACGAGTTGGGCCCCGAGGATATTATTTTTGATCCGCTGGTGTTTCCTTGCGCGACGGGCGACGAGAATTACATTGGCGGGGCTGTGGAGACAATGGAAGGAATCCGGCTGATCAAGCAGGCTTTGCCGGATGTACGGACGATACTGGGGATTTCGAACGTGTCGTTTGGATTGCCTGCCGGCGCGCGGGAAGTGGTGAACTCGGTTTTCCTGTATTACTGCACCAAGGCCGGACTTGATTTGGCGATTGTGAATGCGGAGAAATTGGAACGGTTTGCTTCGCTTCCACAGCACGAACGAGAGCTTGCTGAGAATCTTCTGTTTTCGCACCCGCCAAAGGAAGTGCCCTCAGATCATTCCCAGGCGGAGCTTTTGCGGCATGTTCCCGCGGATTGGCGCGAACAAAGCAAAGAACAGCGCGCGGCAGTAAATCAGTATCACATCGCGGCGATTGCTGAACATTTTCGGACGGCAACAAAAAAAGAAAAGAAGCGCGCGGCGGACCTGCCACTGGACGAACGATTGGCGAATTACATCATCGAGGGGACGCGGGATGGGCTGGTTGCAGACCTGGAGCGAAAGCGCGGGGAGGGAACGGCGCCGCTGGAAATTATTAACGGTCCTTTGATGGCAGGGATGGCGGAGGTTGGGCGGCTGTTTAATGCGAATGAATTGATTGTGGCGGAGGTGCTGCAATCGGCCGAGGCCATGAAGGCCGCTGTCAATCATCTCGAGCAGTTCATGGAGAAAGCGGATACGGCGAAGCGCGGGAAAATCGTGCTGGCGACCGTAAAGGGCGACGTACACGATATCGGGAAAAATCTTGTTGAAATTATTTTGAAGAACAACGGATATGACGTGGTGAATCTGGGGATCAAGGTGCCCCCCGAGGAGTTGATCAAGGCTTATCTGGCGCACCATCCGGACGCAATTGGGTTGTCAGGGCTGCTGGTGAAGAGCGCGCAGCAGATGGTGATTACCGCGAGCGATCTGAAGGATGCCGGAATCATGGTGCCACTGCTTGTGGGAGGGGCAGCGCTTTCCGCAAGGTTTACCCAGACGAAGATTGCACCCAGCTATGGGCAAGCGGTGTGTTACGCGAAGGATGCGATGACGGGGCTGCGACTGATGAACCAGTTGATGGACCCCGCGACGCGTGAACAGGTTTTGCGTGAGCATACGGAGTCGGCGGGCGGGGTCGCCGTGGAGACAACGGTGATGGTGGCCGAACCGCCGAAAGTTACACGATCGCCGAAGGTGCGAACGAATTTGCCGATTCCCAAGGTGGCTTATCTCGACAGAAAAGTGCGGCTGGTACCGGATTTGAACGAGGTGTGGAGCTACATCAACCCGTTCATGTTGTACGGGCGGCACATGGGATTTCGCGGGGATTTTGAAAAGCGGTTTGCGGAACGCGAGCCAAAGGCTGTCGAACTGTTTGAAAGCATGGAAGAAGTGAAGCGGGAAGCGGCGGAATTTATGAAGCCGAGGGCGGTGTGGCAGTTTTTCGAAGCGGAGGCGGAGGGAGAGGCGATGCATTTGTTTGCGCCGGGCAGTTCGGAACCGGTGCATACGTTCCGCTTTCCGCGGCAGCGGGCGGGAGATTTTTTGTGTTTAAGCGATTATATTTTGCAGCCGCAAAATGGAGTTCGCGATCACGTTGCGTTGTTTGTCGTAACGGCGGGCGAAGGCGTGCGCGAACGCTCGGAAAAAGCGAAAAACGAGGGTTACTACTTCAAGTCGCATGGGATGCAAGCCCTGGCGATTGAATCGGCGGAAGCTTGCGCGGAGTGGCTGCACAGGAGGATTCGCGAGGATTGGGGATTTCCTGATCCTCCGGAAATGACCATGGCACAGCGGTTTACTTCGCGCTACCGCGGGAAGCGATATAGCTTTGGTTATCCGGCTTGCCCAAGACTCGAGGATCAGTCGGGCCTGTGGGATCTGCTCCGGCCCGAAGAGATTGGCGTGCAGCTGACAGAAGGATTCATGATGGACCCGGAGGCCAGCGTCAGCGCGCTGGTGTTTCAGCATCCGGATTGCGCATATTTTTCGGTTGGCGAGGCGGGAGAAGCATAACTGTCGCGATTCACGAACGCCAATCGTGAGACCGTTGTTCGTTGCTATCATCCCGGATTAGAGTGAGTCCTTATCTCGGAAACACGCGGCACGGTTTGCTTTGCCGGAAGGAAGGGATATGAGTCAGGCGGACGGTACAGTTCCGTATGGAGTAGTCCCAGACGATTCGAAGAAGCACATGACCGGCCTGCAGCTATTGATTGGCATCATGGAAGGAAGCCTGCCGGCGCCTCCCATCCAGAGGACACTAGACTTTCGCATCCTGAAGGTGGAGCGAGGGCATACCGTTTTCGGGGGCTCCCCGAAATTTGAGTATTACAACCCTCTCGGTTCCGTGCATGGCGGATATACGGCAGCTCTGCTTGATTCCTGCATGGCATGCGCGGTGCATTCCACGTTGGACGTGGGGTACAGCTACGCTACCCTGGAAGTCAAAATCAACTATGTACGGGCGATTACCACCGAGACTGGCGAGGTGCGAGGGGAAGGGCGAATCATTCATGCGGGTAAGCGCATCGCTACAGCGGAAGGGCGCCTTCTAGATTCCGCAGGTAAGATTTATGCTCATGGAAGCACTACCTGTCTTGTCTTCGCCCTGTGAGTCCTTGCAGTTCCCCGCAGCTTGCCGGGCTAAGAGAATCGGACCGTTCCGTGCTACCAAGCAATCCAGGCCATTCTTAAAGCGAGTGAAGTGAGGAAGTCAGGAGCGAGGCAAAACTGCGTGATCGAGACAGTCCTTCAGCTCCTGCGCAAAGCGGTGGGAGTGGGGAGCCTTAAGAATTTCCATATGGTCACCCGGCACGACCCGGACCTCATTGCCACCCGCCGAAAGTTCGCACCAAGCCAAGCGGGGATCCATGGTGGAACTAAGCCCGCCGTAAGACCATGAATCTCGGCCGAGGATGATGACGGATTTACCGGGGTAGCTGACCGGACGGTAAGAATTGACGACGTCCCAAGCCCTTTTATCCATATCATCCACAAGCCCGGCCAACAATGGATCCTGGGTATCGTCTGATTCCGCGCCCTTTCCTTGAAAATACGAGCGTATGTGATTGGCCAGAATCGCAAAGCGCGCTTTTATCCGCCGTGCCATGCCTGCGGGGCTGCGCTCAAAGAAACTCCGCAGACGCCAAGTGGCCCTTTGAGTCATAAAGCGCACTTTATCGGCCGAGCTTGCCGGATAATTGGGGACAGAGCATTCCACGATGGCAAGAAAAGCAACCACTTCGCCTTCTTTCTGGAGTTGCTGGGCCATCTCGAAGGCGATATAGCCGCCACCACACCAACCAATCAGGCAATATGGGCCTTTGGGCTGTACGGCCCTCAATTCCTGGGTAAATCGAGCAGCCCGCTCGGGGATGCTTTCAAGCCTCTCTTCCGGCGCGGGCTTTTTGGCCTCGAACCCATAAACAGGCTGGTCGGAGCCGAGCAGGAGAGAGACCTCGCGAAACGGCAGTACCGTTGTTCCGTATCCTCCAGGGATCAAAAAGAGTGGCAGCCGGTGTCCCAAGGGCTGGATCGGCACAATCGGCGACCAAGGCCGAGGCTCCAGGCGAGTCGGTTGACTGGACTGCAGGATCAATTCGGCGAGCTGCCGCACTGTTCGGGCCTCGAATAGGGTCGATAGCCCAAGTTCAAGACCATAGGTTTTCTTGATCTTACTAAAGAGTTGCGCACCGAGCAGCGAATCGCCACCTATATCGAGGAAATCGTCATCGAGGCCAACCGACTCGAGGCTCAATAGTTCCCGCCACCAGGCGACCAAGTTACTAACGATTGGTTCTGCGGGACCGAGGAGGCCAGACTGGGGCAGGTTAGCTCCAGCAGGTTCAGTGCCCGCGTTGTGGACCAGGTCGAGCCCATTCGGCGACTCCTCGCCAAGGGTAGCTTGAGAACCGCCGGGTAGGGACTTTGATGGATAGGTCATGACTCGTGTGTTCTCAAAGAGTGCATTCGCGTTGCCAAAGCGGGAACCTGTAAAGCATTCATTCTAAAATGGATAAGCTGCTCGACAAGGGCAAGTGTCAGGGATAGGGGCAATTGTTTGCCACTTGGGGCAATCCCGATGGAGCTTGCGCCATCGGAGATGCTCGAACATTGGGAATTGCAATTCATTGGTAGAAAGACATTTAGCTTATGAGCGGAATCCTTCCCAACTCATTTCTTAAGTTGCTCGTAGCCAAAGACAGCCTTCAGCTCCAAGAATTCCAGTAGCCCAGCCTCGCCCCACTCTCGACCATTGCCCGATTGCTTAAATCCCCCAAAACAGCCGCCGAAATCGAGCCGCGCGCCGTTGATGTGCACGTTTCCGGAGCGGATCCGCTTGGCAACGCGACGCGCGCGCTCCATATTTCCAGAGGATACATAACCGGAAAGACCGAAGGGAGTTTCATTGGCAATACGAATGGCATCCTCTTCGTCTTCGTAGGGAATTATGCAAAGAACGGGACCGAATATCTCCTCGCGAGCAATCGTCATGTCGTTGCGAACATCGGAGAAGACGGTGGGCTTCACAAAATATCCCTTCTGGATACCATTTGGAAGCTCCGGGCCACCCGCTATCAGCTCTGCGCCTTCTTCGATCCCCTTGCCGATATAGCGTTGCACTTTTTCATGCTGGGACTTATTCGCGAGCGGACCGAGGTTCGTCGTATCCGCGAAGGGATCGCCAACCGTTATTGACTCGGCGAGCTGCTTGGCGGCTGCGGCAGCTTCGGGCATCCAGGAGCGAGGAACGAGCATGCGAGTAGGTGCATTGCAAGACTGTCCGGTGTTCCGGAAGCAAGCCTGCACCCCGTCACGGACCGCGTTAGGGAGGTCGGCATCATCCAAGATAATGTGCGCCGACTTTCCCCCGAGTTCCTGGGTGACCCTCTTGACGGTGGGAGCTGCGGCGGAAGCCACTGCGATACCGCCCCTTGAGGAACCCGTGAAAGAAACCATGTCCAGGTCTGGATGAGAAGAAATCGCGGAACCAACGTTGAGGCCGTCGCCATTTACGAGGTTGAATACCCCGGGCGGAAGACCGGCCTCATGAAGAATTTGCGCAAATAGATAGGCAGAGAGCGGGGCAAGTTCGCTTGGCTTGAGGACCATGGTGCAGCCAGCTGCAAGCGCGGGAGCCACCTTGCAAGCGATCTGGTTCATGGGCCAGTTCCAAGGAGTGATCAGGCCGCAAACGCCTATGGGCTCTTTTCGCAGGAGAGTCGAACCGTTGAGCTTTTCAAATTGAAAGTTTTTGAGGAGTTTCACGACTTCGGAGAAATGGGCCAGACCCGCCGGGGCCTGAGCTGCGCGAGAGAGAGAAACGGGGGCTCCCATCTCCTCGGAGATGGTCTGGGCCATTTCTTCCATCTTTGACTTATATATCTCGATGATGCTCTGGAGCAGATCGAGGCGCTGTTCGAGTGTAGTTTCGGAATACGACTCGAAAGCCTTCCTGGCCGCGGCGACAGCTTTGTCGACGTCGGCCTTGCCGCCGAGCGAAATTGTAGCGATTGGAGTTTCGTTAGCGGGGTTGATGACAAGAAAGTCTCGGACAACAGATGGATTGATCCATTTTCCACCTATATAGAATTGACGACAGTCCTTCATGCGTTAGCTCCAGTCTGCCAGTAGAGATCAGCCGTAGCAGCAGTTTCCAAGATGCGATTGGTTTGAGAGCAGCGAAATCATTTATCAATGCTGGCCCGGCCGAGGAGCAAGAGCAAGCACAGCGTAAGCGGTGGCCGCGTCGCTCATGAACTGACCAACATTAGAAGATGGATCGCGTTTTTCGTTCAAAGAGTAGGTCCGCCATAGGCCTTCCGTTTTGTTTTGGTTCTCCATAAGCCAGGTCAACCCACGCTGCAGCTCGGGCGTGTCGCGAGGAACGCCGACTTGCTGCAAAGCGAAGAGAGCGTAGCCGGTGGCAAAGCCGTCGCTCTTCCGATCCACAAAAGTCCCATCCACTCGGATCCATGACCTGGCGTAGGAACGCAAACCCCCAGGTCCCCAGTTCCTCGAAAGTGAAGATAAACACCAACCACCATCGGATTGTTGCGCGCTCAAAACTGACCTGATGATCGCCGACTGCTGTTTCTGATCGAGGAGGCCAGGCAATTTTGCTGAAGCCCATAAAAGGCCGATACGATCCACGAGGGGCCGATTCTGGTAGTCGCGGGTTAAGTATTCGCGCAACCGATTGAGATTGTCTTGCGAATCCGGGAGCGAGCCGTAGCCATGGGGAGCTGTCCCCACTGCAACTGCCGCGAGGACAGCGCCATAGTAATCTGAGCTGGCCGCTTCCCAAGGCTTCAAGTTGAACTGAAGCCAAGACCAAGCTCCCTTCTGATCTCCGCTGGTGACTTGCGAGGCCCACATGTCCTCGAAAGCGGCCCGCGTGTCATCACTAAGTTTTCCGGTCTGAGAGTCATGACTGGCTAAGATCAGTGCATTAAGGACAGCTTCTGTGCCCCGGGACTCGGCGGTTTTGTTTGCGCCGTGCTGCTGGTCGCTATAGTAGGGTCCGACTTCCTTCCCTAGGCGAACGCGCTTTGTAACATTTTCAAGGAGCAAGCGTTCCTCGGGAGTAGGGCTTTGTTCTGCGAGGACTTTGCGAAGGACAGGCCGAGAAAGAGCGTACGGAAGCGCGGTATGACAAGAAACGCAAAAGGTCTGGTGATCGCGGGCGGCTACAGGCCATTGCATCCACCAAGCCTCTCGGCGATCCAGGTATGAGGCGGCGGCCTTGGGATCCCAGGAGCCCACGCTCTTGGCTGACGTGTGCGAACAGCCCGGAAGGAGCCCTGCCAGGAGGCAGGTCAACCAGAAACTTATAGTCCGACTTTTTGCGCTCATGGGATTTACTTCCCTGGGGACAGGAATGAATCTAAGCACGCGGCTGCTCGAGGGGAAAAGCCCAAAAGCAGCTTTTGGGATTCTATCATGAATAAAACGGCCAAAAATCTGACACGATAGCCCTAATCATGTTTGCAGCTGATGACGAAGCCTAAACCTCTCGTGCAGAAAAGCCATCAAGGACGCTGTGGCTTCCGCCGTTGCGTGCGGGTCAAAACCTACCGTGGCACCGCGCTTAACGCACGAATCGCTCCAGGAAAAAGGCTCGCCGGTTTGAAGCATGACGATTTCTCCAAGGGGCCGTTCCAGGCGTGGGCAGTGATTTGTTGTCAGGGCATCGGCCAAAAAGAGAGGGGGTGAATAGAGAGGGTTATCAAACACGTGGCGCGCCCCCGGATACTCGTTGAGCTGGATGTCTTTGCCCAAGCGCCGAAGCCTCTCGAAGTAACTTCGGCATGGCTCAATGGACACGTAATCATCCGCCGTGCCGTGAAAAAGCCGAATAGGTTTATCGCTTACAAGCTCGTCCTCGATGTAAGTGGTTGTGCAGGAAGGATAAAAGGCGATGTAGGAATCGAATTCGACGCCGGAAGGTCCATGCAAGCGCTGAAAACGAATCAGACTCGAATAAAGGGCGGCAAAGCCTCCCTTGGAAAAGCCCATCACGGCAATCCTTGATCGGTCAATGCGGGGATGGGTCGAAAGCAACTCCAGAGAGCGGTAGGCGTCCGCAATCATCGTAAGACTGCTGAGTCGAGACTGGTCGGTGATCGTCTCCATGATTTGCCGGCCTGTGAAGCAATCCAGGAGGAAAGCGGCGACGCCCATTTCATTCAACAGGTGGGCCCAGCGCACAACATTGGCGCCAATGCCCCCCGATCCGTGAACCAGAATGACCGCAGGAATTCGCGCAGTGCCGGAAGGAAGACGCAATTCGCCGCCGATGCGCGAGGAGATCCCAGATTGTGCACCCGTAAGAAACTGCTTGTCCGTCAAAGTCACCGCTTCGAAAGTATGAATTTCAATTCTTGCAGTGTGCACATACGAAACCTGGAGCGGGACTCCCGCCGCGCGGCTCGTCACTATGGGCTCCGATGGTGGCGCCGGTGGAATAAAATAGTTGTCGCTCAGACTCCCTCCCTTGAAACAACTCTAAGGACCCGCCCGGGTGCTTTGCTGGATCGCCTCTCTTTTTCTTTATTAATGTACTTCATCAAGATTAAGACTGGGCGGCAAATCAGCATGCCAGTCTGGGGCTCCCGACGTTTTCCTTGGCCGAATAGCAGCGGAGGAACGAGAGACCACTAACGATTTAAACTTACGCGGTTTCGCGTCAGAGTTCGTCTGCCAAAAAAATCCGACCGGGCTAAACTGGAAGGATACCGGAGGGTCTATGCTACGGGTGGGCTTGATTGGATCGAGAGGGATGGTCGGCAGCGTACTCTTGCAGAGAATGCGGGAAGAGAACGACTTCGCGGGGATCGAGCCGATCTTTTATTCGACGTCGAAGGCGGGAGGCGCGGCACCCAAAGAGGCCGCCGGGGGAAGACTCGAGGACGCGAAAGATCTGCGAGCACTTCGGCGGTGCACCGTGCTGATTAGTTGCCAGGGCGGAGACTATACGTCCGAAATCTACGGCCCATTGCGCGACAGCGGCTGGAAAGGGTCCTGGATCGACGCGGCTTCCACACTGCGTATGAATGACGACACGGTGATCATTCTCGATCCCGTAAACGAAGAGTTGATTCGCGAGGGACTAGCACGCGGCCTGCGGACGTTTGCGGGCGGTAATTGCACGGTTAGCCTGATGTTGATGGCTGTGAGCGGTCTTCTTGGGGCGGGGTTAGTCGAATGGATTACTACGATGACTTACCAAGCCGCTTCCGGCGCCGGATCCGCCAAAATGCTCGAGCTGGTAAAGCAAATGGAGTACCTCACGGATCAGACGCGCACGAACCCCTCTGAAGATGCCTTGGAAGTCGATCGCAGGATAAATCATGGCCAGCGTTCTTCCCTTTTTCCCACCGACGAAATCGGTGCCCCCCTGGCGGGCAGCTTGATTCCCTGGATTGATCGAGACATGCCCGGCGGCCAAACCCGCGAAGAATGGAAAGGGATGGCCGAAACGAACAAGATCTTGGGGCTGAAACCGCCGGTACCTGTCGATGGCATCTGTGTGCGTGTTGGAACGATGCGATGCCATAGCCAAGGGCTCTGCATCAAGCTCACAAAAGATGTTCCGCTCAACGAGGTTGAGGAGACATTGAGTCATGGGAATAACTGGGTCCGCATTGTTCCCAATGACCGGGAATCGACCGTGCGCTGCCTAACGCCTTCGGCAGTTTCCGGAACACTCCAAGTTCCGATTGGGCGAGTTCGCAAGCTAAAAATCGGCCCGGAATACCTGGGAGCATTCACGGTTGGTGATCAATTACTCTGGGGCGCAGCAGAACCGCTGAGAAGAATGCTGCTTATCCTGCGGGATCACCTCGGAGATTGAGGTCAGTGAGGAAAGGCTCTGTTCGGCGATGAAGAAGGGGGGCGAGACCATTTTCACGGCAAGACCGGGAAGAAAGACTTCCGCCCTGTCGAAAGGTCGTTGAGCCGCGTTGAAATTAGGAATGAATACGAGCTACAGGATTAGGGATGGGCGCGGACGTCTTGCGACCGACGCCCGAAGTTTCCGAGTAATCGCCTAGTAGCTCTTGGCGACGAGGCCTCGCGAATTCGCCATGTCCGCCTGAAACGCCCCGTGGGTTATGACAAGAGCTGCTCTCACGTCATTTTGAGCTACGACAAAGCAGATATTGGACTCCGAAGAGTTCTGTGCCATCGCAATAATGTTCATGTTTTCCCGGGCAAGCGCCTCAACGGTACGTCCCACCATGCCCGACACGCTGTGCATTTTGTGGCCAACAACGGTGACAATGGCCACGTCCGGATTAACAGTAATGTGCTCCACCTTATCGTGCGCCAAATCCCGCGCGAATTCGCGGCGCAGAGCTTCGACCGTACTCTTGCCGAGCTTGGAGGGAACGACAAAGCTGAAGTTGCTCTCTGCAGAACAGTGCCAAACCCTGAGAACATCGGCTCGTGTGGCGGCAGCCACTGAGAGGACGCGGCCTACAACATCCGACCCGTTTCGAATGGCAGAGCCGCCGAGGGTGATCAAAGTGACGTCGCTGATTGCCGTAAGCCCCTTGACGCTTTTTCCGTTACTGGCAGGGTTTGGTGTGATCTTCGTCCCTGAACGTTCCGGCGCAAAGGTATTTCGAATGGAGACAGCGATTTCCGATTGCATCAGAGGGCGAAGAGTCTTTGGGTGAAGGACTTTTGCCCCGAAGTGGGCCAACTCCGTGGCCTCGCGATACGAAATCTCGGGAATAGTACAAGCGTCGGGAACCAAACGCGGATCAGCTGTCAGGACGCCATCGACATCCGTCCAGATAACAACTTCGTGTGCATCAAGGGCCGCGCCCAGGATTGTCGCAGAGTAGTCGGAACCGCCGCGGCCGAGCGTGGTGAGAACGCCATCCAACGTAGCGCCGATGAAGCCTGTAATCACCGGGACAATACCCTGTTGCAGAAGAGGATGGAGGCGGACCTCGCAACGATCGCGAGATTGTTCCATAAGGGGCTCGGCACCGCCGTGGACCACATCTGTTACGACAAGTTCGGTGGCCTCGACAGCCTCGCAAGCCATTCCCCACTCACGCAGGGCGGACGCAACGAGAGGCGCGGAAATCCGCTCGCCAATACTCGAAATGAAATCCAATGCCTTCGGGTGTAGTTCTCCCAGAAGGCTGATCTCACCGCAGAGATGTTCGCCCTCTAGTAGAACCTGTTCCATTTTTTGGTTGAAGGCATCGCGCTCCGCGGTAGAAGAGACTAAAGCGCTACTCGCCGCATGATGTTGCTTGCGAAGCTCAGCAAAAATAGCCGCAACGGAGTCGCGATCACGGGCTTCGGCTCTGGTGGCAGCCTCAATCAACTTGTTGGTCACCCCAGACATGGCGGAAACAACGACCACCAGGGTGCTCTCACGCGAAGCGCGCAGAACGATGTCCACAACTCGTCTAATAGATGCCGCATCACCCACCGACGTGCCGCCAAATTTCATTACCCGGAGCGGCATCTTGAAGTTGGTCCCCGGTTGCTCGGACCCAACGCGTTGAGGGGGCCGATGCCCAGAAAAGAATTCCGGTGCGCTAGCGGTAAAATCAGAGCCCCCGAGATGCGAATGGCAAACACCAACAGAAAAAGAACCACGTGGTTCTCTGCCAAGCGGGGTCACTGAACCAGCGACTGAATCCGCACCGCACACCTTCGGGGATAAGGACGGTACCCCGAATTCAGATCCCTGAGATTGCCTCGATGCTTCTTCGCCACCCATCTCTAGATTCCTCCTATTTGGCAATCCGGACTCCACTGCTCTCAATTTCCATGGAGAGCTCATAGGCGGGGGAGACGATCCGCCGAAAACATTGCGAGCCAATTCTTTCGTTGGATTTGCCAAGCGCTCCAATTTTTAGATTTCCGGACCAGTACACGAATTAGTTCAGGTTCTTCCCAAGGAACGTCGTGATAGCCGGTACGCAGAAATGCACTTGCCGGATTCCTTTTCCACTCGTGTGGAAAGAGCGCGATGGTGTCATTCTCGGTGACCTTAGGCGCTTCCTGAACAGGCTCACCGCAAACGGCTGCCCGCAGAGCCGCAGTAAGATCACGGCCTGGACCAAGCCTGAGGTGACCAATTTGAGTCGCTCGCGGATTAATCTCGATGAGGTAAGCGTTCCCCGTTTGCGACTCAAGCATGAAATCGAAACCATGCAGGCCTGAAAGATTGAGCCGACGAGCCATCTTCTCAGCGGCGGTCGACATGTCAGCATTCGCAATCAAGCGCAGGACGGTGGCGGGCCCTAGTGCATCCTGCTTATTGATTACTTCGAGGTGGAGCACACCGAGGACAGTGCCTTTCCAACAAGCAGCAAGGCTAGTGGCTTCACGGCCCGCTACAAAACTCTGAGCATTGACGACCGATTTACGACGAAGAAGAGTTGGCAAAACCAGGGTCATGTCCTGGTCAACTATGGCGCGCTTCATTGCTCTTATCGGGTGCGGGGGAGCTTTCACGGTGTGAAAGGCGCGCTTAGCCTCTTCAAGAGTCTGGACTATTCTTACGCCCTCGCCACCGTAACTGCCGTCGGCTTTAAGGACCGCCGGAAAACCAAAGCGGTCCGCCCACTTGGCTAAGTCACCTTCTTTGGCGATAACCTCGGTCTTCGGAACCCGGACACCCATCTCCTGAGCCAGCTTCATTACCTGAGTTCTGGCATATACGATAGGAAAGCTCTCGGGTGAGCCGAGCGAACGTTCGATCAAGGAACAAACGAACTCGCCATATTTGCCGCGACTCTTCTCACGGAAATACAGACGGTGGAGATGGCGGGTCGCTAAGTCATCCCCGGGGATGATGAGCGCTGGTTTCGCTGAAGCGATGGCATCTTCGATACAGGCTATTGGCGATAAAGCAAGGTAGGGATAGGCCTTCCGTAGAGCGCTTACCAGAGTGATCGGCTGGCGGGAGGGACAAACCGCATCAACGATGCAGCCAGAGTTTGCCAGCGACATTGCCAGTCGAGCGAGAGAAACCCAGCGAGTCGTTGTAACAATCAGGATCGTCGGCATCACCTTGCTTGGGGTCCTCCCAGGGAACTCTGAATCGCACACGGAAAACCATCCTCTCTTAAGAGAGCGTACATTGGGCTAAGGCAATCCACAAACCACAGCAATGTACTGAAAATAAGCCACTTAGTAAAGCGCGAGTGGCCTCTTTTTGGGGAGACAGGCCAAGAATACGAAAGGACATGCCCTTTGTGGGAAAACAATTCTTGCATCACGGAAGTGAGAAGAAGGACAGGACCGGACAGATTTGGACCAAATTTCGGCTGTGGGCCGCATCCTCGGACGATGCGCCGATGGTTTTCGGAAGGAACAGACGCAACGAGAGGAGCAAATTCACCTATGTAATTCAGAATAGAAATAGTTAGAGTCGGGCTCTTGGTGATGAAATTGCAGTTTGCGTGCGGCGGGCAGAAACCTCGAGGCGCCATGTGGGCTGGTCTAGTAAGTCCAGAAGGCGAGGTTGGGGCCCGCAATAAAGAGCGAGTCTTGCATTGGTTCGACGCTGGCTGCTGTAGAATCTGTGCGTGCCTGGCGGCAGTTTCTTGGACCACGGAGGAATCAAAATGATGCATCAGGATGCTGCAGATGAGTGAATCGCGCGCCGGAGTTCGCAACATTTCAGACACCGCACGCTGGGTGGCTTATTTTCGAGCCCTCGAAACAAAGCGTCCTGACGCCCTTTTCCAAGATCCCTTCGCCGAGCGCCTGGCTGGGGAACGCGGAGTTCAGATCGCCAATACTCTGCCGGACGGAAATAAACATGAGTGGGCGTGGATGGCGCGAACCTACCTTTTTGACAAATTCACTTCGCGCGCCATTGAGGAAGGTGCGGATTTGGTCTTGAATCTTGCGGCCGGCCTTGACTCACGGCCTTACCGCATGGCATTGCAGCCGGCGCTTCAATGGATCGAGGTGGATCTACCCGAAATCAATTCCTATAAAGAGGAAGTCCTGGGAAGCGAAAAGCCGCGATGCCGTCTGGAGCGAGTTTCCTTGGATTTATCGGACGGCCCCAAGCGGCGAGCGCTTTTTGCTGACTTACATCAACGCGCTAAAAGAATAGTTGTGGTATCGGAAGGTCTTCTCATTTACTTCTCCCCGGAAGAAGTTGGATCCCTGGCACAGGATCTCGCTGGAGGGCTTCATTTTCACACTTGGCTGATCGACCTGGCCTCGCCCGGTCAACTGAAACTGATGCAACGTACCACCGGCAAGGAACTCAGCGAGGCTGGTGCCGCATATAAGTTTGGACCGCCCGAGGGACCCGGCTTCTTTAAGCCCTATGGCTGGGAGCCCAAGGATGAACAGGGGTTCTTGAAGACTGCGGCAGAATTTCATCGTGCTCCTTCGGAGTTGCTCTCGCTTTTGCCAGAACCAAAAGGGCCTAAGGTAAATTATCCGTGGACGGGAGTCTGCTCGCTGGAAAGTCGGAACTATCGTCCTTAAGAGGGTAAAAGGTGTTGTCTCCGGACTGGATCAGGCGTAGGGCCCTAGCGCAAGTCTTTCTCGGGTTATTCTGCAAGTGCGGAGTTCATTCCCCCAATTCCAGGGTGTCGGCGAGGCTTAACCCGGGTAAAGTGTTGTCCAAATGTGCCAACAAATTCCACACATTTACACTCCTCACAGGACATCCTGTTCATTTTAATGGACTTACGAGATGGTAGGTCGGCTATCGACTTGCTTCTTTCCAGTGGTACAGGGAGTTCGTTAGGCCGGGAGCAAGCTTCACAGAGCTCTGCAGACGTAATCGGCAAGCTCCCCGTGGAGTAAGTGGCTTGGTCTCTTTAGAAGCAGCTTTGACGAGTTCCACACAAGATTTGGATGTGCGGATGGTTGCAAAGGTGCTTTCTGAGTGAAGAGTTCAGATGTTTGAGAGCGAGGCGGCAGCCTCGACGGATCGACAAAACAAACGAGGGAGGCAGTCTCTTTTAATTATGATCGAAACAGCGATTGTTGGCGCAGGCCCGTACGGACTTTCCATAGCAGCGCATTTTCGAGGTAGTGGTATACCCTTTCGAATTTTCGGCCGTCCCATGGACAGCTGGATATCGCACATGCCGAAAGGCATGCAGCTAAAGTCGGACGGGTTCGCGTCAAACATATACGACCCGAACGGGGAGTTCACGTTACGACAGTTTTGCAGCGAGCGCGGGATCCAATACGCGGATCTCGGCCTGCCCGTGCGCTTGGATACCTTCTCGGAATATGGCCTGGCATTCAAAGAGCGAATGGTCCCTGAGTTAGAGGACAAGCAGGTTGTCAATATCGAGAGTGTGCCGGGAGGGTTTTCTCTTACTCTCGACGACGGACAGACGGTAACCGCCAAGCGCGTCGTATTAGCCGTAGGTATCACGCACTTCGAATACCTTCCGGCCGGTTTGCAGAATCTGCCATCCGAATATGTTACGCATAGTTTCCGCCATCACGATGTCGAGTCATTTCGAGGCCGCAGCGTGACTGTGGTCGGTGGCGGATCCTCAGCGATCGACCTAGTAGGGATACTTCACGAGAACGGCGCCAACGCGCAGATTGTCGCGCGCCAGGAAGAACTCAAGTTTCACGCGAATCAGGGCGCAAAATCCCGCACGCTCTGGAAAAGAATCCGGCACCCAAAGTCCGGGCTGGGGCCAGGAATGAAGTCCCGCTTCTTTGCCGACCTGCCACTTGTGTTTCACTACTTGCCCGAGAGCTTCCGGCTTGAGTCTGTCCGAACGCATCTGGGCCCCGCAGGAGGGTGGTTCTCAAAAGAAAAGGTAGTTGGCCGCGTGCCGCTGCTGATGGGATCCACAATCGAGCGAACGGAGATTCGCGACGGGAAGGTGCATATGCAGCTGCGCTCTTCGGATGGTAAGACGCGCGAAGTGATCACCGAGCACGTCATCGCAGCCACAGGCTACAAAGTAGATCTGGACCGCTTGAAATTTCTGACGCCGGAGATTCGAGCAAACATCAAGTCTGTTAACAAAACCCCTATACTTTCGTCGAACTTCGAGTCATCCGTAAAGGGTCTATATTTTGTCGGGATTGCCGCTGCAAACAGCTTCGGGCCGTTGATGAGATTCGCCTACGGAGCGGGATTTGCGGCGAAACGCGTCACGCGAGCCATGGTAAAGGCCATGGCAAGGAATACGGCAAACGTTCCCGCGGCGGGAGTTGTAACCAGCACCCAGTAGGAAATTACGAACGACTGGGGCAACAGTAACCGAAGCTCGATACCTGAAATGGAATCGATCAGCCGCGAAATGCGAACCGCGTTTCCTGACGGACGATCGATTTCCGGACACGGGCCAATCCAGCTCGTGTTCCCAGCAATCAGATAGGCGAGGGAATGAACCTAAGCACCATTGCAATTCATGCGGGCTACGACGGCGACCCAACAACGAAGGCAGTCGCCGTCCCCATTTACCAGACGGTGGCATTCGAGTTTGATAGCGCGGAGCATGGAGCCGCATTATTCAACCTTGAGGTTCCGGGGAATATTTATACCCGAATCGGAAATCCAACCAACACGGTTCTGGAAAAGCGAGTTGCCGCGCTAGAAGGCGGAGTCGAAGCCCTCAGCGTAAGTTCAGGCATGGCCGCGATCCACTATTCGCTCATTAACATCGCGGAAGCTGGCAACAACATTGTCTCTCTTCCACAGCTCTACGGAGCCACCTACACTTTGCTATCGCACATTCTGCCGAAGCAGGGAATCGCAGGCCGGTTCGCCGAAAGCGATCGGCCAGAAGCCGTCGAGAAATTGATCGACGAAAATACTCGGGCGGTCTTTTGCGAGAGCGTGGGTAATCCTGCAGGCAACGTCGCTGACATTGAAGAATTAGCGCGTGTCGCGCACAAGCATGGCGTGCCATTGATCGTCGACAATACGGTGGCGACGCCAGTCTTGCTAAGGCCCTTCGAATACGGGGCCGACGTCGTGGTGCATTCCATGACCAAATTCATGGGGGGCCACGGAACAACGCTTGGGGGCATGATAGTTGATAGCGGGAAGTTCCCCTGGCGCGAGCATGCCAAGCGCTTTTACATGCTGACTGAGCCGGAGCCGGCCTATCACGGCGTTGTCTACACGGAGCATTTCGGAGCCGCTGCCTATGTCGCCAGGTGCCGGACGGTCGCACAAAGGAACACGGGTTCCACATTGTCCCCTTTCAATGGATTCTTATTGCTTCAGGGAATCGAGACCCTTTCGCTCAGAGTGGAACGCCATGTGGAGAACGCACGGAAGGTTGCGGAATATCTGCGCAGCCACTCCATGGTGGAATGGGTTAACTATGCAGGATTTCCGGATAGTCCATTGCACCCCATGGCGAAAAAGTATTTGGGCACGCAGTGCTGCTCCCTGCTAACGTTTGGAGTGAAGGGTGGATTCGAGGCCGGGACAAAGTGTTTCAATGCGTTTCGATTGTTCAAACGTATGGTCAACATGGGCGATGCCAAGTCCTTGTCGTGCCACCCTGCGTCGACGACACACAGGCAACTTACACCCGAGGAACAACAGAAAGTGGGAGTAACGCCGGAGATGATTCGGCTGAGTGTGGGAATCGAGCATATCGACGACATTATCTACGACCTCGGTCAAGCGTTGGAGAAGGCGTCCACCTGAGGCTGCGTGAAAATATGGCGGTAGGAATAGTGCGAGGCGCGTCATGCCACTCATCATAGACGGAAGCCGAACCCCGACTTGTTGGCAAGAAAAACCGAAAGCGCTCCATAGTGACGACAAACGCAAGGACTGCGTCAAGATAGCGCTTATCAACAACATGCCGGACGCAGCTCTCGAAGACACGGAGTCACAATTCTTTGGACTTCTCGACAATGCCTCGGGCGAAGCTTCGGTCAGCGTCAAGCTTTACTCGCTGCCTGACCTTCCGCGAAGCGAGCGGGGCCAGGAGCACCTGAACAAATTTTACTTTGGGATTGCAGACCTTTTTAACAGCCGATTTGACGCCGTAATCATGACCGGCACTGAGCCTCGCCAGTCCGATTTGCGGAAGGAACCCTACTGGCGAATCTTGGGCGAGGTGCTTGACTGGGCTGAGAAGAATACGGTCTCGACCGTGCTCTCTTGTCTGGCTGCGCACGCGAGCGTCCTACACAGTGACGGGATTATCCGCCGTCCACTCGGGGACAAGCAATTTGGCGTGTTCGAATTCAAGAAAGGCGCCGATCACGTCCTGACAAGCCATACTCCCGAAATCGTTCGCTTTCCGCATTCGCGCTGGAACGAAGTGCAAGAAGAAGCGCTGAGTTCGTGCGGTTATGATGTCCTCACGAAATCCGCGGAAGGTGGCGTTGATTTGTTCGTAAAGAAAAAGAAGAAGAGCCTGTTCGTACATTTCCAAGGCCACCCGGAATATGGCGTGCAAACTCTGCTGAAGGAATATCGAAGAGACATAAAGAGATTTCTTAAAGGGGAACGAGAAACGTATCCCTCGATGCCGCGAGGATATTTCGACAAGGTCACCGCAAAAGTACTCACGGACTTTCGAGAAAAAGCTCTGGCCCATCGGCAGGAAGAAATCATGGCGAGCTTTCCGGAAAACGTGATCCTGGAAACGCTAAAGAACACTTGGCACGCCTCGGCCACGAGCGTATATCGCAGCTGGCTGGAATATGTGTCGGCGAGAAAAGCCAACCGCTTATCATTTGCGGCTACGGCTCAGTCCCGACATAAAACCTTCCCTGGTTATTCGCTGCCAAAGCGGGCTGCGCGCCCCTGATGCTGGCGGTCTGCTCGATAAACGCAAATGTGGGAATGGCTTAGCGAACGTCCATGACAAAGTGGCAATCATCCGATATCTTGAAAAACCTACCCGAACGCATTAGCGACATTCTAAAACCAGCCGCGGAGCATTCGCCTAACCACCTGGCTCTTGTGGAGGCGAGTGGTAGTTGGACATACGGCCAGCTGGCCCACGCAGTTGATGAGACGCGGACTTGGCTCGTGAAATTGGGTGTCCGGCCGGGCGATCGGGTAATGATCATCTGCGAGAACTGTCGGGCATTCGTTTCGATCGTTTTGGCAACAGCAAGCCTCGACGCGTGGCCAGTGCTTGTGAACGCACGGCTCTCGGCTCGCGAGGTGGATGAAATCAGGGATCACTGCGGCGCGCGTCGAACGTTTTACACGACCAGCGTGTCTGCGCAAGCGAGAGAACATGCCAAGCGGCATGGCGCTCTGGTGGAGGACAACCCCGATCTGGGACCCATCGGCGTGGGCAAGCTAAATGAAGAGGTTATGCCTGAGTCGATCGAAACGGATGCGGGAGGCCGAGTCGCTACTTTGATTTACACTTCCGGCACAACCGGCTTGCCCAAGGGTGTGATGTTGAGCCATCGGAATCTGCTATTTGTCGCAGCGGTGTCGGCGAGGATACGCTCCTTGACGCCGGATGATCGACTAGCGGGGATCCTACCAATGTCCCATGCAGTAGGCCTCTCCGTTGTCCTTCTGGGATCTTTGCTCAGCGGAGCGACACTCTATATCTCGGCGAGATTTGATCCCGTCGCAATGCTGGCGACGCTTGAGAAGGAACGGCTCACGGTGATGCTCGGCGCACCGGCGATGTTCAGCTTATTGCTCGAATACGCCAAGTTGAAAGGGATCAAGTCCTTGAAGTTTCCAGCGCTCCGAATCATCTCTTCTTCGAGCGCTCCTCTGCAACCCGCCCTGAAATCCGATGTGGAGGGTCTCTTCGGTCTTCCGCTCCACAACGGATTCGGAGTAACCGAATGCTCTCCAAATATCTCTCAAACCAGCGTCGAGGCGCCGCGGAGCGACACATCCGTGGGCCGAGCAATTCCCGGAGTGGAGATCCAATTGGTCGGCGCCGATGGCCAGCCCGTGCCGACCGGAGAAGTCGGCGAATTGTGGGTGCGGGGACCGAATGTCATGAAAGGATACTACCGCGCCCCGGAAGAAACAGCCGCAGCCATCAACTCAGAGGGCTGGTTTAATACCCGAGACCTCGCGCGTCTGGAAGACGGCAATCTCTTCATTGTAGGCAGGGCCAAGGAGTTGATTGTGCGATTCGGGTTCAATGTGTACCCCGCCGAAGTCGAAGCAGTCTTGAATTCGCAACCCGGTGTATTGCGGGCCGCCGTGATTGGCCGAACTGTCGAAGGCGAAGGGGGCGAAGAAATCCTTGCCTTCATTCAAGTGTCACCGAACTCCCAACTCACACTCACAGAAATCGGCGAATACGCAGCCCGACATCTTGCGACATATAAACGCCCCTCGCACATTTTCCTGGTTCCGAGCATGCCGTTGACTCCGACGGGCAAGGTAATGAAAGCTGAGCTCGCCAAGACCTTGGCGCCGACCGTTCAGGCATGACTAGACGACCGAGCGAGCCCTTCCTTCCGCTATAAGGGCACCTCGATGAGTGTCGGCCCTTCGCCAGCGAGTCCTTCGCGAAGGGCTTTCCCGAAAGAATCCAAAGAACTGACGCGTGTACCAGGTACCCCCATCCCTCTAGCCAGGGAGACCCAGTCGATGTCCGGACGACCGATATCGAATAAATTGAGAGCGCGTGGGCCAGGATTGCCAACACCGAGATTTCCAAATTCGCGTTTTAAGACATTGTAGGCGCGGTTGGCGAAAATCACGGTGGTGATGTTGAGCCCCTCGCGCGCCATAGTCCAGAGAGCTTGTGTGGTGTACATTCCGCTGCCATCGGCGGAGAGGCACAAGACGCGCCGGCTGGGACACGCCACAGCCGCACCAACCGCAAGCGGCAGGGCAATTCCGATGGAACCTCCGGTATTCGCCAGCCAATCGTGAGGCGGAGCTCCCGTTGTTGCCGGCATAATACCCCGGCCCGAAGTCATGGACTCGTCCACTACAATCGCATTTTCGGGCAGGAGCGCACCAATGGCCGCCGCAAGGCCAGTAAGGGTAATTTCTCCAACGGGCAGCTCTGGACGTTGGGCAGTCTCCACACGCAATTTTGATCCGCTTAATGATAACGCCGAAGCCAGCGCCTCCAATGCAAGAGAGCCGTCTTGTTCAGCGCTGGCAAGAGTGTGAAGATCGGATTCCGGCGAAGTGAGCACAGCGTTTTTACCAGGAGAGGCGAAGTAGGCAACGGGAGCGGATGCACCCACTAAAATAATCTGACGAAACTCCTTGAGCAGCTCAACGGCCTGCTCGAGGATGTAAGGAATGCGTTCCACGACGGGAATTCCGGCACCACGCTCCATCCGAGTGAAAGGATAAGGAGCAAGGAGTTTGGCGCTAGTGGACGCAGCGATCTGTCCGGCTGCGGCTAGTCCTTTGCCAATCAGGGAACCCCCTGCCAGGAGAATGGCCGTAGGCAGGCCGGATCGGAGCATGGTCGCCGCCCGGTCAACGGCTTGGGCGGGCGGCATGAGAGGTTTCGATGGGGCAGGAATTTCGGCGACGATGCCGCCTTCGCTCCAAGCGACATCCGCCGGAACGATCAGCGTGGCGATCTGGCCCGGCGCTGTGCGCGCAGCGATGACCGCGTCGGCTGCGTCACGGCCAAGCTCCGATGCTGCGCGAGACGTTCGCTGCCATTTAGAATAGGGGCGCGCGATCGCTTCTATGTCGGACGTAAGCGGCGTATCAAATTGCAGATGGCTTGTGGCGTGTTGTCCGACAAGACTGATGATCGGAACACGAGCTCGGCTTGCGTTATGTAGATTTGCCAATCCGTTGGCCAAACCAGGACCGAGGTGCAGAAGGGTGCACGCAGGCTTCCCGGCCATGCGCGCGTAGCCGTCCGCGGCCCCGGTGACCACACCTTCAAAGAGGCCGAGGACACAGCGCATTTTCTCCTGGCGATCGAGCGCAGCGACAAGATGCATCTCGGAGGTGCCCGGATTCGTGAAGCAGACCTCGGTGCCCCCCGCGAGGAGTGTACGAATCAGACTTTCCGCTCCGTTCATCTGTTCATTACCTCGAATGATCTGTGGCGTGAACGCCGCAAATGATGTTCACCACGTGCGCCAGAGTTTGGCAGCAGAGACTCTGGATATACCAACAAAGAGCCAATGGAGTGAGCCGGTGATGTGTTCATTTCCGGCTGAAGGCTTCCTGCAGATAACGAGAAAGTACGAACGCAAGACGGTCGAAATGGGTCGTGATAATCCCGGAGTGATCACCGGGGACTGAGTCCATCCCAAACCGATGCGCCAAATGACCCCAAACTGCGGCGGGATTGTCCGGGAATAGCTGATTGATCTCGGCCCGCACAAAATTTATCTTGCCACAATAAAACCTTGGCCGATAGCGTTTTAACGCCAAATAACCGGCGCCCCGCAAGCGATCTCTGGTGGCAGCATAGTAGCCACCTACTGGCGGTTGAGACTGCGTTGTCCCGCTTTTATCCCCCGAAGAATAGGACAGCCGCACGGCGGAATTGGTGAGGTATGCAACCGCCTGACGGATAGGCAACCGAAGAATGGTCTTTGCGTGATACGTGACCACACGAATGAACAAGCGCAAGCGCTCTTTCGGCGAGAGATAACGCTTGTGCGGATAGCTTTCGAGCATAGCGAGCAGAGCTACTTTTTCACCCTTCACAGTAAGACGTTGTGCCATCTCCATTGTGACAAGCCCACCGAGGGAATAGCCGATCAAGAAATAGGGGCCTCGAGGCTGCAATTCCTGGATAGCATCCAGGAAGAATTGGGCGATGTCTTCGATGCGTTCGAAGGGCTGCTCTGTTTCCGACGTTCCCCTGGCTTGCATTCCCAGTATCGCGTGACCGGAGTCTATCCGGCGCGCGACTGGCAGCAAATCCAAAACGTTCCCCCCCACACCGTGTGTAACGAAAATTGGGGGCTCTTCCATGCCGGCTTTCAACAACACGAGAGGTGGAAAGTGCGGTAACACGGGCTTTTCCAACAGGTCGGCCAAAGCCAAGATCGTAGGAGCCCGGCAGATTATTTCCGGGGGCAGCCGTCGACCAAACACTCGCTCGATTTCGTCAAACAAGTTAGCCGCCAGGAGTGCACTGCCTCCCAAATCGAAAAAATTCTCTTCCGCACCGATGGTCGATTTTTGGAATAGACGCTGCCATATCGGCGTGAGGATCTCGATCACGGGGAGAGCGGATTTAGGTTCCACATTGCACCCTGCGGCATGAGGTCGCCGGAACCACTTCGTTTGTCTCCCTAGATGAGAACATTGGGTTCGAAGGTGTTGCGCAGAGGCCCATGGCAAAGCATATTTCCGTGTTTTGCCAAACCTAGGTGAAGCGGGGCGGAAGAATAAGACGGGGACGGCCATGAGTCCATCTCGTAGCAGCAGCCCCGGAAAACACGCACTAGAAGAGGGAGGCCAGGATCTGTTCTTCTCACTCGCAATTTGTCGTGCACTCTGAGAGCTTGGTTACGAATGCGCGAACTCCCAGTAGAGTTCACGCGCCTTGGTGTAAAGCGGCCCGGGCTCGATTGGGCGATCATCGATCCGAGTCACCGGCACGACTTTGGAATAGTTGCCGGTCGAAAAGATTTCGTCCGCGTTCTTAAAGTCTTGGTAGGAAAGAGTCTTCTCAACTACTGTGACACCTGCCTTGCGCAACAAACCAATTACACGCTGCCGAGTGATGCCAGCAAGAAACGATCCATTGGCGACAGGGGTAAACACTACGCCATCTTTGGCCATGAAGAGATTCGAAGTAGCGAGTTCGGCAACGTTGCCGAGCAGATCGCACACCACTGCATTGTCGTATCCGCGAGAGTGAGCTTCGAACAGTGACCGCGCATTGTTGGGATAAAGACATCCGGCCTTTGCGTCGACCGGCATGCACTCGATCGTAGGACGCCGAAAGGGTGACAAGGTTACAGAAAACCCTTTCGGCTTGCGCATAGGTGCCTCGTAGATAGAAAGGCACCAACGAGTCGACTCAGGATCATGTGCTTGAACCCACGGTCCTTCTTTCTCCGCCCAATACATGGGCCGGATATACAGGGCTGCATCTTTGTCGAACCGGCTGATCCCCTCCTTCGCCAGTTTGATCCAGGTTTCCGTGGAAACCGTCGGCTTCAAGTAAAGTTTCAAAGCGGAGTCGTTGACTCGAGCGCAATGCAGATCCAAGTCTGGTGTAACGCCCTCAAAGGCGCGAGCGCCATCGAACACCACGGAGCAAAGCCAAGCGGCATGGGTCCGGGGGCCCATGATTGGCAAGTTGCCTTCGTGCCAATCGCCTTCAAAATATGTCCAGGTCTTTGACCAGCCGTTTCCCACTGCCATGCAACCCCCAATATGCTTCCTGTTTTTTGGACAAGCTACCGCAATGGCCAAGCAAAAAATAAAGAGAAAAATTAGTGGAACCGTAGTGTACTGAACGGCTCTCGAATCAAGGACATCCCTTTGGCCACCTTACGATAGGCACCCTCCTCATATCCAGAGAAAAAAGCGGTCGCTTTAGGTTCGTGTGACCAAAAATCGGTCCCTAAAAACTGAGAAACGACGAGCGCCGATAGGCCATCATGTAGCGTGACCTGATGTCGCATGGATCGCGGTTAACTTGCACCCGTATGCGGTCCGTGATATGCAAGAATTTCACGCTAGAGTATTTTTCAATAGGTTCGAACGGGCCGCGGGGCGAAAGGGGATCGGTGGAAATGGCGCTCGATCCTGATCCTGAGAGGATGCTTCTGCAGAATTTAGATGGCATCCTTCCTGCGGACGAGGTTCACATTTGGCGTGCGGACCTTAGCTTTCCGAAAAATGGCCTTGATACGTTGCGTGAGTTGCTTGCTCCAGGGGATCACGACCGGGCGGCTCGTTTCGAACAGCCTGGGCTGCGCAACCAATTTCTCTTTACTCGTGCTTTCCTTCGTCTAACTCTCGGGCGCTATCTGCAGGTCGAGCCACGCGAGCTTCAGTTTCGAACGACCCGTTACGGCAAACCCGAGATTTCGAATTTCCCCGACATCCAGTTCAACCTGTCTCACTCTGGAAAAGTAGCTGCGTTGGCGATTGTTCGTGCTCGGCGCGTGGGTGTCGATGTTGAGCAGATTCGGGATAACGTGGATCCGATAGAGCTAGCCAGCCGATTCTTTTCCCCTCGAGAGATAGGGTGGCTGCAAGCGCAACCCGATTCTGAACGATTGTCCTCCTTTTTCGTTTGTTGGACGGCTAAAGAGGCCTACCTGAAGGCCCTTGGTGAAGGCCTGTCTATATCCCTGAGCGGCTTTGGCCTAATCCCGTCCGAGGGTAACTCAGGATTCGAGCTGGAATTCTATGACAATCGCAAAGAGTCCCGGCGCTGGTCGATTTGCCAACTGTCGCTTGGACCTGATCTGCGCGGCGCGGTGGCGGTTGAAGGTACAAATTGCCGGATTTGCCTCGGGACCTGGCAGCCTGAGATTCCGAGGTAAAGCTGAACCGGATTTGGACCTACCCGCATCCTACCCTCCCTATAGGCATTCATTGTGCCGTTGTCCAGGCTGCCCGTCACCCCGGCAAGTCACGGCATACAAGTAGCAATCGTTTTCCATTTCTGTTATTGCAGGCCTCCAAAAGCCAATTAAGTACAATTAAATCAATAAGATACTGTAATTCATAGATGGCACGCGACATGCACTTCCCTAGTCCGGGAAGTGAGATTTCCGTGGTGTCAGTGGGCCTTAGACGCCCCCACGAACAGGAAACCTTGAAGATACTCTCTCTCATAAGCAGTGAAGGCTACTACGGCATGGAGAACATGCTTGTCTCCTTGACGAGTAATCTCTCGCGCCTGGGATGCTACTGCGTGGTAGGAGTGTTTGAAGACTCCCGTTTCCCGCATTTGGAAGTAGCAGACGAAGCGCGGCGACACAACCTTGCCGTAGAACTTATTCCTTGCACGGGCCGATGGGATACGAAGGCGGTTTCCCGCATTCGACAACTAACTACCCTTCACAAAGTGAACATTCTGCACCCGCACGGTTACAAGGCCGACATTTACGCCTATGCAGCGGCAAGAAAACAACGGTGCGCGCTGGTGGCAACGAGCCATAACTGGCCAAGCAAGCTCTTGAGAATGCGGGCGTACGCCGCGGTCGATCAGTTAGTGCTTGGGCGCTTTGACATGGTCGCAGCGGTATCCGACATGGTGGCAGCCACGTTGCAGCGTTGTGGGGTTGCCAAAAGCAAGCTGTCCGTAATCGTGAACGGGGTGGATGTCGAGCACTTTGCGAATGGTATTCCTACCCTGCGGAACGAGTTGTCAAACCAAGAAGCTCCCGTAGTCGGCTTTGTCGGCCGCCTGGTACCGGACAAGGGCGGTGCGCTGTTGCTGCAAGCCGCAAAGAAGGCCCTCGCCATTTGTCCGCGCGCAAAGTTTGTCTTTGTGGGCGAGGGATCGTCTCGTGGCGAGTGGGAAGCACTTGCTGCTCAACTTGAGATCCAGGAAAGCGTTGTTTTCACGGGTGTGCGTAAGGACATGCCCGGAGTTTACGCCTCGTTTGATATTGCGGTTCTCCCATCCCTGGTGGAATCGATGCCGATGTGCCTTTTGGAGGCCATGGCAGCGGGGAAGCCAGTCATCGCTACGAAGGTCGGTGCAATACCCCGGCTCGTGATTCCCGAAGATACGGGGCTATTGCTGAAGCCTGGAGATGTAAACGAGCTTTCCGAAGCCATAGTTCGGCTCCTGCAGGATTCGACCCTGGCCAAAAGGCTTGGGGAGAGGGCACGGGCTCACGTATCCAGGCATTTCTCTGCCGATGCCATGGCGAAGAGCTATATGACGGTTTACGACCAGGTTCTGGCAAACCGGCGTAATCGAACCCAGAGACAACCTGAGTTGGGATTGAGCTATTGATGAACGCAAACGCAACAATACGAGTTTCCATCGTTGTGGCCTGCCGCAATGAGATCAAGCACATCGCGGCCTTTTTGGACTCCATACTCGACCAGAATATGGAGGGGATCACTTGGGAGGCCATTTTTGCTGATGGCATGAGCACGGACGGCACCCGCCAGGTATTGGAGCAATATTGCGCTAAGCATACTGAATTACGCGTCATCGCGAATCCAGCCCGCATCGTTTCGAATGGCTTGAATGCGGCCATTCGTGCGTCTCGCGGGGAAATCATAATGCGGATGGATGCGCACACGTCCTACGCACCCGACTATTGCCGCGTGAGCCTCGAGACTCTAGAGCGGACCGGTGCAGACAACGTTGGAGGCCCGGCGAGAACCAGAGCTGTAGGGCCCCAAGCGAGAGCCGTTGCGGCCGCCTATCACTCGCGCTTTTCCACCGGAGGGGCGCGCTTCCACGATGTGAACTACGAAGGCTTTGCAGACACCGTCCCGTACGGGTGCTGGCGTAAGACGACGCTTGAGCGCATAGGGATGTTCGACGAGAGCCTGGTTCGCAATCAAGACGACGAATTGAATTTGCGATTGATCCGTTCGGGCGGGAAGATTTGGCAGAGCCCGGCCATAGTGTCTTGGTATTCCCCGCGCCCCACCTTGTCGGGACTGTTCAGGCAGTACTTCCAATATGGTTTTTGGAAGGTTGCCGTGCTGAAAAAGCATCGCTTGCCTGGTTCCTGGCGACAGCTCGTTCCGGTGATCTTTGTTTTAGCCAATATTTCATTATTGATTTGCATGGGCGTAGCAGCTGTGAGGGGGCCACAGTGGTTCAATGTGGCTGCTGGGCTCTGGCTGCTCTTTGCATCAACGTATGCCTGCGCGTGTCTGCTAGCTTCGCTGCAGTCAGCGGCTCGGTACGGCTGGAGTACGTTTCCTTATCTGCCCGTTGCGTTTGCCGCGTATCACTTTTCGTACGGATTTGGTTTTTTTATGGGTCTGTTGAAACTGACGGGTCCCGGAATGGCGATATCCCCCGCTTCCGAGACAGCGTTCACAAAAATCACCAGGTAAGTTCGGAGCCAATCTAGTTATGGAACAGAAAGCAACTGAGACCCCCATCCAAGTGCCCTATCACCGCCCGAGTATTGGGACGGAAGAGATTGACGAAGTAGTTCGGACCATGCAGTCGGGATGGCTGACCACGGGACCTCGAACAGCTCAATTCGAAAAGGAATTCAGCAGCTATGTCGGCGGGGCACATGCCCTCGCCGTGAATTCCTGCACAGCAGGTCTGCACCTGGCTCTGGCGGGATTGAACATCGGCCCAGGCATGGAGGTCATCACCACTCCAATCACATTTTGCGCCACTGTCAACGTCATATTGCATGTGGGCGCGACACCAGTGCTCGCCGATGTCGGCCCAGACGGAAACATTGATCCGGATTCGATTGCAGAACGCATTACCGAACGAACCAGGGCAATTATGCCCGTGCACCTTGCAGGATTGCCGTGCGACATGGAAAAAATTTGGGCGCTGGCCCGGCGGCATAACCTGCACGTCATAGAAGACGCTGCTCATGCAGCCGGATCCCACTACAAGGGTTCCGTCATCGGTGCCGGCCACCCTGCAAGCGGACAACGCAGCGATGCCGCAGTCTTCAGTTTCTACGCTACGAAGAATCTGACTACGGCCGAGGGTGGAATGGTAACCACCTACAACGAGGCACTGGCCGATACCCTTCGCGTACTTTGCCTCCATGGCATCAACAAGAGCGCCTGGAACCGGTACAGCGATCGCGGAAACTGGTACTACGAGGTTTCGCGCCCCGGTTTCAAGTACAACATGACGGACATTCAATCCTCCATCGGCATACACCAGCTCCGTAAGTTGGATTCTTTCATCGAAGCCCGAACTCGCCTTGCAAAGATTTATGAAGAGGCGTTTTCCGGGATGGAGGAATTCGAGATACCTGCAGACAAACTGGACTGCCGGCATGCCTGGCATTTGTACGGGCTACGTTTAAATCTGAACACGCTGGAAATCAATAGGGACCAGTTTATCGTTGAGATGCGAAACATGGGAGTCGGCACGAGCGTCCACTTCATACCCATACCTTTGCATCCCTTCTTCAGCTCCTACGCGCATTTGCCGCAAAACCAATGCCCGCGCGCGCTGAGCATGTACCCCAGGCTGGTTTCCCTGCCTCTGTACCCTGCAATGACGGAAGCGCAGGCCGAATATGTTGCGCAGTCGGCGATTGAGATTGTGAGAAAAAATCGTAAGAAGAAACTGTTCTCCACTGGGTGCGCTGAAGCTGAAGTTTCCGGGGTTTTGGGATGAAGACGGCCATGCGGCGCATTATCGATGTCGTGTTCACTCTCGTAGTTCTGCCCATACTGACCCCTCTGTTTGCGCTGGTCATGCTGGCTGTGGTGATCGAATCTCCCGGAAATCCTTTTTACGGAGGCTGGCGTATTGGGAAGGGCGGCCGGCGATTCCGAATGTGGAAATTCCGGACGATGGTGAAAAACGCGGATCGCGTGGGCACAGCGATTACCACGCGGCGCGATCCGCGGATCACAAAAGTGGGTTGGTTTCTACGTGCAACGAAGATTGACGAGTTGCCTCAGTTCATCAACTTGCTCGTCGGCGACTTGACCCTCATTGGGCCACGCCCAGAAGCCCCTGAATTTGTAGAGCAGTATACGAAAGAGCAGAGAGAAATCCTGAAGGTAAAGCCCGGGATCACCGGTCCCACGCAATTGCATTACACAGTTCTTGAAGCTGAAACGGTGCCCGACGGCCAGGATGCAGAACGGTTTTACGTTGAACAGGTCATGGACAAGAAATTGCGACTGGATCTTGAGTACATAGAGAAGAGAACGTTCTTCTCGGATTGCCGCGTAGTCCTGGAAACGATTTCGCTGATGGTGCGCGCCCTCGCAGAGTCGGTATCACGGTAGTCGCTGGAGAGTCGGAGAGTTTGGATTAGCCTGGCACGGAACTAGGAGACCTTTCATGAAGAGCTTGTCGGGACGTATCACATGGCAGGAAGCGGTACCGAGACTAATCGCGGATTTCTTGATGGTTCATTTGAGCATGGCCGCCGCTCTGGTCGTTTCCGTCATGTACCAGATGGGTGCGGGCTCGGGGGATCAGGCTCGGGCTCTTACCGCGGATTTTACGAACTATTACATGCGCTTCTTCTGGGTTATGTCCCCGATCTTCCCGTTGATTTTTGCCTTGAACGGATTCTATACACACACGCGAAGCTACGCGTCCCGCCAGAAAACCTGGGTGATCCTGCGTACCGTGGTGATCGCAGTGGTGTTCTTTTTTGGTTTGAATGTTTTGCTTGGAAACACAATCGCCGGTCGTAGCGTGGTTATTCCCTTCATCGTGTTTGTCGGTCTTGCGTTGTGCGGCTCACGAATCTTGAAGAATTACCTTGAAGACCGCTTTGACGTTAAGCGCAAAAATGCACTCACAACATCGAGTGGGAAGTCCCAAGTGCTGGTCGTAGGAGGAGCGGGATACATTGGCTCTCTCCTGATTGAGCGGCTACTGCAGCTCGGTCACAGGGTTCGGGTATTGGATTCTCTTCTTTATGGCAAAGAATCCCTTAGAACGGTGGAAAACCATCCGGATCTTGAGCTGATGGTGGGCGACTGCCGCAATATCAGAGACGTGATTCGCGCCGTGCGTGGCGTCGAATCCATTGTTCATTTGGCGGCAATCGTCGGCGACCCCGCGTGTGAACAAGACCGGGATGCCGCTCTGGAAATCAACTTTGCAGCGACCCGCATGTTAATCGAAGTTGCTAAGGGCCACGGCGTCGGCCGGTTGCTGTTCGCGTCCAGCTGCAGCGTATACGGCGCGACCGACGTTGAGATGGGAGAGAGGTCAAAAGTCAGCCCCATTTCCCTCTATGCCCAAACAAAGGTGGATTCCGAGGAAGCACTTTTGGCCGCCAAGAGTGACGAATTCCACCCGACCATTCTTCGCTTCGCGACAGTTTTTGGCCTTGGTTACCGGCCTCGGTTCGACCTGGTCGTAAACCTTTTGAGCGCAAAAGCAAAACAGGAAGGCACAATCACCATTTTCAACGGACAGCAATGGCGGCCATTCATCCATGTCCGCGACATTGTGGAAGCTATGGTTTGCACTCTGCGTGCGCCTGCACGGCTGGTCAGCGGCGAGACGTTCAATGTGGGCGACTCTCGGTTGAACCATACGCTGCAGGATGTCGCTGAGATCGTTCAAGAAGTCTTCCCAGGGACGAAGGTAGAGCATGTGGAGAACACAGATCGCCGCAACTACCGCGTGAACTTCGACAAGATTCGCGATCGGCTCGGCTTCACCGCCCGCTACACCATTCGCGATGGAGTGGAAGAGCTGAAAGCTGCATTTGAAGCGGGCTTGATTCAGGATTACAAAGACCTTCGTTACAACAACCAGCGCTTCTTGCAGAAGGCGGGGGCCGTTGGCAACAAAAACGAAATCGACGCCCTGATTATGGCTGCATTTTCCAATGTGCGCGCCGACGCTGCTGAAGTTCCTCTGAATGGCGAGGATGTGACCGCCGGACCGAAACTTTTGAAGGTTGCATCGGCTTCAGCTTGATATCCTGGGTTGGCCCCCGTAGGAAGTGTGGCGCCAGCTCTAACTAGACAAGGCTGGCAGCCTGAGGTGTGACATACTAGCGCGTGTTTGGCTAGATAGCCCTAATTGATTGGAATCCAGACTCATAAGAGGGATTCAAAAGAGATTTGATGACGGAACAGAACCAAACTGGCGACGCTCAGGGCCTTTCCCAACGTATTAAATTCTCGGTGATCATTCCGGCCTTTAACGAGGAAAAGGTTATAGCTAAGTGCCTCACTTCCTTGGTGCAACAGGATTTCCCTGCTGATGCGTTTGAAGTCATCGTCGTGGATAACGGATCGACGGACAACACCCTTGAGGTCGCTCGGAGATTCAGCGCATCTCTGCGCCTCACTATTCTCCAGAAAGCAAACGTCAATATCTCTGGACTCCGCAACCGCGGCGTGGCAGCGGCGAAAGGGCAATTCCTGGCCTTTCTCGATTCTGATTGCCTGGCGCATGCCGATTGGCTCAGCCGAGCCATGGAATTGCTTTTTGCGGGGGACGGTGGCGTTATGGGAGCTTTCTACACCGTCCCGGAAGACTCCTCTTGGGTTGCTAGGGCTTGGTACGGCGATCTTCCCACACTCAGAGTTGGACAAGTTTCCTATGTGCCCTCAGGCACTCTATTCGTCAGCAGTCGAGTTTACAAACAGCTCGGGGGCTTTGATGAGACACTGGCAACCAGTGAAGATTTCGACTTCTGCCAGCGCGCGGCTTCAGCAGGTTTCAAAGTCCTCTCTTTTCCTGTCTTGAGCACCGTGCACCTCGGGACGCCCCAAACGCTTTCCTGCTTCTATCGCAAGCAGCAGTGGCATGGCACTGGCGTTCGTACTGCATTTCAGCGAAACATTTTTGATCGCGGCTTCGCGAAGACGGCGCTTTTCACCATGTATTGGTTGTTCTGGATGGTATGCATAGTTGCCGCTGTGCCTCTTGCCCTGGCCGTGCGCAATTTCGCTTTGATTTTGGTAGCACCGGCAGCCCTTCTATTGAGTTCGGCAGTGCTAGCCGCACGGAATGCCATGCAACGTAAGCGATGGAGCCTGCTCGTTCCGATGACCCTGTTATACACGGCCTATGGCATCTCGCGCAGCATGTCGTTTCTAGGGCTCGGCAAAAAACGGAGCCCGCAAACCCTTACTCCTTCAACTGCAACCTCGTTGGGCGGAAGTGCAAATGTGGGGTGACTCTCTGTCACAGCCGATGACCACACCCAAGAAAACGGTGATACGCTAAGAAGCGGCCTCCATGCACTTCGGACTTGAAGGATTTCTCGGGCTGGCGCTGTATATTTCGCTTATTGCTGCCACTTTGCTGTCCGTGTTTTGGCGGCCAATCACAGGAATCTACTATCTCGCCGCTCTAATTCCACTGCAAACCCTTCGCTACCACCTTAACGCTTATCCGCTTGGTGGGAGTATGGTAGGAATCATCATTGTCGCCGTTGCCGTAGGAATATTGCGGAAAGGCGGCTCGATCTTACCGAAGACGCCCTGGACGAAGCTGTTGCTCTTTTATATCTTCTTCACTTTCCTATCGCTCTGCCTGGGCTCGTTTTACCTGGACAGACCTCTACCTCTCCCAGGCGACGCGCGATTCGGCGTATGGCAGGACTACATGACCATGCCGGCGCTACTGTTCGTTGTGGCCGGCCTCCGCCCCACACAAACTGAGATCAGGAATTTGTTGATTGTCATGTGTCTGTCAACATTTGTTCTTGATAAAGGCTTCTGGGATACGGTTTCCGGGCGTGATTTTTCCACTTACAATGCAGAATTACGCGATGAAGGCAACATGGGCTACGCGGGCACAAACGGATTGGCAGCCTATGAAGCACAGTTCGCCACTTTTCTGATAGCGCTTGCATCCTATGAGACCAAATTCTGGTTTCGCTTGGGCTACTATGTCTTGAGCGGTTTTTCAGCGCTTTGCCTCATGTATAGCCTCTCTCGGGGCGGTTATGCGGCGCTTCTGGTTGGATGGCTATTTCTCGGAATCGTGAAACAGCGGAAGCTGCTCGTTTTTCTCTTATTGTTTGCCCTCTCGTGGACGAGCCTGGTCCCAAGAGCAGTACAGCAGCGCGTCATGATGTCATATGACGGAAAGAGCGGACAGCTTGACCACTCCGCAGAGACTCGAATTGAGTTGTGGACGGACGCAATCGTGGTGTTCCGTTCCAGCCCAGTGCTGGGAACGGGTTTTAATACCTATGCTTACATGCATCGTGCCATGGGTTCGTTCGGCGGATACTACCAGGACACGCACAATATCTATTTGAAATTTTTGTTGGAAACGGGAGTGGTTGGTATTCTTCTCTTTGTCTGGCTGCTCATCAAGACTTTCTACTCAGGCTTTCGCTTGTTTCTGCGTGCTCAAACTCCACTCTTCGCTGCTTTAGGACTTGGTCTCGCCGTTTGGGTGCTTTGCGCGGCGGTGGCCAATGCTTTCGGGGATCGCTGGACATTTTTGCAGGTGAATGGGTACATGTGGATCTTGGCTGGCCTCGTGTCGGAAGGTTTCGTGTTTGAGAGCACTGTTTCGGCGGAAGCCTCAGAAAAGGATGCAACAACCCAGCAATTCGACAATTTTGATTTTGCCCATGACCAGGTTACCTCATGATGCGCTGCCGGTAGAGTTTAGCGCATGAAATCCATTTCGCTGATGTATCACGATGTTATGGAAGAACCGGCGCCCGGCGGCACCGTTCCACGGCGCGTTACGCCCTATTCGCTCGGCTATAAGCATTTCCGCAACCACCTGGAATCGATCGGGCGGACGCCGGCCGTGAGCACGATCCAGGGTCGTCGGCAATGGACCAGAGAAATTCCGATATTTCTTACGTTCGACGATGGCGAATTGAGTGCGTATACACACTCCGCCGCTGCATTGGAGGATCACGGCTGGCGCGGCCATTTCTTTGTAACCACGAATTGGATTGGTCAGCCTGGCTTTTTGAATCGAGACCAAATCCTTGAATTAAGAAATCGCGGACATGTGATCGGCAGTCATTCCTGTTCCCATCCGGAACGGATGTCCCACCTGAGTGAAAGCGAGTTGGTAAAAGAGTGGTCTGTGAGTCGCGAGATTCTCGGTGAGATTCTATCGGAGCAGGTGCGTGTCGCCTCCGTGCCTGCAGGTTTCTACTCTCGCAAAGTCGGTAAAGCTGCCGCCACGGCGGGCATCGAGGTACTGTTTACTTCTGAACCGACCACGGAGATTTCGACGGAAGACGGATGCCTGATCCTGGGACGCTATTGTATCCAGGGGCACATGCCTGCGCGCTCCTCCGGGGAGATTGCCAACGGGCTCCTTTGGCCGAGGTTAAGCCAGAGCTTGATTTGGCAGACCAAAAAGGCCATCAAAGGAATGGCCGGCGAGAGATACTTCACGTTTCGATCTACGCTACTGACTCTTCTGAAACGACAAAAATAAACGGCTCCGGACATTCGGAGCCCCGTTCCGGGTTGAACCGGACACTATCCTCGCGAACGTAGCGCGTAAGTGAAGGCCCGCCAAATCGCAGAATATTCGAAGGCCAAAGCGGAGAACCTGCCTCTCGAGTCCGTCAAGTCGTTCTCCCAAATATTGATCCTTGGAATCAGGTAATCATCCCCATCATGGAGCCAGATACCGGGAGAATTAATGAAAGCCAGCGAAAAGTCGAAGCTCGAAACCATATCCCGCACTTCTCTTGCCGCAGCTCCGTTCGGATACGAGAAAAGAGAACACTCCTTGGACAGATTTTCACGGATAGTGGTTTTGGATGCCTTGACCTCTTCTTCCACTTGCGCGCGCGGGATTTGCGGAAGAAGCTCATGATGTTGAGTATGCGATCCGAATGTAACCCCAGCCTCATTTAGTCGCCGGACCTGCGACCACGACATCGTTCGGTCAAGTTTGAGATTGACAAACTGCTCCGTTGGAATTTGGCAGCCAAGAAGCGATTCCATCACTTTTTTGCGCTCCTGAGCGGGAACCTGCTTCAGATGCTCGATCAGTCGGTCTGCCTGATCTGCGTCCTCCTTCTGCAGTTCAGTCGCCCAATCCGGATGTCCGGCTGCAGCGAGGGCACTAGCCACTTTTGCGATTCCAGAAGACATTGCTTCGGCAGAGCGAATGAGTGCAACCACATGGTCGGGCCAGAAGGGCAGAGAGCGGCCCATTAACTCTGGACAGATGAAAATCGTTACCGGCGTATTGAATTTCTTTACGATTGGAAAGGCTACCGAGGCGTTGTCTTCCCAGCCGTCGTCGAAAGTGAGAGCCAATTGCACCTGCTTGTGATGCTTTTTGGGGCGTTCGCGACCAAGGTCAACGATGGCGTAACGCTTCTGCAGATAGGCGAGCAGCTTTGCGAATGACTCATCGCTGACGAGCATGCCCTTCTGGACGGTCGTTTCGGAGAAGGCCAAGCGCGGGATGACCCTGTGGAAGGTTAGCACCACTGCACCTTTACGGCGGACCCACCACTTTGCAAGCGCCAAGAGACCCGAAGACCATAAGAAGCGAACGTAAACTCTTTTGGCGATCGGACGAAGTAGCTTTTTTTGATGTCTGAGAATATCCATCTTGTTGAGCCGTTCTGGCGTCGCGTTATCCCCGGTTGTTGGAGCTTCATTGGAATTCTTATTTTGCTTCGACTTGAAACGCTTGGTGCGCAGTAGCCCATCGTAGTGTTGAGCGAGCGTCTTCCCCATGATCTCCGCAGTGAATTTTGAACGCACGGTCTCCCGGGCCTCGGCTCCTGCTTTGCGCGCCAGGTCTCGATTCCGCAGGAAGTCTAAAATGCGCTGCGCGGCCGTATCAGCGTCTTCGGAATTCACCAGAAAACCGTTATGCCCGTCCCTAATTACTTCTTCAGCCCCGCCCACGCGGGTTGCCACTACGGGGAGCCCACATGCCATCGCTTCCACGAGAGCGTTTGAGAAGCCTTCCGTTCTTGAGAGCAAACAAAATAGATCACTGGATTTAAGCGCGGAAACCACATCATCGAAGGCACCGGCAAGACGGATATTGTCCAATACCCCCAGCTCTTGTGCGAGTTGCGTCAGTTCCCGCACATAGGCTTTGTCATGGAATCCCCCAATAATGACGAAGACAGCTTTTGGAAACTCGCGGCAAACCTGCGCGGCCGCTCGGATAAATACGTCGAAACCCTTGTATCTGCGAATGTGGCCAACGGAAGTGATAACGTGGCTGGCATGAGAGAGCCCTAGCTTCTCGCGAACATTCGCCGTCCCACGGTTGAGATCGATTCTGTCGAGCTCCACCCCGTTGTAGAGTGTAATGACTCGATCCGGCTCAATCTTCTCTTCTCGAATGCATGACTCGCGGACGGGCCGGGAAACAGCTACGACGCTGTCAAACAAAGGGTGCAGGATACGATATGCAATGTGGTGTCTTGCCGACCGCAGTATGCCCATGTCACGCCGGCTGGACACGACCAGGGGACCTCCGCCGCCCAGCTTCGCCACCAAAGCGCCCCACAAATTAGCCGTCTCAAAGAAGGTATGTACGATATCCACTTTTTCGCGCCGCATGAATTTTCGCAATTGCCAGCCTGTCTTAAAGGCTTTGGGCCTGAGAATCTTGCTGACCGGGAACTCGTATACCGGACAAGAGGCTTCGCGAAATAGCTCATAAAGCTTTCCCCCTGACTTCAGCACCGCCAGAGAGCAGCGGAAGCGGTCGTGAGGAAGGTGCCTGGCAATTTTCAACAACGCGCCTTCACCGCCACCCCAAGCCATTAGGCCATCAACGAGGAACAGCACATGTGTACGTGAATCGTTCTCGTTCGACGGCTTCATGCACTCGTCAGTTTGTGAAGAGGGGGGATCGATTACCATAATCGGCCCCCTTTCTAGTTCTGGACGAAAAGGTTCTTTTGCGTTCATAGGTTCATTACTCCTTCGACGTTGCCCCAACTACTGGAGGTGTCGAGCCGAAGGGTTGCCCGAGACCAGCTAACCATTTGCTGCCATCCCGCACCAGCCCGCGAAATTGGGCATGGATGATGCACAAGATCCCCGCATACATAAACAGACATACCGTTCCCTTGATCAGGATGCTGGGTATCGGCGCCGAGACTTGAATCCTGGATACAAGCAGAACCACCGCCACTCCAGCAAGCAGGTATTTCGCATACGCTTTGAATTCCAGGCCAAAATGCAGCACGGCAAGCGATTCCTTCGCCATCATCAGGATCCATGCGACATAGCTCAGAAGAGTCGCAATAGCTGCACCTTTCACGCCGATGCGGGGCAGAAGCAGGACATTCAACAGAATATTTATGACTGCGGCGCTAAAGGTCACGCGCGCAACCTTGAATACTTTTTTGTGGACGAGCAGACCGGGCTTGAAAAATATCTGGCCTGCAGAAATCACCAAGCCGCTTACCAACCAAGGGAGGAGAACGTGCGCTGCTTCAAACTTGTGCGAGGCGAGCAAAACGATCAAGTCGCGTGAAACCACCGTAAACGTGCACACAATCAAAACGGCACCCATCACGAAATGGTCCAGACTGCGGCTCAAGAGTGTCGCTGCCGCTTGCTCACCCTCAGTGGACCAAAGCTTCATAAAAACGGGGAACAGAGCTAGGCCAAGGGGCATACTGACCAGGTCTTGAACGTGATACGCCACGTTATATGCCGCTGCGTAATAGCCGACGGCCTCATTTCCTAGAAAATGCTGGATCAAGTACCTGTCCCCGGTATCCAAAACCAGCCATGCCAACTCAGCCCACATCAGCGGCGCGGAAAACGCAATGACAGTGCGGAAGAATCGGGTATCAAAGGAACGCAGCGATAGTAGTTTTTTCTTGAGCAACGGCGGCACGAGCGCCAACACGACGATCCCCTCAAAAATCAGCGTGCCTAGAAAAAAGGACTTGAGCCCGCGCTGCCAGACATAAAAGAGCAGAATCACTGTCGCGATTGTCCCCGCTCTGTTCACGACATCCGACACGTTCAGCAGAATCGTTTTTCGCTCAATTTGCATCAAGTTCATCTGCATGGACCGCAGAGTCCGGATAACGATCAACGCCGACGCAAACGCCAATACAAACTTGAGATAAGGCCTGACGACTGCGTTGGGCATGACGTACACGGTTCCGAGATACAGCACCATGCAGATCGCACCAATCAGGCCGGCGCCAAAAAAAAGCGTCGAATAGTAGCGCCGGAATGCCGTGGGATCCTCGGATTTTGCATAGTCCGGATAGAATCGCTGGACCGCGTTCTGCATTCCGAGTTTTGAAAAAGCTGTGAGCACCATGACGGTATTCAACACCAGGCTCATGATCCCGTAGTCGGATACCGAAAACACTCGCGTGTACAGGGGAAAGGAAATGAACCCCAAAGCCATCAGGGCCACGCGCCCCGAGAGGTAATGCGATGATTCCAAATAGAGTTTTTTTAGAGCTGTCATTCCCACGGCACTGTTCTACAGGTTCTGTAAACGCACACACCGAAGCCTGTGGACTTTCTATCTCTAGTTCCTTCGGTTTCCATCATCTAGCTGCCGCCACCTGGGTCTGATTGCCTGCCGGGCTTGGGCTCGGTTTGCAATACGAACGAACATGCGTCGAAGCTCTTCGGTGCAGCCACCAGCGACACTAATTCAATAATTCAATTCTCTTCAGGAACCAGAGGCTGCAATTCGGGGGCCATGTGTATTCCCTCGCGAGCGTGCTATCTAAATTCATGTAAACCACAGAAAATAAATACTTTAAACGATAAACCAGCTCCACAAGTCGGGAGTTGGGCTTTGGAGAAAGTTCGTTCAAGGGCGCTAGGGCAAGTTTTTTACCTCCTCGCCTAAAGCATTGATTATAAGTACTTTACATCGTTGCTGGGGGATCTCAGAGAGTTTCGGCGGGGAAAGCCGGCCGAGTGGCATGGAAACTAAGTACCTATAAAGGTTACGAAAATGGGGATATAGTGGCATTCCGTTGCACACAACTACGTTGAGTTCCCTCGCCATCTCTTCCTTATCCACGGCTAAAATGCTCATTCTAAGCATCTTAGAACAATGGTGACCCTTCCACGGCCGCGGTTCTTGCCAATGGCACCCCCGTTGCTCTCATCTGTACTGCGGGAGCAGCATATCTGCGCAAGGCGGGAGAGAGTTTGAGTTCTTCGGAAGCCAAAATGTCTGGTAGCTCTTCGGCCGCTTCGCCGGCTCGAGAGATTACCTCGGGCCAACCTCTTACTGCGAGTAGGCCGTGGGTTTCTGGTGTTAGCCCAGCCATGCAGCTAGTCCAGAAACTGATCGATGAAATTGCGCCCACGGACATTCCGGTTCTGATTATGGGTGAAAGCGGCGTCGGTAAAGAGATTGTTGCTCTCGGGATCCACCAGCGTTCCCAATACCGTGATATGCCCTTTCTCAAATTAAGCTGTGCTGTTCTTACCTCTGAGAACCTGCAGACTCATATGGCCGCTTTGAGATTGGGCCGCAAAGACAATGCAGAGAACATTGCCGGCACTGTCTTCTTTGACGAGATCAGCGAACTTAGTGCAGATTGCCAGCGAAGGTTACTGCATTGCATCGCGGACGAGAATGGAGCCTCGAACGAGGCGTCTATACCATGCCGCTACATCTCTTGTACAACTCGGGATCTAGAAACCGAAGTTCAGGCCGGTCGCTTCCGCAGCGATGTTTTTTACCGGCTCAACCAGATCTCTCTGAGGATTCCGCCTCTTCGCGGCCGCAAAGAGGATATCCCGGTCTTACTGCAATTCTTTCTTCAAAAGTACAGCCAGGCTTTTCATCGCCAGGAAATGGTACTCAACGAGAACACGGTTCAGATGCTGATGAATTACCACTGGCCGGGAAACATTCGTGAACTTGAGAATGTCGTGAAGAAAATCGTAGCCCTCGAGAACCAGGAATTGGGTATCGCGGAATTAAGGCCACGGCCTCCGAGTTCCCAAATTATTGTCCAGGCTCAAGTCCCCAGATCACTGAAAGCAGCATCTCGCGCTGCCTCTCAGATGGAGGAGCGGAAACTGATTTTACAAACCCTGGAACGGACTCGCTGGAATAGAAAGGAAGCCGCGCGGGCCCTGCAGATCAGCTATAAAGCATTGCTCTACAAGCTAAAACAGATTCAGCTATCCGACGGGGAGCGGCTTTAGTCAAATGGATAGGAGATTCACAATGCGGATGAACAGATGGTTCTGGCTGATGCTCTTGCTTGGAAGCCTAACGGTTCCCTCATTCGCACAAACGGCCGCTAGCAAGCCGCAGTCGGACGACAAAACTGCGACCGTAAAAGACAAGCTGCCCACTGACGATCCTAATTATGTCATCGGCCCTGACGATGAAGTAATTGTCACCGTTTGGAAAGAACCGGACATATCCCGCACGGTTCCAGTCCGGCCCGATGGGAAGATCTCACTTCCACTGTTGAACGATGTCCAGGCTGGCGGCTTAACTCCCATGCAGCTCACGGCTGAAATTACGGCCCGGCTTGCAAAGTTTATCTCGGCGCCTCAGGTGACGGTCATCGTTTCAAGAGTGACACCCCAGAGAATATTTGTGACGGGAGAAGTAGCAAGAGCTGGCGCTTATCCGCTGACACCAACGATGACGATACTGGAGGCGGTTTCCATCGCAGGTGGCCTTACGCCATTTGCCAAGCAATCTAAAATTTATGTGCTTCGGACGGAAAACGGCAAACAATCTCGAATCCCCGTAAATTACAAGGAAGTGCTCAATGGGCATAAACCGGAACAAAATGTCGTCCTCAAATCGGGCGACACGGTCGTAGTCCCATAGGAGTTTTATGTTTTCTAATCTTATTCGCGCCGGAATGATTTTGGTCAGCTGCACTCTCCTTGCCTCCCTGTCGCAAGCTCAAGGGGGGAGTGGTGGCGGGCAGCAACAGCAGCCTGTTCCGCCTGTCTCGCCTGTGAAGACGGTAGGCGACCAAGGAGGCGACTCGTCCGCTGACGGAAATACACAGATGATCCCCGATTCACACCCTGTGGCGGGTGCCCAGGATTTAACCTTGGGCTCCTCTGAATCTTCGCGCAGCTTCCTCTTGCCGAGTTTCACTGTCCTGACGCAAGTCGGAACAGATCCGTTCACTTCTACGTCCACCAGCCACCCGGGCATCTTAAGCACGACCTTTGTTTCGGGGCGACTGGGTCTGAACGTTATTTCATCCCGTTCTGAATTCCTGATGGACTACATTGCTGGAGGGAGTTTCTCCAACGACGGCTCTCTGGGAAATTCCTTGATACAAGGACTTAACCTCACGGAGACGATTCGTGGGGGGCGGTGGTCTGTCCTCCTCGGCGATCAATTTAGCTATCTATCTACTTCGCCTTTCGGTTTCGGGGGGGTAGGCGGTTTAAACAATCTAGGAGTTAGTTTGGGGAACGGAGTAGGTTCCGGCCCCGGGATTAGCTCCGGCTTTGCGACAGGTCAGTCGATTTTCCTTACTGGCCTGGATCGCATCAACAACACCTCTCTAGGTCAGATAACTTATGATCTCAGTCGCCGTTCTTCTCTAAACTTCATTGGTTCTGACCAGCTTTTGGATTTCTTCGGTAGCCCTCTTGAAAATAGTAGTGTCGTAAGCGTTCAGGCGGGATACACCTATCTTCTCAGCCGTCTTAACTCTTTCTCTGTTCTCTACCGGTTCGATGACTTCTCATTCGCAACCTTGCCGCAAACCATTCACCAAAACACCGTTCAAGCTGTTTTTGCCCGGCGAATCACAGGCCGTTTGGCCTGGCAAGTTGGCGCTGGCCCGGCAATACACGAGTACGTGAACCCTCTCTTGGGACCATCCACTGTTACCAGCCCAACAGTCTTTACCACCCTCACTTATAAGCGTCGATACACAGGATTTGATTTCTCTTACTCACACGCCCTATCGAACGGTAGCGGTATTTATCCCGGCGCACTTTCTGACACGGTCACGGCACGTTTAACTCGGACTTTTGGCAAGAATTGGGAATCGTCCATTGATGGAGGATATGCCAGGAATCAAGCTCTTCAGCAGACTCTGGCTACTGCCGGGGGCTCTTCTTCGAATAATTGGTTCGTAAATGCGCGCATCACGCGGCGGTTCGTCGGTTATGGAGCCCTTTTCTTGTCTTACAACGCATCGGGACAATCGAATCTGTCTGCCATTTGTCCCTTGCAAAGCTGCGCATACGGATCCTTGGTCAATACTGGATCCGTCGGGTATACCTGGGGGCTCCGCCCCATCTATATTGAATAGGCCGCCTGGCTGGAACTTATTGGAGCAATGAAATGAAAGGATCTAAGCGGCAATGATAGTAAATAAAGACCTAACGATTGATGATTATGTAGCAATCCTGCGCCGCCGGATCTGGTGGTTGGTGATTCCGGCCATAGCCTGCACGATTGGTGCTTACGCAGTCTCACGCGTCCTCCCCAAACGCTACCTTTCGGAGACAGTAGTTTTGGTGGAAGGCCAAACGGTACCAGAGAACCTCGTGAAACCCATCGCGAGCGGCGACGTCAACGAGCGCCTCGCGACGATGCAGGAAGAGATCCTTAGTCGCACTCGAATGCTGCAAATTATTGACAAGTTTGGATTGTACAAAGACAAATCCAGCCAATTGACACAAGAAGCGCAGGTTACCCTTCTTCGAAAGGCCATTACCGTGAGCCCTGTCCGGCCAATGGCGGAAACCCGGGCCAACGGCTTGCCAGGATTTACTGTCAGTGTGAGCGCTGACCAGGCTTACCTCGCTCAACAGATTTGCACCGAAATTACTTCGTTCTTTATCCAACAGAACGTGCGCATGCGCGAGCAACGGACTGCCGACACGACGGAATTTCTCACGAAGCAGCTCAACGAAGCTAAAGCTAAGCTGGATGCCCAGGATGCAAAAGTCGCGGAATTTCAGCGTCGCTATACGGGTGAGCTCCCAGACCAAGCGCAAACCAATTTCAGTCTTCTCTCCGGAATGGCCTCCCAGTTGGAGGCTGCGTCGCTTGCCCTTAACCGGGCCCAGCAGGACAAGATTTTTGTCGAGTCCATGCTTACCCAGCAATTGGCTGCGGCAAAAGTTTCGGAAGTAGTGGGTACGAATCCGGAAACACTTCAAAAGCAGCTCGCCACGCTGCAAGACCAGCTTGCTGTCTTGGAATCTCGCTACACGGATGAGCACCCCGACGTCATTAAAGCGAAGGGTGAGATCGCACGGCTTGAAGCAAAAATACAAGAGGAAGCTTCGGCTGCCGCCACGCAACCAGCAAACGAGCCGGAAAAGAAAAGCTTGGTTACCGAGAGTCTCCAGGTGAAACAGCTCCGAGCGCAGCTTTATCAGCTCAACCAAACAATCCAAGACCGCACCGCGGAACAAGCGAGGCTTCAGCAGGATATAAAGAATCTCCAGGCAAAATTGCAGCTGAGCCCGGCGATCGCTCAGGAGTACAAGTCCCTCACACGAGATTCTCTGACTGCGTTGTCAATTTACAACGATCTTCTCAAGAAGCATAGTGATTCGGAAATGGCGGCTGATTTGGACAAATACCAGCAGGGCGAGCAGTTTCGTGTACTCGATCCGCCTAGTCTGCCCCAGAAGCCTTCATTCCCTATCCCGGCTTTATTCGCGCTCGGTGGATTCGGCGGAGGTTTAGGTCTCGGGTTGGGGATCGCACTCCTTCTGGAAACACAGGATACGACCTTGCGTACCGAGAAGGACGTTGAGAACGCATTGAAGTTGCCGATTTTAGCCATGATTCCCATTGCGGCGCTAGCAAAGGAAAATGGCAAAAACGGCTCTCTCAAGATGCACTTGAATACGAGGGCCGAAGAGCCGGTTGATCAAAGGGTTGGAGCCTAACTCAGCATGTACAGAAAATTTTTTGGCCTGAAAGACTCACCGTTCAATTTTAGTCCCGATCCTCGTTACCTCTACCTGACGAAAGCCACGGAGGAAGCTCGGTCTTCTTTGATGTATGGAATCCAGAGCCGGAAGGGATTTCTGCTTCTCACTGGCGAGGTTGGTACGGGAAAAACCACACTCCTGAATTATTTGCTCGATTGGTTGCGGAAATGGGATGTCGCGACCTCCTTCGTTTTCAATTCCCAATTGCAAAATGTGACGCAGCTTTTCGATTTCGTGATGGCCGATCTGGGCATTCCTTGCGAGTCCTGCACCAAGAGCCAGGTTCTCTTGAAGCTGAACCAGTGGTTATTGGAACGCTACCGCGCAGGCAAGACCACCGTCTTGATTGTGGACGAAGCACAAAATCTTTCTGACTTGCTATTGGAGGAGATTCGTCTTCTAACAAACCTGGAAACCTCCAGTGAGAAGTTGCTCCAGATCATCTTGTGCGGACAGCCCGAACTCGAGCAAAAGCTTATGCAGCCTCAATTGCGCCAGTTGCGGCAGCGAATCGTTTTTCGTTCCCGTACGGTTCCCCTCACGCATGAAGAAACTTATGGTTACATCGCAGAGCGGTTGCGCATTGCCGGAGGAGACGGAAGCCCGGTGTTCTCGCCTGAAGCCATTGATGCGATCGACCGTTATGCCAAAGGCATTCCGCGCGTTGTTAATTTGCTCTGCGAACACGCCTTGATCAATTCCTTCGCCGAGGGGATCAAGCCCATTCCAGCCAATATTGTGGAAGACGTGGCCAAGGAATTCCAATTGGATCAGGTTTCTGCCATCGGGGCCTGGTCGGATATGAACAGAGAACCTGGAGATCGGATCGAGGGACTTCTTCGTGATGTCCTTCCCATGTTGCGCCCAGCGGATGAACCGAAACCTCTGATAACGACCCTGCGGGAAAGGAAGCCATGAGTAAGATTCACGAAGCACTTAAGAAGGCCCGGGAGGAACAACCCCATAAGTCGCCCGTCGTAGTTCAGTATGGGCCGCAGGAACATTATGTCCCCCCTGCCCCCGCAAGAGTCCACGCTTCGCCTGATGTGCCGCCGCCCCAGCCAATTAGTGTGCCGGAGCGCTTGGGCATTTCCGGTCAATATCTCCGCTTTGAGGATTTGCTCAAGCAATGTGCGAAGCCGGTGTGGCAACCGAATCCGAGCGCGATTGTGTTTTCTGGATCTTTTGGTCCTGGGCAGGGTGCCGAGCAATTCCGCACTCTTCGTACCCGTCTTTACCACGTGCGAGATTCGGCTCCGATGAAAAAGGTTCTCGTTACCAGCGCAATTGCCGGAGAGGGAAAGACCTTTGTGGCCACCAACCTGGCCCAGGCATTCGCTTGCGAACCTGATCGAAAGGTCCTTCTAATCGATGCCGACTTGCGAAATGCCAGCTTGCACTTGCCCTTGGGTGCTCCGGTCTCACCTGGGCTTGCCGAATACCTCATGGACGAGGCCAGCGAAGCAGAGATAATTCAGCATGGACAGGAAGGAAACCTCTGCTTCATTCCCGCCGGCAAAGGTGGAAGTTCAAATGCCAGTGAGTTGCTTTCCAGCGGCCGCCTTCAGAAGCTGCTCGATCGTGTCGAACCTCTATTCGACTGGGTGATTATCGACTCAGCGCCATGCCTCCCTGTTACGGATGCCAGCATATTGGCGGGTTTCGTCGACGGGATACTCCTGGTTGTGCGGGCGAAATCCACCCCTTCCGATACTGCGCAAAGAGCTCGCGTTGAGTTGCGCAAGAGAAATGTGATCGGCGTAGTCTTGAATGGCGTCGAGGAATCCGGTTCGTATGGTACGCATTACTCCTACGGATACGGCGCCGGCTCTTCTCTCGCCAATTCTGCGAAGAAGTTTTAGTTCTTTTGGTCGCTGGTCCTGACGAGTGTGAAGCAACGGTTAAGGCGCCGTAGCCTCCGAAAAAGAATCACGCTGCCTCCAAAGGCGTTGGACAAATAGAAATTCAGTGCTCCTTGGTTGATTAGCGGGACCGCAGCCCGCGAAGGGGAGAGACAAAGAATGCCGCGAGTTAGCGCAATTATTCCAGCTTATAACGCCGCACGTTTTCTGCCGACTTCCATAGAAAGCGTTATCAGACAAACCTACGATCAATGGGAAATAGTCGTTGTGGATGACGGCAGTACCGATGACACTCGAGAAGTGGTGTCGTCCTATGCGCATCGGCTTGGTGATAAGTTGCGATATGTCTATCAGCCGAATGCTGGCCTGCCGGCGGCCAGGAATACTGGCATCAGAAACGCTCAAGGAGACCTGGTTGCATTGCTCGACGCAGACGATATTTGGCTGCCTACACGTCTCGAACGGTCTGTGGCCGCAATGGATGCTGATCCGGAGATCGGTCTGGTCCACGGAAGGTTTGAACGCGTCAACTTGGAAGGAAAGCACATGGATAACCTGCAGCCGTCCTTTCCAGTCCAACATCTATCGGGAAGGATATCGGGCCGCATCTATACGCGCGAGGTTCACCTGGGCTGCCCCACAGTCACTTTTAGAAAATCCTGTATTGAAAAAGCAGGCTGGTTTGACGAAACCATGCGAGCTACGGAAGATCGTGATTTGTGGTTTCGCATCGCATTGCATTACAAAGTAGGTTTTATCAACGAGACCATTGCTAGCTACCGCGTCTCAGCAGGATCTATGAGTTCCGATCCGGAACGAATGTTTAAATGGCAGACCTTTTTTGTGGAAAAGCACTATAAATCCGGGGCTTCTGGACGGCTGCAACGGATGCAAGCATTATCCAGCATTTATCGCGAACGTGCCGATGGTCTGTACAGAAAATCCAAGACCAGAGAAGCTATGTACTTTTATTCCAGGGCGGCGCTTTTCGATCCCTTTCGCGTCGCCACGCTCTACATGGTGGCCAAGTCGGCGGGCGTGACATTCCGAGACTTGGTTAGGCCTGGGGTACGATCCAGTGAGCTGCCTTGAGGCATGCGACAGAGGGTAAGCAGAATTATTTCGAATCTTCCTGAATTCGGAGAGAGTTCACGGTCTTAAACACTTGTGGTTTCGACATGGACCTCTTTCGATGTTGCTGGCGTCGCCTCTGAAACAAGGCAATCGGTCAGGCCAAAAATCATATCTTTATTCGTACGCGCCGATGGTCGGTGCGGCTCCTCTGGGAGTTCCTGCAATATCGTGCGTCAGGCCGGCCACATGAATTCCCTTCCCTTTCACTGGACTATTCGGTGTCGGCCTGAAATCATATCCGCCAATGTTCATGAGGCGCGGGTCCTGGATGATCGTTCCTGTGATGTTGGCCGCGTTTGCCAGCGTAGAACCAGCCCCGAAGACAAGATTATTGCTTCCGTAAATCCATGGGCAGTTCTCGGTTGCGCCGCAAGGACCGACAGTGGGCTTCCACACCGAAAAGTAGGGTAATCCGGAGTGCGAAAGCTGCGTGCTCACGCTATAAACCAGGTTATTGAGAATATGTACGCGGATCTCTGCTGAGCCTCCGTTGTAGGTAATTGCGCTATTTTCATGCTCGTAGGGCGGTCGTGCGTAAGTGCCGAACGCATAGATCGAATTGTTATAAACTTCAACGGTTCCACTGCCGCGCGATCCGTTTTCAGTGTTTCCTGTAACATTGATTCCGTTCCACCCTCCGGTGTTCTCCGGATTCGCTGGCCCTTGGCCGACGTTATACAGAATATTGTTATAAATTGTGACCGGCCCTTGCGATGGATCGATCGTGTCGATGATCATTCCATCGCACTGGGTATCGTGAATCACATTGTCGTGTATGGACAAGTCATATTGATTGTGGCCCGTAGGATCCTTCGGCCCGCCCGATCCGAGCGGTGAGGAGTGGATTTGAATGCCACGGCAACCTCGGATATGCTCCACCAGATTCCACCCCATATCCACGTGATTGCTGTCAGTCGAAAAATAGACGCCTTGAAACTGCGACGAAGCCGCAGGTGTCCCGCCGTCATGTATGTGGCTCCCATACAAATAAACGTGTTCCACCTGCGAGGTCAAAAAGCAGGCTCCTTGCTGATAAGAATTTGGGCAGGTTATGTCCGATGCGACAAAACGATAGTTAGACCCTGACCCGATACTGACGGGGGCTATGCCTCGAAAGCTGATTCCAGCGAACACCCAGTTTCCCTGGCAATCACTGGTTCGCAAACCGGTATGTGGGCGGTCCGCATGCGAATTGCCAATGACAACCGATGCCGCACCCGGATAGGCCACCAAAGCCCGAGGGTTCCCAGTTGCTGAGCACCAATTGCCCTGCTTACCGCCAGAAAGCAGAAAAGCAGAATCCCAGCCCGTTTCGTCTTCGACCTCTTGGCCGACGCCGTTCATGGCATAGGTGATGTCGCCAGGCTGCATCTTATCGCGTGCCTTTAGGAGTGTCCTCCAGGGCGAACTGTAAGTGCCATTGTTTCTGTCACTTCCCTTTCCGGAAACAAAATAGATGTGGCCGCTGGTTACCGCAAACGGCAACTGGTTTGAGTCTCTTCCATTCACACTCAATAACAGATTTTTCGTCCCCAGGGGAACCGAACTGTTAAGTTGGCACGTTATTTTCTGATACCAAAGCCAGGGGACGCCCCATATCGGGCAATTTTCTAAAGGAACTCCGCCCAGGGTTACCTTCGAACCGCTCTGGGAACTTCCAAAATTGTTGCCGTACAGGGTCACAAAAGCGCCCTTGCTATCTTGGCCGCCACTTCTCGGGCCGCTGGTCAAATCTGTGAAAAACAGAATCGCTGGGTTCAACGACTGCGCCGGCGAAAAACTTGAGACGGCTGCCTTATGATTTGCGCTGTTTGCCTTTACATGAACAATTTCTGCGTGCCATCCGATCATGGCAAGGACCGACGCAGAGAGAAGAACGGCCATTGACGCGCTGAAATGACCCTGTCTTTTCGGCGGCTCTTGCTCGCTCGCACGGAGCACTGTCTTGGACATAGGGAGGCCTTAGTTCTACCACGCGCACAAACGTTCAAACGAATTGGTCTAAAAATTATACCTAACAGTTTATGAGTACAAGGGTTGAGCCGCACTTCCCGGGTTTTTCAAGTTCACCTCTCTGAAACGCGCGACTATGCGATCTTGGGCTGAACTTGCCCCCGCATTGCAAAGAAAAATCCGTCGGCCTGAGTGGCAGGCCGACGGACGCTTAATGCGTGATGGATGTTCCTTCGGCCTCAGGCACCAAGAGACACCTTGGCTCCTTCAGGCCGGCTATGCTCTCCTATTGATACGCACCGATCGACGGTGTCGCTGGTCTCGGATTTCCCAGTATATCCCGCCCGATGTTGTTGAATCCGAATGGCGTTATTCCCGTTAT
>Ga0181531_10000015_pt1 | contig 176362 bp, 142 predicted proteins | sample PEATcosm2014_Bin_38_FD_119743 | JGI IMG/M metagenome (GOLD analysis project Ga0181531, IMG submission 119743) | Peatland microbial communities from MTU Mesocosm Facility, Houghton, MI, USA - PEATcosm2014_Bin11_10_metaG | ecosystem: Environmental > Terrestrial > Soil > Wetlands > Peat | place... | reverse complement strand
TAATCTGGGTTGCGTTTCTTTTCGCCGCCGTCGTCGCGCTCAACCAGACCTGGGCCCGCGAGCTGCGCAATCAGGTTCTCGATGCTTATCGCGTCTCGCCCGCGCCGCCCAACGCGCTCTTTATGGCCAAGACGCTCGGCAATTTTATTTTTGTCAGCGTGCTGGAAGCGCTGATGGCGCCCCTTTTCGTCATTTTCTACAACTTGCGCGTCATCGGGTCATTTCCTCAATTGCTTCTACTTACCCTGCTCGGGACGTGGGCTCTGGTGGTCAACGGCACTTTCTTCGCCGCCATGTCGCTGCGGACTCGCAGCCGCGAGATCATGCTCCCGCTTCTTCTGTTCCCTATTTCGATTCCCGCGATTATCGGGATGGTCAACGGCACCACCGCCATTCTCACCGGAGAAGATTCAGCGCTATTTTGGCTCGTATTGCTTGCCACCTACGACTTGGTGTTTACTACAGGAAGCCTGCTTTTGTTTCCCACGGTGTTGCACGCCGAATGAAGGGCAGGCGCGGAAGACCGACCCAAAGCCGCAGCATGAGCCGTACTTTTATCATCCTCGCCCTTCTGACCGCGCTATTGCTGATCTATGCCGCTTATGCTGCGCTTGTGCTTGCGCCCACCGAGCTGACCATGGGGCCGGTGCAGCGCATTTTTTATTACCACGCGCCCTCCGCATGGACGGCATTTCTGCTCTTCTTCATCAACTTCATCGCCTCGGTGCAATATCTCGTTCGGCCTAATGAATCCGCGGATCGTTTCGCCAAATGGGCGGCTGTCGCCATCGGAATTATCGCCTGCATCGCGGCTTTCGTCGTGCCGCTCCCAGCGGGGATTGAGCCTTCGTCCGTGGCCACGACCGGCATTGTCATCACCGCGGCATATTTCCTCATCCGGAGATATTTTTCCGAGCAGGGCACCGACATCCTCGCGCTGGTCACCGCTGAAGTCGGCGTGGTTTTCTGCACCATCGTTCTCATCACCGGGCCGCTGTGGGCGCGTCCCGTCTGGGGCATTTGGTGGACGTGGGATGTTCGCCTCACCTCCACGCTGGTGCTTTGGCTGATTTACGTCAGCTATCTCATGCTGCGCCGCTTCTCGACCAGTGGAGAGACCCCCAAGCTCGCTGCCGCTCTCGCCGTCTTCGGCGCGCTTGACATGCCGCTCGTGTACTTTTCCATCTGGTTCTTCCGCACTCAGCATCCCCAGCCGGTCATCGGCGGAGGCGGCTCCATCGATCCCCGCATGTTGCGCGTCTTCGCTATCAACTGCCTGGCCTTCACCTGTTACGCGGGAATTATCTGCTGGTTCCGTTACCGTATCGAGCGCATGCAACGCGACGTCGAAGAAACCCGCGCCCTCGAAGCCCTGCTCGAACCGCGCGGCGCGGCATCCGGAGGCGCGCAATGACTTTTCTCCGCGTCGCGTACATCGCCGTTTGGGTCATTCAGGGGAGCTACCTCGCCATTCTGGTTCGCCGCTACTCCCGCGTCCGCCGTGAAATGGATGAACTGGAAGGCAAATAATGCCTTCGTTTTCCACTTTCCGAGTACATTCCCACATCGCTCGACATCTTCCCATCGAATTCCCCGCATCTGACTACCGATACTCATATCGCACGCGGCCCCAATAGCATGTCATCCGAGGGACCGCGCTTTTTCGAGCGAGCTGAGGGATCTTGCAAGTGGCTTCCACGTGCTTCGAAGCGAATGCGAAACGGCGACAGCACCGGAGATGGGGCGTGATTGGCTTGACACTGCTATCCTCAAGATGTTTAAGTATTTAATTGCGTTTCATGCGAAATTTTTGAGCTGCTGCGAGCCCGCTTTCGCTCACGCGTCAGAAGGTAAACGAGTGGTGCGCGTTTTTTCGCTTCCCCGGGTTGCCTGAGCCTGGGTCCGGTCCGCCAGTCTTGGGTTTCCAAGCTTGGTTTGCCAAATTAGGAGAGTCAAACCGCGTTTTGCGGGGTTTGACTTGATGGGTTGCGCGATGCGCAGGTATGAATTTGGAGGAGTGACTTTGAGATTGAATCGCACCGGGTGGCAATGGGGAAAGACAACAATGACTTTGCGCGGCACCGCGCTGATGCTGATTGGGGCATGCGTCTTCGCCACGGCACTGCGCTGGGATGCCGTTTCCGCCCACAAGCTTTCAACCAGCGCGACGCATAAGCTCGATTCTCCCATCCAGGCCATGAATGCTCTCGGCCAGCTTCCGCTGATTTTTGAGCGCAATGACGGACAGACCGATTCGCACGTAAAATTTCTCGCCCGCGGTGGCAGTTACGAGCTTTTTCTGACGCCGGGGGAAGCCGTGCTCGCCTTGGAGAACGCGCCACGGAAGCACCAATCGCACCCCAGCGTTTCTATTCTGCGCATGGGCCTCGCTCAGTCCAATCCCAACGCTGGAGTCACGGGCGCTGATGTGCTCCCCGGCAAGAGCAATTACCTCATCGGCAACGATCCCGCCAACTGGCATCGCAACATTCCGCAGTTTGCCCGGGTCCGCTATCACGACATCTATCCCGGCGTGGATTTGGTCTATTACGGCCACGAGGGTCAACTCGAATACGACTTTGAGGTTGCTCCGCGAGCCGATGTGGGCAGTATTGCCCTCGACCTGCAAGGCGCGGAGAAAATTGTGCTGCAATCCGACGGTGATCTCGCTCTGCACACTGGGGCGGGCGAAATTCGTCTGCACGCGCCGCGAGTTTATCAGCCGCTGCCCAACTCAAACCAGCGGACTCCAGTCGTCGGCAAATTCACCTTGCGTGGCAAGAACCAGGTCGGCTTCGAACTCGCCGATTATGACCGCAGCCGTGCGCTGATCATTGACCCGGTGCTGAGCTACTCGACCTACCTCGGTGGTAGCGGCGTGGAGAGCTGTTCGACCATCATTGGCCAGCCTGTGACGGGAACCACGTCTGGTGGCGCCAACGCAGGCACTCCGCGCTGCCCGGCCGTGGCGGTGGATAGCGCGCAGAACATTTACATCGCCGGTTCCACCATGTCCACTGATTTCCCCGGGCCTTCGGGCACTGCGCCTCGTTTAGGCACCGCAGGGACGGCCAACATCTTCATCGCCAAAATCAATCCCTCGGCTTCGCCAGCCTCTGCCCAGTTGATTTTCTCGACCTATCTTGGCGGCAATGGCGTGGACTACACGGCGGGCGTCGCGGTCGACTCCGGCTTCAACGTCGCGGTTGCGGGCACTACGAGTTCGAGCAATTTTCCCGCCCCGCTCGGCTATCAGACCGCGCCGCTTTCCTCGGGTAATCACGTCTTCGCCAGCAAGCTTGATCCGGGCGGTTCGATTCTGCTCTATTCGACCTATCTTTCCGGCAGTGGTGCGGACCTGGCTTCAGGCCTCGCGCTCGATAGCAGCGGCTGGATGTATGTGACCGGGACCACAACCTCGCAGAATTTCCCCACCATCGCCGGCAGTTTCCAGACCATCCCACTCGCCGCGACTCAGTTCTTTTTCAGCAAGATCGATCCCTTCGTAACCGGCCCGACAAGCCTGGTTTACTCGACTTATATCGGCGGGAGCACTGCCAACGGCGCCACGCCAGTCACCATTGGCGGCGGCATCGCCGTGGACAGCAGTTTCAGCGTATATGTCAGCGGCGGCACCAATTTCTCCGACATGCCCATTCTCAACGCCTACCAGCAATACGCCGGTGGCTTGGACGCGTGGGTGGCAAAATTCCTTTTTCCGCAGAATAGTCAGACGCCCCCAACGCTTTCATACCTCACGTATTTCGGTGGCAGCGGCGATGACATCGCCTACGGCGTGGCCGTGGATCAGAACGCCAACGCGTATATCACGGGCTCGACCACGTCGGCTGACATTGCCCCAGCAACCTCCACGGTTGCTTTTCAGGCCGCGCTCGATTGCCCTATCGCTAACAGCTGTCCTCCCAACCCGACCGCGCCGGATGCTTTCATCGCCCGTTTCGGCGTTTTGTGCACCACCACCGGTTGCAGCGTGACCACGCTACCCCTGACGTATTTCAGCTATCTCGGCGGCACCGCAAATGACATCGGCCTCGACATCGCTGTGGACACGATCGGCGGTGCCCGTCTCACGGGCTGGACGAACTCGAGCGACTTCCATACGCTGAATAATCCAGCCAATTTGTTTTACGGCGGCGGCGTGGACGCCTTCGTGGCCCGCATTGATACCACGGCTAATTCGCCGACCTCGCTGAGCCACTTCTCAACTTACCTCGGCGGAAGCGGAACGGATGTCGGCACCGGCGTAGCGGTTGACTCGCTGACCAACAGTTACGTTGCCGGGGAAACGGCATCTGTCAATTTCCCCTATGACAATCCCTATCAGACCGCGCTTAACGGTCCGAGCGATGCCTTTGCCACCAAACTCGGTTCCCTTGCGAACCTCATCGTGACTGAGACCGCGACGCCGAATCCGGTGGGTGTGGGCAACAACGTTACGTTCACTTACACGATTACCAACGATGGCGATGCCGTCACAGGCATGAATTTCAATAGCACGCTGCCTTCTTCGGGTACGACCTTTGTCTCGGCCGCAGCCAGTCCGGGCAGTTGCAATGGAGTTACAAACGGCTCGGTGGGTTGCACCATGGGTACGCTGAATGCGGCTGCAACAGCTACCGTAACGGTGGTTCTCACTCCCACCGTGGCCCAGCCGCTGGGCAACACCGGCACGGTTACGATTGCGGGCTCGAATTTGCAATTCTCTCCGCAAGTGCCCGCCAGCGTTACGGTGTACGACTATTTGCTCACTATTTCGCCAGCCGGGCCGGTGACGGTTCCTGCGGGCATTCCCGCGGTTTACACCCTGAACGTGGCTCCCAATCCCCCCGGCGGCACAATTCCGAACAGCGTCACGCTGGCGTGCGGTTCGGGTCTGCCTAGTGGCGCAACCTGCACATTTACCAACAATCCCATGCCGAATCTGAACACCGGCCCGCAAAGCAGCACGATGGTCATCAACAGCGTGGCCCGTGTAAGCGTGACCACGCAACTCATGCGTCGCGGCCCGATTTATGCGGCCATGCTTCCCCTCTTTGGCTTGGCCTTCCTCGGTGTGAGTTTGCGAGGGAATGTCGCCAGAAAAAAATCGTTGCTCACGCGTTCGCTTGGCGCTTTGATCATCGGAGTGTTCCTCTCGCTATCGCTGTTCTCTGCGGGATGCAGTTCCAGTTCATCGACGACAACCACAACCGGCACGCCCGCCGGCACTTATACCGTGGTCATCAACGCGACATCGGGCACCATCACACACTCGCAAAGCGTGACTTACGTGGTCCAGTAGCGCCGGGTCCCCATCCCGGCGCATTCCGCGCCAGGATGGGATTTCGGGCTCCCGCCAGCTTCCCTTCGTTCAATTGTCAAAGAGCTCCGGCCCTGAGGCCGATACACTCAGTCTTGAGAAGTGAAAAAGTTGTGTCAAGGAAATTAAGGCGGGATGCACTTCCGAGTAGGGCGAATTCCCAAAATGGGAATTTGCCCGAGCAGCCAATTGGAGTTCATTACAAATAAAGCCGGGGTGCCCAAGCACCCCTAGCTCTATGAATGTTTGCGTCGAACTTAATCGGCCGCGACGTTCGTAGCTTCCACGGGTTCAAGCGGTCGCCGCACTGCCCGGTTGGCGGGCAGGCCGGCGTCGCGGATCTTGTAGAGCAACGCGCGGTAGCTGATGCTCAGCGCACGCGCGGCTTTCTTGCGGTTCCAGTGATTGGCCTGCAAAACTTTAAGAATGACTTTGCGTTCCAATTCGCGCGTCGCCTGGCGGGTGAGCTTTTTGAGCGAGATGGGGCCGTCGAGGTTGATATCGGGATTGAAATACTCGGGCTGGCGGGTGACCAGATCGTTGGTGATGACGTCTTCGCTGCCTAGAATCACATAGCGCTTGACGAGGTTTTCGAGCTCGCGAATGTTCCCCGGCCAGTGATATTTGCGCAGCGTGTTCATGAGATCGGCGGACACCGGCTTCGTCTTGCAGTTGTATTTACGGTTGTAATACTCGAGAAAGTAGCGGACCAGGTCGTCCAGATCGCCGCGGCGGTCGCGGAGAGGCGGCAGTTGCAGGTTCACGACGTTAATGCGGTAGAACAAATCCTGGCGGAAGGTGCCGTTTTCGATTTCGGCATCGAGCTTGCGATTGGTAGCGCAAACCACGCGGACTTCAACTTTCTTGTCTTCGTGGGCGCCAATGCGGCAGAACTGGCCATCCTGCAGCAGTTGCAGCAACTTCGATTGCAATGCCAGGTCTAGTTCAGAAATTTCGTCGAGGAAGAGAGTGCCGCGATGCGCCATTTCGACGCGGCCCGGCTTCATGCCGTAAGCGCCGGTGAAAGCGCCTTTCTCATAGCCGAAGAGCTCGCTCTCCAGCAGCGTGCCGGGGATGGCCGGGCAGTTGACTTTGACGTAGGGGCCATTTCTCCACGGCGAACGCGAGTGGATCATGCGGGCGATGATGTCTTTGCCGGTGCCGCTTTCGCCCTCGATGAGGACGGGCACGTTGGCGGCCGCCACTTTGTCGAGGCGCTCGCGCAAGGCGCGCATGGATTCGGACTTTCCGAAAATGATGCCCTCGGGGGGAATTTCGCCGAGGGATTGAACCAGAGAATTTACCGGATTGGCTGTCGTCAATGGCATAGGGTGAGTGTGCAGCTCCTTGCGGTAACATGTGCATCCCGACCACCAAACCGCAAATGCCATGTCGTGAACCGCGATTTGAGGGCTAAGTGCTTCGTCTGCAATTTGTTGCATGATTTAGGCACGAAGTTGTTCCGGGCTCAAACTATATGGTCCTTCGGCCTACACGGGGGATTCTTGGTGTGAAAATATTTTCACTTGGGGGAAGCGGTTTTCCTATACGCGTTGGCGCCGCGGGAGCGGCCATCGAGCAGAGCGCGAGAAAATTTAAGGCCGATGAGGTGATAGCCGTCCTCGTAATGAACGCGCAAGGCGCGCGCCGGCAAATTTCGCGAACTCTTGGGTAATGTGGCGGATAGGCCCAACGGAGCGCTGGGGATTTCCAGTGAAACCCGCGAAGAGAGCGGGATAGAGCGGCGCAAGGCGATGAGCGCTCCACCCGCGGAAACATTGAGCGCATTGGCAAATTCGAGCAATTCCTTGCCGTTCTCATCACGGCTGCGAACAAATACGGGGATGGCGAGAGGCAGGCGACTCCACTTGCGGCGTTCGTTTGCAGACTTACGAGCGATCAATGGGGGATCCTTAAAACGGAAATTTCCACGGCTGACTCCGCACCTGATGGGCCAAACCAAGTCGGTTAAACGGCTGTTCGACCATTGCGGATATGGCGGGAGTACAGGAAACACGGGTATGCAGGCCTGAAATCCGCGGCAATAACGGCCAAAAAAGGGTGATTTCGTGAGCGCAAAGACGATGATTTCCAGGCATGGCGGAGCCGCGCGTAAGTTGCTGAATCTTAAGCAAGTTGAGTGTGAGAGTAGGGAAGAAATATAGGGAGCTTGTTTTCCGTTGACAGGCAAGATGGCTAACAGTACGATTTTGCTAATCCGTTTAACCATGCCGTTTGTGTCCGGCAGGATGATTGAGTCGTAGTCCCTCCCCGTCATAGGCGACCAAGAGACTCCTTAGACATGACCGAGAAGGCTTGCCTGTCCCAATCCGTGAAACCGAAACCGACAGAGACCGAGTCGTACTCCGAGCAACTGCTTCGCGATCATACGAAGCTGCAGGAGCGATACCAGCGCACCACGAGCGCGCTGGCTTCGGCGGCGCACGATTTGAAAACGCCGCTGGCGATTTTGAACGGGTACGTCGAACTTTTGCAGAGTGAGAAGCTGGGTTCGCTGAACGAAAAGCAGCGCGACGTACTACGCGACATGCGCTCCAGCGGGCAGCGTTTGCAGCGCTTCATCCAGGACTTTCTCAGCTTCAGCGTGCTTGAGACCGGCGAGATGAAAATGCGCTATGAGACGGGCGATCTGAATGCGACGCTTTCAGAAGTCTGCCGATTGTGGTCGCCGCGTTTTCAAGAGAAAAATCTGGCGCTGTATTTTCTGGTGAATGATCAACTGACGCCGTTTGAATTTGACGCAGCGAAAATTGAGCGCGTGGTCTCGAATCTGCTCGAAAATGCCTCGAAGTTTACGCCGGCGGGGGGTACGGTGTGGCTACACGCTGAGCCGCATATGTGGGACCGCAGGGCGACGAGCGCGGTGGTGCATGGCGACGACCGCCGGCGACGGTTGGATCACCGGCCGAACTCGGCGAAGGTCAGCGTCTCAGACACGGGACCGGGTCTGCCGCCGGAATTTCATCTCGAAGTGTTTGACGATTTCTTCCGCGCGCCGCACAGCGAAGGCCAATCCGACGGAATGGGCTTGGGCCTCTCGATTGCGCGACGGCTGATCGCGGGCATGGGCGGCAAAATCTGGGTGGAGAGCGATCCCGGAGCCGGCTGCAAGTTCTCGTTCATCATTCCCCTGCAACCCGTAGTTCATTTGAGCGCCAAAGGAACCTCGCAATGAAGGCTACGGCCAATGTTTTGCTGGTGGACGACGAACCGGGGATGTTGCGGTACATCCGCACCTTGCTCGAAGTCGACAACTACAAAGTCGAAACTGCAAGCACGGGTGAAGAAGCGCTGGAACGCGTGCAAAAGGGCTACCGGCCGGAGCTGGTGCTACTGGATTTGCTGATGCCGGGGATTGACGGGCTCCAGACGCTCGAGCAATTGCGGCAACTGCATCCCGCGGCCAAGGTGGTGATGCTCTCCTGCGTGAGCGACACGCGCAAGGTGGTGCAGGCCATCCGGCTGGGCGCGCAGGATTATCTGACCAAGCCATTCCAGAAGGCAGAACTGGATGCGGTGATTGACCAGTGCCTGGGAACGAACCAGCAGAATTATCCGGGCGAAGTGGAAGAACTGGCGGACGATACGTTCTTCATAGCGGCCAGCCCCGCGATGCGCAAGCTGCGCTCGCAGGCGGCGCTGGTGGCGAATGTAGATATTCCGGTGCTCATGCTGGGTGAGAGCGGCACGGGCAAGGAAGTGATGGCGCGGCTGATTCACAAATTGTCGCCGCGGGCGCATCGCACTTTTCTAAAAGTGAATTGCGCCGCCGTACCGGCGGACTTGCTGGAAAGCGAACTCTTCGGCTACGAGGCAGGCGCTTTCACCGGCGCCAATCATGCCAAGCCGGGCAAGTTTGAAATTTGCAACAAGGGAACCATCCTGCTCGATGAAATTGGCGAGATGCCGCCGAGCCTCCAGGCGAAGCTGCTGCACGTATTGCAGGACCAGCAGTTCTCACGGTTGGGCAGCCGGTCAGTCATCAAAGTGGATGTGCGGATTCTGGCGGCGACCAATATCAACATTCCTGAAGCGCTGGCGAATAAACGGCTGCGCGAAGATTTGTACTACCGCTTGAACGCATTCACTTTGCAGGTTCCGCCGCTGCGCGACCGCAAGGAAGAAATCCCAATTCTGTTGAAACACTTCATGGCGCATATGGCGGAGCAGTATGCGCGTCCGCAATTGCCCTTTTCGCCGGAGCTGATGCAGGCCTGCATGAACTATTCGTGGCCGGGAAATTTGCGCGAACTGAACAATTTCGTGAAGCGCTATCTGGTGCTGGGCGATGACAAGCTGGCGATTAATGAATTGCATCCGAAGAGCGATGGACATGGCGCGCCCTTTGCGGGAGGGCATTACGGAGACGGCAGCGGGGGATTGAAATCGGTTGCGCGCGGGGCAAAAGACGAAGCCGAAGCGGAAGCGATTCGCAAGGCGCTTGAGGAAACCAACTGGAACCGCAAGCAGGCCGCGTCGTTATTGCAGATTAGTTATAAGGCACTGCTCTACAAAATCCGGCAATACGGGATTGCAGAAACCAAGAGCCACAAATTAACGGCCGGCGCGTAAAGCAGGCCTTACTTGGTTTCGTCACTTGGTTTTCGTCACTTGGTTTGGTCCGCCAGAGCCAGAACGACCTTGTTTCCATCCTGCGTATATTCCAACTGACAATCGGTGCATTTCTTCTTTCCCGAGATAGGGAAGTAAAGGTAGCCCGAAACGGGAGCCGATGCAGCTCCTTCGGGAAGGGCTTTTTGGGTAAGCTCATCCTCGGCGACTTTGCGGTCTTTGTCGCTGGAGCCTGATTTGTGGGGTGTGGCGACGTTGACGCCGCCGCGATAGACGGTACCCGGAGCCTCAGGGCCGGTGACGGGATCGTAATATCCGCTTTGATAGCCCACTCCTAATTGCGGGGTGACCGCGACGCTGCGGCCGGAATTAGAGTTCTTATGGAGCATGGCCGCGATGACCTCCGGCGTGACGGGACGGGCTGCGACTTCGGAGCTGCCGCGGCGCAAGACGAAGTCGCCGGAGGAGACGTTTATCGGCTTATCTTTGGGGTAAAGGGCGACTTCGACGACCATGCAGCAGCGGTCGACGTCGGATACGAAAGCGGCGCGCGCGTCGTTCGGGCTCAATAGAGCGGCGCCGACAGCGGTGCCGGTGGTTTCAGCATGCGCCGGGTAAGCGGCGGCGTTGGATTTGGGTACCGTGCCCTTTGGAGCGTCGGCGGCAAATAGAGGCAGCGAGAGAACCGCTAACAAAAGAAGCGCATTGCGGAACATAGAACCTCCTGATGTGCTTACGGTGTGAGCCTGCTCGCGTGTGATTCTGCGGGCCGTGTGTTTGGTTGCCCGCTCCCGAACCGGCTAAGAACCGCCGCCCGAATCCGAACTTAAGCTGGCGTAGTAACCCTTGCGGGCATAGACCCGGAGTTTGTGGCCGGACTTGCTGACCGAGATGTCCACGGCGTGATAACGACCGTTGGTCTCGAACACAGCCGGTCGATAGGACACGAGGTAGCGGCTGCGGATGACTTCCTGCAATTGGGCCAGGCTGTGATTTAAGCCGCCCAGGGAACCGGGGACAAAGGCCTCGCCGCCGGTGCGCACGGCCAACGTCTTCAAGGCACGGTCGCCGGTGTCGATCTCATTGCTGCTGTACGTTGTGGGAGTGAAGCCCGAGGCGGCGTCGCGCAGGTCACGGGTGCTGACGGTGTAGATTATGACTTCGCCATGGAGCGAGGCTTCGATGGCATCTTTGAGACTCTGGCTGCTGGAATTGTCATCACCGTCGCTCAGAACCACCAGAATGCGCGCTACGGGTTTGGGCTCAGCCTTCTGTGCGAGCTTTTCGGCGGCGAAAGAGACCGCATCCCAGAGGGCGGTGCCACCGGCGGGGGCGAGATCACCGATGCCTTTAGCGAGTTGAGCCTGATCGTTGGTGAAATCCTGGACCAGCAAAATCGAATTGGAGAAGCCGACCACGAAGGCCTCGTCGTTTTTGTTGGTAAGCACTGTCTGTAGGAACTTGGCGGCGGCCTTTTGCTCGAAAGCGAAGCGGCCGGTGATGGACTCGCTGGTGTCAATGACGACGCCCATGCGCAGGGGCAACTCGGATTCGCTGAGGAAGCCAGTGATGGCGGTGGGCGGGCGGTGATCGTCGCGTATTTTCACGTCGGCTTGAGTTAAGCCGGCGACGGAATTGCCATGGTCGGTCGCGGCGAAGAGAACCGCGACTTCATGCACGCTGTGATGCATGACCCAGCCGCCGGAGCCCTTGCTCATGGACTCGGATGGAGTTGGGGATTTGGGGCCTTCGCTGACGGCACCGGTGGGGGATGTCTCCTCTGCGCAATCGTCGCACATGGCCTCGGCTTCTGCGATTTGCTGCTTCTCCCTGGATTCCTGTATGAGCTTTTTCATTTGCTCGGGGACCTGCCCGGGGGCTGTTGGCTTGGCCTGAACGTCCGTGAAGGCCGGCGCCGCGGCAGGAGTTACTTTTGCCTCGACGACCGGATCGTGTAGGTGCAGCAAAATATCGCGCGCCGCGGGGGCAGCAGGCGACTTGGGATCTTCATGAAGGAAAATCTCCAATTGATGCTGCGCTTCGGGCAGGTTGTTCAGATTATCGTAGGCCGCGGCCGCATAGTAGTGCACGATGGCCGCTTCTTTGTGCTTTTTGGCGTGAACGTCTTTGGCCGTGGCGATGACCCCGTTGTAATCATGGTTGGTCAATTCGGCATAGCCCAGAGCGGTGAGGACTTGCATGTCCATGGGCGCGATGTCGGCGGCTTTCTTCACGGATTCTTCGGCAGCGGCATAGTTCTTCAATGCCAACTGGGCGCAGCCCAGATTCAAGTGGGAAATGGGCAGGTGGTCATCGAGGGCCACGGCCTTGGCAAAGGCATCGCGAGCTTTTTCATTTTGTCCGAGCGACATCTCGGCGGAGCCGAGCGAGTTATAAGCGGCGACAAAATCGGGATAGATGGCGATGGCGGCGTTCAAATGCTCCGACGCGCCCTGATAGTCCTTGCGGTTGAGCAGCAAGACGCCTTTATCGTATTCGTGGCGGGCTTTGCCGGGGGCCTTCAAATCAAGCTTGGAAACGGAAATTGTCGGATTCTCAAGCGGGCTGAGATCGCGCTCGGCCTGACGGTTAAGCATGGTGGAGTTGAGGAGTGTGCTGTCAAAAGGGACTGTTCCGCCAGGAGGGGCCATGCCGTTGGATGGGAAACTGCCCCCCACAGGGGCGCCGAATTGCGCCCCAGCTAGGCATGCAGAAAATGCTATCGATAGAGCAACAGACAAAGATTTTGGCGCGGCGTATTTCACGGCAACTCCCGCAGCGGACACTCAAGGGGGGATCTTCCGCCAACGTGGCAGGAATTATAACCGACTTCCGGTGGGCAAGCCACCGTTTTTCGCAGGTTTGCGGCCCAATTAAGCGGGATTAATTAAATTTATAGGGGCTTGCCGATTCGCGGAAATCACAGAGGATAAGGGTGAGATCGTCTTCCTGCGTTTGATGCCAATCGCATACCGCGGCCAAGATGGCGTTGGCCGCCTGGGCTGGCGGCAGGGAAGCAGTTTGGAGCACAAGCGCGGCAAGGCGGTCGCGACCAAAGAATTCGCCGGCCGCGTTAGCGGCTTCGATAAGGCCGTCAGTATAAAGCAGCAGCCGGTCGCCGGGTGCGAGGATGAGGGAAATTTCGACGTAGGTAGCGAAATCGAAGGCGGCCAGCATCAGGCCGTTTTCGAAAATTTCGCGAACTTCAGCCCCTCGCAGCAGGAGCATGGGAGGGTGTCCGGCGGCGGAGTAACGCAGTTCGCCTGCCGCGGCATCGAGAAAAACATAGGCAGCGGTGACGAATTGACCTTGCGTGTTGCCGAAGAGAGCGTCGTTCATTCCGGCTAAAAATTTTGACGGATGGGCGGCGTGTACGCGCTGCGAAGAAGCGGAGAGTTTTACCATGGATGCGATCATGGCCGCAGGAACGCCGTGGCCGGAGACATCGGCAATGAGGAGCGCGGCGCGATTGTCTTCGGCCAGGACGTACTCGTAGAAATCCCCCGCGACTGAGGTCATGGGAGCGTAACGGGCTTCGACACGGAAGCGGAGCGATGCGGGGAATGCGCCAGGGAGAATGGAAAGCTGCATGCGACGCGCAACGTCGAGTTCTTTCTGGATTTCAGCCAACTGCTGCTCGCGGGCGAAAATTCGCAGGGCCGTGACATAGCCGAGCGAGCCCAGCAAGCCGGCAAATCCGATGGACTCAAACTTTGGCCATCGCAAAGACGTGGCGCTCACGAGATTGTCGAGCAAAACAAATGCCGCAAAAGAGAGAAGCCCCGCGCGGATGACAACAAACTCAGAACCTTCTGAACCACGGCGGACAAAATTGACCACAAGAACGAGCACAGCGAGAATGACGACGGCGTTGTTAATGAAATAGTAGGCTGGCCGCAATCCCGAAATACACGTGATCAATGCCAACGTTGTGCCGACGAGCGCTAAAAAATAACCCACGATTCTCCCGCTGCGATGCAAGAGTCCCGCCGCACTGAGGAATAAGAAGGCGGGAATCGGCATAAGGAAGTCCATGGCAGCGCTAAAGCGAATAAATGGGGAGGAATTTGCCAGCGCCGTGCGAATAATGTCCGATTGGACCCACATGCGCAAGCCATACAGCGAAGCGAAGAGCGCGAAATAGACCAGCAGAGCGTCAAATTTCCGCCGTATGATGGCCAGAGCCGCCGCGACCAGGCCAAAGGCCATGAAGGCCGAACCGGCGAAGAGATAGGGACTGGTGTGGAGAAATATCCGCAAAAGACGCGCGTTATCGCTGGTCTGGGCGAAGGACATGGAAGCCAAATATTAACATTCGAGTGACGAGGGGAAGGTACGTTCTCTCGAAATGATGTTGAAGTCTGCCGTTAGGAACGTGCCGCGCCGACGGGCAGATGCTCGCGCAGCAGGGCCAAAAGAGGCTCGCGCAGGTTGGGGCCGCAAGCGATGAGGCCGGTCAGCAAAGGATTTCTGTGATTGCAGGTGAGAGAGTGACCATCGAGGGTGCTGACGAATCCTCCGGCTGCTTCGACGAGCAGGGCTCCAGCCGCGACGTCCCATTCGTTTTTCGGAGTGAGGGTGAAAGTGATGTCAGCGCGTCCGGCGGCAACCAGGCCGAGCTTGTACGCGACCGAGCCGGTCGGTTTCACGAGGGAAGTGGAATTCTGGAATTGAGCCCACTCGCCGCGCTTCAATTCACTGCGGCTGGCTAGAATGACGGCGCCATCGAGGGTCGAGCGGTTTGTGGGATGGGCGGGCTGGCCGTTATAGGTCACCCCGGACTCGCGCGAGCCCATAATCAGTTCGTCGGTCGCGGGATTGCAGATGCCTGCGGCGACGGGTTTGCCGTTTTCTACCATCGCGATGGAGACGCAGAATTCAGGAATGCCCTGCACGAATTCGCGAGTGCCATCGAGGGGATCCACGACCCAGACGCGGTTCTTGTCGAGGCGGGAAAAATCATCCACGCTTTCTTCGGAGAGCCAACCCTCGCCTTCCCGCAGCAATTCTTTACGTAGTACGGCGTCCACGGCGCGGTCGGCTTCGGTGACGGGATCATGGCCGATTTTGTATTCGGTTTCGATGGCGCCCGGCGTGAAGCGATTGAGTACGTCGCGCGCCGCTTCAAGGGCTGCATGAATGCGCTGCAAGGTCTCCGAATTGAGGTCGGTCATCACATTCTTTCTCGCAGCGGGCGATTCACTTCATGGCATCAACATGCGAATGCCGGTAATCAGTAGCACGGTGCACAAAATTCGGCGCAACCACTTTACGGGCACTCGCGTCGCAAGATATGAGCCCAGGAGGCCGCCGGGGATGGAACCAATCAGCAAACATCCGACGAGGCCGTACTCAATATTGTGCAGTCTGAAGTGCATCAGACTGGTCATGCCGGTCAAAATTACGGCGTGAACGACGTCAGTTCCCACCATCATTTTCGGTGGGAAGCTGTAGAACAACAGCATGAGCATCATGATAATGCTGCCGGAACCGACGGAAGTCATGCCCACCAGAAAGCCGGCGGAAAGGCCCACCATCACCATGCCCACGGCGGATTTTAACGTGGGAGGGCGCTGGACGACACGTTCCTCGATGCGACGCTGAAAGAACATGACGCTGGGGATGATTACCAGCAAGATGCCTATCGCGACGCTCACAATGTGGTTAACGCCCGAGCCGTAGACGGTGCGGAGATGGCCGAGCAGGCTAACCCCAAGAATTGAGCCGGGGATGCTGCCGGTTGCGAGAGCAAGCAAGACTCGGCGTTTTACGGTCCCTGAGCGGATATGCATCAGGCCGGCGGGAATTTTGGTGCCAAAGTTGAAAAGGGCGTCGGTACCGACGGCCAACATCGCGGGAACTTTGAGAACAAAAATCAACAGGGGCAGCAAGAGAACACCGCCCCCCACCCCGGTCATTCCGATCAGGGTACCTACAATGAATCCGATCAGGATTTTGGTGGCCAGTAACATTCGCCGATCTCCGCTCGGCGCAGCCGAAGCTGCGCCAGCAGCTAGCCTCTGTCCCCGTTGACGCCGATGAAGCCTTCGCGCTCCAGATGAAGAATGATGGTCTGAGCCGCTTCTTCCGGAGACAGCTCGCCAGTGTTGATGACCACCTCTGCATTTTCTGGAACTTCGTAGGGATCAGAGATGCCGGTGAATTCCTTCAAAATGCCGGCCCTGGCCTTGGCATAGAGCCCCTTGCGATCCCGCTGTTCGCAGACTTCCACAGAAGTGGAAACGTGCACCAGAATGAAGCCACCATGGGGCTCGATCATTTGACGCACGGCTTTACGGGTAGCGTCGTAAGGCGCGATGGGCGCGCAGATGGCGATGCCGCCATTCTTCGTGATCTCAGAGGCGACGTAGCCGATGCGGCGGATGTTGATGTCGCGGTGTTCCTTGGAGAACCCGAGTTCCGAAGAAAGGTGCTTGCGCACAAGATCGCCATCGAGAATGGTGACGGGACGGCCGCCCATTTCCAGAAACTTGGTGAGCAGCACGTTCGCGATGGTGGACTTGCCGGATCCGGAAAGTCCGGTGAAGAAAATCGTCACGCCCTGCTTATGGCGAGGCGGGAAGCTGCGGCGCAACTCCTGCACGACTTCCGGATAAGTGAACCAGCCGGGAATGTCGCGGCCTTCGTTCAAGCGCTGGCGAAGTTCGGTGCCTGAAATATCGAGCACGCGGGCGCCCTTGGGTACTTCATCCTGCGGGAAGTATTTGTCCTGATCTTCGAGGTAAACCATCATCTGGAAGGGAACCATGGTGACACCGATGTCGGCCTCGTGCTTCTTGTAGAGTTCCTGCGCATCGTAGGGACCATAGAAGGGCTTGCCGTCGGTGTCTTTACCGGGGCCGGCGTGATCGCGGCCGACGATGAAATGAGTGACGCCGTGGTTCTTGCGGATGAGCGCGTGCCAGATGGCCTCGCGCGGACCGCCCATGCGCATGGCGAGGGGCAGGAGCGAAAGCTTGGCGGTGTTCTGGGGATACTTCGGCAAAAGGAGCTGATAGCAGCGCACCCGGGTGAAGTAATCCACATCGCCCGGCTTGGTCATTCCGACAGAAGGATGAATTAATAAGCTCGCTTCAACGCCCTTGGCCGCACGGAAGGTCAACTCCACGTGCGCGCGATGCATAGGATTGCGGGTCTGGAAGGCGACGACGCGCTTCCAACCGAGACGGGCGAATTCGGCGCGTACTTCGGCGGGAGTGAGGCGAAGATTTCGGAAGTCGTAATGATGCGGAGCTTCGACGCCTTCAATGCGACCGCCGACATACCAGGGATGCGATTTGTTAATTGCGTAATCCGCGCCTGGATGGGCGGCGCTGGTACTTTTGTAAACTGCGTCCGCTTCGGCTTTGCGGTCGGGCTGCCAGACGTCCTCAACATGGAGGACAGCGAGCATAACGCCCTCGCCATCGCGGAGAGCCACTTTGCTGGAGCCGGGTTTTAAAGTCTTGGCGAATTCTTCTTTTACATCGAGTGTAATGGGTATGGGCCACAGCACGCCGGAGGTCAGGCGCATGTTGTTACAAACGCCCTCGAAGTCGGCTTTATTCATAAAGCCGGTGAGCGGGGAGAAGCCGCCGCTCATCAAGAGTTCAAGGTCACAGACTTGGCGCGCAGTAAGGTCCCAGGAAGGAAACTCGCGGGATTCGGCTTTCAGTTCTGCTGCTTTTTTTGCGGGGACTATGAGTTCGATGAGTTCCCCACCGTGCGGGGCGATAAGATGGCTTGTCGAGGCAGTCAATTCCTTGAACCTCCCAGGTTCGTTTTGATATGAGATTTGTAGTTCGCTATATGTCTTTGTTTTCCTGCACTTGTCTAAGACAAAGAGACGCTGCCGCTGGCCACTGGCAGATACTGAGGGGGATCAACACTTCCCTTAAGATATTTCATTCAGAATACTACGTTCCTTTGTGCTGTTCCAAATCCGTTCCAATGAGCTTGACCGTAACCGAATAAAGAAAGCAATTTGCCTTCCGAAGGCATTTGCAGCGCGTGATTGTAAGTCTATTTGATTAATAGACTTAGCTGTCAATAGGGAAAATAGGGCCTTTCCGTGTGCGCGATGTGCAAATATTTGCGCAAAACACAACAAGGAATTCTGTTCGGATTGCCGTCAAAGCGGTTCCATCGAGACCGCCACGGCACCGGCGTAACCCTCAGGAACGGGGAAGGCCTGCAGATGCCAACGGTCAGCCTCGTGGGCATCGGGCCGGGTGGCCAGCAAGACCCGTTGCGGATCAGCGGCAAGCGCAACATCGAATTGGGCCAAGGGGTGGGAGAGCCCTTCGCCGCGAGCTTTGATATAGGCTTCCTTTCGAGTCCAACAGCGATAAAAAGCGGCATGCCGTTCCGCGGGAGCGAATTCGCGCAGGGCTTGCCGCTCGGACGGGGAAAAAAAACGTTCCGCAATTTCATCGGGCTTGATGCGGGCGCGGAACGCTTCCACGTCGACGCCGACCGCATGAGCGCGGGCAAAAGCGAACGCTGCCTGACCGTCGGTGTGCGAAATGTTGAAGGCAATTTGTTGCGAGGGATCAGCAAGAAACGGTTTGCCATGGGGGGTGTAGGCGAAGCGAACTTCCTGCGGAGGAATTGCTAGGTAGGTACCGAGGAATTGGCGCAAGGAAGCCCGGCTGAGAATGTATTCGTTGCGATTTTTTTCGAAATGGAAACGGGCGGCACGTTGCCGCTCATCCTCCGAAAGAAGTTGCTGCAGAACATCCAAATGGGGCGATTGCGGGTTCAACACTCCGGAATAAACGTGCACGAAACCCGTTTCGAGCGGCCCGCGGATGACGACGCCGGAAATTTCGTTCCAAGGCTGAAATAGAAATTTCAAGATGACTAAGCGCTAACCACCCGCGCCCGATTCCTGGGATGCATTGGCGAGTGCCGCTTGTTCGGAACCCTTACCGGGCGCGGGACGAGCCGCGGTCACGGGGACGATCGTCGAATACTTCAGCAGGCACCAAAGGGCGCGGAAACCGTCTCTCCAACTGATCTTTTTCCCTTCTTCGTAAGTGCGGCCCCAATAGCTGATGCCGACTTCATAAACCCGCAGATGCCGTTTCGCGATCTTCACAGTGATCTCCGGCTCGAAGCCGAAGCGATCTTCTTCGATGGGGATGGATTGAATGACCTCCCGGCGAAAAACTTTGTAGCAGGTCTCCATGTCGCTCAAATTGATGTTGGTCAGGCAGTTGGAAAGCAGCGTCAATCCCCAATTCGCCACTGAGTGCCAGAAGTAGAGCACGCGGTGCGGGCCGCCTCCCAAGAAACGTGACCCGTAAACCACATCGGCTTTGCCTTGAATCAGAGGCTCCAAAAGTGCTGGGTAATCGCCAGGGTCATACTCCAGGTCGGCGTCCTGGATGATGACGAAATCACCGGTCGCTTCCTGGATGCCGCGCCGAAGAGCAGCGCCTTTGCCCTGGTTGCGGGGCTGAAAAATCGCGCGGAGGCGGGGGTGTTCTTTTTGCAGGGACTGGAGAATTTCGGGGGAACCATCGCGGGAACCGTCGTCCACGCAGATCACTTCGACCTCGAGAGGGACGGCGAGTACGCGCTCTACAACGGCGCGTAAGGTGACCTGCTCGTTATAAACCGGCATGACGACCGAGAGTTTCATCAGGCAGTTGTTGCCGCCATCATTCTAGAACACAGGTGCGGAACGGGTCATTTTGTTTTTCGTCCCGTGTTTTTCACAGGCCGCTCGTTAACGCCTTATTGACACATAGCGCAGGAAGAAAATACGTCTGTTATGTAATTCCTTCCGGGGGAGACGGCAGGACGGCAGGTGCCGATGCGAATTCGGCAGTATCGAGCCGACCAAAGGCACTAGAGAAATCTTAGTGGGATCGCGCAGGTTTCGTGAGTGTGGCCGGGTGGAGGGGGCAGGACGATGGGAGTGGCGTGCAAGCTATTGTTTACAAAGGCTCTGTGTTGGGAGATTGGAAAATAATGACTGGCGGGTTTGAGCCTTCCAGTGGCCAGAATAGGAGCAAATACGGATGTCGAAAAAGCTGCCGGGTATGGTGCAAGTATATGCACTGTTGGCAATTGGCATGCACTAGCAAGTGCACACTTCGTCGTCGCTGCGTTTCATTTTTAGGTTATCTGGTGGCTTAGTCCGGAGGGAGGCTTGTCTCCTGCGGGACTGACGACCATTTGGCGCACTTTATATCGGGGAATCGGGAGTAGTTGCGTGGGAGTTGGGGTAAAGCACGATTCTGTTCGCTTGGGTCCGCGTGAGGAGGAGATTGCCAATTTGCTGTTGCAAGGCTGCGATAACGCGGAAATCGGCAAAGAACTCAACATGGCCAGCCGCACGGTTAAGGCCTACTTTAACCGCCTGTTTACCCGTTTCGGCATCAAGGGCGGCATCAAGCGGGTAAAACTGGCAACCCTTTTGTACCGGAGGCAATTATGGATGGAGAAACAGGAAAATACGGAAGCCGCAGCCCCAGCGAGCGCGAGCAGCGTGTCATCGAACTCGTCGCGCAAGGCCTCAAAAACTGTGAGGTCGCTCGATCGATTGGAACCACGGAACATGTCGTAAAAAATTACCTCCGGGTGATTTATGACAAGCTCGGGTTGTGGAATCGCGTGGAGCTAGCGCTGTGGTACGAAGCTCGCAGATTTGAGAATGCTGCAAACGCCTGATTGTTCAGGCGCACTCCCCCGAAGCGAAAAGGCCTCCGTCCGCGGAGGCCTTTGGCTATTGGTGAAAAGGCATTGCCCGTACAGTTTGAATCAGTGTTATGGGCAGGGCTGGCGGTTGGCCGGTTCAAATTGATCGAGCTGAGCGTCGCGCTGCAACGAAAACTTGCCGCCCGGAGTTTTTCCATACATCGGCGAGCCGGGGCAATAATAAAGCGCGGTGTGGAGATCGATCCAGACCTGAATGTTGGGATTCCCAAGACTGGGTTGAGGCGGCGGCGGGTCCGCGAGTCCAGCGGCAACCAAACCTCTTTCAAATAAGCTCAATTGCGCAGCAGGAGGCTTGCTCCCGCCCGCGGAAGCGTCATTGGTCGAACGTGTGCCCCATCCCGACAGTACGGCCAATAAAAGCAAGGCGGAGAGTACAAGATAGAAGTTCGCACGATGAACGTGCCACTGCCGCGATAACCACAGCGCTCCGGATTTTTCGGGGCGCAGAGTTTCGAGCCACCGCCGCGTGGAGGTCGCAGACGTCCACGGAGATTTCCCTGCCTCGGGTTCCAGCAGCCCGGCTTCAGCGAGTTCGGCTTGCGCTTGTGAGGGTTCGCTGGGCGCAGGCGCGAGTTCACTCGCGGCGGTCGCACCTAATTCATGTCCTGCTTCTGCGACAGAAGCGGCATCGGAAGGCGCGAATTCACCGCCGAAACGCGCGCTGGAGAAGACCGGTTCGTGGTCATTCTTGAAAGACGCGGCGGAGAACTCAGATGCCGGCACATCGGCTGGTGGAGGCGAGGAGGGTGTATCGAGGTCGGGCGTAATCAGCCGTTCGATCTGAGGTTGTAGCGCGTCCATGGCTTCCAACATGGTGGTGCGCTCGGCGGCGATGGTTTGTTTCCAGGCCATTTCGGCAGCGCGAGCAATGGCGTCGCGCAACAGACTTGCCATCAGCTCTGCCAATCGCACATCACGGGCATCGAAGGCATTAGGACGGTCGGAGACAAGTTCGAGAACACTCTCGATTTTTCCTTCATATGGAACGGGAAGGAGAATTAGCGAACGAATTCCCCGTTCGCGGCAAATTTCATAATTAATTTCGGGAGCGGTCTTGACATCGGGGCAAAGCAAAATCTTGCCGGCGAGAGCAGAGTCGGGCAGCAGGATGGGAGCGGCCAGGCTTTGAGGGATGGGCAGGCGCATGCCAGACTCAAGGTTGGATTTGCCGCTGATCGAAGAATAAATCAGCTCGTCATTTTGCACGATAGCAATTGCGGCGCTCTGAGCGTGAACGATGGTGCGCGCTTTTTCGACGATGAGCTCGGCTGCATCTGCGATGTCGAGCTTGCGCTGCTGAATAATCTTCTGGGTTTCTACGACTTCGCCAAGAGGATCACTCGCGCCTGCGTTTTGCGTGGCGGGAAGATTGGGAGCCGCCTCGGCCTGGTGTTTCTGAAGAACGTAAGCGGACTCCAGCAACTGCTGAAACGTCTGTTCATCCAGAGTCAGCTTTTTTCCGACTTTTTCCTGCGAACTCACTCTACCTCTGTACCGCTCTTAGTCGAAGGCACCAGCGTTAATTGTAGAGCAAGCAGATTCCGTTGGCAGGGATAAATGCCGTTAATCGCGTGATTCCAGTGACTTAGGTACTCAGTTGGGCAATGCGGCGAAGGTGCTTATCAAATCGAGGCGGGGTGTGACGAGGCAAGCGTTTGAGATCGGGAGAGGTTGAGGGCCGCTCAAGAGGAGACAATGCCCTTGTGAGTCCAGTTGGGCACTTCCCAGGTTCGACAGGCGGAGTAATATGAAAACACTGGGCTATGCAAGTTTCGACGAGCAAGCCAAGCAGCGCAAATCTGATTCCTCCCGCGGGGCGCGAGCGCCGTCGCCGCATGCGACATCGCGTTCACACGCCGGCCTACGCCAGCCTGAGTGCGGCGCAAGGTGCCATGCTCGATCTCTGTCCGATTCTCGATTTGAGCGAGGAGGGGATGTGCCTGCAAAGCTCAGCGCCGCTCGAAACCAATCGCCGCGTTGATTTTTTTCTGGATCTATCGGAGACGAAGAGCCGCATTCCCATCAGCGGGATGGTCATCTGGTCAGACCGGGCGGGGCGGGCAGGCGTCCGCTTCGAGAATTCACCTCAAGCGCCTCTTTCCGAAGACAAGATTCTTACACTGAAAGAATGGCTCTTTTTGAATGCGCTGACGGCGTGGATGCATCACGCGTCCCCGCCGCTCGCCGTTCTGGATGCAAAGCCCGCGTTCAGCATGGGAGAAGTGAATGCCCCATCTGCGCCCGATTACACGGGGATGCTGGCGGCGATCGACGCGGTAAAACGTGAAGTGGAAGCGCTCGGGCCAAAGCTCGATGCTTCCTTGCGGCTGATTGCGGAACGCGCGGTTGCATTTACGCAGGCTTCGGGCGCCGCGATCGCAATCGCGGACGTCGAAGGGGCGAAACTGCCCGCTGGCGGAGTGCAGGAAATGACGTGCCGGGCGCGGGCCGGCGCGGATGCGCCTAGCCTGGGCGCACGGTTGCACGTGGGTGCGGGATTCTCGGGCGAATGCGTCCGCACGGGGAAGTTACTGCGCTGCTCGGACACGGAGAACGACCCGAGGGTGGATCGAGCAAGTTGCCGCGCACTCGGGATACGCTCCTTGGCGGCGGTGCCGATACGCTCGGGTAACTTTGTCGCAGGATTGCTTGAGGTATTCTCCCCTGCGCCGCATGCCTTCGATTCGACTCCGAGCCCCATATTGCTGCGTCTTGCCGACGTGGCCTCGCTCGCTATTCACCGGGCAGCGCAAGCGATGGTCAAGGCCCATAGCGATGCCGAAGCTCGGCAGAGCAGAAACATCGAGCCACCATCGAGCGCGTCTGCCAAGCCGAAGTGGCCGTTAAGGATCTCCCCGGAAAACGATCCGGATGTCCCTGCCCTGGTTGAAAGCGGCAACAAGCCGCTCTCACCTACGCGGCGGATTCTGCTTTTCGCGGTGGCGCTGACGTTGGTTCTGGTCGTCATCTGGCTGATTGAAACGTGGCCGTCGAAGGCGGGTCCACAGCGAGTGCAACCCGCGCATGCGAGTTCCGTGCCTAAAGCGGATTCTGCCACCGCGCTTCCGGTGGGCATTGATGGGGTGCGGCAACTGGCGACGCAAGGAGATCCTTCCGCGCAATTCGCTCTGGGTGTGCACTATGCGACAGGCGAAGATGTTCCGCAGGATTACACCGAAGCCGTCCGCTGGTTCACCATGGCGGCGCAGCAGGGCCAGGTCATGGCGCAGGCCACGCTCGGGGCCTATTATTGGGCGGGGCGCGGGGTTCCGCAGGATTTGCAAAAAGCCTACTTCTGGGCCGCGCTGGCGCAAGCGGGCGGTGATGAGGCAAGCAAAGTTCGCGTGGCATTTCTCTCCTCGCGTATGCGGCGTGCAGATATTCTGGCCGCCCAGCAACGCGCTGACGAATGGATTAAAGAACGGCAACTCCTGAGCAGCGCGGCCAACACAAAATAGTTCATATGGTTTAACCATGCAGGCGGGATTACCATTGAGCAGAGGTCTTCTGTGGCCACGTTGCGCGAAGTCGTATACGAGCATGTGCGCGAGGGAGAACTCTACGAAAAGCTGGACCGCAACCGTGTCCGTTGCTTTGCCTGCGGGCATCGTTGTCCCATTCCTGAAGGGCAACCCGGCGTGTGTAAGGTGCGTTACAACCGAGGCGGCGTTCTCTACGTTCCGTGGGGATACGCGGGCAGCGTGCAATGCGATCCCATTGAGAAAAAGCCGTTTTTTCATGCCTATCCTGGCGCGCTCGCCTACAGCATGGGAATGCTGGGATGCGACTTGCACTGCGGCTATTGTCAGAATTGGGTGACTTCGCAGGCGTTACGGGACCCGCGAGCCGTTTCGAATCCTTTGGAGGCTTCACCCGAAGCGCTCGTGCAGGATGCACTGCGGCAAGGGGCCAAAGTTCTAGTGAGCACCTATAACGAACCGCTCATCACCGCCGAATGGGCGATGGCGATTTTCAGGGACGCAAAGGCCGCAGGATTAATGACCGGATTTGTTTCCAATGGAAATGGAACGCCGGAGGTCCTCGAATATATTCGTCCCTGGATTGACTTCTACAAAGTGGACCTTAAGAGTTTCGACGATCGCCACTATCACGAACTCGGTGGACGAATTGGCCCGATTCTGGACACGATCAGGAATTTGCACTCCATGGGGATTTGGCTGGAGATTGTGACGCTGCTGATTCCCGGATTTAATGATTCTCCCGACGAATTGAAGCGGTTGACGGAGTTTCTGGCCGGCGTTTCTCCGATGATTCCGTGGCATGTGACGGCCTTTCATCAGGATTACAAGATGAACGATTGCCGCGGTACCAGCGTCGAAGACTTGATGAGGGCTGCTGAAATCGGCAAAGCCGCCGGGTTACATTATGTGTACGCTGGCAATTTGCCGGGGCGCGTGGGTGGACTTGAAAACACGTACTGTCACAATTGCTCGGCTTTGCTCGTACAGCGCTGCGGCTACTTCATTGAGGATTATCGGATAACGCCGAATGGATGTTGCCCGTCGTGCGGGGTGGTTATTCCCGGCCGCTGGGCGGCAAAATTCGAGGGACAGCTTGCCGACCGGCCTTACCTGCCGCATGGCGATCTACACCAAATTAGCGTCAGGCCTTAAAGTCACATGACTCGCGGTCTCGTCGTTTTCAATTATTCTTCCTACGAAGCAAGTTCCATAAAACAGAATCTTGTCATTCGATCTTTCTTACGCTCATGAAGATAAGAAATTTACTCCTCCTGCTGCTGTGGTGCGCTATTGCGATTCTCACTCAGGCTGAAGACAAACCCAAGCTCACACTCGACGAGTTCTTCAACTACGTCAGCTACGACGCGGTGCGCTTATCGCCCGATGGTCACGCGCTGGTCACCGTGGTCGATCGGCCGGATTGGGACCAGAGTATTTTTCGCACCGAGCTTTGGCTCTACCGTGACGATGGTCGGGGTTTGACTCCGCTGACGCAATCGAGCAAGGACTCCCATCCGCGATGGTCACCGGACGGGACCTGGATCGCGTTTCTATCCGAACGGAAGCAGGAACGGACCGAGCCGGAAGACGATTCCAAGAGCGACGATGTGACCCAACTCTATGTGATTTCTCCGAATGGAGGCGAGGCCATCCCGGTTACGACCGGGGACGAAGACGTTCACGCTTTTACATGGTCGGCGGATTCCAAAACGCTTTACTTCGCAACACGCGCACCCTGGACTAAAACGCAACAGAATGAGCACAAGAAGGAATGGAAAGATGTTATCCGGTACCGCGGTGATGAACGCGGCGACACGATTTTCTCCATTCAGCTTGCTGACGCCCTCGCCCGTCGCGCTGAACTTGGTAAAACGCCGTCCGATGAGGACCGCGAACCCGGGGTAACGCCGGGTTCCAAAATCGTCGCTCCAACGCCATGGCGGGTCCAGCAACTGGGCTCATCGCCGGATGGCAAGAACCTTGCGTTTGTGAGCGAATCCATATCGCAGCGCGAAGAGCGTGTAAGCGAATTCGAAATTTTTACGGTGGACTTAAGCAATAGTCCAGCACCAGTGCATCAGCTCACCCACAACGAAGCCGTCGAGCAGGACATAGAGTGGGCTCGCGATAGCCGGCACATTTTTTTTACGGTGAACTATGGATCGGTGGACAGCAAGTATCACGACTACCAACTTCGCCTCTACTGGCTAGATGCAAGCACGGGAGAAGTGCAGCGCTGGGCCGAAAAGGTGGAACAAGGGAAGGATTTTGCAGGCGCTGTGCTGCACTATGCAGTGACCGACAACGGAATTGTGGCTGCCGCGAGGGTTGGAACGGAAGTCCAAGTCTATTCGCAGGCCAATCCGTCAGCACCTTTAGTCAGGCTTGGCGGATGGCCCGGGATGTACGAGGCAATCTCCACGGCGACTCACTCTTCCCAAATCGCGGTAGTTCATTCGGCGATTGAGAAGCCGGCCGAAGTTTATCTCGCTGCTGACTCCGGGAAGCTTGCCGAAGCGAAGCCTGTCACTTCGTTCAACAAGCTTTTCACTGAACGCGATCTGCCCCGAGCCAAGACGTATCAATGGAAGGCGGATGATGGCACGCAGATTGAAGGCATGTTGATGTACCCTCCGGGTAAGTTCGAAGCCAAAAACCTGCCGATGCTTGTGTTCATCCACGGTGGTCCCGACGACGCTGACGGCAATCACTTTGAGGCCGACTGGTATGTGTGGGACCGGCTTGCCGCCGGGCAGGGATGGCTCGTGTTTGAGCCCAATTACCGTGGTTCCATGGGTTATGGCGATAAATTTCTTGAGCAGATGGTGCCAGAAATTGTCTCTCGCCCGGGGAAAGATATTTTGGAAGGCGTGGACGCGTTGGTGAAAGACGGCGCGGCCGATCCGAATCATCTTGCCATCGGCGGCTATAGCTACGGCAGTTACATGACAAATTGGCTCATCACGCAGCGCACAAAATGGAAAGCGGCGGTAACTGGCGCAGGTGCAGTAGAGAATGTCGCCAATTGGGGCAACGATGACACGACATTCGATGACGCCTTCGATCTTGGCGGCCTACCGTGGGAGCAGCCGAAGCGTTATCAGGATGAAGCTGCAATTTTTCAAATTAACAAAGTACGCACGCCGACCCTGATCGATTGTGGCGCGGAGGATGTCCGGGTCGCGGTGGCCGAGTGTTATTTATTCGATCATGCTCTGCACAATCTAGGCGTGCCGAGTGAGCTTTTGATTTTTCCGGGCGAAGGCCATGATCTCAGCAAGAATCCCTGGCATGGAAAAATCAAAGTAAGGGAAGAGTTGAAATGGCTTCAGAAATATGGCGGGGTTGGGAGCAGCCCCGGAGATTAATGCGTCGCGGGCTTCGTGGCTGCGCTTGCCACGCTCACGCGCCGCGTAGATTCAACGTATTTTGCGATTCCCTGATAGAGCGCTTCCGCCAATTGCTGGCGATAGGTTGAGCTTTCCAGATTTGTTTCGTCCGTGGGGCTGCTCACGAACGAGACTTCGGTCAGCACGGCAGGCATGGTCGCCCCCGTCAGCACCACGTAAGACGCTTCTTTAACGCCACGATTCGGAACTGCGCTCTTGGCCGTGACGGTGTGAAAAAGCGATTGCTGAATGTCGGCCGCGAAACGTTTAGAATCCTCGACCTTTTCGCGGATGTTTACGTTTGTCCAACTAATATCGAGCGGCGCGTTGCCTCCCGCAAGATCGGCGGTGCGGGCGTGGACCGAGGAGTAGGTATTTGTATAGTAAGTCTCAACGCCGCGGGCGGAGGAATAATCGCTGTAATTGGCGTGGACGGAGAGGAACAAATCTCCTTTGGCAAGATTTGCGATTTCGGTGCGCTTCTCCAGCGGGACATAGACGTCGTCGGTCCGCGTATAGACAACCTCAGCACCCAGTCGGCTTTGCACCAGCTTGCCCAGACGCCCGACGATATCAAGTACCAAGTCTTTCTCCAACAAGCCGCGCCGTCCAACCGTGCCCAAGTCCCACCCGCCGTGGCCTGCGTCGAGGACGATGCGAAGCTTGGCGGCCGCAGCCGGCGTTTTGATGGAATTCGTCTGCGCAGCCGCACTCGCGGCCGCAGCCTCGGCCGTGATGGGAGGGTTTGCCGGCCCAAACAATTCAACCTTGCTTCGAGTCTCTGGCTTGGAATTTATGCTGTGCACTTCGACCACAAGGCGATACGGGTTCTGCTCCAGGCTGACGGAAAAATTCGTGTTCGGCTTGGTTTCGAGGACGACGCGCGTGACTCCAGGAGAGAGTTCGGCGGCGCGGATACGAACTAGCAGTGGATCACCAATCTCCTCACTGCGGCCGATCTTCGGATCGAGTTGCGTATCGTGAAGATCGAAATAGATGCGCTCGGGATCGCTCAACCGGTGCGCTTCATATTGCACCTGATCCTGGAGATCCATGACGACCGTGCTCGAATCGGGGGAAGACCAGTGACGTATGCCGGTGATGGTTTGCACACCGTTGGCATCGCGCGGCGTCGATGCTGTAGAAGTCTCATCGGACGTCGGGCCTAGTTTAGTGGATGCAGTTATTGACGCGTTCGTCGCCGGTGCGCTGGCCGCGAGTGATTGCTGCGGAAGACTGTCTGCCCGGGCAACATGACGATTGTGGAGGTTCCACCAAGCGGCAGCGCTGATTATCATCGCAGCCGTAACGGCGATGCCCATCCAGAGTCCGCGGCGCGATGGTTCATTCGGTTCGTCCCGAAACGGAGGGCTCTTCGGCGAGGACTCCCGGGGCAAAATTTCAATTTTCCCGGCACGCTCAACCTTCGGGAAGGGAATTGCCGCCGGTGGCGGGATGGGCAATGGAGCTCGGCGGATCGGCTCAACCGGGGCGGGGCGGCGCACGACCTGGCGGGAAATTTCCGCCAGGCGGTCTTCCTCTTCCGGCTGCATTGCGGCCAGCACCAGTTCCGCCAGCAGATTCAAACGCCGTACGTCGCCTTCCTTGAAGTGACGTTGCTCGCTCGAAAAAGCTTCGATCAATCCAATAACGGTCTGGCTCGCCCAAAGAGGAACTGCGGCCATGGATCGCGCTCCGAGCTTGCGGCAGACATCCGGATTCACTCGGGCGTCAATTTGCGCATCATCACAGCGCACGGTAGCGCCGCTTGAGAGGCACGCGCCGGAAAAGCCATAGTTCGGGTTGACTTTCGCGCCCTTATCCGGAGCGACGGTGCCAGCAACGGCGCGGCAAACAATGCCTCCATCTTCGGCGAGAGCAATGGCCACGCCATCGGCGTGGGTTATCGCAAGTGCCCGCTCGGCCACCAATTGCAACGCTTCGTCGAGCGCAAAACGTTCCTGTTTCGTGTCGCTGGAGGGAAGATTGGAGTTCGCATTCCGTCGATCGCGGACTTGCTGCTGCAAGGCGGCAAAAGCAAGCAAAGCCTGTAGGGCATCGCGTCCGCCCGGGGTTGGCCGAGGCGTTTGTGCTTCTGGAAGCACCGGAGCTTGCGGGCCGTTTAAATCTCCCAGCGTTTTGTAAGGGCTCGCATTCATGAGACAAATGGCGGCGTGCAACTTGCCTGTAGCCTGTAACTTACAAGGATTCGGTGCGATTCGCAACGGTTCTTCATGCAGTTAATCCAAAAGGATAACTTCCTTTTGATAGAGAAGATGTGCTCTGTGGTTCCCTTCTTCTTGCAACTCCTTCGCTTTGGGCTTAGGCTTGATGTAGCTCGATCAGGTTGTGGCAGGATGACGGAAGTAAAGAAGAAGTCCAATTGGTTGTGGCCTTTAGGCCTTATGGCCACCGGGATCGCAGCGGCCTCCGTGGTGGTTTTCAGGGGTTGTTGGCACCGTAAACTCAGCTGGCCCATCCGTTCCCAGGGATTCTCATACCAGGTTTGCCTCGGTTGCGGCATTAAGCGCCTGTTTGACGAAAAAGCCTTCCAGGGTTACGGCCCCTACAGCTATGACCTCGCCCGCCTGATCGAACGTGCGAAGGAGACTCGCGTTGCAGAGGTTCCCGCCGAACCCGCCGAGCAGCGCCCCGCATCCTGATTTCAAGACAGCGGAAGAACACGAGCGTACGTCTTTTAGCGCGCGAAGTATTGCCGCTCCAGCCACAATTGCAAATCCTTTTTTGCCCGCTCTTTGATCGCGACAAACTTAATGCCGGCATTGCCGTCACCATCGTTCCACACGACTTCGCCCCGAATCGTCAACGGCAACGCACTGCCCGGCAAGGCAAAATTCACTTGCAGCGTGCTGGCCACCGGAACTGGTTTGTTGCTGCGAATGCCCGCCCCGCCCTGACTCAGATTACGCAGCTCCGTTTCCAGGCGTTTTTTCGGGCCGCATTCGAGTGTGACCGGCAAGTTCAACGATGCGCGGTGATAGCGGAGCCGGCCGCCGACCATGGTATTGCGCGCCGCTGAGAGTGTGTGTACGGCTTCTTCGACAGAAATCGGCTTCTTGAGCATGAAGGCGGGAGCAGCTTCTTTCACGGTTGAGAAGCCGTGCGGCCGCGCCATGAATGCCACTGGCATCAGGGGTTGGTTGGGACGGACGCGCAATCCTTCCAGAACCTCGTCGGTGCCCTGAAGATCGCAGTCGACGATGAGCGCATCGAATTTCGCGCTCGCCAACTTTGCACGCGCTCTTTCAGGACGCGGCTCGACGTCCACGCCGATTTCCATGCCACCCAATATACATTCAAGCACGCTTACTTCCTGCCAGTCGCGGGAAACAATCATTGATGAAAGTGTCATACATTCAATCTATTCCACAGCGTAATCGCGCCGAAGATAACCAAGGTAATGATGGCCCGAAGGTGGGGGATGACGGCGTAAAGCCGGGCGCGAACACGTCGTCGGCATCGGCCCAGCATGCCAATCGCTAATTTGAGGCGACAGCTTCGCGGATCTCCTTCCACAACTCATCGCGGCCCGCACCGCTGCGCGCTGAATACGGAATGATCTTGGCTTCCGGAACTTCCTGCGCGTAAGTTTTTAGCGCCACATGCAGTTGGTTCCCTGACACGCGGTCGCTCTTGGTAGCAACAACCACGAATTTCCGTTGCGCTCTAAGTAGAAAATCCAGCAACTGGCGGTCGCTCGCCTGTGGAGGGATGCTGATGTCCACCAAGGCAAGGCACAGCGCCAGCGTCGAGCGCTGATGCAGATACGGATCAATAAAGCTCGGCCATTGGCTGGAAACTTCGCGGGAAATTTTAGCGTAGCCGTAACCCGGCAGATCGGCAAAGATCAATTCCGCTTCCGGCTTGCCCGGCCACCGTATATCGAAAAAATTAATCGCTTGCGTGCGCCCCGGAGTATTGCTGGTTTTTGCGATCTTCGCGCCGACAAGCGAATTGATGACGCTGGATTTGCCGACATTCGAACGTCCGAGGAATGCAACTTCCGGAAGGCCCGGAGCAGGGAAGCGGCTGGCATCGCTCGCCGAAGTGATGAATCGCGTCAGGACACGCATGTATTAGTGTGCCGTCTGAAGCGGCAAGATGCAAGCGGGGGGTTGCAGTTCTATTCCAAACGAAGATATTGCGGTTCGACCCAGATAGTATCCATGTAAGCGGGCTTGGCGGAAACCTGACCAACATCAAGCTGCATAAGCGGATACTCCGATGCACCTGGGTGCTTAAGCGCAGAGATAACAAAAGCCTTCCCGAGACATTTCTCGAACAATTCACGACTCCGCAAATCGTCCAGGTTTCCGACGTCGGGAGGAATGCTCGTAAGTACGACTCTGTCGCCAGTTTTCATTTCTCACCCCAGCCCCAACGGCTTTTTATCGTTATGCACATCTTCCGCTTTGACTGGAATGTATTTATTACGGAGATAGAGAATCCCAGCCACGAGCAACCCGATCCCGACGCTGATGCCGAAGAACAAACGATAAGCAGGGAAGAAGACGAGAACTACAGCCACCACGAAGATGGCAATGAACAGGCTGGTTTTGCCTTTCATGAGAGAGTCTGGCGCGGGCGCTCGTCCGCGAAATCGCTAATTACTGGTGCGCCGCCGGAGCATCGCCAGCGCTTGCAATCGGAGCGATGGACTCCGCTTCGACAGGTGCGACTTCCGGCAGCGGACGCTCTAGCGCGATAGTCAGCACCTGGTCCATCGTATCTACGAAGTGGAGCTTCATTGCGCTGCGCAAATTCTCCGGAACTTCCGCCACATCTTTTTCGTTGTCGCGCGGCAGAATGGCTTCAAATAATCCCGCGCGATGCGCAGCCAGCAATTTTTCCTTCAATCCGCCAATCGGCAGCACTTTACCGCGTAGCGTGATTTCGCCGGTCATCGCCAAATCCCGCCTTACCGGAATCTTGCTCAACGCACTGGCCAGCGCGGTGGCAATCGTAATTCCCGCCGACGGTCCATCTTTCGGAATCGCGCCCTCCGGCACGTGCACGTGAATATCAATGTTGCGATAGAAATCCCGCGCCAAGCCCAACCGGTGTGCCCGTGAGCGGATATAAGACATCGCCGCCTGCGCCGATTCCTGCATCACGTCGCCCAGCTTGCCCGTAAGCGTTAGCTTGCCTTTGCCTTCGACCACCGTGGCTTCCGTGCTGAGTATCGATCCGCCGACTTCAGTCCAGGCCAGGCCAGTAACCAGGCCGACTTCGCTCTTTTCATGTGCCAGCGTGTCGCGGAACTTAATGACGCCGAGGAAATCATGCACGTTCTCTGCCGTAATCGCGATCGCGTAATCTTGGCCTTCTTTTACGACCTTGCGCGCGACTTTTCGGCAAACGTTGCCGATCTCACGCTCCAAATTACGCACGCCGGCTTCGCGGGTGTAGGAGCGGATCAATGTCTGCAAAGCTTCGTCGGTGAACTTGATGTTCTTATCTGTAAGGCCGGCTTGCAAGAGTTGTTTCTTCACCAGGTATTGTCGGGCAATCTCGACTTTTTCTTCTTCGGTGTAGCCGTGCAGGCGCAGCACTTCCATGCGGTCCTGTAGCGCTGGTGGAATCGTGTGCATTACATTCGCCGTAGCAACGAAAAATACCTGAGAAAGGTCGTATTCCACGTCGAGGTAATGATCCACAAACATGTAATTCTGTTCAGGATCAAGCACTTCCAGCAACGCCGCCGAGGGATCGCCGCGGAAATCCATCGACATCTTGTCCACTTCATCGAGCATGAAGACCGGGTTCTTGGTCCCGGCCTTCTTCATCATCTGGATGATCTGGCCGGGCAAAGCGCCGATGTAGGTGCGGCGATGGCCGCGGACTTCGGCTTCATCGCGCACGCCGCCGAGCGACATGCGGACGAATTTACGCCCGGTGGCCTTCGCAATGGACATGCCCAGCGAAGTTTTTCCAACGCCCGGCGGCCCAACGAAACAGAGAATCGAGCCTTTGGGATTTTTCACCAATTGACGCACGGCCAGAAATTCCAAAATGCGTTCTTTAATTTTTTCCAGGCCGTAGTGATCTTCGTTCAGAATTTTTTCTGCCCGGGCGATGTTACGGATTTCCTTCGAGCGCTTCTTCCACGGCACCGCCAGCAGCCAATCGAGGTAGTTGCGGGAAACCGTGGATTCCGCTGACATGGGCGGCATGGCTTCCAGCTTCTTCAATTCCTGGATCGCCTTGTCTTTCACTTCTTTCGGCATGCCTGCGGATTCTATTTTCTTTTTGAGTTCGTCGAACTCGCTCTTCTCGCCCCGGCCCAGTTCCTTCTGGATGGCCTTGATCTTTTCGTTGAGGTAATACTCTTTTTGCGCTCGCTCCATCTGCCGCTTAACGCGCGACTGGATCGTGCGGTCCATGTTCAGCTTTTCGATTTCGATGTCGAGCACATCGCCGATGCGACTCAAGCGCTCACCCGGATCGAAGATTTCCAGCAATTCCTGCTTCTCCTCTATGGAGAGCTGGAGATTTGCCGCGATTGTGTCAGTCAATTTCGCCGGGTCTTCCATGCGCACGGCGGCGATCATCGTCTCGTAGTTCAACGACTGGCAAAGCTTCACATACTGCTCGAACAGACCGGTCACGCGCTGGGTGGCGGCTTCAATCTGTGGATTCGACTCGGTCGCATAGCGCGCCAGCCGAACGGTTACCTGCATCAGGCCTTCGGCTTCTGTGATTTGCAGAATCTTGCCCCGCTCGATGCCTTCAACGAGAACTTTGATATTGCCGTCAGGAAGTTTCAGGCTCTGAACAATGTTAACGACCGTTCCCACTTGATAAATTTCGTTGGGTTTCGGTTCATCCACGCTGGCGTCATGTTGGGTCGCGAGAAAAATCTTTTTGTCCGCCGCCAGCGCTTCTTCCAGCGCCCGCACGCTCGATTCGCGGCCGACTACGAAGGGCGTCATCATGTGCGGGAAAATGACCACATCCCGAATCGGCATCATCGGGAGTTTCTTCGTCTCGAATTTTTCTTTGGTTGTGGTCACTTGGTCTCCCCAAAACTGCAATTGGCCATCGGCCGTTGGCGTTTAGTCTTAAGCCCTACAGCTAAGTGCTAAACGCTAAGTGCTAATTGCTGGTTTCCTATCCCGCCTTTTCCATCACGCCCAGCGATGCCGCCCGCTTTTCGACCATTTCACGCGTGACCTCGAATTCTTTCACTTTCTTCTGGCTGGGCAGGTGGTACATCAAGTCCAGCATCAATTCCTCGAGAATCATGCGCAGGCCACGCGCGCCGACTTTGCGGGCCATCGCCTGGCGTGCTACCGCGCGCAGCGCTTCTTCGCCGAACTTGAGGCGTACGTTTTCAAATTCGAAGAGCCGCTGATATTGCTTGATGATGGCATTTTTCGGCCGAGTGAGGATTTCGATGAGTGCGAATTCGTCGAGATCTTCGAGCACACCGACCACCGGCAAACGGCCAACAAATTCGGGAATCAACCCAAACTTGATGAGATCCTCCGGCTGCACGTCACTGATCATTTCGAAATTCTTCTTGCGTGCGACGGCTGGCTCATCCTTTACTTCTTCTTCGCCAGCCTTGAACCCCAGTGATTTCTTACCCGCGCGCCGCCCGATAATCTTGTCCAAACCAACGAATGCTCCGCCACAAATGAACAAAATGTTCGTCGTATCCACCGGGGTAAATTCCTGGTGCGGATGTTTGCGGCCACCTTGCGGGGGAACGTTGGCGATGGTGCCTTCGAGAATTTTCAACAGTGCCTGCTGCACGCCTTCGCCAGAAACATCGCGGGTAATCGAAGGATTTTCATCTTTGCGGCCAATCTTATCGACTTCGTCGATGTAGATAATTCCGGTCTGAGCCCGGCCCACATCGCCATCCGCAGCCTGAAGTAGCTTGAGGATGATGTTTTCTACGTCTTCGCCGACGTAGCCTGCTTCGGTTAGCGTGGTAGCGTCCACAATCGCAAACGGCACATCCAGCATGCGGGCCAGAGTCTGCGCCAGCAGCGTCTTGCCTGTGCCGGTTGGCCCAATGAGCATGATGTTGGATTTGCTTAATTCGATGCCGTCGCCCGCTGCCTTCTGCCGGTTCATGAAGATGCGCTTGTAATGGTTGTAGACGGCGACTGCCAGTTTCTTCTTGGTCTGTTCCTGGCCGATGACATACTCATCGAGAAATGCCTTAACTTCCTGCGGTTTGGGCAGTTGCGTGGGGGCAGCGGCAGGAGGCGTTGCCGTGCGGTCGTCTTCCAGAATGGAATTGCATACCGCTACGCATTCGTCGCAGATGTACGCTCGCGGATAATCGCTAGGCGATGAGATCAGTTTGGCAACTGCATCCTGCGATTTATGGCAGAACGAGCAGCGCAAAATTTCTTCGTTTCCAGTCCTATTCTTCACGCTGCGTCACTCCTTTGCATTGCCGCTTCCCGTGGGACTTTCCAATGCATAAACGCAAATCATACGCCTATCGCGTCTTATAGATGATGTCGTCTATGATTCCGTATTCCTTGGCCTGCTGCGCGTTCATGATGAAGTCGCGTTCCACGTCTTTTTCCACTTTATCCAGCTTCTGCCCGCTATGTTTGGATAGTAACTGATTTGTAATCTCGCGCATGCGCAAAATTTCGCGGGCATGGATGTCAATGTCCGTCGCCTGGCCCGAAAGGCCGCCCATGGAGGGCTGGTGAATCAGGATTCGGGAGTTTGGCAAAGCCAGTCTTTTCTTAGCTTCGCCCGCCGAGAGCAATAAGGCCGCCATGCTTGCGGCCTGGCCGATACAAATCGTCGTGACGTCGTTCTTGACGTATTGCATGGTGTCGTAAATTGCCATTCCGGCCGTGATGGAACCGCCGGGAGAATTGATATATAGCTGGATGTCTTTTTCGGGGTCTTCCTGGGCAAGAAAAAGCATTTGGGCGATCACAAGGTTGGCGATATTGTCATCAATCGGGGTGCCGATAAAAATAATGTTATCCCGCAATAAGCGCGAGTAAATATCGTAGGCGCGCTCGCCCCGCCCGGTCTGCTCGATCACCATGGGTACCAGCATCATTTTTGGGTCGTTCACATTCACCTTCGCGCTCCCGCCCCGTGTTCGGGTATTTCTTTTGGAATCAAAAACTTAAGCGGACTGACGATAAAGATACTCGAGGGTCTTTTCGTTGCGGATTCTGTTTCGGATTCTATCCAGCGCCCCATCCTCTGTCAATCGCGCCCGAATCGATTCCGTGCTCTGCTTTGACTGCAAGGCAAGCGCTTCGATCTCACGGTCAATTTCCGCGTCGCTCACGTCAATTTTTTCCTCATCCGCAATGCGATCCAGCAATAAAGATGCCTTCACCTCTTGCAGAGCCTGGTCGCGTTGGCCAGCGCGCAGACGGCCAAAATCCATCTTCTTGATATCTTCTGCCTTCATGCCCTGCGCTTGCAATGCCCTCAGCCCGCGCTCAAGCCGGACATCAATCTGATGTTCCACCAGCGCCTCGGGTACTTCGAACTCGTTGCGCTTGACCAGTTCCACCATCAACTTGTCTTTGGCCTCGTGCTCCGCCGTGTGTTTACGTTCCGCTTCCATCCCTTCGTGAATCCGTTTCTTAACTTCGTCGAGGTTGGCGAACTCGCCCAGCTCTTTCGCAAAGTCGTCGTTTAGTTCAGGCAAGTGTTTTTCTTTGAGGGCCTGGACCTTAACGGTATAAGTGAACGTCTTGCCCGCCAGTCGCTGCTCTTGCGCGTCGGCCGCATAGGTCACATCAAATGTGCGCTCATCGCCCGCCGAAGCGCCGCGCAAATGCTCGGTAAACTCGGGCATCGTGTTCTTGCCGCCGATTTCGACCAGCACTTCGTCCATGTGGACGGGTTTTGAATCGGCGTCCCCGTCTTTCGGCACACCATCGAGTGAAACTTGAGCGAAATCTCCGTCCGCTAGCGAGCGGCCTTCGATCGATGTGAAGGTCGCCTGCCGCTCTCGCAGGCTTTCGAGCGATTGCTGAACTTCCTCGTCTGTGACGACGATTTCCTTCTTTTCAACGGGTATGCCTTTGTAGCCCTCCGGGCGAATCGTCGGCATAACCTCAAAACTCGCCTTGAAGCGCAAAGGTTCGCCATCATGGATGTGCAAATCGGTCACACGGGGCTGCGACACGGGAACGACACCCAGCTTTTCGGCTTCTTTGCGGAAGTAGCGGGGAACCAGAGCTTCGACGACATCGCTCTTCAAGTCTTCGGCAAAGCGTTGCCGAATAATGGAAGCCGGGGCGTGGCCTTTGCGGAAGCCTGGGATACGCGCCAACTTCTGATATTTCTGGATTAGACTCTGGGTCTCGCGGGAAACTTCCTCCGCCGGGATCTCGACCACAATTTCACGCTTTGTGCTGCTTTCGGTCGCTGTAAGGCTCACCCTTAAAGTCTAAAGAGATAGGAGCACAGCGTCAATGACCCGAGGCAGCTTTTAACGAGCCGCCGCAAGGGGCTTTAGCTGCCGTAGATACATGACAATCTGCCAACGCTCAGGTTCAGGCAATTTGCTGAAGGATGGCATGCCTCTTCCTGTATTGCCATTTGTTATCTTCCAAAAAAGTGCGCCATCGCTTTGTATCTGAATCGCGGGCAATTGCAAATTGGCTGAATGTTTCTTGGTCTTACCCGTGCCGTCTTCCCCGTGGCACTCAGCGCAATTCCTGAGAAATAGCTTGCGCCCGCCCCCGGCCAATTCCGGCCTGTCAGTCAACGGGTTCGGCTGCGCGGCGGCATTTTCAGGAACCCTCCAGGTGGGGTCGGGCCAATAGGTCAAGTTCTGAGCGCCGGCTCCTAATGGCAGCGCCAACATAATGATGCATAAGAATTTGCGCATTAGCGTCTTGCTCCAAACAGATGTGCGACGGTGCTTTTGAAATCTTGAATTTCGTAGCTGTAGCCGATGCGGAACAACACAGGAGCACTCTCGTGGGTGAGGCCAAAGCCGGGCGAGAAGCGTAGGGTCGAATTTTCCGTAAGCAGCCAGGCAAAAACCGGCGCTGCATAATGAGCAGTGTTACTTAATACGAATCCCTGCGTACTACCCAAGCCTCCGTAAAACTCCGCGCCAGCAGAAAAGTTCTCGCGGCAGAAGCGGCAATTCTTGCCGGAGGCGATAGTTGCCAGAGGCCGGAAGGCGCCAAGGGAGTAACCGAATTCAACGCCTTCGCTCTGCGAAAAATTTTTCGCGACAATAAAGTTCTCGGCGAAGTTCCAATTATGCGAGTCGGTTGACAAGATCAGCTTGGCTTCGAGTTCGTGATCTTGTTCAGAGCGCAATATCGAGTTCGGCGAACTGAGGTCCGGGGCGTCTCCCTCGACTTCCTTTAGAATGCGGCTGGCTTCGTTGATATTTTCGTATTCCAAATAGAGGACAGGATTGAACAAATGCAGCCGCTTCAGTGGCCGGTAGCGATTTTCCCATCGCCATCCCGTGAAGACTGTGCTGTCACCGTACGTGGACTGTCCTTCCAAATAAAATTCCGTGGTCCAGTTAGCTGTCACTCCGTATTCAAATTCCGTCCACGGTGCGCCGAAGAATCTTTGTCCCATACGCGGCACGTCAGTGGTAGCCGATATCTCCACATCCAGATTTCCCGGTTCTTCCATATGGTGATCGTAGGTCACGAAGTAGGGGCTTTCCTGTGCCAGACACTTCATCGCCGCAAGCAAAAGCAAACACCGTATAAATAACTTCATTTAATCTCCTAAAACACATATGCAACAGAGTTGCAAGAAGAGTTGTACATACAAATGCTAGAGGATGGCACACGATGTGGTCAATGACAGAGCGAATTTTCTGTTTCAAGATTGTTGCAACCAGATGCAACAGGCAGAGTCAGGAAAGCGTGGAGGCACGGCAGTTGGCGCAATATCCACCAACTTCCAGGCGCGTGACGGCGATGTGAAAGCGGCAATCGCGTTGAATTTGACCCTTCAATCGATCGAATAAATCACTCTCGAATTCAGTAATCTTGCCGCAACGCAGGCAGGCCATGTGAATGTGATCGCGTTGAGGGCGACGTTCATAAAAATGCTTTTCACCCTGCATGTGCATGAGATCCAGTTCGTCGACGAGGCCGTGCCGCTTAAGCAGACCTAGGGTGCGGTAAACCGTGACCCGGTCAATTTGGGAATCGATGCGTCGGGCTTTCCGCAGGATTTGAGCCGCGTCCAAGTGCTGCTTTGCCGTCTCGACCACATGGAGGATGGTCCGGCGCTGCCGTGTCATGCGGAGGCCGCGTGACATGAGTTCAGCTTGCAGTCTTCCTGGCGTTTCTGATTGTGGAAGGGGCATTTGACCTATTGTAATGGAGTTGCAATAAGAGAAACAATAAACCGCGCGCAGCGACTACCGCTTGTAGTGGCCGTTAATGAGTCTGATGCTAAAAAATGGCCTTTAAGGCAGGGTGTATCATGCGAGAACGATCGCGCACGACATCGAGTAAACTTCGGTTGCGCAAAGTACCCCTCGAGTGCTAGGAAAGATATAGCCAAGAGCAACACCGGTGAAGGGCTGATGGTCTTCAAGGGGAGTGAGGAGACAAACCGCCCCAGCGTTTACGTGTTCTCACGCTGGAGCGTTTTGCTCATCGCCAACTCTTACGGCAGGTAGTAGCGGAACGAAGTGAAGAACATGTTTTCGGTTGCCTGGGGGTCGAGTCCGTTTTTATCGGACCAGGCATTGCGAATTACATAGGAATACTGGGGACCGAACTGCAGCGTACCTTTCGCGCCTTTGTAAAAGCGGTACCAGAATCCCGTACTCGCTTCGAAAATGCTCCTTGTGTCGCCCGAGCATTTGGAGAGGCCACCGGGATTGAAGCCGCCAGATAGCGGTGTTCCGGTTGAGCCCAGAACAGGGATCGTAGTCGTGCCAGTCGGAGTTAAAACGGTGATGGGAGTGGTGACCGTCACGGAGGTCAAGGAGGGTAGCGTCTCGGTTGCGCACCCCGAATCGTTAAACAGGGTTGACCCGTAGCCGACGCCTGTGGTTCCAGCATCGAACGTGGTACGAGACGCGTACTCTCCGCCGTAGTTTAAATAGACATCGAGCCTCTTGGCGTGGTATTCGAGGGTTCCAAGTCCCTGGTATTCCTTGATCGGATCCAGCACACCATCGGGGCGAGCGACCAGGTCGGGAAGCCCCGCCGTGCCGTAGCGCCCAATTCCCCTACCGCCCAGAAAGTGCACACCAACATCGACGTGTTTATCCAGGAGAGAACCGCGGACATTCACGCCAATGCCGCTGCCTATGGAGGAATTGTTGTAAGCTCCCGTCGCGGATGGCGTCACCTGCGTTTCGTTGGGGAAAATACGATCACGGAAATCACTGACGAGCCCGAATACTTCGTAGTGTCCCCATCCGGGTTCAAAAGCGGCCTTAAACACGAAGTCAGGCGTGGCATTGTACGAGTAGTTTGCGGTTCCGTTGTACAGTCCTCCGCCGCTACCCTGCTGCCCGAGCAGGAAATTGTTGTTCGCGCCGTGTCCGCCTATTGTGGCTTGCGAGTCTTCCACCGAGAATCCCAACCACATCTTGTTGTTGATGTCCTTCGTCACGCGGAAACCGTATTGCCGAGCCCAGCTGAAACCGACCGTGTACTGGGGGTCAATGGTCATGGGTAGGGCTTCTGTGCGATTGTCTTCGCCTTTCTTGGTTTCGGTTATTAAGCTCCACATTTGGCCGCCAGTGAAGGTCCATCCGCTGTTCAGCGCGGCTTGCGCCCACACTTGGCGCTGCCGGAGAGTGTAACTGTTGCTCTCGTTGTTGTTGGAAGTCACACCTGCAGAAAGAAAGTCAGCCTCATAATAGCCCCCGATCTTAGCACTTGCCAGCTTGCCCTCGGCCAGTAGCGAAATGCGGGACTGACGGCCTGAACCGAAGAACTCCGATAGATTGCTCTGCGATGCACCGTCGAAGGGAATCGAGTTGAAAGGCGTGTTGATGTCAGCCCCGAGTCCATGATTGCGGTAAACCGTTTCTGCCGCCAGAAACCCGCCCGGGGTCAACGTCATCCCCTTGTAGTGGATTGCCATAGGACTCTCCAATTGGTCCTGGATGTTTTTTTGGGTTTCCTGGAGGCTTAGCGCCGCATTGGTGGCATTTGCTTTCAGATCGGTGACATCGCTCTTGAGAGCCGATACCGCTTGCGACTGATTGTCAGCCTGAGTGGCAGCGGCGTCGGCTCTGGCTTGAGCCTGTTGCGCCGAAGCCTGGCTTTGATCCAAGCGCTGCTGCAACTGTTGAATCTGCTGATCCCGGCTTTGCACCTGCTCGCCCAGTTGACGAATTTGTTGCTGCTGAGCCTCGATCGCTTGTTGCATTGTACTGAGCCGATCTGTAATCGCTGACAGGGAAGTTTGTGAAACAGTTTTCTTTTTCGTGCTTTTTGTGGTTGTAGTTGCGGCACTCTGCTGCGCCTGCACGGAAAGCGCGCTGCTTGCAAGCACCGTGGCTAGAGCCAGAATCAGATCTCTTCGCATTTCTCCTCCTCAAAACCAAGAAAGATACCAACACTTATCACCAATTGATTATTGCGACACACGACAATACGGCAATGCTAGCGGCCAGAGATTAATATCCGATGAATTTCGTGTGCCGGACGTAGGTTTCGGGGGACAGATAGTACAGCCAAGCAATCGTTGGAGTCGCAGTTTGTGCCGGGATGTTTTGGCCAATCTGCAAAAACTTGGGATAGCAATTCCGCCTTCGGTTGCCAGGCGCGCGGGCAGGTGATGTCAGAAATTCCCTGATTCAGCCCAGGAATGGGTCATCGGCCACCAAACGTGGTGCGATGGGTCATCAAGATACTGGCACCGGACGCAAGCGACTCTGTATGCTCTTGATGTTGCCAAGGCGCACCACGTGGGTCATATCTAGGCCCGTCGTCTCGCCCTGTGGTTCGACGTGACGGCAGCCTTGCACGTCTTACACTCGCAGTCTTCATTGGCTGGCAATTGCCATGTGCCAATCGCATCCACGCGGTAGCCCGTCCCTCGCACTGTCTTGAGGAGTGTGGGAACGTCAGGGTCGGGCTCAATTTTCTTGCGGATCCGCCGGATGCATGCATCCACTGTGCGCGGAGTGACGAATTGCGTGTCGCCCCAAACTGCGTCGAGAAGTTGGTCGCGGGTGAACACCTGACCTCGATGTTTTGAAAGATATTCGATCAGGCGAAACTCCAAACTCGTGACTTGCACTTCTTCTCCGCGAACCGAGATCCGCATAGCTGCCACATCAATTAACAGATCGTGTGGCTGGGCTGATGCCGCGCCTTGACGGTTCAACACTGCTCTTATGTAGGCGATTAGATCGTGAGAGGTCACGGAGTTTGGCAGAAGGCCATTGGCTCCGGACTCGAATGCCATCGAATATTGATCCGGGACGGCAGGGTTGAACAAAAATATCAACGGAGTTGCAGAGAGCCTCGGGTTTTTCCGCAGGCGCCGGTAGAGTTCCAAGCCCGAACCATCGGGCATCTTCAGCGCGCACAAAATGAGCCGGGGCTGGGTCATCTCGGCTTCCGGTACTATGCGGATTGTCGAGAACGATTGTACGGAGTAACCTGCCTGTTCCAGCCAGAACTGGATTCTCTGACGCACCGCGGTTTCCGCCTCAAGCAAAAATACCAGATGCCCCATGCATATCCTCAGAAGTATCCAATCGAGTCATTCTCTACACTTGCAAGGAAGGGAGCCTACAGATGCTTGCTACCCAGGGTTTCCCACGTAACCTGAGACACACCAGTACTAAGTGTCAGGAGTGTAGCTCGAAATTTGCTACGGGAATGTGACAAGCATGTGAATGCAAGATTAAATTTCGGTCTTGCTGCAAAAATGGCCATCAACGGAACCGCAGCCGGAAACGGGCTTCCAGCAACCGTTTTACCGGAAGGATTGAAGATGCTAACCGAATGTGTTAGTCACTTAACATAGAGTACGCGAGGTCGGACGCTAGAGCATGCGTAGAGTGTTAAATGCAGTCGGGCGCAAGTTCATGTCCGCGGAATCGGAGTGGAACCCCAAAGTTTTCCTGGGTCGTATTATTGTGGCGGTTCTGCCAGAGGGCGTACTTCATACGGCGAAGAAAATCTACTATGCTTATTTGTTGAGCCATGCGCCGGAGGATTGGCAAGAAAGGGACACGGCGCTCGTCAAACATCTCGTGGCTGACGGTGACGATGTCATCGATATCGGCGCATCGATTGGAGGCTATACCAAGTTTCTCTCCCAGATCGTTGGACCTTCCGGCCGCGTGTTCAGTTTCGAGCCGAACCCGCCCATTCATGATTATCTCTCCCACAACGTAACTAAGCTGAAGCTGGAGAATGTGCAACTATTCGATTCGGCTCTCTCGGATGCAAAAGGCACGGCGAGCATTGCTATTCCGCGATATCGTTGGGGCAGCGAGTGCCACTATGATGCCACGCTCGAAGTCAAGCGCGCCAATGCCGATTGCCGGCGAGTTGAGGTGGCGGTCAACACGCTGGATTCATTTTTCTCCGATCGTGCCGAGAAGATAGCTTTCATTAAGTGCGATGTGAACTATCACGAACTGGCATGTCTGCGTGGCGCAATGGGAACGCTTCGCCGCGCCAAGCCAGCCATTCTGATTGAAATTTTGCCCAACCCTGATAAACCGGCAAGTCAAGCGGCGAAAGCATTCGAACTTCTGGAAGGTCTGGGATATAAGGCATATTGGTTCGACGGCGGAGAGTTGCGCCAGCGGCAGCGCGGCGAACGCAGCCAGAATTACTTCTTTCTTACACCGGCACATGTGGATAAGTTGCCAGCCCACATGGTGAAGCAACCGGTTGCTTGATTATCGAGACGTAAGATTCTCAGTGGCTCGTGGAAACCGAGTTCCATCTGACGCTGCAATCTGTTCGCCCTTCCAACTCAGATATGCGAGAAGAAAAGACTGGCTCGCAAGAAGATAGAGCGTCCATTGGATTGGGTAGACGTAACGCGGATGCGACTGCACCACGTAATACACGATGGGATAAGTTACAAAAACTGCTACGAGCCCGTAGGCTATCGGCTGTCTCTTTGCGAACAGGAAAATCAGGGCTGGAGCGCTGGCGACCGTGAGCAAAGCGAGCCCGAGTGTCTGGATTGGCCGCTTCATTTGCGGAAACCAAAAGAGACAGATTCTTTGAAGCGTAAGATACGCGAAACGTTTCGGATGAGTCGCAATCCAGTCTAAAGCTTCGCCCTTCAACTTCTTTTCGAATGCTATCTCGCCCATGCTTTTCACTGCTGTGCGTTGTTCCGGACTCATAAAAGGATGGTACATATACCCCGATGTCCGGTTGTCGTCCATCGTTGCAACGGAATAATCGTTGTTGGAAACCATCAATTCGAGCGGGAAATTATCGCGTGTCCATACCAGACTGCCGAGCGCGAAGTAGTTTCGGAGTGCCCAGGGTAACGACGTGGCAATGATCAAGACGATAACCACTAGAGAAAAACACAAGTATTTTCGCGCGTATACGCTGTGAAATACGAAGTAGCCAGCCAGAAGCAAACCTAAAATTGCGGATCCCAACGAGGCGCTAACCAGAATCGCCAGCCCGGAGAACAGCCCGACGACAATACTCGCGCGCGAAGAAAAGTCTTGCGAGTACCAGCTCTTCATAAAAAGTATGAACACAAGAAGGAATGCCAAGCTGGCCATGGCCGCTTCGGATGAACCCTTGGTCTCAGCCCATCGGTTGATTGTTAGGATGCTCCCCATCAGCGCGGCTCCGACTCCCACGCGTCGGTCAAGGCGGCATATATCACCTAGTAGGGGTATAAGGCCCCATGTGAGTGCACCGAGAAAACAACTGACTATCTCCTGCGCGATCTCGCGTGGTGTGCCGGCTCCGGCCCAGCGGTACACGATGCTGAGAAGCAGCGGATAGAGCGGGGACATATGTGCGGTAGGGCCGGTGTCTCCGTAGGGGTTTGCAAATCCGCGGCCGTTTGCCAGAGACGTAGCCACATTCACAAGTTCGCTGTGCTCACGGTCAAGGTACGATTTGGTGGCGAATAAAAGGCCGATTCTGACCGCGAATGCAAGAATGAAAATGCCAGCGCAGATCCGAAACACCGAGTTCGGGCGGGAATGCGAAGCCTTGAATTTTGCCTGCATGATCGCGGTGTCAATCACGACTGGTGCTTGTTCGTTCGAAAGCAGGCTCATGGCGAGAAAGCGCACTTTAACAGAGTAAGCGTTCTGCATCCGCCATGTCGCCAGTCCTAAATTAATTTTTGGTTAATTGGGATTTGGTTTTTAATTGAGCGCGCCAATAAAGACATCCGAACGACAGTCATCGTGGCCTGCGTTGGCTAGGTGCATTGTTCCAAGCACATATTCACCCGTGTCAGTCCAGGTTATGCCACCGTCTTTGATCGTCATTCCGGTTTTTACCGAACTGCAAGCTCCCGAGCCGTACGCTTTCTTCCAATCTGGCGGTTGTGAGCCATTCGGCGTCCCCCCGCCGTCACTTACTTGGAAGGCGTGGTTGCACGGATTGTTGGCGCGGGGAAGAACCGTGTTTCCATTTTGGTAATATCCCTGCTTTGCATGTTGCTTGAATCGCCATCCAGTTGGCCACGCGGCTCTTCGCGGATATGAGCTGGAACTTCCAGCCACAGTGACCTTATAGACATTGAAACTGGCATTGGCCCGTCCATGTCCGCCGTTGCTCGGTTCAAAGACGTCACCGACCTGGTACTCGTGATTCTTCTGGAAATTAAATCCCCCTTTACAACTGCTGGGGCCATGTCCACCCTGCGAGATAGAGCCGAGCGTATCTCCCCAATTGCTGGTGAAGGCGTAGTACTTGCCGTCCTGGGAGAGCGTTCCAATCCCCCAACAGCCCCAAAATCCATTGTTTTGATCGCAAGTCGCCGGATTATAGGTGTGGAAGAATCTCTTCACACTATTGCGGCAGAGCGGATGTCCGGCGGTTGCGCAGTTTGGGTCTGGATTTGTGCCCATGCAAATCACTTCATTTTCCCCGGGCACGACATACGGCCAATCAAGGCCAGAGACCGCCGTACAAACAGGTGTGGTGTCGGTTCCATCGTTATAGTTCCATGAAGGGTGCGCATCAACACCTTCGCTTGAGTGCGATGGAGCGGACGAGATGTTAAGCGGAAATTGATTGTCCGGATCCGCAAAAGTTCTGCCGTTAAGGTTGACGCCCGGGTCTCCGTTCTGGTTCGCGAAAAGATGGAATCCCTCAGTCCAATGGCCATAAGGGTGCGACGTGACTTTATTTACTTTTGCTTCGGTCGTGCTCAATTGCCAAAAATAAGGCCCGTAACTCCCGGGAATGATCGCGCAAGTGTTAAACTGGCATTCCTCCAACACGATGATTACCCACTCACCGTTCTTGTTGACCTTTGCGTTATGGAGAAGGAATCGGTCGGGAACCGGTGACATGCCAAGAATGGTTTCTTTCCACGCCCCCCCCGAACAGCGAAACCCTGTTCCTCCGGCGCAGGTGAAATAGGAAATGATTCCGGTGCCGACGTTATATAAAAAGTAAGTGTTGGCGCTGCGTTTATATGCCACAACAAAAATTGCGCCAGGACCACCTTGTCCACCCGCATCGCCAAGACCTTCCACGAAAACGTCGTCGTCGGTGGAAACCCCGCCAATCGTGTACCAGGTCGCTGGATTGTTAAAACCTAAGCCAATGTTGCGCCACCGCACCGTGCCATCGGCAGTATTGGTCATGACGTCTTGATTAAAAATGGGGATACCGCTTCCCGTCGCCAGGGAAGAACAGTTCCTATCACTCGCAGGGCATGTTGCTTGGTAGAGAAATTTACCCGCGTTGTTGCTGCGCGGCTTGATGATGACGCCCAACGGGATTGCCTGGTTAGGTCCCGGCCAATCGGGTCCGTCGCGAGGAAGAATTTGTTCGAAATTGACAATCGGAGTTGGTTTTGGCGGCTTTGGACTTCCTAGGTCTAGGGCTTTTACGCGCGAATTAATAAATTCGTAGTAAAGGTGAGGTGTAACCCAGCTAAAAGATCCATCGCCGACGGGATAGTTCTCAATTGGCTTGTAGGTGGGTTCACATCTGGGATGAACGGGGTCAGGCGTAAAAGTGAAGGGGAATCCTGTGCCGTGGGTATCGCCGATAACAAGCCGATAACTTAAGGGCGAGCCTCCCTCCATGCCCATACCGTGGCTGTCGCCGGATCCTCCTGAACCGATCACATAGACATGGTTATTGCCGTCATTTGTATCGGGATAAGTACAGCGAACGATCTGATTTCCGCCACCGGAGCCAAACGTTTTGTCATACGAAACGGCATTCGGCTCAGCGCTCATGTCGGGCACGTGCGGAAGAGCGCAATCGGTACACAAAGGTTTCGGATCGGTGCCGTCATAGGAACATCTGTAGTCGGGAGGGCCACACCGTGACGGATCGACCTGGTTTTCTTGATTGCTCGCGCCGCTTACCCCTCCTGAAATCTGCATCGAATCGCCGGGTTTCGCGGGTACGCTGCGAGCCTTGTTCTGGCTCGACGGACCGAAATCCTCAACGGCGGCCGCTGGCATGGTGGTCCCCAGCAATACAAACAGAGCGAGCAATAAGTGTCTCAGTAGATATCTCGTGTCGGCGACGCGAAGCCGGTGGTCAACTAAACAAAGAGGTAGATAATCGTCGAGATGAAGCACCGCGTTTCACACCTTCTAGAGACGGAACGGTTTGTGTTAGGGCCGAGGCTGTGTGCAGTGGGATTGCCCGACTATAGCATGCTACTGAGTTCGACAAAACGGGTAGGGTATGCCGCTTGGCCGTGATCTGCCCCCTGCTCTCCTTCACGTAAGTATACGAGAAACTCCATCTGTGCCATCCACTGAAATCATAATCGGAGTAGTTCCGCAAATGGGGAGCAGTTAAGGTCAAAAGCACGAAGAGAAGTTTTCTTGGCCAGTCTTTAAATACACTAGCCGTTCCTCAGGCTAGTATGTGAAGCTTGTTTTATGATTGATTCCGGTGCCGATGTAAAGCCGGCTTCTGCCGAGCCGCGAGGCAAGCGTACAGAGGCGGTCCTCGCTCTTCTGATCCTCTTTTACTTGATTGTATGGTTCTCTACTCGTGCGCATTTCATGGCGGACACGAATGTTTACGCACAGGCCATTCTGCGACATCAAAACGGCATTAGTCCGATTGACTACCGTTTGACAACTGCGAATCCATTTTGGGATTTTGGACACATTCTTTGGCGTCCGCTGGGATGGTTATCTTTTGTTCTCACTAAACCTGCAATGGACTTAGCTACCCGCCACAATGACCTGGCCGACGTAATTTTGACTCTCATGGGGATCAATTTTCTAGCGGCGGCGGCCGGCGTCGTGTTCTTTTTCCTACTAGCTGGAAAAATTCTGCACGGTGATTGGACGGCTCTTTTGGCGACGATCGGATTTTTTTCCGCCGATGCTTTTCTTAACTATGCTCACACGGGCAACGCATACGTTCCCGGACTGGCATGCCTTACGACAGGAATGTACCTGGCTTTGCCAGGGAAATTGCCAAACCGCGCCACGCGCCGTGCGATTTTGGCTGGCGTTTGTTTCGCCTTGAGCGTGCTGTTTTGGTTGCCCTATGTTTTCGTCCTTCCCGCCGCATTGGTGCTTCCACTTGGGCTCTACGGATATGAGACGCCGCGGCTTCGCCTATCGGGGTACACGATTGGAACCTGTGCAGTAATAGGGGTGGCCGCTTACATCGTAGGGGTTTATGCTGCTGGGATTCACACCTTCGCTGATCTTAAGGCGTGGGTTCTTGCCTCAGGCCATGGTCACATCCAGCCAGGCGGACTTCGAGCCTGGGCGCGTCTGGCCTTCGCTGTGCCCCGGTCTTTTATCAATATGGGACTGGACGGAATGTGGTTGAAGCGTTACCTGGTTCACGATCCCTACGCACCAGTCACTATCGCAAACTTGTTCCGGCTCAGCCTGTGGAAGCTGGGCATGTTCTATGTTGCAACGCTGGGAGTGTGCCTGGTGTTATATCGCACGCCGCGTGGGCGCGGGTTGCTTTTCTATCTCGCTGCCGCAGTTGTTCCGATCCTTGCATTTGCCGTTTTTATTTTTGAAGCCGGTTCGATTGAGCGTTACCTCCCTTTGTACCCATTCGTTTTCCTGGCCTTTGGTTTTGGGCTCGACGCCAATGGCCCGAGAAGGTTGGGCAAGACCCTACTTTTTGTGACTCTGGTGGTTACTTTGGCTGTGAACATCTTAGCCATGAGCAACCGCACCGTGGAATCACAGAGGACGGCTGCTATCGCAAGAATTCACGACTTGATCCCCTTGCTTCCGCCTCATAGCCTGATTATGGCTGTTAATGAGCAGGATAGCCTGGCCGAGTTCCGCCAAAACTTCCCGCTGGATCCCATCAACCTAAACGCACAATGGGGCACATATGACGTGCTGGAGATCAACACCGAGAGATTGGCGACGTGGCAACAGGATTTTGCCAATCGCGTTTTGAAAACGTGGGAGCGGGGCGGTTCGGTTTGGATTCCTTTGCGTTTCTTACAGGCGCGGCCCCGGCCCGAATGGAATTGGGTTGAGGGAGACGATAAGCGCGTGAAATGGACCGACCTGCCAGCCTACTTCTCGCAGTTCGAAACAGCCACCGCTGTTGATGGGGCAGATGGCTTTCTCCTATTACAAGAGAGCCAGAAGAACCGCACGATTCTGGAGCGGTCATCCCAAACTCGCAGCCCAAATAAATAGACAGACAACTATTCCGGCTGAGAGTTTTCCACGGTTGGCAGTTTGGAATGCCCTTCTCGATTTGAAGGCTCGCAAGTTTTCACGAGTTTTAGCACGATTCGTCTATTAGTTCTTGGCACCGCGTCGAATCGTCGAACGGCACTTTAATATGCGAAGTATCCCGCGGTTAGAGGATCACAAACCGTGGGCGGGGGAGCACAAGAGTCGATGTGTGTAAAGACTGTGCGCCCATAGAAAAATGGCAGTCCCCAGTCGAAAACGCAAGAACTGTTGCCATTGGAGCACGACTGATAAGTTCCGATTGGGCCGGCCAGGTTGGCAAAGGCGGCATAGCCGGGATAGGCCGAGAATAAGTCGTCCGCGTTATTGACGGTGAAGCTCACAGTGTTCTGACCCTGCGTTGCACCCTGGTTTTTAGCGGAAAGAATCACTGGTGATGACGGACAGAAAAACTGGGTACTTGCCTGGCATGTCGGCATGGAGGAAGGAAAGAATAGCGCGTTCGATCCGCTATCGAAGAAGCCCCCCGTGAGAGTCTGGCCATCGAAGGTCGTTGTAAAGTTGTCATTCGAGTCTAGGGTGAAAATGGTTGCATTCCCCAATTGATTATTGGTTTCCGTCCCAATGCCGAAAGTCAGGGTTCCGGCGATGGCGGACGCGGCGGTGAAAACAGCCGGAAATTGAAGAATCGCGCCGTTACTGTCATTCCCGAAACCGCCATATGTCTGAAGCAGCGTTACCGGATTGGTGATCTGCAATGACGCTGGAACAACCACCGGTGAATCCGTGCTCAAGCAGCCTATGGCTGGACAAGCGTAGTAAAGGTTAGGCGCTGTGTCTTGAGCGCTGCCATCGCAGTAATTCACCCCCCCGACGGTGCAGTCGGTAGGTTCGGGGCCGATCCCGAGTATGCCGTTGGCGCCCAAAAGTTGCGGCGTATTCAGGTTGCTTGTGCCCCCATTCGAGCAGCTATCCGGAACGACGACCGAATCGGAACTACTAATCACTTGAATGGGAAAACCTAGGGTTGGTCTGCTCGCAAAAGCACTTGTTTCTCCGCTAATGTAGAGGTCGGCTAAAGAGACTGGTCCCCAGAGGTACGAGCCGTCCACATTCGAAACACAACTTTGCAGTGTGCTGCCGATACCGTTGGCAAGCGTGGGAAGTTTGAGCAAAGGTATTTCCGACTGTAGGATCCTTAAACCGTAGGACCCCGTGTCGACGAGGATCCCGTCGACAGTTTGGCACGGAGTAGGCAGGGTGGCGTTCACAGTTACGACACTGTTGGGATTACAGATCGTGACACTGGTAAACGCGGCATTTGGATAGGCTTGGTTTGGAATTGGCCCGCCGTCCACGTTCACTACGGCAACGTTAGGCGCGGCGCCAGAAGGGAGCACTGTGATTTGCATGCTCCCAGTTGCACCGGGGTTGGCCAGTGAGGTTGCAGTGAGCGTGGCGTTGAAGGTCGAGGAAACGGTGGTTGGCGCTACATAAGTCACAGACGTGCTCGTCTCGTCAGTCAGTGAGCCAGCTCCCGTGCTAGGTGAGAGGGTCCATTTAACATTGCCGTTGGTTCCTATCTCAGGAGTGACCAACGCACGAATACTTAACTGCTGGGCCGGACCCAAGGTTTGGCTGGGCGCTGGGAAGTACTCGACATAATAAGATGACAGCGTAGTGAGCAAGACCGTGATTGCGGGCACCGAAATCGTCGTGGATGCCGAAATGTTCGGATTGCTGATTGAAGTTGCGGTAATCGTCACCGTCGTATTGACGGGGGCGTTGCTAGGCGCCGTATAGGTCACGGATGCAATCGTCTGGTAGTCCGTGGGTTGATTCATAGAGGTCTGGGCGCTGAGGGTACCAAAATTGACCGGAGCGATCGTCCAAGTTACTCCCTGGTTGGTTTGGTCATATACCGTTGCCGTGACAGTGGTCACATACGCGTCCTGAGTGCTGGTGACCGGGGTAAGCTCAATCGTGACGGGTGCCGTGCTGGGGAAGAGGCTGTTGGTTCCAAGAAGGGTGTTGCCGCCGCCGCACGCCGATAGAAGCATCAGGCTAACCATTAACAACCCAATCGCTGTAGTAGGCATAATTCTTTTTTTACTGTATGGCATCGGCGCTCACCCCCGGTGGTGGGAGTTCGGGATCGTGCGCCCGGCCCGAAAAAGCCAGCATGTGACCCGAGGTTTGTGTCACCAGCCGTGGCTGCTGAACACTCAGCGGTCGTCGTCCGAGGTGGCGTACACGCTCGGCTTGCGCCGCTGAGGAGTATGGTTCAAGGTAGTCGCCAAGAATTTGCTGCATGTCCGGGATGAAGGGTCCTTCCCACGCCATGCCAAACACGTGGCCGCTGGTGGAGAGGTACTCTCGCAGAGTGGTGCCGACTGCGGTCTTCATTTCGTGAACCGTGTAGCCAGGTGCCGGATGGACGTACAGAGAAGCTTTCATCTGGCCTCGGTCTTTTTGCACCGAGTCCAAATCGCCACCAAGTGTGGCATGGGCGATGGAACACATCGCCACGATCAGAAAAGCAACGCGCGGAGGACTCGCGGTTTTCAGAGTCAAACGATATTCTCTAGTTGAAAATTCTCTCTTCATATTAAGAGTCACAGCGAATCGGTTCTGAACAGCTGATGCAAAAAGTAGCCTGCTTGCAGGTCGAAAAACGAATACCTTTTAAACCATCATTTGCTAAACCCAGTCGTGTATGCCCACCACGGGGGATTCGGAGTGCTCATAGGCGGGGGCTGCCCGTTTATCCCGATAGGTGGCAACTGTCCATTGATGGCGACGAAAACGGTCCTTCCGTAAAAGAACGGCAGACCCCACTCAAAGCTGCAAGCCCCTTTCCCTCCCGAGCAACTTCCCGTACCACTTGGACCTGCCAGCATACTAAAAGCAGCGTCGGAGGGATAATTGTTGAATAAGTCCCCTGCGTTGTCGACGCTGAATTGTATTGTGCTTTGAGTCTTATTCGCGCCAATGTTGACTGCCGACAGCTGAGTTAGCATATCGGGGCAAAAAAAGGCCGAGTTAGGACTCGCGCACAGTGGGAGCGTAGCATCGGGAAAAAACAGACCGTCCAACCCGCTATCTAGAAAGCTGGCGGTTAGACTCTGGCCGGCGAAGTTGGTTGTGAAATTGCCATCGGAGTCTACCGGGAATACAGTACCCGTAACCAATTGGTTATTTATCTGAGTTCCAATACCAAAGGTTAGAGTCCCCCCAACTGTTGGGGCCGCGCCTGTCAGCGGAGACAATTGAAGCTCGACTCCATTGTTGTCGGTTAAGAAGAGAACTACCGGATGAGCTACTTGTCGGGAGAGGGGAACAAACGTGGGGGAACATTTACCGCCGGCACACGAATAATAAGTGGCACTCGGAGGCGTTCCCCCCGCAGACGGATCGCACGCAGCTCCGCAATCCTGCGGTTCAAGTCCCACGCCCAGAATGCCGTTCGCGCCGAGAGTATCCAGCGTGTCCTCCTCGATCCCGGCACCACCAGTCTTGCAGTCGGCGGGAACAGCGCCGGCTCTCGGATCGCCGATTGCTTGGATGGAGAGCGGGCTCGCGAGTTCGCCGTTTAGTCTTACGTCGGCTACCGAAACCGTGCCCCAAACGTACGATTGATCGACAAACTGAGCGCATTCACCTATGGCATTACCTTGCATATCGGTCAACGGTGCAAGAGCAGGCAGCGCCGAGGCCAGTACTCTCAACCCGACTGACTCGGTATCTACGAGGATTCCATCAATAGTCCGACAAGTAATGGTTCCTGGGGAACAAACGGTGACGCTTGTGTAAGCGCGATTCGGGAAATGCTGATTCGAAGGGCCGCTGTTGACTGTTACCGGCTGAATGTTACCAAACGCGTATGGAGGCAGGATGGTGATGGGTGTATACGAAGATGAGCTTGAGCCAACCGTAGAGGTCGCCGTGACAATCGCGTAAGTATTCGCTGAAACTGGAGGAGCGACGTAAGTCACTGCGTATTCCGGTGTAGTTTTATTCACTGCAAGGCCGTTTCCGTCGATGAGTGTACCCGGCCCGGAAACTGCCCAGGTCACGGCCGAGCCGCCGGGTCCTGTCCCGCTTAGGTTCAAAGTCCCTCCGCTGGCGATCGAAGTGCCCGTTGGAATAATCGCCACGCCCGATGATGCGCTCGAAGCACTGCCACTGCCGCCACACCCTATCGCCAAACTTAGGGCGCCCAGCAGGGCCGCCGACCAAAATCCGCGCACAACTCCTCCTAATGAGTATCTGGAAAAGACTTTGCCCGCCTAGTGGATTACCGTCACATCAACGCCAGATGGAACCAGGTCAGGATCGTACATCCGGCCCGCGTACGCGCGCATATGTCCGGCGGTTTGCGCCACCAGTCCGGGTTGTTGAATGTTGAGGGGGCGTCGGCCAGCATTCGCCCGCTTGAACTCCTCCACTCCAGTTCGGTAGGCAGCGAAATAATCGCCCAGAATCTGTTGCATGTCGGGGAAGAACGGTCCTTGCCAGGCCACACCAAAAACGCGTCCTTCGGATGAAACATACTCCCTCACCGTCAGTTGGTTTGGCGCCTGTAGCTCGTAAATCGTGTACGCTGCCGCGTGCCGAGTGCTGAGATTTGCCTTCATCTGCGATTGATCTGCCTGCACGGAATCAAGCGTTCCCCCCAGAGCAGCGGAAGACGGAAGAGCCAACCCCAGCACTACAAAAAGCAAAGTCGCGATCGACGCTCCTCCAGTGAAGGGGTGTGCTTTGTAGCAAATCAGTCTTTTCATGGCCCGCATATTCTATCTAAGGTTTCTCACGAAATGCTAGATATTACGCGGCCAAAATGATGAAAGATGATGAATGAGTTTTAACCGAATAATCATCTTGCTGTAACAATAAACTGCTACCGCACGATGGGCATTTCGGCGGAGAATTGCGTTGCCTTTTGTACCACCTCCGCGAAGCGAGCAGCGACGACTGCCCAGTCATACTGACGAGCCGTGCGCACCGCGGCCAATTCATATTTGCGACGGGCACCTTCATCGCGCAAGAGGGTTGCTACATATTCGGCGAACCGGTTGGGATCATCGGTGAGCATGATGTCATGACCGTGTCGAACGTCCAACCCTTCCGCCCCCACGAGCGTCGACACTGTGGCCTTACCCAAGGCCATGCCTTCGTAGATCTTGATTCGCGTACCGCCCCCCATTCTTAGGGGGACCACGAGAACAGCGGCTTCGCGAAGGTGGTCAACTACAGATGCTACTGTGCCAGTGATTTCGACCGACGGCAGTGCCAGCTTCTTAACGCGGGCGTCTGGGTTGCGTCCGACGATCCGGAAACGAGCCTTAGGTTGTTGCGCCAGGACCTGAGGCCAAATACTTTTGCAGAAATATTCAACGCCGTCGATGTTCGGTTCCCAGTCCATAGATCCAGCAAATACGACAAGAGGGAGGGCAGGGCGCAAACCCGAATTATATGTGTAGGTATCAAGATCCACGCCAGTTGGAACTACACTGATTCGCGACGAATCTGTCATATGACTCATAGCTTGCCGGTCCGACTCGGAAACGGCAATCACGTGGTGAAATCGACTGACTTGTGCAGTCTCATAGCGCAACATCCTTTTATATTCGAGGGACGAGATTAATCGGTCCGCCAATTCAGCCGCATACTGCGCCCTTCGCTTCCACAACATGCTCTCGACATTGTGCTGAAAGAGAATGGTTGGTATTGGCAAACGACTGGGAAAATTGGGCGCACTCGCGAGGAAATCACAGATCGCCACATCGAATTGGCGCTGGTCAAGCAATTCCGCGACCATCTGTCGTACTTTTGCGGAAGTAAACCTGCTTACGGCGTATGGAGCGGCGGAAAGCAAATGCCGCAGGTAATCGACATGGCGCCCCGACCCAGTCGGTTCAGGCACTCCCGTATTCACTGAAATCGTTCCCGGCAAGTGCCGCGATATCTCGCGTTCATATTCTTGGTCGGAATTCCCGCCGTAGTAGGAAAGAAACGTGACTTCATGGATCGTAGAAAGGCGGCGCAGAGTGTTGTAACTTCGCAGCTTGCCGCCAGTGTCCGGCGGTAGTATCTTCCCAGCCTTTACCCAAAGAATCTTCACGCCACAACCTTATCAAATCCTTGTTGCTATACTTCAACTCAATCAATTCGGCTCGGCTCGATAGGTTTCCTGGATAGGACTGAGCTGTGACGGCGGAGTCTTCAGGATTGGAGCGGTTCTTCCGGAAGACAACTCTTCTTCGTGATTTACATTTCGGGTCTCAGTCAAGGTGTATCCATGTGCGGCATTGCAGGCGTCCTGGAATTTGGCGTAAACGAGCCGGTTGAAGGCGCACTGCGCGCAATGTGCAGAGCGATGGTCCATCGCGGTCCCGACGATGAGGGAATTTACACCGAACCTGGTGTGGGACTGGGAATGCGCCGCCTCAGTATTATCGATCTTGCCGCCGGCCATCAGCCCATCGCGAACGAGGACCGCACACTATGGATTGTCTTCAACGGTGAAATCTACAATCATGAGGCCTTACGCGAGGAGTTGATCGCACGGGGCCATCGCTTCCGCACCCACTGCGACACAGAAACCATACTGCACCTCTACGAGGAGCGCGGCCGCGAATGTGTTCAAGATCTGCGGGGCATGTTTGCCTTCGCGATTTGGGACAGTCGCAAGCGTCGCATGTTCCTGGCGCGTGATCGCTTGGGTATCAAACCTCTCTACTATCGTCTTACTCCCGAGCTTTTTCTTTTCGGTTCGGAAATCAAGGTTGTACTCGCTCACCCCGAGGTTCGCCCCAAGTTTTACCGCGCTTCTCTGCGCGAGTATCTGGCTTTCGGATACCTCTCAGGGCCTGAGACCTTCTACGAAGGCATTCACAAGCTGATGCCGGGGTACTGGCTTGAGATTGACGATCATGGGGAGTTGCAAAGCGAGCAATACTGGAATGTGCCCATCGTCGACCACGGCAGCTTGCGCGACGAAAACTACTATGTCAACACTTACCGCGATCTGTTAGAAGATGCGGTTCGCAGTCACTTGATGAGTGATGTTCCTCTCGGAGTCTTTCTGAGCGGTGGTCTCGATTCCAGTGCAGTGGCTGCTCTGATGACTCACGTTCGAAGAGACTCGATCGAAACCTTTTCCGTCGGCTATGCGGAGGAGGCTTACAGTGAACTGCCGTACGCTCGCGCAGTCGCGCGACATCTAAATGCGATTCACCACGAAGTGTTGGTCAGTGAGCATGAGTTTTTCGATACGCTACCCAAACTGATCTGGCATGAGGATGAACCTATCGTCTGGCCCTCCAGCATTGCACTCTATTTCGTCGCCCGGTTGGCGCGCCAGCGCGTTAAGGTCGTGTTGACCGGGGAGGGCAGTGATGAAACTCTGGCCGGTTATTCCCGTTACGCATTCACACTAAAAAATGTCGCGTTCGATCATATCTATCGGCGACTGGTCCCCGGATCCCTGAGGCGGCAAGTACGGCAATCAATTTCTGATTCCGGCTGGATTAGTTCTGGCCTGCGGCGGAAATTGGCCCACACTTTTCTTGCCAAGGATGGAGACTCATGGGCTGCCTTCTATCTTGATAATTTCTTTTCCGCGTTCAGCGAAAAGGAACAGGACGGGTTGCTGGATGACAAGGTTGCCCGCGAGTTTGAGGAGGGTGCGAGCTACGGCCACGTCCTCAATTATTGGGAAAACTCTTCGGGGGAGATGCTTCAGCGTCTGCTCTACACCGACATCAAGACTTATTTAGTCGAATTGCTAATGAAGCAGGACAATATGAGCATGGCAGCCTCCATCGAGAGCCGTGTTCCCTTCCTGGATCATGGACTGGTTGAGTTCGCCATGCAGATCCCGCGCGTTCATCTCCTCAAGGGCTTGTCAGGAAAAGCAATTCTGAAAAAAGCAGTTGAGGACTTGCTCCCTCAATCCATTGTGCATCGGCGAAAGTTGGGATTCCCCACTCCGTGGAGCAGATGGCTGGCCGGGCCGCGATTGGACAGAATCGAGGACCTGTTGCTGGAGGAACGGAGCACGGAGCGTGGTTTATTTAAGCCCGAGGCCATAAGACAGCTCTTTCAAGAGCACCGAGCCCGGCACCGCGATCACTATGACCGCATTTGGCGGTTGTTGAATCTGGAACTATGGCATCGAGTTTGTCTGGAGGGAGATTCTCACGAAGCAGAATCTCGATTCTCCGAGAAATGAGGCCATGCGGATCGTCGCGCGGTGCATGATATTCTTCGAAAGATTTGACCCTAACTCGGGTCGGCAAATCTATGAAGGTTTCTGTTGTAATCCCGATTTTCAACGAGGAACCGACGCTCCGACTCGCCATTTCACGAGTTCTGGCCGTGCCTTTGGATATGGAACTCCTTTGTGTTGACGATGGTTCGACGGATAATTCGCGGCAAATCCTTGCTGAGCTAGCCAGAGAACGTCCGGAAGTTAAAGTTTTGTTACAGCCACGCAATATGGGCAAGGGTGCGGCTCTGAGACGAGGAATTAAGGAAGCTGTTGGCGACTATGTCCTTATCCAGGACGCCGATCTGGAATACGATCCTTCTGAGTATCCATTGCTCTTGGGCCCGCTAATTGAAGGCAAGGCGGACGTGGTTTACGGCTCGAGGTTTATGGGAGGAAGGCCCCACCGCGTTTTGTATTTTTGGCACTCGGTAGGCAATGGCGTGTTGACCCTTCTGTCGAATGCGGTAACAAATCTGAACCTCAGTGATATGGAAACTTGCTATAAAGTGTTCCGGCGGGAAGTAATTCAATCCATTCATCTGGAAGAGGACCGGTTTGGTTTTGAGCCCGAGGTTACGGTCAAAATCTCGCGGCGTGGCCTGCGCATCTATGAAATCGGCATCAGCTACTCAGGGCGTACCTACGAAGAAGGCAAAAAGATCGGCTGGAAGGATGGCGTCCGCGCGTTATGGTGCTTGCTCAAGTATGCCGTAAAGGAACCGCGCCGTGCCGCAAATAGGGAATAGAAGCGTGCCATCATAGGGCCGACTCTATAAGCGGGACTCTCCAGCCACGCTGATTAGTCCCTGAGTAGCGCGGACGCTACCAGGGGCGAGCGATTGATAGATTTCAAGCCATTGCCCACGCACCGCGCTCCAGCAATAGCGCCTGCTCTGTTGGCGAGCGTTAGCGGCAATGTTAGCGGCGAGTGTAGGGTCGCGCAACAGCCAGACTACATTCGCCGTCAATGCACTTGCGTCGCCTGGTTCAGACAGCAAGCCAGTGCGTCCGTGATCTACTAGGTAGCGCATGCCCTCAGGAGCGGTGCTGACAACCGGTGTTCCCGCAGCGAACGCTTCGAGAATCGAGACTGGCATATTGTCCAAGACCGAAGCATTAATGAAAATGTCAGCTGCATCGTAGAAACGGCTGATTTCGTGGCGCGATGCAACCCCCGCAAAATTTATTCCGGTGAGATTGAGTTCTTGAGCCAGTCTGCGAATTCTAGCCTCGTCGGAACCCTTGCCTACCAGATCAAGCCGAGCCTCGGGGAACACGCGCTGAAGCTCTGCAAAGGCGCGAATCACGAGGTCCACACGGTAATAAGGATGAAACCCTCGAGTGCACAGAAGATGTGGGCGCAACGGTTTCCGTTCCCGAAAAGCAAACTGTGACAGATCGACGACATTCGGCACTACCTGGGCGGAAACGCCGAATTCGTGGAACACACCAACCAGATGATTCGAAGGGACGACGAGTCGTCCAGCTTTCGCAAGGACCAGGCGAGCGGAACGGAATTGTTGCAAATGATCGCGTGCTTCGCCACTGTGATAATGGATGATGGTCTTCTTGCCCATTATGCGAGCAAGCATCCATGCGGGAGCTGGGGCGACCAAAAACGACCAGTACGATGCGGAAAATATGTGGGCTATGTCTGCGTGATTCAGGCCGCGCCAAATTGCCGCCAGATAAAAGGGTTGGCGCACCAAGGTGCGAAAGAATGGAATCGACTCAGCCCACTTAAGGCCCCGTGGCAACGAAGGGTCGATCGGAATCAGAAAAGCCTCAATATCTGGATCGTTGCGCCAGTTTGCCACGAGCGACTCTGCCTGAACCGACTGGCCGCCCACGTAGCGTGCAGATGCTGCGACGACGGCCACTCGCAGTGGCCGATCCCGCGCAGGGTCTGCGATTTTAGAACGGCGGAGCTTACGGCCTCGGGTTTTCCGTTCCAATAACTCCGCATAAAGTTCTTCGTGTCGTCTCCGCATGATGTCGATAGTGAAATTCGACTCCGCGAATTTTCTGCCATTTCTTCCTAATTCAGAACGCATCACGCTATTCTGCAATAGGGACACAATCCCATTTGCCAATGCCTCTTGGTCGCCCGGTGCGACTAGAATTCCGCGATCGTGCGCGACTAGTTCGGGGTTGCCTCCCACTTGGGTGGCCACAACCGGAACACCGGCTGCCATAGACTCAAGGATGGCATTGGATAGGCTTTCCGAACTGGACGGCAAAACCGAGACATCGATGGACCGGAGAACAGCGGTAATGTCGCTCCGATCTCCTAGAAAGCGTACTCGGTTGCCAAGCCCCAGGTCTTGGGCTTCGCGTTCTAATGACGGGCGCAACGGACCGTCTCCGGCTAGTACGAACTCTACGTCTGGAAATCTATCGCTAACGCGTGCTGCGGCGCGAAGAAATAGCCCGTGATTTTTCGACGAAGCATTCATTCTTGCAATCATGCCGACCCGAAGAATCGAAGAGCTGCGATCGAGAGTGGGCGGCACGGAAGCGAAAAATGATGGAGCAAGGCCGTTTCCGATAACGACGATTCGGCTTTGGGAGATGCCCTGCGCCGCCAGAAGAGTGGCTGCGGCTCGCGAATTACAGACCACGCGATCGCACCAGCGAAGCGCTGCAACTTGCGCACGCGACTTGGCTGGGCTGAGAAGGTCCCCTAACTGCCGCTGGCTGCCAATCACGACAGGCACTCCGGCCAGCCTCGCCGCAGGCACTAAAACCAGGTTTGTATAGAAGTCGAAGGCGTGGGCGATTCCAATCCGTGATTTGCGCAAGTGCTGACACAACCGGAGACGCGCCAGAATGGAGCGCGTACCGTATAAATTTCCGCCAAGCGGAAACTCCAAAATATTATCGAAGCCAGCTAGACAGTGTCCCCGCTTTGCAATACAGCCGATTTGCGTATGAAACTGACTCGACTGTAAAGACCGGGCCAGTGCCGCGAACTGACGTTCGCTGCCGCCAGTTTCAAAACTGTTGGTCATTAAGAAGATTTCGGGATTTAAGCGCGATGCGATCATCCTGCCTTCTCCTGCACGCTGCCAAGACAATCTGCGCGTAATTCGCAGTCGTTCGTAGTTGCCCGCTCAAGAAAATTGCGTTGCCAGAGTTCGAATATCATCAAGCGCCAAATTTCGTGACAGTCATTCGTCCGACCGCTGAAGAATTCGTCCAGCAAGTGGCGTACACCTGCTTCGTTGAAATATCCACGCTCCAAAGTGCGGGACTCCAACAACAGTGTGAGCACTAATTCTTTGAGTTCGTGCCTCATCCAATGGAGAAGTGGTAAAGCGAAACCTTGTTTGGGCCGGTGCAGCACAGCCGTTGGCACGCCGACTCGTTCTGCCAGTTTTGTGAGGATGTATTTCTGGCCGCCTTTGCCCATCTTCCACTGAGGTGCCAAAGCAGTGACCCATTCGAGAAAGACGTGATCCAACATGGGAATTCGCGCTTCCAGGGACGCCGCCATGCTCATACGATCCACCTTAGTAAGAATGTCGCTAGCAAGGTAGGTCTTGGTGTCGAGGTAGAGCACTTTGCTCAAGGGATCGCTCGCTGGGGCGTGGTCAAGGTAACGGCGAAACTCGTCCAATGGATCGGACGCGGACGAGCTCAGGAATTCGGTGGAAAGCAGAGCAAAGTTCCTCTGGGCGGGAAGCAGAGATACGGCTTCAATGTAGCGTTCCGACCAAGGCAGAGAAATGCTGTAGGCCAGATTGCGCCCGGGCGTACCGTAACGAAGGCGCGGATAGATCTGATCGCGATACCAGCGGCCCGCCCAGGCTGGAACGCCGAAGCGCGACCTTTCCTGGAGATGAATCCGATAGCGATCGTACCCGCCAAACGCTTCGTCGCCGCCATCCCCAGACAGCACAACCGTCACATGCTCTCGCGCCAAACGGGACAGATAATAGGTCGGAAGCATCGAGGAGTCTCCGAATGGTTCCTCTAGCGAACGGGCCAGGGCATTGACCGTCTCCACAACATTCGGTTCCAGGATCAATTCGTGGTGCTCGGTAGAGAACTTCTCCGCAACCATTCGGGCATAATGCGCTTCGTTGAAATCTGCCTGCCGAAACCCGATAGTAAAAGTCTTAACTGGCCTCGAACTCGCACGAGCCATTAGCGCGACAATTGTCGAAGAATCCGTGCCGCCGCTTAGCAGGGCGCCAAGCGGCACATCCGCGATCAGTCGGATGCGTACTGCCTCGGCGAGTTTCGACTCTAGTTGATGGAGGCACTCCTCTTCACTTGCAGGCGAGTATGTACCGTACTCCGGCAAATCCCAATACTGCCTGACTTGAATCTCTCCATCTTCGAACTCTAGGAGATGCCCCGGAGGCAACTTCCGAATTGCCGAAAACGCTGTGGCCGGATCAGGGATATAGCCAAAGTAAAAATACTGCAGAAGAGCCTGCGAATCGACTGCCGAAAGCTCCGGGGCAGCGGCGAGAATTGCTTTGATCTCGGAACCGAACAAAATCCGGCCGCTCGAAAGAGCGTAATGCAACGGCTTCTTACCCAACCGGTCCCGTGCTAGAAGCAGGGATCGCCGTCGTTCATCAAAAAGGGCGAAGGCAAACATTCCCCGCAATTTCCGTACGCAATCTGCGCCACTATCCTCGTACAGGTGAACGATGACCTCGGTGTCACTATGCGTACTAAAATGGTGTCCCCGGCGCTCGAGATCTTTTCGAAGTTCGCGAAAGTTGTAGATCTCCCCGTTAAATACGACCCAAACGGTTCGATCTTCATTGAATATTGGCTGGCTTCCGCCCGCTATATCAATAACTCGGAGGCGACGCATTCCCAGCGCTGCGCCGTCCTTAATAAACGATCCTTCATCGTCGGGCCCCCGGTGCACTAGGGTTTCACACATCCGGTGGAGAAGATCGTAGCTAACCCCTCCGTCGTTCCCAGCATCGACAATTCCTGCGATTCCGCACATGTCAAAGTCAATTCGTAAGCGCGATTGTTGCGGTGTCTGCTGGCCCCGAAGTCGCCACAGGCGTGTGCGAGCGCTTGAGACGATAATCGCGGTATTGGCCCGGATTGCCGTCGCGCCCGTCGCAAGCTGCCAGCATAATGTTGAGCATCTCCCGCGTCGAGACGAAGTGCAGCGTTTCTAACCGAAGGGGCGCGTCTTCGATTAACTTGCTAAGAAACTGCCGGATAGATGCTCCCAGCATGACTTCCTCATCGCGCGGATCCATTCCGTGACATTGCAGCTTGATGAATAACCAATCCGGACGCCCCTGGACCTTTATATTCGCCTGCTTCCAGAGTCCCATCCGATATGAGCTCGGCGGATTCTTGGCGGTGAGGGATCCGTTTTCAACGGACACCATCCGCCGGCCGCCAGGCCGTACGAAGCTCAGCATCAGAGGGCCCTCGACCATCAGAGGAAAGATCCTCGGAGGACGCCCGACTTGAAGATCTTGTCCCTTGCAATGCGCTCCCGCACGCGCCAGGGGCAGAAAGCATTCGTAGAGTGAATTGATCTTGGCGATGTGAGCGCGGTGATACAGCCCCGGTGGGAACGTGAAATCGCCATAGCAGCCAGTATCCGCCAACACCTGCATCTCGGAATCAACGCCGCAGTTGTGACCGCCTGCTGAGTTCGCTAGGGCAAAATTGCCGTGCACGAACCCATAGCGCGGCGCACCCATGCCATCAAGGTAGGAAAGGGCTCCATGCTCGAATGCGAGCAGGTCTCGAAATTCAAGGAGTTGCCGGCGAGTGTTTTCTTCGGTGTCGGGATGCTTGCTCCCATGATGCAAGTGGACTTCCACCTCACCCCAGCCGGCATCGCAGTGGGTAACCAAGCGGCTTAGGAGACCCCGGTCATATTGCTCAGCGGGGTAGAAGTAGGTATGCACGAAGGGATGGCCGTCGTGGTCCCGTAAATCGTTAAAAGCCTCGGGATATCTTCTGCACCAATGCTCCAAGCGCCGCTCCTGCTCGTGGTATGGTGCATGCGCGGAACCGTTATGAGGCACGATTGCAGGCTCAAAATGGTCGGCCAACGCGATCATCAGATGAGTATGGCCAGGTCTCACGTGGCGCGTGGCGCGCTGAAACGCGTAAGTAGGAAACCAGCGGAGCGTACGTGCCACCTTCCTCCTCACCGTGAAACCCTTTCGAGCCGGGGAGGTCACACTACGCGAGTCAGTGACCATTTGTATAGGCCGGGTTAGTGAATCGGTGGAGTTGCCAGGCACGTCCGGTGATTTTTCCGTCCGCGGCGAAATCGTTTTTCGCCCCTTGACTCCTATCGATGAATCGGCGACCGTCAGCTGCTCCAGGCCGCAACTCTCATACCATCGAAAGACCTGTTCGTAAGTGTGCTTGGACTGATAGCGCGGAGAATACCAGTCCAAGGTATCCAGAATCCTGAGCTGGGGATCTGGGTGGAGATTCACGGGGAAAATGTGGTGTACCAATCCAGCGACCGGCGGGCCCACGATAGGTACGGCACGCAGCCCGCGGTCCAGCCAATATAGGGGCGGCACAATGACGCGCAGGAAGGCATGTAGACGCGGGGCTGGAACCCGATGTGTAATCCGCCGGTAAAAATCACTAAAGCGATACCATTTGTTGTACCCGCTATAAAGCCACACCGCGATGTTTCCACCCGGCTTCAAATATCGGGGCAAGTTCTTGAAGGCACTCTCGCAATCGGGAGTATGGTGCAGGACACCGACGCTGTACACGCAATCGAACGCTTCAGCGGCAAAAGGCAGAGCAAAGACGTCGGCCTGAATTGCCACGAAGTCGCGATCAGCCAGATTGGTTGCCGCCACTTCTGCCGCAACACTTAGATCAATTCCGATGACCCTGCCGCCCCAGCGAGTAACGACATCGGCAAATCTGCCCATCCCGCAGCCCACATCGAGGACCAATTTCCCGCGGACGTCCTCTTCTCTAAGACCTGTCTTTCTCTGAAAATTCCGCATTGCGATTTCCGGCCGAAGCTGAGTTCGCGAAAACCGCTGCCATTGGTAACCGAACGTGTCAGCATAATTATCTGCATTCACAAATCGGAGCACTCCCCGGACCAGAGGAAACCGCGTACCGCAAACCGAGCAGCGGCAACCGTTCTCATCTTCCTCCAGCGGAGACCCGCACAGGGTGCAACGAAATAAAGGCAGCAGATCAGCGAGCAGCCGCGAGTCCAAGTGATCCCCCATCGCGCCTTCGACTCCCAACGCTGTGGCGTCGAGGCAAAGGCGATGGCTCTTTTCCGATCGTGTCGCTCAAACTTTCTCGCTCGTTGCTTATGGCGAGAAAGACGGAGGTGTAGCAGACGGTGAAATATGGGAAAAATTGATAGGCTTCGGGGGCAAAGCAAGCGCCAACTACAAAACCAATCAGAGAGCCCTTCAAAGCGCCCAGAAATAAGGTTGTATCTCTGTCCAGGTTCTTTCTTCGGCTGAGAGTCTTCAAATTAGCGAAGCCACAAGCGAAGAACATCAGGTACAAAATAAGTACGGGGATGCCTCCATCTGCGGCGATCTGTAGATAAGATGCATGAACTTGCTTCCACATTCCCGAATAAACCACAAAATCTCCCACACCCACCCCTAGAATTGGGTAGTGACGAATCGCGCTCAGAGCTTTGAACATTAGCAATTTTCGTTCCTCGAACGATTCATGCGCTGTATCTTCCTGCTGAGTGGTGACCTCATCGCTGGAGATCGCTGCGAAGCGCCTTGCAAGGGTCTTGCCGGCTGCCAATAACAAAATGGCTCCCAGGAGAAAGGTAACGCCGATAAGATAGAGCCGTTTTCCTCGTATTCCGAAATGCCAAAGGCAAACGGTCCCCGCCATTATGAGATCAATGAAACCAGCCCGCGAAGCGGTCAGCATCAGAGCTACAGCCATCGTGATCATCGCGAAACACCATAAAGCCTTGCTCAGGCCGCTTTTGCTCGAGAGCAAAAAAGCCAGGCAGAAGGGAAGAGACAGAACGATGGCAAACGCCATGTCATTGGGGTTCGAGTAAAATCCCCCGATGACGCCATCCAAACGCGGTACAGAATGGCCCTTTAGGATGGCCATAAACGAGATCACTGCTACCGACGCTGACTGGAGGAAAATGATTCGTTTAAGCCTCGCCAAAGTTGTAATAAGGAGAAAAGTGAGAACCCAAGCGATATAGACCTTGGCAAAGTCCAAGGTGGTGAAGAATGCGCCTCCTCTCCACACAGGAGAAAGAAAAGCGCCAAAGAATAGCAAGGCGATGATAATCGTAAGGTAGCGTGCCTCTTTAGGCAGATCCTTAAACTTGCGAGGAGTCCTGCCGGCAGCAAAGATCAGACTCAGCAGGGTCAGCACACCGGTAATCTTGGCCAAGGGGATATACCCCAGAATCCTGATCAAGTCTCCTGGCCGTCCGCAATAAACAAGGTAGAACGCAGTTAGCCAGAAGAATGCTACGCTCAGCGCGTCCTTATTCTTCCTTGGCAAAACCTTGTCCAAAGCTGTTGTCTCCTTGTCCCTGTCTTGGATCTTCCGTCGTCCACCGTGCTGGCCGAAAGTTATCGGCCCAGCCAACTCAAAAACAGCAGATTTACGGCCGAACTTCAAAACGAAGTCTGTCCGCGCACAACTACAACCGATCCAAGCGGGTTACTTCATTTAACGAAGGGGAGGCAGAAAAATTGCAGCATCAAATCCAATTGTCGCGGAAGCCCTTACCCTGGCTAGTATTTCACCCGATTGGCGTTCAACTCGATGTGAAAATTTGATGAATTCTCGCGCCGCTTCCCAGAACAATTGCAAAACTCTGCAACGAACCTTGCTTGACCTGCTTGGCAATGCGGCTCAGTTCTGGTTTCGGATGTTGCTCTCAAATTTAACGCTCCATTCATATCGTTATCTTGTAGAATCGCTGCGTTAAATGGCGAATTCGACGGCCGAACACCACTGCAACGGACGGGGGTAATCCACAGTATGAATGAGATAGGCTCAACAAACATGCGCATCCGTTCGTTTGTAATTCAGAAATTCCCGGTGGCCAGGAAACGGTCGATCGACGATAATACGCCTCTTCTTGAATATGGCATCATTGATTCTTTAGGTGTGTTAGATCTGGTGACATTTCTAGAGCAGTCGTTCGGAATTGCGATAGCGGACGAAGAATTAACTCCGGATCACTTTGCGAGCATTACTTCGATATCTGTTTTTGTGGACAAGAAACGAAGCCGGAGCGAGATCGCCGCCGAGAGCATTGAAAGTGCTGCGTCGAGATGACGCACGCAGTGAGCTGACTTGTTAGACGATGAGGCTGAGAGCGGCGCGTCGATGCTCGAGGGCCATATTCACCCGCAGGCTGGTTCCGGTTTTCGAGCGCTTCGTCAAACGGAGAGCAAGGAACCCTTCTGAAGCGTCCTGTTCTTATCTTGGGCTGGATTCCGCGGATCGTTGTCCCCATCGCGCGCTCTTTGCGCAAGAACGGTGTGCCCGTGGATGTGGCCGATTTTGCCTTGGGTCCGCCGATTCGTTCGCGCGCGATTCGGCAGTTTAAATGGATACCACGCCCCGATCTCGCCCGTGCCCAGTTTGTCGAGCAACTTACGCGATTCATCCGAGAAGGGGGACACGACATGCTCATCCCCACGGATGACCAGACGCTAACCGCCATGATGGAGCACTACGATGATTTCAAAGACCTCCTCCACATCGCTTGTCCTCCCCCTCACATTGTGCGCCTCGTTCTGGACAAGACTTTAACCCTTGACATCGCACGCACTTGTGGAATTCGGGTGCCGAAAGGCCATGTAATTCGAAACTCCGCCGAGATGTCTGAATTGGTGGACACCTTCCCTTTCCCGTGGGTTATCAAACCAGCTGAAAAAGAGACTCGGATAGAGGAGACAAAGAGCTTTACCGTGGCGACCGCGCAGGAAATCGCGCTTAGGTTCCCAGTTGCTCGCGAGTTTGTGCCCCCCATGTTGCTCCAGGAATACTGCGCCGGGGTGGGTGTGGGCGTAGAAATGCTCATGCACGGAGGAAACTGTCTCGCCGTCTTCCAGCACCGCCGTTTGAAAGAGTTGCCTTATACCGGCGGAGTTTCGGTCACTGCGATCGCCGAGCGTCCGCACCCCGCGTTAGTTGAGTCGTCGATGACTTTGCTTCGTGCCTTGCGGTGGCAGGGAGTAGCAATGGTGGAGTATAAAGTTGCGGATGGCTGCGAACCTGTCTTAATGGAGGTTAACGGACGTTACTGGGGTACCATTTCGCTGCCCATCTCTGCCGGGATGGACTTCCCCTTGTATCACTGGCAGGTTATACACGGCGAACAACCGGAGATCCCCTGCGCTTACGCCGCTGGCACGAAGTGGCGATGGACGGTGGGGTATTTTCTGCGCCTCTATAGCCTTTTGGTGAGGGCGCGGAATACACCCGAGGCACGCCAAGCGCTCTCCGACACTTTGCCGGACGTTCCTCGGGATTTTAGCCCTAAGGTTTTCGATGCCACTTTTGATTTAGCGGACCCGGCCCCGACTCTGGTGGGATTTTTTCATGCGGTTAAGTACGTTTTTTCATATAGCGTTGGCAGATTGACCAAACGGAAAACAAGCTGAGACAGAACATCCAGGCTGGGGCAGGCTATGCGCAGGTACGAAATTAACTTCCCGTAAATACTCATGGACAAGCTTTTGTATAAAATTTTGGTTCACTGGCGTGCCGTACTTTGTCAGCTTCGCAAGCGGAAATGTGGCAACCCTGACATGGCTTTGGTTAGAGGCTGCTGAAATAATTGAAAGAATCTTGAATTGGGTCTTACACTCGATGAACCTAATCGTCCGGCGAGCTTCAGCCTCCGTCCCATGTGACCGGCGGGAGATGATTGCGCTTCTTACCAGAAATCTGCCGAATCCTCAGGAAGAACACTTCGCATGGCGTCATTTCGCCAACCCCGCGGGTGAGGCGTGGTCTTGGTTCCTTTGTGAAGAGCCTGGGGGCAGTGCAGTGGGGATGGCGTCGGTTTTCCCGCGTCCGATGTCAGTGGATGGCAGGCAGGAGATATGGGGACAAGTGGGAGAGTTCGTTGTGGACGCCAAGTATCGCAGCCTGGGGCCAGCGCTCATGTTGCAACGCGCGACATTCGAACCGGTCAAAGCCGGCGACGTGCCGGTATGCTATGACTGCCCTCCGCATGATCAGGGGATGTCTACTTTTGATCGATTAGGAATGCGGGCTAACACAGAAGTTTATCGCTATGCGCTTCCGCTGCGAAGCGACGAGTTCCTGGAGAAAAGACTTGGAAATGGGATCTTATTCAAGCCGGCTGTTGTGAGTGCAAACTTAGCGCTGGGCATCAAACTATTCCGTCGTGGGAAGCCTCAAATGCACGGCATTGAGGTCTCCGAGTTGGGCGGAGATTTCGGACAAGAGTTCACGCAACTTGATCAATCGGTATCGAGCCTGGGCGCGATCTGGGCTAGCCGTTCGGCCGAACAGTTGAACTGGCGCCACAGACGGCAACCACATTGTAGCTTTCGTACGTTAGTGGCTCGCCGTTCCGGGGAACTGTTGGCTTTTCTGACCTCGATCGATTTCGCAGGCAGAGTGGCGATTTGGGACCTGTTTGGGCGTCACGTGGAGGACGTCGGTGCGGTCCTGATCGATGCTTTGATTAGCTCTTCTCGCAAGGAGAAAGCTCACCTTGTGGAAGGGTATTGTTCGGGAGACAACGGATTACGCGACTTGTTCAACAAAATGGGTTTTAGCCCAAGGGAGAGACTGGCTCGGATTGTGGCTTATGGGACGCAAGCCTGCCGGCGAGATCTGACAGCGGGGCCGGGCCCTCGGTGGGCGTTCACTCTGACTGAGCCCGGCTTAGCCTGACTGGAGGGGTTTGCACGCCGCATCTTTCTTGCGGCAGGCTCGATGCTTTTGAGTTCTCCTGCGGGAGAAGCGTTTTCATCCCTTCCCCCGCAGGTGCCCTCGAGGTTGAAGATCGACGATCAATGTGAAACACCTTGCACGCCGCAGTCGCGGGGCGATTTAAGCGAATTTACCTTGCGTCAACATGCACCGAAGTACTCTGGCGTTAAGATTAAGAGCGCGTTGGAATGGGCCTCTGCGAGGCCAGCATCACTAGAGAAGGAGCGTCAGGTGACGGATAGGCTAGCATAGGCGAGGCGTTTGGTCGGGCGAGCACGAAAACCACTAACGTCCGATATTCGGGAGACTCCACTTACACCAGCAGCCCTTCCAACCGTCCGCGCGTGAATGCGATGCCGTCGACGATGGTCCAAATGGAATTAGCCGTCAGGGGAGTCTCCGTCATCAACGATAGGGGCGAAATGCTAGATCTTCTGAAACGGAACCTGCCGGACCCTCCCGAGTTAGGTTTTGAATGGCGCTATCTTCGCAATCCAGCGGGTCAGGCGTGCTCGTGGTTTCTGTATGAAAAGGGCAGTTCGCGCGCTGTGGGAATGGCTTCACTGTTTCCACGCATGATGTGGGTTGATGGAAAGCCGGTGATGGCTGGACAAGTTATGCATTTCGTGGTCGATGCCGGCTATCGTAGCCTAGGGCCCGCAGTATTGCTCCAGCGGGCAACGTTTGAGCCTATCGATCAAGGCGTCATAGATTTTTGTTACGATTGCCCGCCCCATGATCAAGGCATGACTACCTTTGCGCGGTTGCGCATGGCGCCCAGTTGCGAGGTAATCCGCTATGCGCTTCTACTCCGGAGCGATGGGTACCTTGAGAAGCGGATGGGAAGCGGTCGCTGGACCAAGCCTGTAGCGATCGCGGTTAATCTCTTACTGCGGAAGCGACGTACGAGCCATAAAGTTCCGGGCTTGGAAATCCAGGAATTTACGGCGCCTTTCGATGCGGAATTTTCTGCTCTTGACAAATCTGTTTCAACCAAGGGCGTCGTCACGCGCTGTCGGTCTGCGGAGGAATTAAACTGGCGCTACAGGGAGAACCCAGAACATCGGTACCAAGTATTAGTGGCCCGGCGGGGCGGGGAGCTTTGCGGGTTCGCAGTATTCGTTGTTCAGTCGGAGGGAGTCGCATCTCTTATGGAGTTGTTCGGCCCTCAGCTAGCCGAAGTGGGAGTTCCATTGCTCAATGCGGTCATCGAGACGTGCCGCAGGCAAAGACTGTGGGCCGTGTACGGATATTGCTCTGAAGAGAGCGAAATGAAATCGCTTTTTGCAGCAACCGGCTTTCGCCGGCGTGAGAGGGCAGCGCGGGTCGTCCCTTATGCTAACGCGGGTTCCGCGGTCAGCCATCGATTTAGCCGCGGTTTGCGATGGTCGTTCAGCCACGCTGAGCTATCGGGCTAGCGGTATTCATTCAGGGTTCTTGGGTCCTGTTATGACAGAAGCCACTTGCAAAGTCTCCGCCGATGAACTTCCCACTTCATGCGTGGTGAGTATTCATCGTGGCGGTGCGCGGATAGTGGACGAATTGGCGGATGAGTGGCGAAGTCTCTGCTCCCGATCCGAAGACGATCAGCCGTTTTATCGGCCAGAGTGGATAGCGGCTTACCTTCGCGCCTTCGCGCCCCAGGCGAAGGTTCTAATCGTCACTGCCCGAATTGATGGACGGCTATGCCTGCTGCTGCCTCTTTTGGAGGAAAAAACAACGCTGAGTGGGGTCCCGGTAAGAAGACTTAGAGCTCCGGTCAACTCTCACCCTGGTCGGTTCGACTTCGCACTCAGCCCAGGGATAGATGGAGATGCCGCTATTAAGGCCACCTGGCAACATCTACGTGATCTAAACACTTGGGATGTAATCGAGATCCGGGACACGCTGCAAGGAAGTTCAGCAGGGCGGCTGACTGCAACGGCCCGGGCGGATGAGTTTCAGACCGTTCAAGTGCCTGAACTTCCCAACGCATATGTGCGGTTACCGGAGGATCCGGCGGAGTGGAAGCATATACCGCACAGTGCAAAACTGCGCAGCCGATTGCGGCAGGCACGCAGACTGCTCGGTGAGAAGGGCACGTTAAAGTTCAACCGAGTTGTGACGGCAGATCGCGAAGCTCTTGATAGTTTCTATCAGCTCGAGGCAAGCGGTTGGAAAGGACGGGAAGGCAGCGCCATTGCCTGCCGTCCGGAGACTCGCCAGTTCTATGATGAAATAGCTGAGTGCGGTGCGCGCTTCGGATACCTCTCGCTCTACATGCTCAAGCTGAGTGGTCAGCTCATCGCAGCTCATTTTTCGTTGGAGTACCGCCGCCGTTGCTATTCACCGCGAATCGCTTATGACGAGAAATTCAGACAGTTCCGCCCCGGGCATCTCATCTTTGCTGAGATCCTGCAGGACTGCGCTGCTCGGGGCATTCACGGTTTCGACATTACCGGCCCAAACGACGAATGGAAGATGGACTGGGCCACCGAGGTCCTCGCGGTCAACCACCACTTCATATTCAATAAAGGAGTGATGGGAAGGTTGGCGTATGGGATTCGCTTCCGCCTCAGACCGGCGATTCGACGTCTGCTATTCGGGTGGCGGGCCACCGTGAATCGCGTGCACCCTGGCAATACAGCTGTCCACCCAGTAGATAGGGCCTTAAGCAAGGCGTTGATTCAATAATATGGACTTCCTACTTCATCACATGTTGGGAACAAGTGCCTCGCGATTTCCAAAGAAGGAAGCACTTGTTAGCGGCGACGAACGACTGACTTACTGCGAGGTGAGCCAGCGAGTTGTCGGTCTGGCAAAGTCCTTGCGCGCCGCCGGCTTAGGCCGGGGCGAACGAGTCGGCATCTATCTCGATCCCTGCATTGCGCAGGTCGTCTCGATCTTCGGAGTGTCGCAGGCAGGCGGCGTTTTCGTTCCCATCAATACGGTTTTCTTTCCCGATCAGGTGTCTCATATTGCCCGGGACTGCAGCATCGCAGCTCTCATCGTTTCCAGGGATCGACTCGAATCCCTTTCGTCCATTCTTCGCGATCTTCCCTCGCTGCGTTTTCTTGTGATTGTCTCGGATGGACAGGAGGTCCAGACTTCCATCCCCGCGCATGATTTCGCGGCCATGACGGCCTCAGCGCCAGCCCAAACTGAGACGTGTCAGGACTGGGGCATTGAGAAAGATCTTGCCGCGATTTTGTATACCTCCGGTTCTACGGGCAAACCGAAGGGGGTAATGCTTAGCCACGCCAACATTATTGCCGGCGCGACGATTGTGTCCACTTATTTGGAGATTACTGCGGAGGACCGCATCCTGGCCGTTCTCCCTTTTACCTTTGACGCCGGTTTGAACCAATTGACGACGGCGTTTCAACAGGGTGGCACCTTGGTTCTAATCAATTTCGTGTTCGCCAAGCAGATCGTGGACATGCTAGCGAAAGAACGCATCACAGGATTGGCCGGAGTGCCTACGGTTTGGAGCCTGTTGGCTCAACCCAACTCCACATTGCAAAAAAATTCGTTACCCGCGCTGCGCTACATTACAAATACCGGTGGGGCGATGCCCCAGAATGTATTGACTGTCCTACGTGCAACGTTGCCGAATACTCGAATTTTTCTGATGTATGGATTAACCGAGGCATTTCGCTCCACTTATCTGCCGCCCGAAGAGCTTGAGCGCCGTCCCACTTCCATGGGAAAAGCAATCCCCGATACTGAGATTCTCGTGCTCGACGAGGACGGCCAGCCGTGCAAGCCGGACGAAGTCGGAGAGTTGGTTCATCGCGGACCCACCGTTTCAATGGGCTATTGGGGCAAACCAGAAGCTACGGACCGTGTCCTGAAACCGAACCCTTTGCTGCTCCCGGAAGTGGGCGATACGGAAAGGGTGTGCTATTCCGGCGATTTGGTGCGTTCCGATGAGGATGGGTTTCTCTATTACGTGGGCCGCCGCGACGCCATGATCAAATGTTCAGGCTTCCGTATCAGCCCCACCGAAGTGGAAGAAGTGGTTTTTCAAAGTGGACAAGTGCGTCATGCCGCGGCAATCGGAATTCCAGATGAAGTCATGGGTCAAGCCGTGAAAGTATTCGTGGTTTCAAGAGATGGCGAGCCGGTGGACAAAGATGTACTGCTGATGTTCTGTGAAGATCGAATGCCACGATACATGGTTCCCAGGAGTATTGAAGTGCTGAATGAACTTCCTAAAACCAGCAGCGGCAAAGTGGACTACCCTTCATTGCGCCGCCGCGAGGGACTGTGACAAACACTCTAGCGCAGCGGAAGGCGGTCGGCCACGAGTTGCTCGTGGGTAACATTGGGATTGGCTCGATTGTTGCTCGTCACGGGACGCCCGCTTTTGTTTATGACCGAAATTCTTTGGAGCAAAAGTATACGGCTCTACGCTCGGCATTGCCACAACGTTTTGCAATCAGCTACTCCGTGAAGGCGAATCCGAACCCTGCGTTTCTAAAGTTTTTTCTGGCAAAGGGATGCGGCCTGGAGATTGCGTCCGCAGGAGAGTTTCATCAAGCCCGAAGCGCGGGATGTCCGCCTGAGAAAATACTCTTTGCGGGACCGGGCAAAACGCCATTGGAACTGCAGCGGGTCATGGCTCAAGGCATCGGGGAGATCCATGCTGAGTCCGAATTGGAGATCGAGCGCATTAGCCAGTTGGCGACGCGTATGGGTGGAATCGCGCGGGTTGCTCTCAGAGTGAACCCGGACGAAGCTGGACTAGGCGGAGCCATGGTAATGGGGGGCAAGTCCGCTCCTTTTGGCGTTGACGAGGAAGCGATGGAACCGCTTCTTCGGCGAATTGCAAGCGACCCGCACCTGGATTTCCGGGGAATTCATTTGTTCGCCGGAACTCAGATCCTGGATCACGACCTGCTGCTGGCACAATACCGGAAGGGCCTGGAAATCGCCCGAGTGGCTGCAGCTGTCGTTGGCTTGCCTCTGCACACCGTGGATTTTGGTGGGGGGCTGGGCATTCCCTATTTTCCGGGTGATGGAGAACTCGACGTCACTCTGCTCGGCAACGGGCTGCATGAACTGATGACTGAAATTCGAGGAGAGGGTTGCTTCGCGCAGACCAATTTTATCGTCGAACCTGGACGCTTCCTGGTTGGGGAAGCCGGAGTTTATGTCACCCGAATCAATGACATCAAGATGTCACGCGGCAAGAAATACCTGATTCTTGACGGTGGAATGAACCATCATCTGGCCGCCTCAGGAAATCTGGGGCAGGTAATTAAACGTAACTTTCCGCTGGCAATTTTGAACAAATTCAACGCGCCTCCGACCGAGAGTGTGGATGTGGTCGGTCCGCTTTGTACCCCGCTGGACACATTGGGACGCGCTGTACAATTGCCCAAACCCGAAGTGGGTGATCTAGTTGGAATCTTTCAGGCTGGGGCATATACTCGGAGCGCCAGTCCGCTCGGCTTTCTCAGCCATCCGACGCCGCCAGAAGTTTGGGTGGAAAATGGTCAGCAGTTCTTAATAAGGCGCAGGGGAACGCCGGACGACTACCTGCGCGACGTTAAGAGCTTGGACGAAGTCGTTGAACTTTCCTAAGACGTGATTACACGCCACGGCCGTTGGAGCCTTTCGACAGTAAATTGACCTGGTGCAGTAGGTTCCACGCACGTGACGGAAGGTGCGTTCGTAGCCAACCCCTCGCGCGTTTCAAGGAATTGGCGGCCTGTAGCCACGCGCCACCGCGGCTGAATCTGCGTGCGAAATGTATGTCGGTGTAGTGGCCCGCTGTTGCTCCCCAGCGGGCCTTATACGCATCGGTTCCTCCCAGGAAGTCATAGATCCTCACTCCTTCTGACATGAGTTGCCTCAGTACTTCACCGCGTAAGATAAAACCCACGCGGTCGGTGGCTCGCTCCGGGTTGTATCCTTCTTGCAGTTGATAAACCTGGTCTCCGAAGCGAAAGGCGAATTGCGCTGCAACAATCGCGCCATCAAGTTCCATGACCCAGAATTCCAGTTGGCCACGCACCAGGAGACGACTGCTGAGCAATTTGTAGAACTCGCGCCGCTGGTGCGATGCGAATGAGCCGGGCTCACCTGCGCCTTCCCAACGCAACTGATGCAGCCGAAAAAGCGCATCCAGACAAGCGGGCAGTTGCTCTTCGCGAGCGCAGCGATAGATGCGAACCGCATATCGCTTTTGCAATCGGCGGGTGTAGCGCTCCAAATTGTTGCGGTCTTCGCTGGATAACTGCTGCGCATATTCCTCCCAAGACCCCGGGAGAGCGATAGAGGAACACTCGCGCTCGTATTCGAAGGCTGCGTGGCCATGCGATCGGCATTGCGCACGAATCATCGCCACCATGGGAGACCATGAAGGCATGGTATTAAGCTGGCAAATATCCCATGTGCGGCGTTCCTCCTTGAGATACCCAAATATTGATTCGGCGAACTCTCTCTCGAATCCGGACCGGACCGGTAAATCGAGATTATCGGAATCGCCGCTGCCGTCTCCCATTAGCCGCACAACTCGCAGGGAGAAGAAGCGGCCGGCAGATTCGCGTGAAACCGAAAGAGGCGCTACGCCAGTCAGACGCGACTGCGAATCAAACAATGCTAAAACCTGAAGCTCGCGATCCTGTGCAAAGCTTTGCCACCACGATATTAGCCACTCTAGCGTGGAAAAAGTCGTGGCTAAAGGGTAATTGGCAAGCAAGTCCTCCCACGCCTTCGATAATTCCTGCATCTCATCGAGGCTGCGCAGCACGCGCAGGATCACAGGATTGGGCGCTGTGACTGTGTTTTGAGCAGACATGGGTTCCAGGCAGGCCGACGACGCAGTATAGCATCGGCGTGTCTACACGGTTTAGGGCTAAGCGAGAGCGAAGAGAGTCGATAGGGACTTCTGCTCCATGGGAACCGGGTTGTGTCGCTGTCGGCAGATGCCGTTCTTTCGGGATTTAGTTCTCTGGCACGATCATGCGGCTTCCAACAACGAGGGCCATGGCAGAATGACTGTGCCGTTAAATTTCAAGGAATTTCATCCGCAGAGATCGCCAGGGCGACTCCGATCAAAGTTCCAGCTTTTTGTTATTCTAATCAGCGCGGAAACAATTTTTGAAACGCAACAAATTCCGTACCTTCCTCCGAGCCCCCGGCGGACCGAAATCCAAATCACGAGTAGCGCAAAGCAAGCCAGGATTGCACGCTTACGGATCGACTATGGTGGATGTAAGTATCGTCTTAGCAACGTACAACCGAGCTGCAAGTTTACAGAAGACACTAAAGTGCTTCTCCGCGCTGGTTTACCCACCTGATCTGACGTGGGAATTGTTAGTGGTGGATAACAACTCGAGCGATGATACTCGCGAAGTAATTGAGAAGTTCGTAAAGGATGCAAAGTTCACCGTCCGGTACATGTTTGAAGGACAGCAGGGCAGGTCTGCTGCTCTGAATTCCGGGATCGCGGCAGCTGCGGGCGGTATCATCGCATTTACCGATGATGACGTGCTTCTCCATTCGGAATGGTTGCGCAATTTGGCTCGCGCGTTTGAGCGTTTTGAATGTGCCGCAGTGGGGGGCAGGATCGTGCCCTTGTGGGAACAGCCGAAGCCGGATTGGCTCGAGATGGATGGGCAACAGGCGGTTGTAAACTTCGAACTCGGGGAAGAATTTACGGAAATCCACTTTCCTCCGATGGGAGCGAATTCTGCTTTCCGCCGCGAAATCTTCGCCAAGTATGGTCTGTTTCGCCTCGATCTAGGTGTAAGCGGAAGCAAGCATACGGTCACTTGCGACGATACCGAATTTGGATATCGGCTCCTCCGTGGGAAAGAGCGCATCATGTATTGCCCCGACGCGATTGTCTATCATCCGGTTGATCCCAAGCGCACCACTAAGAAGTACTTTCTTGATTGGTACTTCTACAATGGTGTTTCTCTGACCCGGACGGCCGGCTTGCCGGATTTCGGAGTTTTCTATTTCGGCGTACCCCGATGGCTGTATCGCGAGTTGATCGTCAATTTTTTCCGTTGGATGGGAAGCATTGATACAAACCGCCGTTTTCAGCAGAAGCTGCGGACTTACAGGAGCTTCGGCAACATTGTAGAGTCGAACCGACTCTCGAAGTTGAAGGCCACTGCCGGAGCAGCGGCAAAACTTCAACACGAGTAAGTATGGTTTTTGTTTAAACCGAGGGTGCGCCCGATTGGCGTCCGAAAGTTCTTGCGAGTTGCAGAAACGCAACCGCGCGTTTGCGATGGAATAGGAGCAAGATGCCGATGTAAGACGCGGCACCCGCCACGACTTCGATAAGTAGTTTAAGGCTTGTGCGCTCGCTGCGCGACAGCGCGTACCTTACACCTTCTACGACCACCGTCATAAAAATCGTTCCCTGCAAGGCTGGAACGACGCAACGGAAGTACTCGCCAACGCTCATCTCGATGGATAGGAACGTTTTTCGGAACATTGGGATGACTAATGGAGGATAAGCTACGACCCACGCCCACGCGATGCCCGTGACGCCCCAGTGACTGCCGATGTAGAAGGCAGTGCCCAAAACGACTACTGAAGCTAGATCATTCCACATCACGAACCGCGGATTTCCCAGAGCGGTCAATACCTTCGACAAGAGAGCGACGATGGAGCGGAAGGCTGCATAGATAGCCAGTATCTCCAAAGGCGGGACGGCGCCTATCCATTTGTGTCCCATGACAAGCGGGACGAATTCAGGAGCAACAACGCCTAAGCCCACGCATGCCGGAAAGGTTACCAGGGACAGGTTCCCCGTTATGCCACGTACGTATCGTCGAATGGCGGGCAGGTCGTTGCGAAGTGAAGCCAGATAAGTTGGGATGACGGTCGTGATCAGGCTGGTTATCTTTTCTAGCGGCACATTCGCCAAGCTCCATGCCATTCCGTAAAAACCCAGAGCCGTTTGTCCTAGCATGCGACCGGCCGTCAGATTATCCAAGTTCTGATAGGAGTTTAAAGCAATCAGTGACACCAAGACGTGCCAGCCAAACTTGAGGGGCTCCTGTAGCATACCCAGCTTGGGGATTGCATACGTTTGTCCGCGGCTGAGGATGACCAGAATCGTGCGAACGAGCGCGGCGCTCAGATTGCCAAGAACTAAGGCCCAGTAGCCGAAGTGCAGCCATGCCAGCAACAAAGTCACGATCGCCGCGATCGAAGCGGAGGTTGCATTGAGAAGGGACAGAGTTCGGAAGCGCATATTCTTGGCGAGCAACCCATTGGAAACGGATTGAATTCCATTCGTCACCAGAGTCAAGCAGCTCACCACCATGACTGCGGCAAGGTGTGGCATCCTGAAAAACAACGCGACCGGCTCGGCCGCTAGTACTGCCAGTCCAAAACCCGCCAATCCTAGCAAAATACCCAGAGTATTCAGCTGCGCCAATTGTTCGTCGCTCAGATGGCGCAGGGTAACAACAGCACGAGGAATCCCGAATCCAGAGACGTAGGATAGGAAGGGTTGGAAGCTGGCTACGAGAGCAACTATGCCGAAGTCTGAGGGTGCGAGCAGTCGCAGGATAACAAGGAACGCTCCCCAGGTAAAAATCTGACTGACCCAGTCTCCGGTCGCACTCCACGCCAAACTGCGAATGAGGGAGTTGTCCATTTTCGTGGTCGGCATTTCGGGTGCCATAGGGTTTGCGGTCACGCAATTCCTCGGATTCGCAACTAAATCTTGGTTCTATATGGAGGGCTAGATTGCGACAGTGGCGATACCTGCGATATCCCGTTGGAACACCGGTTCACTCGGTTTTCGTTCCTCTGGTACTCTCTACAGAGGTCGAAAATATTAATAGCGAGTTTAGATATGCAACCTTTCTCCAGCCTGGTCCCAGCCACGTTTCGGCAAACAAGCAGAATCTCGCCCGTCAAGTTTAACTGAATGCGCGTCCAGGGATTCAACTCTAGAGAAGGTTTCTGCATCGGATTCCCTCCAAATTCTCTCCGCTGTCAAACATTCTCGGTACTTACGGAAGCAAATCAATGAACAATAAGCTCTATGTGCTAGGGGGCAGGCAGCGCAAGGCGCTGCTGCGCGATCCAATCAAGGAGTGGCATTGGTATGAGGCGGCCCTGATCCTTGAGGTTGACGTTGTAGCTGGATCGGTGCGCACGTGCGTTGAGTACAAAACTCCAAGGGAGGTGCGCGCCAGCGACAATTCATCAATAAATTTCCACAGTGGAGCGCTGATTGAAAATACTCTCTACACTTGCACGACGACCGAAGTGCTGATCTACCGGCTGCCCAGCTTCGAACAAATCGGATACATTTCCCTCCCTTGCTTCAATGACGTTCATCATGTGACTCCGGCACCGGATGGTAACCTTCTGGTGGTCACAACAGGTCTTGACATGGTGGTCAAGGTCACGCCGCAGGGCGAGGTTCTGGCCGAGTGGAGTGTGCTTGAGGAGGCGCCTTTTACTCGTTTTTCAAGGACCACTGACTATCGCACCGTCGAGACCACGAAACCTCATATGTCGCACCCCAACTTCGTTTTCCTGTTAGGGGACGAGGTTTGGGTAACCCGCTTCAATCAGCGGGATGCCGTTTCGATGAGCGGTTCCAAGAAGCGCATCGAAATTGCCGTCGAGAAGCCCCACGACGGGTTAGTCGACGACGATCGGATTCTCTTTACCACGGTCGACGGCAAGATCATCATTGTCAACCGCCACACCTTACGAATAGAACGAATCGTAGATCTCAGATCAATTCAAGACCACGACCGGCAGGTGTTGCCTGCTTGGTGCCGTAGCATTTTACCTGTGGATGAGAGACAGGTTTGGGTGGGGTTCACCCGCATTCGGAAGACCTTGCTGCGCGAGAACGTTCGATGGGTCAAGACCGTTTTGCAGGAGGGCACTGTGGTCAAACCAACCCACATCGCTCTTTTTGACATTGTAAGTCAGCAATGCCTAAAGGAAATTGACTTGGAACCCTATGGGATGAACACCGTATTCGGCATTTTCCCTGCGAACGAGGAATAGCAAGTCACCGTCGAAGGTATGGCAGGTAAGAGAATAAAGCATTGTTCGAAAAGAGCTCTTTCGCAATGCGCCTAGAGTGCTTTCATTGGCCGCCTCGACGCAACAACAAGATCTTGATGGTCTGAAACATGATCAAGAAATCAAGCCCGATGGACGCATTCTTGATGTAGAACAAATCGTATTGCAGCTTTTCCTTGGCATCTTGTACCGTATTGCCGTACTTGTAGCGAATTTGAGCCCAACCGGTGATTCCCGGCCGTACCAATTCGCGAAGGCTGTAATAAGGAAGCTCCCGAGTGAGCCATTCCACAAACTCCGGCCTTTCGGGACGAGGCCCGACAAACGCCATGTCCCCCTTCAAAACGCACCATAGCTGCGGAATTTCATCAAGCCGCGTGGCCCTTAGAAACCTTCCTACCCGTGTGATTCGAGGGTCGTCGTCATCTGCCCAGGTGGGGCCGATATCCGCTTCCGCGTCCGGCCGCATGGTGCGAAACTTGTAGCAATAAAATATTCGCCCGCGCCTTCCAACCCGCTTCTGGCGGTAAAGGATGGGCCCGGCAGAGTCGATCATGACCGCCAAAACGATGAAAGGAATTAATGGGGCCGCCAGCAGCAGACTGATCAGCCCCACAGTAAAATGGAGCAACCTCCTGCCCATACGGAAACTTTCAGTAAAGCGGAAGCCCTCCGTAAAAATGATCCAGCTTGGGTAAAGGCTTTCGATCTCAATCTTGCCCGAGATCCTTTCTAACCATGACGTCGCTTCCTCGATCCGCACTGCACTCTCTAATCGGAGTTGCAAGAGTTCCTGCATCGGCATGGCAGCGCGGCGGTCCTGCATGGCCACGATAATGTAATGAACCCCTTGCTCCCGAGAGACTGTCTGCAAGTGCGAAGCCACGCTGTGGCGAGCAATTGCGCCCTCGATGTCCCCAGTCCATCCGACGACGTCCACTCCGAGTTCGGAGCGCCGGCGCAAACCGTGTACAAGTCTTTGTGCCCGTTCGCCTGACCCCAACACATAAACTCTGTCCCGCAGATACGGTTGTCGTGCCAGCCATGCGTATGTATTCCGCCAAGCTGGCAGCGCCAGAGTTAAAATTACTAGTCCCAGCAGGAAGGACGAATTTCCCAGCATCAATCCCGGAAACAAGACGCCCGCCACTCCCAGCATCAAGCCTAAGAGGCCGGGGACCAGCAGGAGCCGAAAATACAGCTCACCTTTTACGTCGAAGTGGTTCGGGTCGTACAGATCTAGCCAGTGAGAGAGCAACAAGATAAACACGGTCGCAGCCAGGATTTTGTAGTATCCAAATTCGAAGTTTAGGATCAGGTAACTGTCTTCGCGATACCGCAGCATCGTTCCCAGCAGAAAGGAAGTCCATGCCATGAGGCCCTCTCCCGCCATGAGAACCAGCGTTCGGACCGGATAATGCACATTGAAGAGGCGCACCATAGTGTTCCCTCTGCTTACATGTTCATTGTCGCGTTTTTCTCACGCGACAAAAGGTTAAACGATCAAAACAACTCGAGCTGGAATTCCCTGCCTCAAAGCGGTGGTGGCTGAGAATCTTTAATATCGTCGGGCTGATTCTCTGTCGTGCCGGTTCCAGGGTCGCGATAATTTTCCCTGCCAATGCGGAGTGGCGCCGTCCGCCAGGTAAAGCTGATCAAAGCCTCATGTTGCTGCGTTAATCCAGGGCAACTGGAGCCTGTACAAGAGTAGCCCGACGTCTCCGCCGCGAACTGGTAACTTGCTATAAAAGTCAGGTGTCGGCCAAAACTCCTTCTGACTCCAACGCCGGCGAAACCGTAGTCGAAAGAGTCCCCACTTGTCCCGGCCGAGCTATTTCCTAAACTATTGAGTCTCGAGAATCCGGCAGAATAGTTCGCAGCCCATCGCCTGGACAGTGGACGGGTGACGGTAAATATGGCCACGTCAGTGCTCGCCCCGGCATAAAGACCAGAGCCGCCGGTGACCAGATGTTGATACGTAAGTCCTAGGCTGCTGGTCCTCAAGGCGTAGGAGAGGGAAGCGAACGTACTGAATCCTGTCTGATGTGAAGTTATAGTGACCGGTAAGGTAAATGGACCAAGAACAATCTCCGAAGTGCTGGTGGAGCTGATAAATTCGGGGCCGGCGCCCAACCCGAACCCTAGTCGGTGCGTAAGCGTTCGTTGGTAGCTCGCTTGAACGGTGTGGGCGGTAGACCGACCGCCACCGGGGTACTTCCAATCCTGATACCCGTATGAAATAAATGCTGTACTTCTCGGGGAAAGCACACGCGAATAACCCACCAGCGCGGAGGTCTGTTGGCTATTGATGGAGTTGCCGTGGCCTAGATAGTCGGTAATAGCATAAGCACCGGCTACCGTAATGCCCGAACGGGGAGTTAACTGTTCAGTCGCTTCGACGAGTGAAACATTCGTAAAGTGGGGGGCTGCCCCGAATCCGCCATAATCATTGAAACCAAAAAAGTCGGAGATCCCACCTTGCGAGCCAGTACCGAATCCCAAAGTGTAGGAACTGGCTCCTCCGAAAGCGCTAGAGCCAAAAATCGCGCCTGGAAAATCGCTGAGGGAGTCCTCTATCAATAATCGTGTTCTGCGCCAAGAGATGCCCTCTGACGCCGTGAGCTGTTGGACTTGGGTTGCAGAAGACGACGCACCCGAGTTGTTATAAAAGAGCGCGCCGCCCTTGTAGTCCAAATCGGTGTGATACCGCCGGTCGATCCTGGATAGATTCAGGGTGCCGTAGAGCCTTGTAATGGAGTAAGCCTGAGATGTGCTCGACACTAGGCTGTTCGCAGGATCGATCAGCGCGCTCTCGCTAAGAACCACGCCCGCGACAACGTAGCTCCGATGATTCGGAAATATATCGTAAGGCGAAGGTTCCGGTTCCGCTGCGGGATATTGTGCCTGCGCGTGCGGTATGGAGTCTTGATCCTGAGCTTGCTCTTGGGCCTGATCTTGGTCCTGATCCCTCATTGAGGTTGCGTCGCTTACCCCGCTCTCTGGCCGCTGGTCATTGCCGCTCTGTGACCAACCGCGTGTCAAGGCAACTGCCAAAAGGGCTGTCGTCCAAGTCCATTTTCGTATCGTCGCTCTGGAAGGCATGCCCAAGGCCCACGTATTATGACTAGGTTCCCGAACCTATATTGTTGCCTGTTGCCGGCGAACCGCGCGCCTGACTCGACTGAAATTCATCGAAAATTAATTTCGTGGTTGCCGGGCCATAACACTCGGGCGATAGCATTAAGCAGTTGGTCGGGTGAGGGTACGATGCAAGCCGGGCTCCTAGGTACCACGGTTCCTGCAAGATCAGAAAAAGAAGGACATTTAACTCCTGATTTTCGGTTCCCAACCGACCCACAGGTGCGATCTGAGGTTGTAAGAGCGAGGGTGTCCGGCTTGCCTACCCTTGGCGTTGCAGCCACACTCTTCCTGATAGGAATCCTTGGTTTGACTGTTTACCTAGCTATCCACTACTTGCTCTAGGCGGCCAAGATCGTGGCGTGATACCCCTCATGATCACAATAAACCGGCCGCCTTTCGAATTTCTTCCTTGGTTCCCTCGCCCGCGTGTATTCTTCGAACGCGGCGGTCCTATTGGCTCAGACAAAGGAAGGGTCTTTTAGAATCACTCATACCAAACATGAAGCGATGGCCAATTCTCATGCTCGTTTCCCTGCGCTTATTCGGGCAATCCCTGCCCTGCGGATCGTCTCCTTGCGATACAGGAATTGCGACGACAACTTGGAACAACATAACGCGCTACTTCGATGCTTATTTTCCGCCTGGTATTTCGCCGTACAATCCGTATCCTCTGTTTGTGTTCCTCAACGGCGCCGATGTCCACCCCTACAACACACCTAAACTCGATCAGCAATCAGTCCTGCAGGGGTTCGCCGTCGCCAACAAGGTCGCAGTCTTGTGGGTCTTGTCAACCTGTGAACAGGAATCTACACCGTTCGCTCTATGTGACAGCAACCATTCTCCCGGGCAATGGACTTGGGATATAAACTTTTTCGATTCATACTTCGGTTATTCGCCTGATGACGTGGGCTACATCAACAACATGATTGCAAACGCGACAGCATCCTGGGGAGCTGATGGTTCCCGTGTGATGCTGCTCGGACTTTCGACCGGTGGAATCGAGGCCCATCGCTTCGCGCAAGTGCATCCTTCAATGATGTTGGGTGTTGGGGTCTGGGCTGGGCCGCTGTGGGCACAGGACGGAAGTTTAGTGCCGGATTATCCAACTGGACCAACTAATGTGTATATCGAGCACGGGGATGTTGACACCACGCTCCCCTACTGTGGCGGGCTCACCTCGCAACCATGGACCGGCCTGTCCAATATTTCTTCCGCGGGTGTGGACACTACCTTCAACTACTGGGTAACCGCTCTGAATTGCGGAACGCCATCGCCCAATCTCAGCCTTTGCTCGGGAGGAAACCCTACAGGAGTCACAAACAAAACGGCGGCGGAATGCGCGGGAGGTGTCAGTGTCACGTTTGTTGACGACCACGGCGTTGGCCACGCAGGCATCGGACCAACTTACCAGGGATTGATCGCATTCTGGAATTTCCTCTTCCCTGAACACCCGGCGCAGCTGCAACCCACCACTAGTACGCTGGTTGCCAACCCTAACCCTGCAGCAGTCTGGCAACCAGTATCTCTAACTGCCACCGTCACTTCCGCGTTCGGATTGCCATCGGGGACAGTTACATTCTTGAAGAATGGGACTGTAGCCTTAGGCACGGCCCCCCTCAGCGGCGGGCAAGCAGTGGTCGTTAGCAGCTTTGGCACCATGAATACTAAGTCGATTACAGCGGTCTACTCTGGCAGTCCGGCTTATGCTGCCAGCACTTCTTCCGTTTTTCTGGAAGGAATCGGTGGAGACCCAACCGCAACGACGTTGGCTTCCAGCATCAATCCCGCAGGCGTCGGGCAATCTATAACCCTAACGGCTACGGTTTCTTCCACCTTCGGGGAGCCGACAGGCACCGTCACGTTTATGAAGAGCGGGACTGAGGAGTTGGGAACCGTCCCGCTAAACGGCGGCGTGGCCGCGCTTAACAAGGTGTTCAACACGCAAGGAACAAGATCCATCACCGCCGTTTATTCCGGCGATGCCACTTTTGCCGCCAGTTCCTCGACCCCGTTGCAGCAGGTTGTGCAGTAGTCACAACAAAACTGCGCAGGTTTACGAACCTGGTAGTCATGGAAGTCCCAATCCCCACCACGAGGCCAATGAGGTGCGCGAACCGGAGCCTGGTGACGAAATAGTTTTGAGACATTGGGCCGGTTCAGGAGATGCGATGAGCGCTAGACCGGACACTATGCCGGACCGCTGGGAACCCTCTGATCGCATTGTGTCTTCATGCCGCATTCCCGATTGGTCCAAGCGCATTCCAGCCTTGGACGGACTCCGAGGCATTGCGATACTGATGGTGCTGATGCGGCACTCGATATTCGTCATGAAAACGCACTCCAGAATTCTTTTGCCAATTCTCGCTGCCGGCAAATTAACATGGAGCGGAGTGGATTTGTTTTTCGTGCTGTCCGGCTTCCTGATAGGCGGGATTCTGTTGGACGCGAAACACTCTCCCCGCTATTTCAAGACTTTCTACCTCCGCCGTGTGTTTCGTATCTTTCCCCTCTACTATCTCGTAGTTGGGCTGTTCCTTTTCAGCCGTCTCCCATTTCGCATCCTGCCGGGCACAATCGGGGAGCACGTGCCTGTATCCATACCCTGGATCGCGTATTTGACTCTGACTCAGAATTTTTGGATTGCTGGACTGCCGGGAGCTATGGAAGCGACCTGGTCGCTATGCATTGAGGAACAGTTCTATCTTGTGATTCCGCTCGTGATTCGCAATCTTACGCGTCGGCAATTAGTCGCAACCCTCGTGGCGGTCGTCGCCTCAGTCCCCGCATTAAGAGTCCTGATGCACTATTACTACCCTCACGGCGATTATTTCTGCTATGTTCTTACGCCCTGCCGCGCGGACGTGCTTTGCCTGGGTGTCCTTGCAGCTGTGTTGGTGCGAACTCCTGCGGGCTGGCGCCTGCTTCTCAGCAGGCGAATGTGGCTAAGGGGCGGCCTGCTACTTCTGTTTGCAGGCGTTGTATATATGACCTGGGCAGGCTATGGCGCGTTCCGCCCTCCCATGACCACTTTCGGCCTCTCCTGCATCGCTTTCTTCTATACGCTTGTTTTGCTCGCCGTAGTTTCAACCAATCGGGAAACGGTCCGTGACGTGCTATGCAACCGCTGGCTGACGAAACTTGGAACCTTGGCCTACTGTCTCTACTTGGTTCATGTGCCCTTGATTCACGCTGGACGATGGGCGTTCGCCACCGCGCTTCGAAAATCCGACAATGCAGCTTGGTTCCTGGGCGGGATGTTGGGGATTGCAGCCAGTCTCATCGTGGCCTCTTTTTCCTGGACATACTTTGAGAAGCCGCTGCTGAAGATTGGTCACAAGTATCAGTACTGAAGTCGCCTGGTGGCGACCACTCAATGGCATCGCAACTCCTCCAAGTGAGCTTTAGTGCTAAGTGACTTGTACGCCCGTCGCAGACACGTAGTAATCGGAAAAGTTCCCAGAAGAAAGGTCAACCACAGAATCGGATATCGATGTCGAAGAACGTGCAGCGTGACGTAATATGCCAACGGGAACAGACCCAGGCACAACATGCATACCACCGCGCTACGACAGTCGCTTTGATAGAGAATCCATAGGCCGGCTATGCTGAGTACCGTCAACCCGTACACGGCAATCCGTTCCTTCCAACGACCAGGTCGCTCGCTTGTGGGGAACCAGAAGGCGGCAACCCTGCGGGCGCTCAAGCCAAAGAATCGAGCGGGGTGAGTTTTAATCCAGTCGCGCACCTCGCGAAGTTTGAAGTCATTGTACTTCGGCTCCCCGTAAGCCAAGACTTTTCTGGCTTCATCAATGTTCGCGTTCGGGTGCACTTTCTTGAAGCACCCGAATTCTGCTATGAATGTCGCACAGTCGTTGTTCGAGACCGACAGCTCCAAGCCTAGACTGTCCCGCACGAATACGACACGGTGAAAAACAAAGTAATTGCGAAGCATCCATGGGGCAACGATTAGCGCCGGAAGCAGTACAACGACCAAATACGGATAAGGCCGGGCAGAAATGTTTCGCCGGTCTTTCCAAGTCATCCAGCCGAGAAGCCCGATGAATAAGATGCCGACAGCTGGCGACGTGAGGGCCAAGATCCCTAAAGATCCGCCGAGCACCCAAGACAAACCACCTGATTCATACAGTGGAACATCCAGACAGCGCCGGAAAGAGCAAACGGCCACCCCGACTAAGATTGCGAGGGACAAGTTCTCCCAGGCAAACAGGGGCACTGCCTGGCGGCCAAACGGGAAGACGAGCCCCACTTTTGCGATGATCCATAGGAAAGCTGCAATGGCGCCGTTTAGGGCACCCATACCGAGCGCCCTGCTGAACACAGGAAATAGGGCTATCTGTAGGGACACTAGCACGGCGGCACTCAATTTGATGGCATATATGCCCCCGCTCTGGTATCCAAACAGACGTATGAGAAGCGCCAGAAAAGCAGGATACCCCGGGGCCAGATGAGCTGATGGGCCGGTCTCGAGTGCGCCGAACGGATTGGCGAATTGACCCTTTCCGGCGAGATTGCGGGCGAGGCGGAAACTCTCCTGCCCAAGTGGAACCGTATCGGTCGGATCGTAGCTTACCCAGTAGCGCATCAGACTTACTCCAAACAACACAACGCATGCCAAGGCGACCAGCGCTTGTGCCCGACCGACAGCCGGAACGTGGGCCCTCATGTGCGGAAACTCCTCGATGAAGATATTTAAGCCCCTTAGACTTGCACGAGCCGGATCGTGATAAGCAAACCCGAGGTGCACTCATGGTACCTGCTTGGAGCGGGCCGAATTGAAAATTAAATTTTGATGAATTTTGGTTCGAGCAAGCCCTCTCCTCGCCGCCGACACGCCAAAATGGAGGCGGGTTTCTTGAGCCTGCCGGGTTTACGACTATTAGGCCAGTTTTATGCGTGGCCCCGTGCCCTTGGATACTAACGGAAAAAATGAGGGGAGCGCCCGACGGGAACGAGTGGAGGAATTCTCCACAATCGTCGGGAATACAAGAGGGATACAAAGATGCGATCGCTGCTCGAGATAGATAAGAGCGAACGACATATCGCCAAGCTTTCCGGCGGCCCTTCGTCGGCCGAGACGGGCTTGGATGCCTTTCTTCGTGCCCACGCCGGCTGGATTGCGATCGCGCTTACAGTTTATGCAGCCTTCCGTGTTCTGTTTTTCTGCGCAGTTTTCCCTTTATCGAACAATGTTGATGAACGATTTCACTTGTTGACGATTCAGATGTACGCCCAAGGGCACGTTCCGGGTAGGGATCTTCCCGCTGTTGATCCTGATTTTTCCAGGGAGTTTCTCCTCTACTGGTCGCCGGAGTATTGGCATACGCAACAGCTTATCGAGCGGGACGGGGCGAGCCGCCCGCTCTACGGACTGCCTCCGGAAGCCCGAGAAGCTGCTTTAAGCCGGGACTTTTATGTTAAACAGCTTGATCAATGGGCACGTCGTCCGAACTTCGAAGCGCAATCGGCGCCCCTATATTACATAGTCGCCGCTGGGTGGTACAGGCTAGGCGAGGCTGTCGGAATGCAGGATTGGCAACTGGACTACTGGCCCAAAGTTCTTAACCCGATCGCGTACGCGTTGTTGGTGTGGTTTTCCTATAAATTCGTCCGGGAGTTCTATCCGCGTCGATTTTTCCTGCATCTTGCGGTGCCTGCACTGATCGCGGTCTTTCCTCAAGACGTATTCTTTGGAATGAACCGCGACGTGTTCTCCGCTCCCCTTTGTGCGGCAGCGTTGCTGTTGATGATGAGATCTCTCGAAATGAAGCCGGACCGATATGCGGCCCTTTTGTCTGCATCTTTCCTGGTGGGGCTTGCGTTTTTATCCAGTGTGTCGAATTTCGTGCTGTACGGCGTGCTCGCATCAACCGTTTGGTTCTGGATACGCCGTTCGACAGCCACGAGTGTGCGCAAAGCGCGGGTTGTTCTCACAAGCGTCTTGGCCGCTGGAGCGCTTCCGTCACTTTGGATGTTGCGCAATTACCTCGTAATGGGAGACCTGACCGGCGGGAAAGCCAAGACCCACGATTTTGGCTGGACTGTGAAACCGCTTTCGCAGATATTCGACCATCCACTTTTTTCGTTGCGCGGGGCTGGCTATTTTATGGCCGAGCTTACGAGAAGCTTCTGGCGTGGCGAATACGTCTGGCACGGCGTACCGATGCGATCCGCGACGGCGGATTGGTTTTATCTGGTCTCATCCGTTGTCTTGGTTGCCACTTTCGTTTTCAACTTTGTATCTCCGCGTAGAGAGGCCTCGTCACTTCAGAAGCTCGCGGACGCCCAAGCGCTGTTTCTCGTTGCTGCCTCAATTCTGTTTTTAGCTGTGATCTCGTTGATATTTGATTTTCACGATTGCCAATATCCTTCGCGGCTTTTGCCTTATTTCGTTTCGGGGCGCATCATCTCAGGCGCGATGCTGCCTTTTGCGCTGATGTATGCATGTGGTCTTGAGTTGGTGCTGCATCGCTTCCACAAATGGGTTCCACCTGTCGCCGTGCTGGCCTGCCTACTCTTGTTCATCACCGCGTCGGAGTGGCGGGTGAGGCGTGTCGCACTCTCCAGTCCCTACAATTTCTTTGCTCTTTCTGCGGCACCGCGTTAGCTGGCGATATTTAGTCCGAGGGATAATGACAAGCACGGAGACCGACTTGGAAATTGGCCGCTTGAATCCACTGGACGATCGCGCTGCGGCGACCGGGCACACGCGTAGCTGGATGGGACTGAATAGACTAGCCGCCGCATTCTCGATTTACGCGGCGCTCCGGATTTTTCTGTTGGCCTCAGTCTTTCCTCTATTTAACAACGTGGATGAAAGACTGCATTTGATGTCTATTCAGATGTACGCCCAAGGCCAATGGCCCGGCAAAGAGCTGCCGAGGATGGATCCCCAGCTGGTTCGACGCTATTTAGCCTACTGGTCCCCAGAATATGGCCGGTCAGCCTCCGATTTGAAAGAGAATCGCCTTGAGGTTCCTGTTTATCGACTTTCGGATCAGGAAAGGCAGCGTGCTTACACCGGGCCCATCTACGCGGAGAAACTCGAGGACTGGTTGCAAAAGCCTAACTTCGAGGCGCAAGGCCCTCCTCTTTATTATGTAGTCGCAGCCGCTTGGTATCGCCTGGGTGCCGCCGCCGGGCTGACGGATTGGCGGCTCCTTTATTGGACGAGATGTCTTAACGCCATTATTTACGGGCTGTTCGTTTGGCTATCGTACAACGTGGTGCGCAAGATTTACCCGGCCAAGACATTCCTTTGCGTGGCCGTCCCAGGGCTGATCGCGGTTTTCCCCCAGGACGTTTTCTTTGGCATGAACCGGGACGTGCTTTCACCGCTAGTGTGCGCTGCTGCGCTCTTCTCTATGGCAGATGCTTTGGCCGACAGGAAATATAGGGTTGTGCCACTGCTGCTGGCGTCATTGCTTACGGGACTGAGTTTTCTGGTGGAGGTTTCCAACTTCGTCATGTTCGGCGCGCTTGCTGCGACACTTTGGATATGGGCGCGTCGTCCGGAAGCTTTGCGTCGGCAAAGAGTTTGGGTCTCCGCCGCGAGCGCGGCGGCAGCGCTTTTTCTCCCCGCACTTTGGATGGTGCGCAACTATTTGGTGATCGGCGACTTGACCGGAGGCACCGCCAAAGTACGGGAACTGGGCTGGACGGTGAAGCCTGTCGGCGAAATGCTCCATCATCCATTGTTTTCTTGGCACGGTTTGTATTACTTCTGCGTGCAACTCACCGAAAGGTTTTGGCGGGGGGAGTACGGATGGCATGGGCTGGCGCTTCGATCGGCCAGCGCGGATGGTTTTTACGTGCTTTCGTCGGCCCTGATGATGGTGATTTTTGTAGTTGACTTATGGCGGACGCGAAAAACGCTTTCCGCACCGCACAGCTGGGTCAAGTGGCAGGCGTTGTTCCTGGTGATCGGCTCGGTGCTTTTCCTGGCGGCGGTTTCACTGGTATTTGACTATCACAACCATGGATATCCCTCCCGGCTGTATCCTTACTTCGTATCTGGACGCATCATCATCGGCGTCCTGCTACCTTTTGTTCTGATCTACGCAAGCGGGCTTGAGCTAATTCTGGAGCGCTTCTCGAAGTGGGTTCCTCCGATGTGGGTTCTCGCGGGTGTGATGTTTTTCATAACCGCTTCAGAAATCAGGGTAAGAAGCGTTGTATTCTCGAGTCCTTATAGTTATTTTGCCCTTTCCTCATGGAAACGCTAATCCGGATAGTGGATCGCAAATGACTGCCAGTAGATCGGTCGGGGATGGTCCTTCTTTGGCGGATTCTGGGTCTGCGCATTCGGTGAACATTTCAGAACGCAAATCATCCCTCTGGCCCTTGGCGCTGGTAATTCTCACCGCCTGTGTTGTAAACCTCCCTTGCCTGCTTTGGGGCCTCCAGTTCGGCCATGATCACAATCTTCATATCGCCTATCTTCACTTTTTTGCGGCCCAGCTTCGTGCAGGCGAGATTTATCCGCGATGGATTAGCGGATTAAACTATGGGGCGGGCAGTCCCATCTTTTTCGTGCAGTACCCACTGCCCTACTATGGAGCCGTTGCTGCCCAGTGGGCATTTCGCCTGGGCGCAACCCCAGTCGGCGAGGCGCACGCCCTCGGAGTTTTTCTGGTTGTTACAGGTATCCTCGCAGGGTTGTTCTCTTGGTTGTGGTGTCGAGCGTTAAGCAACCCCTTGGCAGCTATCGCGGGATCCGCCGCCTACATGACCACGCCCTACATATGCGGGGCGGACGTTTACTTCCGGGGGGCGATCGGCGAATACAGCGCGTTAGCATGGGTTCCGCTGGCGCTATATTTCGCGCACATGACCGATATCAGGTCTCGTCGTGCGGTTGCTGGGATGGCATTAGCCTTTGCCGTGATCGTATTGTCGAATCTTTTTATGGCGATCTTATTTGCACCTTGCTTGTTTCTTTACGCGATTTGCTGCGTGAAACCTCTAGGTCGGCTGAGAGCTGCGCTTTCGGTGATCTATGCGCTGGTGTTAGGGGTCGGTCTTGCGGGCATTTACCTTCTGCCAATGAATGCGCACCGCTCATTTTTCAATTTGGCAAACTTGATTCGATCGGGATCCGAGATTTTTTCATATCGCGGGCATTTATTTCGGTTTGACGAAACCCTCTTTCCTCATTTGCAATTGAGTTTGAGAGTCGTTGACGGGACTGCCGTTTGCCTGGCATTCGCAGTGATTGTAATCCTGCTGGTTCGTTTGCGACGATCACAGGACCCGAAGCTGCTGGCCTGCGCTGCAATCGTATGTCTAGGGCTGACTTGTGCTGCACCGTTCCTGCATCGAGTCGGCTTGCTTCCGCAGCAGGAAATGACCAGCCCTCGCATTATGGAAGTCCGTAGCCGAATTTTTCTCATTACTTTCCTGACCCTTGAAGCTGCCCTGCTGGCCTATGCGAGCATGCGGAGTTGGGCGGAGCGGATCGTTCGGGTCATGCTTGGGATATGTCTCGGATGCTACTTCTTGGAAACTCAATGGAGCGACTTGATCTGGAGACATGTGCGTTTCTTGTGGAACATTCAGTTTCCCTGGCGCCTAAGCGGACTCATCTCAGTATTTGCTGTGGGGCTATTTGCCGTGGCACTCCGAGAAGTCTGGGATTCGCAAAGCCGCCGTCGCAGATTCTTGCTGGTTGGGGGAGCTCTGTGGCTTGGGATTGGGGTCGCCAGCTATCTTGCTTTGGATCTTTCCCACGCACTCGCTCGACCGTTTTTCACCGAGATCAGGGAAAAAGTCGAAACTGCCTATCCTGCCTACGCCGCTGTAAAGACGTGGCCAGGCGCGGATCAGCTTGGCCCAAATGATGGTTTGGGAAATAAAGTAACGTTCCTTGTCGGTGACGGCACGGCTACGCTGGATAACATTACCGCGAGGCACATGCGGTTGGATGTGGATTGTCTGAGCGCATGCTCGCTTCTGGTAAAGCTAGTTTACTATCCCTTTTGGCAGGCACGCGAAGCTTCAGGCCAGCCGATTCCGTTGAAAGCTTCCGCACGCGCAGGGTTAACGGAGTTGACGCTCAGTCGGGGCGTTCATGGAGTTGATTTGGAACTTCCGATCGGGCCCGGGGAGACTTGGGGTTCATGGCTGAGTTTGATTTCCATGCTGATCATAGCTGCACTGTTCATTGGGGACGGGCGGAATCGGGCACACACGGTCGCCTCCTGACTCTCTGAGAGCCGCGACTCTCCACTTCACCTGCCGCGAAATTCTCAATAAATTCCAGATGCCCGTCATCTTGCGTAACTTGGTAGTGTGGGAGGATCACGTCATGAAGGTAAGCGTCGATCTCAGAAAGTCAAACCTGGGCAATGGGCGGGTGAGTAAAATTTAAGCACAGAAATATACAGATCAGGGTGCATAGTGCGCTGAGCCACATTCCCCAAAGCTCGGCACGGCTACGAGGAATCTCAACTTTGATTTCCTGTTTTCCAGGCGGGACTTTAATTTCCAAGAGACCCTCCGGCAGCGAAACTCGAACATCAAGAGGCGAAGTCTTGCCTATCGCTTGGGCATTCCAGGTTGGATAGTAGAACTGGTTGATCATTATCCATCCACCCGTGTCACTGTCCGTTGAAAGGTCTATGTGCCGGGCCTTCCACGTAATTACTTGCACTGTGCCATCCCCTTCTTTGAATCTGGCCTGTGGACCTTGACTGGCAATCAACGAACTCCTCTGATTTGTCCCGTCGGCTAGCCAGGAGAGTAGCCACCCGTCGTGTTCGCTGATGAGATGCTGCTCATTTGGAGGCGCGGGCGGAACAGCAACTCGATACTCTGGCCAAACATGGACGTAGGCGAACCACCACGAAACGCCGATCAGTGCCAACAAGGCGAATACAGTTCTGGACCAATTTCTTGGCATGTTTGACAAGCACAAAGCGAAAAGCCCGGTGGAACCCAGGCACAATAAAGCGTTGAAGCGCCAGGGAAACTGAACCGCCTCACGCAACTTATGAAAATGAATCCAAATAGGAGAGCTTAATTTCGTCATCATTAGCGTCGCAAAGCAACATACGGCGATCCAAAACACGACGATCTTTTTCTCGTCGCGCGAGGTAGTTTTCAGTGCTACGAAGGCGCATACCGCGGTGAATACGCCCGTGCTGAGAACTGCCCAGGAGACTGTTTGCAGGAAGTGAACCCATGCGTCTCCTGTTGTGCTGATAAATAATCCTTTACCGAAATCCAGAATTTGGTTGGGGATCTGATAAAACTTGCGAGACACCAACCGCGAGGCAGGAATGTATTTTGCATTGACAAGCGCCGAGAACAAATATACGGCAGAGACGCCCACTCCTAACCCCAGAGCCAAGAACACGCGAATGACCGAAATCGCTTTTCGCCCGGCAGGGGATTGCAAATACGCAACCGCCAACGGAATTGGGAAAAATATCGCTAGAGTTACCAGATGGCTATAGATCATTAGGGCAAACGCGATGGCCAAGCCGGCAAATGCGCGCGGCTTCCGGTTTGTGACTCGCACAGTGAAATAGAGCACAAGGGGCATCCAAACAAAAGCCCAACATTCGGGAATTGCGCAGCGACGGTAAAAGTCGATGACAAGGTGATAGGGCATAAGCATGTATGAAACTGCGCCCAAGGTTGCGATTTGCTTGTTGGCCATTGTGCCGAGCCATAAAAAAGCGCAAAGGCCTGAGCACAGCAATGGAAGAAAGGTTGCGACGTTAAAGGCATTAAAGTGCGGAATCTTGGCGGCAAACTGAAGCAGCGCGTAAACATAAGCAGGCAGTGGCGGAAATACGAAATAAGTAGGACTACCCAGCCCGTGGTTCATGCCGATGAGCCACCGGGGATACGCTTCTCCTCCCCAAAACTGCTCGCCAAAATGCCGCGTGAAATTCAGGTGCTCATAGGTGTCGTGGCCGTCGACGAGTGGACCATAAAGTAATGTAGGTAGCCCGAGCACAATTGCGGCGGCTAGAATCGACAGAATATGGAGTCGTTTGCCTTCCGAAACCATTGTCTTTCTCATAGGGCGACCACTGAATCACTCGTCCTCTCTGTTCACAGGGGGTCTGGATCGAAAAATAAACACCTCACGGCCCCGAGCCCACCACAGTCTCTTTTGAGGCTTGCGGGATATCGTACAGGAGAATTGTCTTACCGACACGAGCCACAGGCTGGTAGTTGTCCAGCCACGAAAGCGCATCGCTCGGGTAGCCCTCATCCGGAAGCATGTGGCCGTTTTCGCAAAATGCGACCTGTCCTGTCTGCAAGGCGCGCACACTCACGGCGATCCATCCCGTAACTGGCTGATGAGGTACAAGGACCCCGAACGGAGGGAGGCCGATCAATGCCACGTCAGAACTACTCCAGATGCCAAGCGCCACGTGACCCACTCCCCGTGCTCGCAGAGCGCTGCTTAGCCTGTATACGTCTTGTCCGCAATCTAGATCGCAGCCTTTAACCAACGCTACGCTCGGATCAGCCGGTGCGAGCTCATTGAAATAAGCCAGGAAATCATTGTGAGCACGCAGGCTGCTCGTCGCTTGCCAAAGCAGCAGTATGGACAACGTTACTCGTCCCCAAGCGATCCTCGCACTTTGGATTTGCCACAATAACGAAGCACCATAACCCGCCAGCACTGACAGTAGCGGCAATGCCACCAATACGTGCCGCGTACCTACCCTAAGCGTGACAAACAACGTTGCCACGAAAATGGCGACTACCGCGACAGCTGGCAGCAGCCCTGACCAATGGCCTTGAGTTGCGAACCGAAATGCAGCAAGGAGGCCGACGAAGGAGAGGATCAAGAAGGGGATAGGCGTTTTCAAAGCGAGCGCGACGGGGAAGAAGTACCACCAACCGCCAGATTTTTCCTTTCCCAGCAAGTAGCTCTCGGGAGCCTGCTTGTTCATGTGCCGGGCTATCACCATACCACGGAGCAGGTCCGGCATAGGGATGATCGGATTCGACTCGGCCAGTTTCTCGATTGCCTTCCCTATGGGACCGGGAAAATGCGGAGAGTTGAGCGTTACCTCTGATGAGACGCCAAGCGCCGGCAGCAGATGCCCGATAGAAAATGCGTAGCTACTCCAAAGGATGGTTCCTGCAACGCACACGGCCACTACCAAACGGGTGACTTTAATTGCCTTGAGTTCTCTAATACGATCGCGCGAGAACCATAACTTGACCAGAAGCATCGCGGTAGCTGCAAACGGCAGAAACAGAAACGACGTCAGCTTGGAAGAGAAAGCCAGACCCGCGCCGATGCCGAGCAGGAATGTAGAGCCCCAGGCTGGCTTTCTCAACCAGACGGCAAACGCAAAAATGCAAACGAACTGCGTACACATGCATGGCAGGTCCGTGTATGCAAGGCTCGAAAACGCCAGGATACTGGGAAGGCTGGAAAATAGAAACGCAGCGACGCACGCGGCAAATAAGCCAAACTCCTGTCTCGTCCAGAAAAACACTAAAACGAGCGACGCGACGAAAAACGGTAGGATGCCGATGCGAGCGAGAAAGAGGTTTCGAGTATAACGGCCCCCGTCAGATAGAATGGCGTTCCCAATTTCTGTGCAATACCCGTTAATCGAAGTATCCTGTGCACGAAAATTTGGAAACCGCTCGCCAAAAAGAAAGAGCGGTACGGAGACTGCGTAGCGGGCCAGAGGCGGGTGGACAGCGTCCAATGTGTAATCGTGTCGATCAAGCCACTTGATGCCGGCAGCTACGTGGCACGGCTCGTCAAAACCTTGCGGGACGGTCATGTCCGCCGAAAGGATGCGTGCCATTGCCACCAAGACAAAAGCCAACACCACCAAGCCCCACGACGGGATCGAAATGTGATCGCCGATTTTCATATCATCTCGCTAGAATGTCGAGGTATGCGATGGCTTTAGGAAAGTGCGAAGATGCTTGCTCATCGCAGACCGGGGGTTGATTGTTGAGAGGAGCAGTCGAAACCCAACACGAGTGTGCTCTCAAACTTGGATGTCACCGTTTCCCGGCACTGCATTGCAATCGCTTCGGAACGCGCATGCTCTGCGATCAGCTCTTGGTGAAGGCCACTTTGCAGCAAAAACCACTTATTGTTGCCCTTAGCCTCGTGTACGAACGAACGGACGTCCTGAAGCAACCCTGCCTTCCGTAGATCATCGCTGGGAACAATCGGTGCACCTGGGAGACAACACCCCAAATTGGTGTTTCCGGCGAAGACGGAGGCGGGATACCAATGCAAACGGTGGGAATAATAAGAGAGTTCCTCCACTCCGAGAGCATAAACGAATATTGAATCATGCGGGAGAGCGTGGGTACTTAGATAAAGCGTTGCCGAACGGAAGTCATCGAGAGGATTTGCTCTGCCCTTTTCGACGACAAAAACGCCAAGGCTGGTTGCAACCAGGCATATCAACACTGTGACTGCGGTGACTGAGAGTTCGGAAGCTCGCGCGCCAACTTTGGGGGTCAGCCACGTCCAAGCTGGTTGCAGACCATAAACCAGCAAGAGAATACATATAGGGAGAATCCAAATTATCATTCGGGGATTGTGGAGAAGAGGATATTGCCGAAACCCGCTTACAGTAACTGCGGTGGCGACGGGCACGGCGGTTATCGCTAATATCGTCGCTGCAGGTTCGCTGGCCGTTCCGCGCAGACGCAGCGCTCGAAAGACGCCGATTAAAATAACAGTGCCACAAGCATAAGAAAGAAAGCGTGACCATAAGAAAAGTTGGGGCAGCACCAAGTCGCAGACATTCTGAAAAAAGCGAAGCAAACTCAAAAGGAGTCCGCCGCTCCCTATGAAACTGTTTGCCCAAAACTGAACCAAGCCAGCTGATCGACTGGGGAGGATGAAAAATCTGTGCACCACGCCAAAGCAGCTTGCATAGACAAGAAACGCAATTACGCATTCCAGAGATCGATTTGCAAAACTTGCATCCAGCTTTTGCGTGTCGGAAGCTCGCCCGTTTGACGCGGCGAATGCGATCACTATTAGAGATACAGGAAACCAAAAGACTGCCGTGTACGAAAGAAAAACGCCAACGCCACCAGTAAACAACAGAGCTACAAAAGTGGCACGCTTTCGTCCATCAATCAAATAGCTGGTAAGCAGGAAGAGAAATAGCGAAGATACGAGCAAGTCGGTGCTGTATTGCTTGACTTGTTGGGAGTACTTGAGTGCCCAATAATTGGTCAAATACAAAGATGTGCCCATCATCGCGAACGTCGGCGGGAAGAGCCTGCTCAAGGTACTGCCAAAACACAGCACCGAGAGTGCGCCTGCCAGCCAAGGCACGACTCGGAAGGCTATCTCCGAGTCTCCGAAAAGCCTCACCGCGGCCCTCACCGACAGCAGGAAGAGTGGAGGCGATGTTTGCAACCACCTATCGTAATGAAACATGCCCCACGGGGAAGGCGATAGAACAGAAGTTACCACCCAAGCTTCGTCGCGGTACAAGCTCCGAGTCATCAGATCCAGCCGGGTGGCAAAAAGAACCAAGAGCATGAAGCAGGCCCACAATGCAAGGCGTCTGGTTGAGAAACTGCTTCCGCCCGGCGGACGATGTAGCGTGATGTCGCCAGGAGGAAGGGCAAACTCGCTCTCCGGGATGCCAGATGCAGCGGCCCTCGCCTCGGCAATGTTCGCGTTCGCTTCGAACGAAGTTCCTTTGAAATTCATCAAGCAAGAGCCTCCTGCGGCTATGCCAACGTAATTGTCATTGTTCTTACATGGATTCGCTGATAGGCGAGAATCCCGTATCGCGACAAAATGTTTGTTCGTCCTCGCCCCTTCGAAGCCGAAAGGGCAACGAAACCTTCACCTCATCATCCCAAGGAAGAGTAACCGGAAAATTAAATTCGCGTTAATTTACCTCCGACTGACATGCGGAGTGGATTTTTCTCGAAGTCGTTCAAGTCGGAGAGGAACTCTTTCACTCTTCCGAAACGCAGATTCCCTTGATTCTTGCCTGATAGAGCAGCGTCCGCAACCAGGTGTTCAGCCAAGGAGCGCCATAACGCCGATATTCACGGAAAATTCATCTTGCCGTCGCATTTTAGTAATGGAACTTACCTAATCTGTAAAATCGTTTTCTGATCTTGCCCAAGGAGAAAACCGACAACCGGTGAAACTACTTCGTATAGTTTCGTTGGTATGCGCGATTTTCTTGACCTCTTGCGGGGGCGGCGGAAACTCGCAAACTCCAAGCGGCCTTAGCGGAAATTGGCAAATGTTATTGCAAAGCGCTAATTCTTCTGAGACCGAGTCGGGCTTCCTTCTCCAATCCGGAAACAACGTTTCGGGGAGTGTACAGTTCTCTGGCCAGACCATTTCTGGCCAAACTGTTTGCGCAGGTGTAGCTCCGGCTCTGGGTCAGAGCACCGGGTCAGGTATTACGCTGACCGTAAGTCCCGCTGGCCAGAGCCTTAACTTAACCGGCACAGCGGCCAACAATTTCACCTCAATGAGTGGAAATTATTCCATTCTGGCAGCCGGGTGTGGCCAGACCGAAATGGGTACTTTTAGCGCCCATCAAGTGGACCAATTGACGGGCAGCTATCTGGCGACGTTCACTTCGGTAGATTTTGGAACGGTCTTTCACTTTACAGGCGCGATCATGCAAGGGCCGAACACCGGCGGCAGCACAGCGACGCTTTCCGGCACGATGATGTCGACTGACGCATCGTGTTTTCTAAGTGCTACGGTCGCGGGCGTAATAAGCGGAACCTCGGTAGTTCTCAATATCCTTTCGCCGGAGGGCGCGGCTTTGGGGAAATATACAGGGACGATCACTACCGATGCCACGCAGATTACAGGACTCTATCGTTTTTCCAACGCACTTTCGCCGAACGCCTGTAACGACTTCGGGTCTGCTACGTTTGCGATTCAAGCGGGTTCCACGATGTAGGGCCGCAATGGATGATGTGGCTTTTTCTTGCCGGTTAGGACGCGCAGCCGTTTTCCGAGGAACCCGCCAAGTATGGGCAGCGGGTAGATTGTAGGGGAAGTTTGAAGAAATCTGTGAAAGTACCAACGCTTATCTTGGTGTTGTCGGCCTTGGCTGCCACTTTGTCCTGTGGCGGTGGTGGCAATTCTTCGACTGCCTCTTCCTCAATTACGGGCAACTGGCAATTCACTCTAACCCGGCATAACAGTACGGAGGTTTGGACGTTCGCGGGGTTTCTGGTTCAGTCCGGCAATTCGGTTGCCGGAAGCGTTACCGTGAACGCCGGTTGCCAGGGAGTGGGACCTGTTACCGGTACTTTTGATGGGAAAACTCTGCAATTGACCCTTGGAGCGCTTGGCCAAGACTTCAGCCTCAGTGCGGACTTGCCGGCCGGCAGCTCCATGGGGACAATCACCGGAGGCCAATTCTCTACGCTGCAGGGCGGCTGCATCGGGTTCTCTTCGACTGGTACCTGGTCCGCGGTTCGGATTTCTCCGTTGGCCGGGGCGTTTCATGGCACTTTCGTTTCGGAAGCCACTCCCAAGAACGCGGACTTAGATGTGACGGGAACTCTAACACAAGGGACAAATATCGGCGCCAGCAATGCGACCGTTTCAGGAACAATCACCGCGGGTGGTTCGTCTCGCTTCTGTTCCTACCTCAGTACGGCGAGCGTCACGGGCACAATTAGTGGCCCAGTTCTTACGTTGACGCTCTTCGGCCCTAATGGCTCGCAAATCGGCCAGATTCCGGCTGGTGTAACGGGAACGCCTGCCATTCTTACGCCAGACGCAACATCGCTGACGGCCAGCTACAATTTCGAGGCCATTTCCAAGAGCTGTCCGGGAGATCAAGGGACCGTAACGTTAACGTTCCCCTGATTACACAGCGCTTTGGGAAGCTAGATGCTCTGCGGGGCTGAGAGCCGCCCCGCATCACCGGTATCGTCAAGCCTTAATTGCGCTCTTCAGGCTATCGTGGCGAGCCTTTGTCACCCGCCGGAGCAGCCGGCGCCGTGGCTCCTTTTGCGGATTCAACTGGGACCGAACCTGGCACCAGTTGTTCCTTGACCCAGTCAAACATCTTGCCATTTACTCCAGCGTTCTGCAGAAATATTCTGGCATTCTCGTAGTGGACGATCTTCGCGTTGGGGGGCGCCGCTGCCAACATGCGATCCCTCGCCGCCTTCGGTGTGACCGTGTCACTCTGTAAATACTGAAGGCGTACCTTTGGGGTTGTGAGTTGAGGCAGATAATTTGCTGGATCCAACGTCTTTACTTTATCTAAGAATTCCGGCTTCAGGTAGTTCGCGCGCTCATCGTCCGGAACCAGGCTGGAATGGGCCAGCCAATCCGGCCAGTCGCCCCACGCGTCGAACAAATCGAGGGTCTTGATCCGCGGGTCAACCGAGGCCGCCATGATCGCAATACTGGCTCCTGAACCATCGGCGAACATCCCCACGCGCGTCATGTCGAGATCCCCGCGCTTGGTCAGGTAGTTGAGGATCAGCTGGACATCATGGACTGAATACGCCAACGATTCCTGCAGTTGGCTCACGAACCATTCTTTCATCGGCCTGTCATGGAAGCGCTGTCCCGTGAGGGCAGACACAAACCCTACTGCCGCGAATCCATGTTGGGTGGCAATTTCCGCGAACCGGTTAGCCTTAAAACGGTCCGTATCACCGGGAAACGTGTAGAGATACAAGATCACCGGTGGCTTTTCCACCCCGACCGGCTTCATGACATATAAATCGATCACGTCGTAAGGTCGCCAGGCGAGTTGAAGAAATTCGCGGGTGAAATCCGGGAACGTGCCGCGAAGCGGAGGCGCGGGATCCATGACGGGCAGATTGTGTGGAACCGCGAGGCTAGTAAGATCTTCGCCCGGCCTCAAATCTGGAGTCTTGTTCGCGTCTTCCGGCGAAGCTCCGTTGCTGTCCGGCTTGGAGGAGCCGCTATTATAGCCGAGATCTTCGGCCTTATCCCGCGCACCGTTTGTGCCGGTCCCGGTTCCCGCCTCGGTCTTCTGAGAAGTTGGTCCAGCGGCCGTCTGTGCGGCCTGCCCCAAACCATAAACCGAACACAGCCATATGAGCGAAAGGAAAAGAGTCTTTCTACTTGGATGGAATGACCGCATACTAAAATCTTTCTCCCCATTTCAAAAATAGTTAATCGTCCAGACTTCCGAGCCTAATTCAAAAAAGAGGCAGATCCCGGATAGGCGACCTGCCTCTTCATTTCTACAACCGTTCTTAAGTAAAACTCAACTGCCTACTGCACGCAGCCAGTGCTGACAGTCGCGATGGAGTCCGCGCCGGTGTTCGGTAATTGAACAGGGGTTACGTCGCCGAGGCGGCCCTGAAGCACTTTCACTTTGATGTCGGTCGCGTCAGTGATTTTGCTGACTTGCCAGACACCATTGTCCTTGTTGTTGGTTACGCCAGCCACCGCGATCGACATTCCGATCCCCGGGGGTGGGTTGCAAGTATCAGCAGCCTGAGTACCGCACTGCGCAGCAGTGTTGCTTTCGTAGCACGTCCGTCCTGGGTGATCGGGTCCGCCGCAAACGCCGTATATCAGCGGTACACCGGGATTTACTGGATTGCTGTAAGTGAACTTCATGTGGGGGTTGGAGGGAATCGGTCCGGGATAAACGGCCGCGCTGAGCTTCAATACGAGGCCAGAATCCTGGGTGCGGATGATGCAACCACCCACGTCGCCGCCAACTTCAGGGCTGGTGGGGCTGATTCCGTTGGCTAAGTCGGCAATGGCCGTGCCGCCGGGGAAGGTAACTGCGTTCAAACTGAAGCCGGCTTCAGAGTTGGCGCGATTGTCTGGATATTCGAAGTTGGGGCCGCCAACCGCGGTGTTGTAAGCATAGTGCGAGCGCAGAAATTGCGCATCGCCAAAGTTGGTTCCAACCGGTCCGAACGTTCCGTCATCGCTCAGAGGAAGGAAGTCAGCTACGCTCTTCGCGACGCTGTTGTGGATTTCGTCTTGCGCGTAGCGGATGAGCGCTTCCGTGCCGAAATTATCCGACGAGAAAGAGCAGGTGGCTGAAGCGGTGTCGCACAAGGCGCGCACGATCGCCCAGGCGCGATATGTGCCGTCACGCAGGTGCGGATAGGACAGGCCCCCCGTCCACACAGCGTTTACAGTGCAGCCGCCCGCACCGTTGCCCAAGGCCACGTTGCAGGTCGGCATTTGACCTTGTTCGGCTCCGCCTGTCGCCGGCTGTCCCGGATCGCCACCAGTGTACTTATTGAACGTCGGGTCAACTCCATCCAGCGTGAGGTAACCGTAGTTGGGATTGTTTCCCAGCGGGGCTTCGTTGCCGAACGCGAAGAAGGTGTAGCCGATGCTGTCCTGCGTCAAGCCAACGCCGGTTCCACCAGGTTTTCCAACTTCTTCACCGCTCCCGACTGTGCGCCGGCGAGTGCCTTCAACCCCGCCGCCGGGGCAGACTGCATTCAGGGGGTTCGCGGCCAGCACATTGGCTTCCTGTGAGGTGCCAGGCACAATGCGCGGACTGTTTTCGACGGCGCTGACGCCGATGCCATAAGTATCGGAGTCGAGGCTGCCACCAAAGGTGTTAAGAGCGGTGAATTCGGTGGTGTTCATGGTACCGGAGAGAGGTTCGCGCAACTGCGGGTTGACTGGGAAGTTGGAAAGGCCGCCCGGTAGCGCGCCGCCGTAGCCCCAAGCTGCGCTGGTGCCTGAGCAGTTGGTGCCACCGAAGAGCTGACCGATAGGACTCGCAGTTCCAAAGTTGCTGGCTCCTCCGCTCGGACCGTTGTCAATTACGTTGCGGTAGTAAGGAACCACGCCAGTCTTGTATCCCAGACCATTCGCGTTCGTGCGGTTGGTGATGAAGACGATGGCTTCTTCGCCAATCGGGAACTGCTTGATGGTGGAGGGAACGGCATGGCCATCAATGGGGTCGTTCGTGCCAGGCAATCCGAAAGCAACCGGGGTAGCGAACGTGGCGGTGTAAGAACTCTGGATACCGACTCCGACCGGCCCCGGTCCATAGCCCAGCTTAATCCAGGGAGCAGCGGTGTCAGCGGGTGTTCCGAGAGCGCGATTGGTACCGTAGAACGCATCTTCAGCACGAATGTCGGTGAAGGATGTATTGAGGGTCACGCCTGCCGCGCCGCTCAAGGCCTGCCAGACAGAGTCCGGGAGGTAGAGGTCGTCGCAGGTCGTTGCGGTCCCGCAGGCAGCGTTGGTGTTATTAACGCCATAGTCGAATAACGCGGGGTTGACATTGTCAATGGCGTGGTCGGCGGCGGTTGAGGTGGCGATGTCAGTGCCGGGAGCGAGGTTAGAGGTCGCGCGGCCCAGGTATTCGCGGTCACCAACGATGGAGTCCACTTGTTGGTCTGACCAGACATCAGAGGCGGGATGGGTGGCATCGCAGCCGGCAGCCGGACATACCCAAACAGCCCAGAAGGTTCCAGTTTCTTTCGGAATTCCAGCAGCACGAGTATCGTTCAGAAAAGCGCACTGGCCTTCGGTGCAGCTTGTGCCTTTGATCGTGAAGTGGTGGATGGAGCCGCCGCCCGTGAATGTCGACGTTCTCGAGGCGACATCGTTCACAGTAGCAACTGCGGTCTGTGTGTACAGAGCCGAGGAGCCAGCGGCTACCACGTGGACAGTTTGCGCATTGAGTGCCGGCACAACCATCGCTGCGCTGGCCACGCATGCCGCAAAAATTAGTTTGAAACTTTTCATCTGCAAATCTCCTTTGAGAAGCTAGTTCGTGCTGTGAACAACCGAATGGCTCCAGTTACTCCGGACAACCGGCGCACTTGCGCTGGCCGGGAACCACACAGGAAACCTAAGAGTGAAATACCGCATAAATATCATTGATAGGTGTTATGGAAGAATGACCGGACTATTAAACTCCCATTAATTCTTGGCGAGGAATCGGGTCGGGCAGTGCAAAAATCGCGCGGGACGTGGAAAAGTCAAATCGCGTCGCGCTCGGCGAACATCTGACATGCGAGGACGGGCACGCGATCTCGGCGAGACTCGTTTGCGATTCTCGCGTAGCATGACTTACTGTCGTGAAGCTGGAAAATTGATTCTTGCTGTGCGTCGTGAAGCCGGAATTTGATTCTTGCGGTTTGTAACCCGATTTTAATGTGCTTGTCATCGCAGCGCAATAATCCTCGAATACTCTTCAACATTCTCCGCTTGCTGGTCCCACTGGCCATCTGATCTAATCCGGTGCCCATGAGCGCGTCGCCGGATTCGTAGAATGCAATACGCTGCAGAGATTGTTTGGAGGACATTGCAATCGTGAAATCTTGGCGGTCCGGGCTGTGTTGTTGGATCATTGTCGCAGCTTGCATAAGGCCAGCTGCTGCGGCGGCGCTCATAAACAGTAGCGCCGATGAAGACGCGATGCTTGCGGCTCCGATGCCCTACGAGAGCGATGCAACAGTCAGCGGAACAGTCATTGAAGCGTCCAAGCAGCCGATAGCCGGAGCCACGGTTTCGATCACGAGCAGCTCGGGCGCGAGCCAGACGGCGACCACCGACAACCGCGGGAAATACACCGTGAAGGTTTCTCCCGGAAATGGCTACGCCATTTCGATTACGGCCAAAGGGCATAAGGATTTTGCGGTAAAAGACATTTCATTGCTCAGCGGGGAGAGCGTTCCACTCGACGTAGTGTTGGAGAAAGGTAAAGGCACCGCCGACCTCGCCGCGGTAGCGGCGCCGCGTCCGTCCTCAGCGGCACCGGCCTCCGGAGCAGCCGTGCTTCCCGCGCCTGTGGCCAGAAAGCCGGGTACGATCAACGGCACGGTGACCGACTCTCAAGGGAAGCCGGTTCCGGGGGCAAATGTTGCGGTCACGAATACGGCAGGCCTAGGAAAGACGGTCGTCGCGGATGCCCAAGGGAACTATAGGGCAAGTGATTTGCCTCCTGGTATCTACGATGTTTTCGTGTCGGTGCCGGGCTTCAAACCGTTTCACTTACCCGTGAACCTATCTTCTGGTGCGAAGCTGCTGCTCGATGCCGTGCTGGTACCGGAAACAGGAGGTGGTACCCCGGCGACAGCGCTTGCGCCGGGGCAGCCGGCGAAATCAGGAGAGGCCGCGCCCGCAACGGGGCTTTCTGCACAAACGACAAAGAGTGAAGAAGGCGCTACTTCGACGAAGCCTTCCGAGCAAACGGCGCAGCCAGAGAAAGCTGCTGGTTCGGCAGAGCCTTCCGCGCAATCGGAGACTTCCTCCTCCCCGGCATCCGCGGTTGCACCAAAGTCTCAAGTTCAGCAGCAGTCCGCTCCGGCGCAAGGTGCAGCTAATCTGCCAGAAATTTTGTTTGCGACTCCCGCAATGCCTGTTGCCCCGCCGGGCGCGACCGCGCAGGTCGCGGTGCAAGCCAAGGTGGTCACGGATAGCAGCCATGGTGTGGTCACTGGGGCAGTGACCGATCCGACGGGAGCAGTTATTCCAGGTGCAGTTGTCACGATTACGGGGCCCTCCGGATTCAAGCGGACCGTGAACAGTGATAGCAAGGGAGTCTATGCGGTAAATGAATTGCCGCCGGGCACCTACGATATTTCCGTCGCCGCTCCAGGATTCCAGACGTTTCAAGCGCCGGGAGTGACGGTGGCGGCCGGTAACGCAGTTCCGCTCGATGCTTTACTTGGCGCAGGCGGAGAAAAACAAGTGGTCAGCGTAACCGCAGGAGGTGCGGCGGAGGTTGAAACTGAGAACGCGCAGCTCTCGGGCACCATAACTCAGAAAGAAGTTGCGACATTGCAGTTGAACGGCCGCAACTTTACGCAATTGATCGCCTTGACGCCCGGCGTAAGCAATCAGACCGGTCAGGATGAAGCCAAAGTTGGAGTGGTAGGAAGCGTGAAGTACAGCGTCAACGGCGGGCGAGTGGAATACAACACTTTCGAGGTGGACGGCAGCGACGTGTTGAACGCCGGCCTGAACGGCGCCGAAAGTACGCTGGTGGTCTACCCAAGTCTGGATGCAATTCAAGAAGTCAAGGTGCTGACGTCAAATTACGGGGCGATGTACGGCCGCACCGCGTCGGGGACGGTCCTGGTGACCACAAAGAGCGGTGGTTCCCAATGGCATGGCAACGCTTACGAATTCATACGCAACGAGGCGTTCAATGCCCGCAATTATTTCGATCAGACGAAGGGCGCGCCGAAGTACCGCAGGAATGATTTCGGATTCACGATTGGTGGGCCCGTTAAAAAAGGTAAGACTTTTCTCTTCTGGTCTGAAGAATTTCGTTACGAGAATTCTCCCAGTGACCAACATCCGGACTTCAATCACGGCGTGCCGTCGTTGGCGGAGCGCCAGGGAGACTTTAGCGATGTCTGTCCGGCGCCGAATGACCCCAGCCTCCCCGCTGGTTCAACTTTTTTGCGTTCTGAATGGCCCGACTGTCCGGCGGAAGGTCCCAGCGGCGCCTTCTTTGGCTATGAGCAGGCATTTCCCAATAACAATATTTTCGGTCTTGCAGGCGGGGGAGGAGCTGACCCCAATGCGACAGCGTTGCTGAGTACCAATCTCATTCCGCTTCCGAATTCTTCGACGGGATGCAACTCGACGATTGGATCTTGCTATGACGCCGTCATTTCCGAGCCAACTACCTGGAGAGAAGAACTCGTCAACCTAGACCAGAACATCGGCTCGAAGCTACGGCTTTCCCTTCATGGGATCCATGACAGCTGGAGCACAACGGTTCCCGTTCCACAATGGCCACTGGACAACGTTGCCAACAGCTTCCCCACTGTGCAGAACAAATTCGTTGGCCCGGGCGTGAGCTTCGTGGCTCATCTCACCGACACTATCACTCCGACATTTCTGAATGAAATTGAAGCTAGCTTCATTAACTCCGACATTACACTGAATAATGTCAACGGACCGGGAGGGGCCAATTATCAACGTCCGTCGACCCTCGGTATGCCCGGAGGTCCCTGTCCTGCGAGCGTCAACTTCCCTCAATTCGGCAATTGCCCCATGGGCGCGATATTCGATAACGGCTTTGGAGGGAAAGCTCCTGGCCTTTCGTTTGGTGGAACGAATCAGGAATACGGAGGCAGCGGCTTTACCGTCGATCCGTCTTACATGCCGTTTGTACATACGGATCCCACCTACAGCTTCCGCGATAACATAAGCAAGTCGATTGGAAAGCACACCGTGCAAATAGGGGCGCAATTCATCATCGCGCAGAGAAATGAGACCAACGGTGCGGCGGGTGCAGCCAGTGGCGATGTGCAAGGACTATTGACCTTCAGCAACATCAACGCTGGATCAGCTAATACGGGAAATGCCTTCGCTAATTTTCTTAGATACCAGGAGACGACCACGGGACTCGTGGATGCGATCCAGAGCTATACGCAAGACAGCCAGCAATTCCGATACCACAATCGCTACCGCATCGCCGAACCCTATATCCAGGATGACTGGAGAGTTAACTCGCGTCTCACCTTAAACTTGGGAGTGCGATTTAGCTTGTTCGGTCTTTGGACCGAAAAGTATAACCGGGCATACAATTGGACGAGTGCGGCGTTCAGCCCGGCGCTGGCTGCACAGGTCAGCGTAGATCCTTCCACGGGCCAACTGATCAGTGAGCCTCAAGGGACGGCGATTCCTTTGAATCCAGCTAATCCCGATCCGAGAATCATCAACGGTTTGGTTCAATGTGGAGTCAACGGTGTTCCGGCCGGCTGTATGACTGGTCACATCTTCAATCCTGCGCCACGAATTGGCTTTGCATGGGATCCGTTTGGGAATGGCAAAACATCGATTCGAGCTGGTTACGGAATATTCTACGAACATGGTACCGCAGAGGAAGCCAACACCGGATCTTTGGAAGGCAATCCGCCGGACGTGTTGAGCGTGACCGAAAGATTTCCCGTCAATTATGGATGTATCGGAGGCGCCTCCATTGCAACGGACCCGGTGTGCACCCGGGCCTTGCCCGCCGGCGCGGGGGCTTACCCTCTGAATCTTAGCTCGATTCCTACGAAGGCTGTTTGGCCATACGCGCAGCAGTGGAGCCTTAGCATACAGCGCGAATTCCCTAAGTCGCTAGTCGGCACAATCGCCTACGTCGGCAGCAAAGGAACGCACCTCACGGTCGAACGTCAGATCAACCAACTGAAGCCAGTGCCAGCGAATGAAAATCCATTCGGCCCAAACGAGCCATTGATTCCATCGTTGGACGGGCCCCAGAACAATGTCGGCGACTGTTCGGGTTTCTCTCCCAACGGTTTCGCGTTGCTTAATGGCACACAGATCACTCCTGTGAATCCGGCGTACTACAATCTGATAGCGGCATGTACGGGAGAAAACAGTGCAAACAATGCTACGCCCGATCCAAATACGGTCCGTCCGTATCCAGGCTTAGGCGAGATTTTCGCTCTTCAAAACATTGCCGATTCCTCATACCACGCTCTTCAAGCTACGCTGCGTCGTACTAAGGGACCGGTGACGGCCGGCGTTTCGTATACTTATAGCCACTCGATCGACGATTCCTCCGACCGGTCGGACGCGACTTTCGTGAATTCGTACGATCTCCGATCCAACAAGGCGAGTTCAAATTTCGATGAGCGACACCTCATGAACGTTAGTTACATTTACACGCTGCCGAATTTGACTACGAGCTGGGAGAGATTGTTCGGAGGGCGCGCTGGAGATCCGACCGGAGATGGTCAAGACGCGCCGTTGCCTTCCACGCCTTCCGCGCTCGCGCACGTACTTGGCGATGGCTGGCAGATTTCTGGCATCACGATTTTTCAGTCGGGCACACCCTTCAGTGTGATAAACGGGGGCAGTAGTTCGGTTTCCGTTCTCGACAACGCGGGGGTCGCCAATGGCGTCGGTGCCGGCTCGTATCCAGATTTAGCTCGAAATCCTGCTCCGCCGCCGGACGAGCGCAATAACACCGAGAGCTTCGGGCCCCTGTTGGGCAACCCGAATTTGTTTGTTGCGCCGAGGGGGCTCACCTTTGGGAATGCAGGCCGTAACTTCCTAAACAATCCCCACCGGATTAACTTCGACATGAGCGTGCTCAAACACTTTAAGATCACAGAAAGCAGTGTCCTTGAGTTTCGTATGGAAGCATTCAACGTGTTCAATCACACTCAGTTTCGAATATACAATCCGGATCTCGGGAACACCGGGAGCAATACAATCAGCTGCTACGGTGGCCCCAACTACAGTGCGGGATTTATGGGGCAGATTAATGGGATTCCGAGTGGTACCGATTGCGTAACGGGCAATGCTTTTCTGCACCCGGTCGACGCACATCGGCCGAGAACAATTCAATTCGGCTTAAAATACAGCTTCTAAGGCTCTGGAGACGTCCGGATTTGTGCAGATTCGATCCCCAAGCGTACCCGTCCACTTCTTGCATGTGCGTAAGACGGGTGGTACCGCGATTGCGGAAGCTCTTCGACCCGTAGCGGAGGACTTCGGGATAATATTGCACGATCATCGTACGAGACTGAGCGACATCCCGCGCGATCATCAAGTCGTGTTTTTTGTCCGGCATCCGATTCCACGCTTTGTCAGCGGCTTCTGCAGCCGGTTGCGGCGTGGGCTTCCGCGGCATCATTACGAATGGAATGAGGCTGAGGCACAGGCGTTTCGCCATTTCCAGAAAGCGAATGACCTGGCTGAAGCGCTATCTGCCTCCGATCCAGAGATAGCCGAGCGTGCGCGTCAGGCTATGCTCGGCATTTCCCATGTTAAGAACACCTACGGGGATTGGTTTTCGGGCGAGCAGGATATTGACAGCCGGTTGGACTCGATCTTGCTTGTGGGGTTGCAAGAAAAGCTCAGCAGTGACTTCGAATATCTAAAAAGCGCGCTCAAGCTGCCTGAAACGGTTTCCCTACCCACGGATGATCACCTCGCTCATAGGACGCCGCCGCAGTTTGATCGTTCCCTAAGTGTCTCGGCTGAGCGGAACCTAGCGAGTTGGTATGCTGCGGACATTCGGTTTTATGAGCACTGCCTGCGGTTCCGCGCCACTCGTGGCCTGTAAGCCACGGCCAGCCCCGGTCCGGCATCGATTTCCCGGCATTCTCCTTGTGCCATGTCATACTGTTTCCTCCTCGGCGCCCAACTGGTAAAGGTCAAGGCGTTTCCTTGACAAACTTTTTTGACAGGTGTAAACGTGAAGGCACTCGTGTTGAGCCCCGCGCAGCAGCCGCTAGCTGCAGAATCGTTCGCAAAATTTAAAAAGGGGTTTACAAAATGAAGGTTAATCTTCGTCGATTTGCGGTCACCGCAACAGTGCTGTTTGTTGTGGGGAGCCTTCCCCAAGCCTTTGCTCAAACTATCGCCGTCGGGACCTGCACAGCATACCCGAGTTATCCCACAATCCAGCAAGCAGTAAATGCCGCAACTGGCTTCGCCACAATTGAGATTTGTCCGGGCACGTATCTCGAACAGGTTTACATTCGAATACCGGTGACATTGCAAGGCGTGCCGGATGCGTCGGGCCAGCAAGCTGCTGTGATTGTTCCCCCCGCGGGTGGAGTCGTGCAGAATACCCGAGATTTCGATAGCAACAACCTTCCCGTTGCAGCGCAGATACTAGTGCAGAACACCTTTGGCGTATCACTCAAGGATCTAGTGGTGGACGGTGCCAACAACGGGCTCTCGGGTTGCGGCACAGACATTATGGGAGTCCTATTCCAGAACGCGTCAGGTGTAGTGAATCACGTGGTCACTCGCAATCAGACCTTGGATCCTTCTGATTACGGCTGCCAGGACGGAGAGGGGATCTTGGTCGAAACACAGACTCAATATGGATATCAATCTACGGTGACGGTTAAGAACAGTTCGGTACACAATTATCAGAAGAACGGAATTACGGGGGATGACGGGGGTACGTCGATCACAATCAGTTCCAACAGCGTACAAGGATGGGGAGCAAGCCCTGTTATAGCGCAAAATGGAATTCAGTTGTGTTGCGGAGCTACCGGGACAGTTACCTCAAACTCGGTGATTGATGATGTTTACACTGGGCCAACCTATGGAGCTTCCGGAATTCTACTTTACGACACTCTCGAGAATAGTGGGATTTCTGTCAGTGGCAATACCATAGGCAACACGCAATATCCGGTCGTGCTCTACACGGATGACAGTTTTGGGTCAAGTCAGTATGGGGATGGAGTGACCGTGTCTAGCAACCAGATATTGGGTGCAATCGACTTCGATGCCATCGATGCGTGCACGAATGGAAACACGATTACTTCAAACACCATCACGAACAGTTGGGAGTCGGCGGTTCACCTCGACGCCAGTTGTTCGGGAAATGGCAACAACACTGGCAACAATAATACGGCCACCGGCAACACCATGAATGAAAGCGAGTGTGTTGGGATCTTGGCAGACAGTGGGACTTCAGGAAACACGACGACGTCGAATACGTTCCACAATGTAAGCTATCAAGCGGCTAATTCGACAGCCAGCTGTTCCTTCTCGCCGTCTCATTCCGCGCCTATCGAGTCGGGGCACCGTGTATTTAGCGTTAAAGGAAGAACTCACGGGCAAGCCCAGATGGGGCGTTGATCATAATCTGATTGAGATCACTGTATGCGCTGTCGGTCGTCTGGCGGCGCATATTTTTATTGCTCGCTCGTTACCCCGCGATCTTGTCGCCGACGAATGGTAGTCTCTGATTGAGGATATTTGTGCCTAAGTAAAGGCGGATTCAGGGCAAAAATGCGCACACGATTCGCTCATCGGCAGAGGCCGCCATTCCCGTCCGATAGCTGCCCACGAAAATTTCGTTTCACTCGGGAGATTCTGACAGAATGTCACGCTTGTACGTGCTGGGAGCCCGACAAAGAAATTTGTTCCTGAAACACGAAGAGGAATGGAATCTTTATGAAGCAGCTCTGATTCTTGAACTCGATACTGAATCCGGTCGGGTTCGGACCTGCGTGGAATACAGGACTCCGCTCGAAGCCAGGGCCAGTGAGAATTCTTCGGTAGTGTTCAAGAGTGGCGCGCTGGACGGCGACATTCTTTACACATGCACATCCACTGAGGTGCTGATTTTCAAAGTTCCGGAGTTTCGGAGAATTCATTACATCTCGCATCCCTTTTTTAACGATCTCCACCATGTGACTCCAACCTCCAGAGGCACCCTGCTTGCGGCAATTACTGGCCTGGATATGGTCGTCGAGTTTGACCGGAGGGGTGAAATCCTCGCGGAATGGAGCGTGTTGCCGGAAGATCCCTGGTCTAGATTTTCGCGTTCGACAGACTACCGTAAGGTCGAAACCACCAAGCCTCATAAGTCGCACCCAAACTTTGTTTTTGTATTAGAAGGCGAAATTTGGGCGACGCGATTTCGTCAACGAGACGCCGTTTCTTTGACCGGCCTTCCGAAACGCATCGATATTGCGGTGCAGTCACCGCACGACGGCATCCTCCATGGTAATAAACTGCTTTTTACCGCGGTGGATGGAAGAGTGATCGTGGCCAATCCGTCCAATTTGCAGATTGAGAGGATCGTCGACTTGAAGTGTATTGACGGCCAGGATGCGTTGCTTGGCTGGTGCCGCGGATTGCTACCGCTGGACGCCAGACGAGTGTGGGTAGGTTTTACGCGTATTCGAAAAACCCGATTCCGAGAGAATATTCTGTGGGTTACGAACGTCCTTCGCGAAGGAATGCGAGAAAAACCAACGCATATTGCGCTCTACGACATCGAGAACATGCAGTGTACGCAAGAATTCGATCTGGAGGCGCATGGCATGAATATTGTTTTCAGCATATTTCCCGCCCTCCCCTAGCACTATCGGGCGATAACTGGAGGCCCCAGTATGGCCCCTACGCGGAGCGACCTTGCAGTTTTGCCTGGTAGTACTCTATGCCGTCGAGATTCTTCGAGAAACTGAGATGGTCTGAGTGGCCGCTTACACCGATGCGGGGCAAAGCATAAGGATCCGTCCGATTTGTTGCCATTCCGCAGTTTGCCATCACCGCACCTAAGTATCCTGCTTCCTTAACCTGTTGCATTTGGCGTCGACGGCAATCCCCAGGTTTTCCATTGGGAAAACAAAAAGATACAACTTGCTTGCCTAGCCCCTCTTCGATCTGGGCCCGCGATACGGTTAGCTCATTCCACGATTCTTCGTCCGTGACACTGGCCAGGATGGGATGACTCACGGTGTGGGAACCAATTTCTACCAAGCCTGAGTCAGCCATCTCACGCAACTCATTCCACGAGCAAGGCGCATATTTTGGGGGAGCCTCTCCCGGAATGGACACACCCATGCGCTCTGCGACACCTGCGATGAAGGCAGTTCTTACCTCCGGCCGCAGGCGGTTGAGCCTTGCGAACGAGGCTTCGATCTCGCCGGGAGAAAGTTCACGAGGCCGTGTCGGTTGTTCGCTGAGCCAGAGAACCTTATCAGTCCAAATCCAATCTTCGCGCCGGATGAATGAACTCACGACGAAAAACGTTGCCGGTATTCTGAACTCCTTAAGAAGAGGGAAAAGAAACTCGTAGCAGTTGCGGCGGCCATCATCAATCGTCAGCGCGACGGTCAACGGGTCGAAGGACGCACCGCTGCGCAGCCGCTCTTCGATCTGGATTAAAGGAACGACGTGAAAATATCTGCGAAGGTATGAAAACTGTTCCCGTACGGCAGTACTACTTACGCCATAAGCATCATTCTCATAGGGGCCAGAGAAATTGTGATACATGAGAATGCGCGCCATTTTCGAGGACATGGCACGGGCGAACGCGAAACCGCCGCAGTTCCTCATTAGCAAGAGAGCACGTCTTTTCATCGTTAATTCCATTGTCTCCGGTTTGGAGGACGATTAGAAGATCCAACAAACCCTAGCAGAGTCGTTCCTGCTCGTATAATGCCAAAGTGCCGACCATGCGGATCCGGGATTTCAGGCGGCCGATGCCGAGCCTCGGCAAAGAGAATTCGTGGGTTTCAAGTTGAACATTGAAGGAACTCTCCAAAGTCGTCTCAACCGAAGCATCTTCGCGACGGCCAAGAGGTTGCTGCCCCAACCTATGGTTCGGGAGTTACAGGAATATCGGGCTTACGGCCCCGACGAACGCCCGATCTATCTGAAAATACGAATGTTGAAGCAGTTCCGGTTCTCAAAGCCACAGCGCCCTGAGGTGGCGATGGCGCGCTCGGTGCTTTTTGTTTGCTTCGGGAATATTATGCGCAGCCCGATGTGCGAGGCCCTCATGAACCGCGCGCTCACATCTCTTGGCAATAGGGAATTAATCGTAAAGTCTGCCGGACTAAACGCAGTCCCTGGCACGCCGGCCCATCCCTGGGCTGTGGAAGCTGCAAAAGATTTCGGCATCTCGCTGGAAGGCCACCGTGCACAGTCGCTGACGTCCGAAATGGTGAGCCGGGCAGACGTCATCTTTGCCATGGATTACCAGAATCATGTGCGGCTTTTGTCTCGTTGGGTGACTCCTAAAAAAACCATCTGTATGCTAAGCGCGTACGCGGGCCCGGATTATCTATCGGCCGAAATTCGTGACCCTTACTACTTAGATCTTGAAGGAACACGCATTTGCTACAGGACGTTAAATAGTTGCATTCAAAATCTGGCACGAGCTATTTCGGAAACGACGCAAGCCGACGTCCCTGGACCTCTATGATGAGAAAGCTTACGAGGCGAATCTTCTAACGATTGCATCTCCCGACCCAGACCAATTGGAATTAAGGTACTTCTGCAACGCCAAGTTATGCGGGGCGAAATATTTGACCAAGCGGTCGCGCGTCGCGGCTGGGATAGGTGAGTATTTCCCCACGTGTTCCGCGGGGTAACTTGGCAACTCCCATTGCGGCAGGTTGAGGAACCGGAGGACCCTCTTATACTCGGAGGCAGGGTCTTCGAAAAACTGCTCGCTGCTGAGGATGAGCAATTGATCCGGCCTGTAAAAACGCAGCCAACGGCGGATCTGATTGAGATACAATCCCCGTTCCAGGTACGTGAAGTGTTGGTAACCCTGACTCTCATAAGAAGGCTCTGCCTCCAGCCGTTTAGCCTCGCCTGCGATGCGCGAGGGTTCAGCCTCAATAGCCTCTTCGAAGGAGAGAGACTCTTTCCCCAGGCGAACTTCGTGATGGTAGTGGGAGTATGCGCGGCCAACCGGATCACGGAGCATAACGATGATGCGGGCTCCAGGCACGAGACTAAAGGCCCGGAATGGCGCTTGGGGGTGCAGGAGATAGTAAGGTGTCGCATCGCCTGCCAGAAGGCGTTGACCTCGCAAGTGCGTCTTGACGTGCCGCTTCCTGCCAACAGGGAAGTGTGAGCGGTACCAATTCACTCCCTTGGAATAATTGAGGTCAAAGAAGTGTATTTCCTTCCACTTTGGAGAAATCACATTGGGATGCGCCGCCAAATGACTGGCGAGAGATGTCGTACCGGCTTTTTGCGCGCCGATGATTAGAAAATCTGGCAGCGCATCAGTGCGAAAGAACTGCAAAGAAAAGCCCATGCCTCTAGGGGGGACCCACTACCTTTCTCAATATTAAAGTTTGCCAATACGCTAACGGGCCCAGTGTAGTCGGCGCCCAGTGATAAAATGCGTGAACGCAACTACAGCGGCGGTGTTGAGCAGGACGAAAGTGAATGCGACATCCGCGAGCCTAGCCAAAGGACCCCGCTTCGGCCCGATCATTGCCCAAGCGCTCAAGCCATAAAATAAGATCTGTAAAACTAAAGCTACCCGGTAAATCGAGCCGGGCAAGAACGATGATGAAACAAACAAAGCCACAAGAGCGAAAGGGACAACCAAACGAATCAGCTTATGACTCACAAAGTCGAAGCGAACTGGGTTCGCCGCGCTCAGTAACCATGGCGACAACTGCAAGAGCTGATAGTTGCCACTGAGCGTCCGTACCTTGCGCGCAAACTCGCGCCTGGGCCCCTGATCAGGAATGTCCCACACCCGGGCGCGTGCGTCGAATACAACTCTGGCGCCCTGTCTCAGTACATGCATCGGTATATAAACATCGTCCAAAATGGTGTCGAGTGGTAATGCCACCAACAAATTGCGACGCACTGCATACAACGCTCCCGTGGCTCCGATTACTGAACCCGTGGAGGATTCCATCTCGCGAATTCGCTTTTCGATTTTCCAGTAGGGACCCATGCCTTTGCTTGCTTCGCCGGCATCGGGATTCCCGAGCATGAGTTGCCCACTTACGCAACCGACTTGTGGATCGGCAAAATTTTCCAGTAGCAGCCTCAAGGCATCCTTTTCGATTGTTTGGCGCGCATCCGTAAAAACGGCAATTTCTCCGCTGGCGGCTTTCATCCCGTCGTTCAACCCAGCCGCTTTGCCGAGCGCCTGTTCATTTAAAATGATGCGAATGTGCCGGACTTTGGCGAATTGTTCCAGGATTGACGCCGTATCATCCGTCGAACCGTCAGAAACAACAACGATCTCGGTTTGATCGAGCGGGAGATTCAATTCCAACAGGTTGTTCAACTTCCGTTCCAACACAGCCGCCTCGTTGCGTACGACCAATATGATCGAGATGGACGCAGAATGCTCGGCGGTCGCCACAGGTCGGGCGTGCCAGCGGCAGCGAATCCAGAGATAGCCGGGGTAGCCCACGTACGCATAGAGTATGACCGCGGCGGCCGTCCAGAAAATCAAGTTCATAACGTATGCCCGGGAGACGATGGCGTCTCTCGGTCCTTCGCAATAAACCGGGCAACCACTACATTCCGTCGTCGAACAGCGAAACCACGGACCGCATTAAGAGTTGTCTGACCCGATTTGGCAATCCAGATCGATTCGATTGAGAAAGACTCCCAGGAGCGATTCCTCTCGAAACCTGTCTCTCGCCTTTTGCACAACGTCGAAGGGCGTTGAGTGGGATCGCACTACAAGCAGAACCCGATCACAACAACCAGCCAACAAGCAAGCATCCGTCAGAGGTATGGCCGCCGGTGAATCGACAATAATCCAATCGAACAAGGAATCGACTTGATCAATGAGAGACTTCAGTCGGCCATTGGCGACCAACTCGGCTTGGCCTTTTACAGGGCGTCCTGAGGGGATCAAAAACAGTCCTTCCACGCTGCCTCGCTGCATCACGGCGAACTCATCCGCCTCCTGCAACAAGTAATCCGATAACCCTGGTGTAGCGACAGTTCCAAATGCAGAATGCAGCTTTGGATTGCGCAAGTCAGCGTCAATCATCAGCACTTTGCAACCAGCTTGCAAGGCCAAAACTTGTGCCAAATTTGCGGCGACAAATGATCTTCCTTCCCTCGGCAAAGCGCTGGCAACTAAGATGGATTTCAAATGCTTTTCTTTTCGAATTTGATATAGCCGGGAGCGCAACGACCGAAATTCTTCGGTCCCGCGAGCCTGCTCGTTACCACCGAAGAAGATCGTCATTTCCGGGTGCGGGGTCCAAGTGTGTCGGCGACAACCGGACAGCAGCGAATCGGAAAGATCGGGCTCAGTCCCGGATTTCAGCGGCAAGTCCGACTCCTCTATACCCACGCCGTCGACGACGTGCATGGGCGTTAGTTGCTCCAGCGCTGCTTCGTCTTCATGGAGACTGGCTCTGTCCAATCCACCCTTCTCCCGCAGCTTATGGGTGCTACTCATGAGTCCCGCTCCCTGTCCGATACAGGTTTAGATCCGACCATTCCTTACGCTTAAACACCGTCATATAATGCAACCATACCCGGAACTGGCTGAGTTCAACTACTTAGGCCGGTCCGCGGAATCTCAAGTCTTGAATAACGGTCCGCCCTTACTTAGGTGCCCGTTGTTCTCTCTTCTTCGAGGCGCGGCAAAAAGCGTCCTCGAAACTTACTCTTGCCGTCTTCGGCCGTTCCTAGCCACGGGACTGAACCCAGCATCGGCAATTCCAGCGCCGCCAATACGTCACCTTCGTCCTTAATCGATTTATCTCTAAATTCCAACCAAAACGCCGCCAATAGTCCCAAGCCTAACCCACAGCCCAAGCCGTATGCGGCGAACATCCAACGAATCGGGAAACTCGGTGAATCGGGCAGCGACGCTGGGTCCAGTAGCTTCAGCTGTTCCCCTTCTTGGTAACGCTCCATCTCGGTCTGCATTTCGGCCGTGTTTTCGTTGGTCAGGAGCTGGTCATACATGTTGTGCGCTGTCGTGTTATCTCGAGTCAACTGTTTGTATTCGTCTTCTATTTCCGGGCTGACGGCGAGGCGGCTCTGATACAAATTGATCTGACCCTCGACTCGTTTCTGCTCCCCAGTCGCGTGCTCCATTACCATTTCGTCACGGTGAATTTGATCGCGCAAGCGAAGAACTTCCGGAGGATCCAATTTTGGACCGGCCTTTGGGACCGAGGCATCTTTGCTCAGACCGGACTTTTCCGGATCCGAATTGATCGCGTTCAGCGTATCCTTCAATCGGGCGATTTCATGCTTCGTCTTCACTACATCGGGGTAATCTTCGGTGTAGCGGGATTGTAGTACGACCAGCTGATCCTGCAGCTTAATAAGCTGTTCCCGGAGCGTAGAATAATTAGGGGATGCTTGCGAAGCTTTCCAGACCTGAAGTTCCTCGCTCACCATTTGCTCCGCGTACGATTTGTCTTGCTGCGCCCGGCTAATCGTCTGCGTTATCGCATCCAGCTGTGAATCCAAACTCGCGAGTATCTTAAGATTGCTGTCTACGTCTCCAGGGAGGCGGCCAATGTGTTCCTGCTTAAACGCTGACAATTTGCTATCAAGCTCATCGAGGTTGTGCTTTGATTGGTCCAGCTGGCGGCTTAGGAAGTCAGTCGTGCTGCGAGCCACTTGCTCGCGCAATTCCAGGTTTGCGGCCAGCAACATGGAAGCAATCTCCGAGCACACCTGTTGAGCATCGCGCGGATCCCTCGTAGTAAAGCTCACGTAAAATCCGGAGACATCGGCCGTGCCTCCAGGCCCCTTGGCGACACCAGGCTCTGTCGGAGCCTTTCCGAGGTTTGCCTCAGTGACCTGGAGGTTATCCCGGATCTCTTCTATCCAATCATCCACGGTCTTTCCTTTTCGCGCCAATCCTAGGCGTTCCACGAGAGGTTGCAGCCGGCTCCGGCTCAACACGTTTTGTTCCAGAGTGATCATGCGATCACTTACTCGCTCTGTCACGATTGGCTTCACGTATCCTGCCGGGACCATTTGGCCTTCCACAAGGAGCAATGCCTTCGACGTATATTTTGGGGTCAGAGCATAGGAAATCAGGAAACCGACCAACGGCGCCAGCAGGGATGGAATTACGATCAGTTTTATGCGGCGCCGAGCCATCGCCAGATAGTCATCGAATCCCAGTTCCCGATTTGCAATCACAATAGCTCCTTTCTCCCCGTCGTGGGTCGCCCATATTCTTACGGTTCTTAAGGCACGACGACCATGTCGCCTGGGTTCAAAACGATGTTCTGGTTCAGTGCTTTACCCTTTATCAGATTCTTATAGTTGACGCGGAGTTTCTGCTGCACACCATTCACAGTACGCAGTACATAAATCTTCTTCGTATTGGCGAACAGACTCACACCTGAAGTCGCCAGCGCCTGGAGTACAGTCATGTTCGGGGTTAAAGCCATAGGTCCATGGCGCCCCACTTCTCCCACCATGTAAATAACCGGCGGCTTTATTTGTGAAACAATGACAGTGACTCGCGGATCATCGACATACTTCTTTAGTTTCTCAGTGACTGAGGCGGCCAGTTCCATTGGCGTCATGCCAACTGCCTGGACATCGTTGAGCAGGGGAAGAGAAATCTTGCCATCCGAACGAACCTGCGAGGTCCCAGAAATTTCCGGCTCCTTCCAAACGGAAACGCGTAACACATCACCTAATCCGATGGTGTAGCCGGGTGCAAGGGCTAACGGTGTACCGGGATCGGTTGGTGCCGCAGCATCCTCAGTCGATTCCGTAGGTGATTGACGACCCGAAACGGCCGTGGAGCCCAGCACCAAAATCATCACGAATGCAATGCGTAATCTCATAATTCCCTAACAGTTACGAGGCCTTAAAGTCGCAATCGCCTATCTGTTTTAGCTTATATAGCAGGGACTTGTAGCTGATGTTCAGTTCCTGCGCCGCCCGTCGTCGGTTCCACCGAGTTTTCGTGAGCGCGTTGAAAATCAGTTCTCGCTCGGTCTGGCGTGATGCGGAGCGCCCAGCCTCCTTCAGCGATACGGCACTACCTCGTTTGTATTGCTCGCCTTTCAGGAGCACCGACCGAAGACCGTGCATCGCAACCGATTCGTCGCCGAGAGCCACAATGGCCTTCGCGATGTCTCTCAGCTCGGAAATATTTCCTGGCCATGCATAATCCCAGAAAAGTAGACGGGTTTCTTCGCTGAGTACCGGGATGGAGCTATTAAATTCTTCCGCGAATTTCCCAAGGAAAAACGCCATCAACGAGGGGATGTCCTCTTTGCGTTGTCGAATAGGAGGGATTCTCAGAGTTAAGCCAGCTATGCGGTGGTAAAGATCTTCATGAAAACGACCCGAGCGCATCTCTGACTCAAGGTTCCGTGTAGTCACATAAATCGAGCGGATGCCCCGTCCCCCGTTTTGATCTTCATCATGCCCGGCTAGCCAATGCGACAAAACCCGCTGGGAATCAAAATTAAGGTTGGAGACCTCATCGAAAAGCAGCGTTCCCCCCTTAAGCAAGTTGTTTGCGTACTGCCTCTCTATGAGTTCATCGCACTGTTTGGAGCAGTCGATGATGAAAAAATGGCGCTCATGATGAATAGAGGCCTCATGAATTCGACGGGCAATCGTTCGCTTCCCGGTTCCGGCCTCTCCGCATAAGAGCGCTGGTACGTTGATGCGCGCAATGGCGGGAATCACAGCTTCCACGGCCCGCATACACGGGCTAACAGTCTCGAAGAACCCTGCGGGCTCAGCCATCTTGAGCGGAGATTCACATCCCTTGGCCTCGTGTGATTGCATGGGTTCCGTTTCTTACTATGACCTAAGAATCGCGACCGATCGCTGAGAATGGACGAAAATAAGCCTTGCGTCCACCTATTCAACCGCCGACAATACCGGATCGAAGGCTGGCGCAAGTTACTAGGTGTTCAACTTGAAGCCGCGAACGTAAGCGCCTGCTTAAAAGGGGCGGAATGGCTTCGAGGAGCTGATCACCATTGGGAAAAAATACCACAAAAGGGGAAAGTTTCTCATTCACCCTCTGTTAATTTTCGGTTAAAAGACCACAACGGCGCTCGTTTGGGACTCGTTTATGGTGCAGAATTTACCAGTTTGAGATTCGCGATCGAGTCGTACAGCGACGACAGCTTGACGTGAGAACGGGTTATTAGCTCACTGAGACGGGCCAACCCGAGTACCATCAATTGCACAACGCGAACGGGCATGTTCTCACATCTTTTTTGCACATGAGCCATTCGTTACAACTTGAATCGGTCAGCCCTGAGATTGCGGCCGTGGCGCAATGGCGCTCGGGAGGGTTGCGGGTCGGCGTGCTCGTCTTATTGCTGATTTGGCTCTACTCTTCGATCTTATTCCACCTCGCGATTCAGTGGTGTCGCGACCCTAATTTTTCGCATGGGTTCTTTGTGCCCGTGTTCTCACTCTTCGTTCTCTGGTGTGATCGCGCGCGATTACTTAGCTTGCCCAGGATTCCGTCTTCGTGGGGCTTCGTGGTCATAACGGTCTCGCTCTGCCTGCTGATTGTTGGGGAACTGGGCGCGGAATTATTTCTCGCCCGTGTTTCGCTGATCATTCTTCTCGGAGGGTTGACCCTAACCTTTTTTGGGGCGAACTTTCTCCGCGCCATACTTTTCCCACTCTCGATCTTATTGCTGATGATCCCGATTCCTGCGATCGTATTCAGCCAGATAACTTTCCCCATGCAAATTTTTGCGTCCAAGGTCGCGGCGACAGTATTGCCCTGGCTCGGCGTTCCGGTTCTCCGCGAGGGAAACATCATAAACTTGCCGTCTATGTCGTTGGAGGTGGTGGAAGCCTGTAGCGGTATTCGTTCGCTGCTCTCTCTTATCACGTTGGCGATCATTTACGGATATGTGATGACTGGTAAGAACCTAGTGCGCGCAACCCTGGCGCTAGCGGCCATTCCGATCGCAATTATTACCAACAGCTTGCGCATCGTAGTGACCGGGTTGCTGGTGCAATATTGGAATCCAGACAAGGCCGAGGGTTTTTTTCATATTTTTTCGGGCTGGCTTGTGTTTCTGGTTTCGGTAGCGATGCTTTTCCTGCTGCAACGTGCGCTCGCATGGGGAGAGAAGCGGGAGGGACCCAAGTCGTGACCTCCGATCTTAGATTCAAAGCTACGACTACTTTGCTGGTTATTGCTGCATTGTTTCTGCAGATCCGCAACCGTGATGAAATTGTGGTTCCTAGAGAAAAGTTCTCATCCTTCCCTTATCGTGTGGGGACGTGGACTGGGATTGACGTGAATATCGCGCCTGATGTTCTGGAAACGCTCGGTCCGGGTGATTTTCTGGCTCGGAAGTATACGAATGATAACGACGCATCCGTAGTAGATGTATTCGTGGCCTATTACCCCAGCCAGCGCACTGGCGATACCCTGCATTCGCCCAAAAACTGCCTGCCTGGAGCGGGTTGGCTGCCAATAAATTCCAGCAAGATCAAGATCGCCATGTCCGGAAGCCACGACTTCCTTGTCAACCGTTACGTTATAGCAAAGGGAGACGAAAGAGCGGTTTCACTCTATTGGTATTGGGCGCATGGCCGCACTGCCGCCAGCGAATATTGGGCAAGGTTTTATTTGGTCATGGATGCCATCCGGCTTAACAGAAGTGACGGTTCATTGATCCGCTTTACTACTGCCTTGGGCCCGCATGAAACCGCGGCCGCTGCGCAGCGGCGGGTGCTTTCGTTGTTGAATGTCATTTTCCCGGCTATGGAACCATATATTCCGCATTAATCATCGCGCGCTCCCGTTCGAAGGGCTCTCGCCATGAATGCTTGAGGGTATTTTATGAGTCGGCGTATCTATTATTGGCTCTTTCTGCTCACGCTGTCGGCCACCTTCTTCGTCGGCTGCTCGCGTGATCCTAACGTGCGCAAGCAAAAGTATTTGGAGAGCGGGGAACGTTATTTGCAAAAGGGGAAATATCGCGAAGCCCTTATCCAGTTCAGCAATGCCGCGCAGGTAGATTCTCGAAGTCCGGAAGCGCATTACCAACTTGCCCAAGCTTACATCAAATTGCAACAGTGGACGCCGGCTTATAGCGAACTGAGCCGGACAGTCGAACTTCAGCCTGACAACTATCCGGCTCGCGTTGATTTAGCCAATTTGCTCATTGCCGGACACGACCTCAATCAGGCGCAGGTGCACATCGACTATTTACTTGATAAGCAACCGAACAACGCGCTTTCCCACTCCGCCGCTGCCGAGTTGCTTGCGGCTCAGGAAGAGTATCCCTCGGCAATTCAGCAGATGCAGAAAGCAATCTCATTGGAATCGGATCAGTGGGAGTTCTATATGGATTTAGGTGGCTTTCAAATGAAGGCCAATATGCCCGACGCGGCTGAGCCGAACTTCAAAAAGGCGGTTGAACTGAATCCAAGCGCAACTCAGCCACGGCTTGCGCTAGCGCACTACTATCAGTCACGCGGACGCCTACCTGAAGCGGAACGTGAAGTGCAAGCGACGATCGCTGCCAACCCGAAAGACCCGGCTCCTAGAACCGCGTTGCTGAGTCTCTACATGTCTGAGGGGAAAAGGGAAGAGGCGCAAAAAGTGGCGGAACAAGCGAGTCTCGACCTCGCTAACGACCCTGCCGGGTACCGAATGCTGGGTGATTTCTATTTCGGAGTTGGGGATATTAAGAGTGCGGTCGCAGAGTACAGTACCGTCTACCGTAAACATCCCCACGACGTGCAAGGTGAGAAGAACTATATCCAACTGCTTATTCTTGATAATCGTATTGACGAGGCTGCCCAACTCAATAATCAAATCCTAAAATCTAGCCCGAGTGACACGGAAGCACTGATCTATCGCGCGCAGATCGACCTGCGCAGTGCAAAACCGGATGAAGCGGTCAAAACGCTGCAGGCGGCACTGAGAAGTGATCCCGGCGACGCTTTAGCCTACTACCATCTCGGTACGGCTTTTAGTCAATTAGGTGATTGGCCGCAAGCCGAGAGTTCCTGGCAAAAGGCAGTGGAGGCCAATCCCGATCTAAGCGAGGCCCATCTCGCTCTTGCACGCGCCGGGATACGTCACAATGATATGGCCGCCCTAGAGCAGTCTGCGAACCAGGTCATACGACTTCTCCCGGGGTCTCCAGCCGGTTTTGCGATGCGGGCCCTATCGTTCCTTAAGCGCGGACGTTTCGATAGTTCCGAGAGCGATGCGCTTAAAGCGATCAGCGTTGCGCCCGAAGCACCGGATGGTTACCTGCAGATGGGAAATCTCAAGCTGGCTGAGAAGAACTATGCGCAAGCCGAGAAATTCTATCAAGAGACTTTAGAGCGCGACCCGAATTCGGCAGACGCATTGGGCAGCCTCATGAGTGTTTATCTGGCCCAGGGTCAGATCCCGAAGGCTCTTTCTATTGCGCAAGCACAAATTGCCAAGGTACCCAACAACAGTGCTTTTTACGATCTACTGGGGACTGCCCAATTCGACCACCGCAAGACGGAAAAAGACTTGGAGACTGCGGAATCGAATTTTAAAACTTCCGCAGCACTCGACAAAAATAACGCCGACGCTTGGCTGAAACTTAGCCAGGCGCAGGCCGCCCGAGGTGCGGTTGACGATGCCATCGCAACGAATCAGCGGGCCCTCCAGGACAATCCCAAACAGGTCGCATTTTACGTACTTAGCGGACGGTTGTACGAGGTTAAACACGATTTGGACAAGGCCAGACAATGCTATCAAAAGGCGTTAGATGTCGATCCTGAGAGCCCACAGGCCTCAAATAACATGGCACTCTTGCTTACTCAGACAGGGGGAAACCTCGATGTCGCGTTGTCATTAGCGCAGAATGCACGACGCGGCCTACCTGATTCCGCAAACGTGGCCGACACTCTCGGATGGGTACTTTACAAAAAGGGTGCATATAAATCGGCGATAGACTCGTTTCGCCAAGCGCTTGCATTGACCGAAAAAAGCAAATTTCCCGACAACCCCACGGTTCACTTTCACTTAGGCATGGCGTACGAAAGTGACGGCCAGCCGGTCATGGCGCGGCATCACTTGGAACGAGTATTAAAGATCGCTCCCAATTACGCGAATGCGGAAGACGTAAGGAGGCTCCTGGGGCAATTGCATGGATAGAGTTTGCCCTCCAATCACCCCTGAAGGTCTGCATGGGGGAGGCAAGACGGGCTCGGTTTTCCACAGATTTTGCCGCACAAAGGATTTAATTTTACGCACTATTAACATGCAGGTCATCATCCAGTAATCCGTTTTTCTTACATTTGGTTCATCAAAAGGCTTCTGGGTTTGTGATAGTAGCATCTCCAGAATAGAGAGGCATCAGATGAAGCTGGCAAGGTTTTCGATGCTCGCCGTGATTATGGGACTTTTTTCGTCGTATGCCTTGGCGCAAGATCCGGTAGTTTTCACCGACAACGACGGCACATTTACCTATAACGCCAGCAGCACCACCATGTCACTCGGAAGCGTTTCCGGCAACAACGACGGCTTGCTCACTGCAATCAGCGGCTTGACAGCGTTTGGGATAAACAATGACGCTGTTGCCTATCCCTGTTCTCCGTGTCTGGGTTCCCTCTATCTGACCACGGGCGCCCTCACTTCCGGATCAGTAGGAGCTACATCCGGGAGCGCCATGTTTGCGGCAGGTGGAGTGTTCGACGCTACCTACCTTGATGGGGTCATATTTTCGGGAACGTTGGGCGCTGCTTCTTGGACGCAGACAGGAACCAAGACTTGGACATTCATGGCCACAATCACGAATGGAACCCTAACCATACCCCTCTCGGGCGGCGGCACGATGGTATTTGACAATATCAATGGCGCAACCATCCAGCTTACCGATGTAAATAGCGCTGGAAGGAACGTTTATAACAGCAAAGGGGTTCTTCAGTCGATAAAGTTCCAAGACAGCGGCGGCTCTTCTAATTTCGCCGTGGCGCCGGAACCGGGGACTCTAGGGTTATTTGGCAGCGGCCTGATCGTGGTTGGTCTGTTCACGAGGCGGCGCTTGCTAGCTAAAGCCGCAGCGTCAGCGTCACCTGGCCCCTGCAACTAACGGCCCCGTAGGTTCGTTATAGATTTTCTGACTTGATCGGAAAGGCCTTGATTCCTGTCTAGCAGGGTGGAGGCTTTAGATTTTATCAAGACGACTGATTTTGTCCGCGACAAATCTCCCCTCCTTTCGATACAATGTTTGAGCTACGCCCGTGGTTGCGCCCACTCCCCTTCGGCTATAAACGATTGAATCCGGTTAGTCCGATGCGATTTCTTGGTTGCTGAGTTGCGGCAGGCATTTCCGGTTTCCGATCAGAAATTGCGGGGATCGTACGGAATTTTCGCCGAGGAGCTATTTCTTGCGCCCTAAGCAGGCTAAATTGAACGCCTTAATGCCACGATGGTATCTGCGATCCAAGAATCGAATTCTGCTCGTGGCAGCGACAATCGGTCTTCTGTGGAGCATTTCGGGCTGCGGAAACGCTGCTGGGACAACCTCGTCTAAGACGTTCAGCAATGGGAGCCTCACGGGCACCTACACATACACGCTTAACGGCAGCACTTTCAGCGCTCAGGGCAGTGAACCATATCAGGAGATCGGGACATTCGTGGCAGATGGCAATGGCAACATTACAGGCGGGATGGACGACTTCATGCAGAACTTGTCTCTTTCCAGCGGCCCAGTTGCTGGAAGCTACTCCGTGAGCGGCGATGGCACAGGGATGATGTCCTTAAACGTGACGCGCGGTAAAATTCAACTCGCAATGACGCTGGTCTCCGGTTCGTCATTGTATTTAATTGAGTTCGACACGTTCGCCAGTGGCGCGGGCGCGGTAGTGCCCCAGAACACATCGGCAATCTCAACGCCGCCGAGTGGGACGTTCGTTTTCCACTTTCATTCCTCTCAGCCCAATGGAGGAGCGTTAACGTCGGTTTCCAGTGTTGGCTTGATGACAATCCAAAGCGGCATAATCTCGGGAACGGAAGATGTCGTACGCGCGGGAACGCCAGGGTCCTACGACATTAGTGGTTCGATGACGACACCGGATAGCAACGGAAGGGGAACGGCAACGATCACCGATGGGGCCGGCGTCACCTGCAATTACATTTATTACGTAATTGATCCGAACACCCTGAGGTTCCTGGAGAACGATCGGGGGATCCAAGGGGGAGGGAAAGTGGAAGCGCAGAACGGTGGTCCTTTCAGCAATGCTACTTTAAAGAATGGATTTGTATTCAGCAGCAGTGGAGCGACCCTTAGCAATTCTTTCGGGGTTAACAGCGTAGGGGTATTCAGTGGCGACGGCAATGGTTATATTGTGTCTGGCAATTACGATGCAGTCATTGACGGCAGCCCGGTGTCCGATGTTCCACTCGGTGGAACCTATCAGGTCAGTTCGCTCGGGCGTGCAACTATAACGCTAAACCTGCGCGGATTGGGGCCGCTTCCGCTCATCGCTTGGATGGTGAGTCCCACCCAGGCATTTTACCTAGTCAGCACGCCAGATAGGGCGGAAGACGGCAGACTCGATCAGCAGCAAGGCGGTCCATTTTCGGCATCGTCGCTGAAGGGTTCCTTCGCTTTTTATATGTTTGGAAATGACACGCAAACGCCTCCAATTATTGATCGAGTTGGGGTTATCTCGTTCGATGGAAGTACAAGCCTAACCTTCACGAACTACTTCGTAAACCGTGGAGGAGCGACAGCTCAAAATGGCCCTGTCTCAGGAAGTTATATGGTGGATGCAAATGGGAGAGTCTTGGCTTCTTCTGTGGGCGTTGTAAATACACAAGTCATCTACTTGACTTCCAACAATGCGGGTTCTTTGATCTTAGGTGCAAACGGAGATGAGCTGGCAGGTAGCATCGCGCAGCAGACGCCGCCGTAAATTAGTATTGCAGCTTCCAGCCTTCCAGGGCGAGGCCAGCCTACCCACAATTTGAACCCACCCTTCCACAACCCATCACCCGGGGCGGCCTGATTCAAAAGATAGCTTTAACATCAGCTCAACATTACCGGGTGGTGCGTCTGGTATCATCACCGTCGAGTTGGGCCGCCTTGGGGGGCATCGTGGGTTGGTTTTTTGTATTCTTTTTCATCTCCGGATGTTGCAGCATCATATACGAGATCGTGTGGCTTAGGCTGGCCATGGCACAGTTCGGGGTCACGACGGCACTGACTTCGATTGTGCTTTCCGCTTTCATGGCAGGTTTGGGATTGGGTTCTTGGTTGAGCGGTCATTTGATCCGTAAATTTGGAGGCCGGGTTGGTTTCCCAATCTTGCGCCTGTATGCGTTGACGGAGTTACTGATCGGGGCCTCGGCTATCCTCGTCCCGATCGAATTGGTATGGGGCCGTGCTTTACTTGAACGTGTTTCCCTGACTTCATCAGCTTCCTACTATCTCGCCTGTGGGGTTTGGATAGCCTTAACGCTGGTTCCGTGGTGCGCACTAATGGGCGCGACGATACCGGTGGCAATGTTTGCGATTCGAAGGCGCCGTCAGGAAGAGTCAAGCCGCTCTTTTAGTTTTCTCTATCTGGCAAATGTTCTCGGAGCGGTAGCGGGGGCGTTCGCACCCCTGATTTTGATTGAACTGTACGGCTTCCATGGAACCTTGCGGTTCGGCGCAGCCCTGAACGGACTGCTGGCTGTTTCGGCAGCAAGTCTAACTTTAGGGCAGGCCGACGTGGAAAAAACGGTAAGCGTCGAGCCATCCGAGAAGTGTATAGCGCCAATGCAGACGCGTGCCGGCCGAACGCCGTTGATCTTATTATTTTCTACTGGCCTCACGAGCATGGCCATCGAAGTAGTGTGGATACGGCAGTTCACACCTTATCTGAGCACGGTCGTTTATGCCTTCGCCCTGATCTTAGGCTCGTACCTGGCGGCGACCTTCATTGGATCACGTATCTATCGGCGTTGGAGCCATTCAGGTTTTACGGAGAGTAGGTTGGTTTGGGTGCTGCTTGGATTTTCGGTGCTATTACCCTTGATCACCGCCGATCCTGGCGTCCATATTGGGCCATTACCTATTGGTGGTTGGGTTGGAACGTTGACCTCAACGTGGCCGGCGCCGCCTTGGTACGTGCCCACTCTGATTAACGCCCTAAGGCTCGTTCTTGGAATTTGTCCCTTCTCGGCAATCCTGGGATTCGTCACCCCCATGCTAGTGGACCGTTGGTCGACCGGAGACCCCGACCGCGCTGGCACAGCCTATGCGGTAAACGTGGTTGGTTGCATTCTCGGGCCACTGCTCTCGGGCTTCGTGTTGCTGCCTTTGATGAACGAGCGCTGGGTGTTGTTTGTCTTCGCCGTGCCGTGGCTGTTGATCGGCCTGTTTCCGAATTGGTCGTCCACTGGGGAACATGCAGCAACGCAAATCGGCTGGCAAAGCAAAATTTCTTATGTATTCGTTATTCTCGCTCTGGTCTTGGTTTTGACCAGCAAGGGGTACGAAGACAAATATTCACCACGTGTCGTTTTACGCGATAACACGGCCACAATCATTGCCCATGGCACGGGCATGGATAGACGGCTGAAAGTTAACGGAGTTGGGATCACCGCGCTTGCCCCCATTACCAAAGTGATGGCACACCTCACGCTGGCCTCCCTTGACCACACCCCGCATAGCGCATTGGTGGTGTGTTTTGGTATGGGTACAACGTACCGGTCGCTATTGTCTTGGAATATTTCGACAACGGCGATCGAGCTCGTACCGAGCGTGCCCCGTGTGTTCTGGTACTTTTACGATGACGCTCCACAGCTTCTGGCTTCCCCGCTTTCGCACGTCGTGATTGACGATGGCAGGCGTTATCTGGAACGCACAACCGATCCATACGATGTGATCAATCTGGATCCGCCCCCTCCGGTTGGGGCTGCGGGTTCGAGTCTGCTCTATACGAGCGAATTTTATGCGGCCGCGAAACAGCGGCTCCGCCCAGGCGGCATCCTTGAGCAATGGCTTCCCGAGGACGAAACTATGGGAGACCCATTGGTTCCGGCGTCCGTTGCCTTGGCACTGGAGAAGTCCTTCAATCATGTACGAGTGTTCCGCTCGGCAGGCGGAATGTCGCGAGTTAGTTTAACCAAAACTCGCGGTCTCTTATTTCTCGCGAGCGACGATCCAATGCCGGTTCGAAGCCCGGCATCATTAGTAGAGCGAATGCCGCCGTCAGCAGTCCGGGATTTGTTGGAATACGGCCCGGAGACGACTCCCGAAAATGAGTTGGCCGATATTCTCAACAACGAGATATCGATGGAGGCCTTGATCGCCAGCGCTCCGAGCGCGGTCGCACTCGACGACGACCGTCCGGTCAACGAATATTTTCTTCTCCGACGTCTGAGTGTTTCAAGCAAAGTCCAGCATCTCGAGCAGATGCTAGGAATCGTGAGTCCAGCCTCGTCCCGGTGATGGTGTCTTAATTGTGTCCTACCCAGTGAAACGAACCTAGCCATCTTCGCTGGATTCAAGGGTAGAAAGTTCGCCTAGCTTTTAATGGTTTCTTAACTCAACCGTAACAATATTGCTACCAGTCTCTACTATGCTGAATTGTTGTTGGAAGTAATGGCAGCGGCGACCATTGCTTGGAAGCATGCGGGCGGTGGGCTTAATCGCGGCGCATTTCGATGGAGAACGTATGAATTCTTGCAAGGCGATACGAAAGATTATGTCTACTGTGGTGGAATTGGCGTTGCTGACAACGCCAATCTGGGCTGCTCCTTTGAATCCGGCAACGCTAAAGCTGATCCCGACCGACGCCCATCAAATCATATCCGTGGACTACGCGACGGCAAGGAAGTCGGCTTCGGCGATGGCTTTGAAAGGGCAGGTGCTTCCCGATGGCCTTAGGGCTTTCGAAAGTGCGCTCAAAGGCATCGGCGTTAATCCCGACAAGGACTTGGAGAGTCTAACCTTCATTTCTCTAGGGAATGAGAAAGATGGTTTCACGATGGTAGCCCTGGCTACAGGCTCATTTTCGTCGAAGGTCATTTTGACATCGGAGCCATTACAGAAACTCAAACCAGGCAGGTATAACGACTGCCTCGTCTATCCAATGTTGAGCCAAGCTCAGCCCAGCTCGAATCCCAGCGTTTTGGATCTGAGAGTCCAGGGGATGAAAATGACATTCCTCAGTGACAATTCTTTATTGTTCGGGGACGATAGCGCGCTCAAGGCTGCGCTGGATACGCGAGCGGGTCACACTTCCGATTTTGCCGTCAATCGGGAGCTTATGGAAGTAATTCGACCCATCCAGATTGACCCGGTCTGGAGTGTGCTTGACCAGCAGGGAACTTTGAACATGTTGCTTTTCACGATGGGCAAGGATCCAGGCCTACGACCGGCGTATGAGAGGATTAAGGACAAAGTTTTGAGTTCGCATTATTCGATGAGTTTCGATAACGGCCTACGCATGGAATTACACATGGTGACCTCGGACTCTCATACCTCTGCGCTGGTGTCATCGCTACTCCAGGCAGGCATAATTTACCAGGGGCTGACAGCGACTCCTGAACGGAGAGCAGGGTTAGAAAACGTCAGCGCGAGTACCGATCTTTCGGACATGCAAGTGCGGTTCGCTGCCAATCAGGATTTATTCCAGGATTTGTTGCGCACTAAGTTTTTTGCTCCGATCTCAGGCGAGGACAAGAAGCCATCGAGCGTTGGGCCGACCACAGTTCTAGCTAAGCAATCCCATTAGCGTAGAGAATTAACAAAGACGTGGCGGTCTTCTTTGGAATCCGTTGATAAGAGCGCTGCTTTGAAACGGACGGTCACTCGATGAATGCGCAGCCTTAAAGAGACTTAGTTGCAGCGCGCCGTAAGAGTCAAGAAGCGCTGGTCAGAGATACTGATGATCAACCAAAAACGCATCGCTGTCGTGCTGCCGGCTTACAACGCGGAAAAGACGCTGGAAGCGACCGTCCGCGAACTGCCGGATTTAGTGGATATCACGATACTGGTTGACGATCACAGTTCCGACGGCACTTTAGAAGTGGCGAGGCGTCTGGGGCTGCGGACGTTTGTACACGACCATAATTACGGTTATGGACGCAACCAGCAAACATGCTATCGCGAAGCACTGGCGGCGGGCGCGGACGTGGTGATCATGGTTCATCCCGACTACCAGTACACACCTCTGCTCGTCACCGCGATCGCCAGCATGGTGGCTTATGACGTCTACGACGTCGTGCTGGGTTCGCGGATTATTGGAGGGCAGGCTCTTCACGGAGGCATGCCGCTCTGGAAATACGTTGCTAATCGTTTTCTAACGGCCTTCGAAAATCTCTTCTTGCGAATCAAGCTTTCTGAATATCACACGGGGTATCGGGCTTTCAGCCGTGCAGCGCTTCAGGAGTTGCCGCTACTTGAGAACTCCGACGACTTCGTTTTTGATAACCAGATGCTTGCACAATGCGCTTATTTCGGGTTTCGCATCGGCGAAGTATCCTGCCCGACGAGATATTTCGACGACGCTTCATCGATCAATTTTCGCCGCAGCGTAGACTATGGTTTCGGGGTTCTGGCGACGTCTTTGCAGTTTGGTTTACAGAGGGCAGGACTAGCGCACTTCCCGATTTTTAATGCCAAAGGCCGCCGTCTGGAGCCGGGGCCAGCTACATACTATGCGGCCAGCTTTGCAAGCCAGGTACAGCCGTAGACTTCCGGTTACCAGCAGATTCCTTCGTAAGAGCCGATCCCTGTGGGCCGCCGGGATCGATCGAGATTCACCAGGTCAATGACGATTTGATCAGCACGCAACTGAGCAGACAGTTGATGGGCGTCCACCGCTCGTGTGCCAAGGATTACCACTTCGCCGCTGCGAACCACTTGATCGAGTTCGGTGGAGAGCAATGAGCCGATGTGTGGAATCACTTCTTCGATGTATTGCCGATTCGAACCTGCGATCCTGCCGAGAGAAACGTCGTTATCCCAAACCTGTACTTGAAGGCCTTCGCCTAAGAGCCACTTGATGAGCTGAACTTGCGGGCTTTCACGCAAATCGTCCGTGCCCGTTTTGAAGCTTAGCCCTAGCATGGCGATTTTTTTCTTTTTAGTGCGCAAGACAGCATCGACTGCGCGGGTTAAGTGTTCTGCGTTGCTGGGAATGATGGACCCGAGCAAGGGCAACGTCAATTCGAGTTCCTTGGCGCGGTGGTTCATAGCACGCAGGTCTTTTGGTAGACATGAGCCGCCGAAAGCGAAGCCGGGAGCCAAATATGCCGGTGAGATGTTGAGCTTGGTATCGGAAGTAAAAATCTGCGCGATGGTTTGTGTGTCTACGTTGAGGTGCTTGCATAGTGTGCCGATCTCGTTGGCAAACCCGACTTTTAGGGCGTGAAAAAGGTTGGAAGTGTATTTGACCATTTCTGCGGCTGGGATGTCGGTTTCGAATGTTGTAGCTTGTATGGCTGCATATATCTCGCGTAGAGGCGCAAGATGGGTTGAGTGTTGCGCGCCGAGAACAGTGTACGGTGGGTGAAAGAAGTCGGCGACGGCGCTGCCTTCGCGCATGAACTCCGGGTTGTAGCAGACGGTAAAATCGATGCCATGTTTCCGCCCACTGGACGCCTCAAGGACCGGGATGACCAGAGATTCCGTTGTGCCCGGCAGTGTCGTGCTCCGTAGGACGACGAGATGATGAGACTCTTTCTCTTTCAAAGCGGCACCGACTTCGCGCGCCACATGCTCGACGTGGCTCAAATCGAGCTTGCCACTGCGAAGACTCGGCGTTCCCACGCATAAGAAAGAAATATCGGAATTGAGTACGGCAGTGCCGGCGTTCGTGGTGAAGAGGAGCCGTCCCGTTTTGTTACCTTCCGATACAAGTTCCGCCATTCTAGTTTCAATAATCGGGCTGCGGCCAGACTCCAACATCTGTACCTTGGCGGGATTCACATCCACGCCGATAACGCGATGCCCCATATGAGCCAGGCACGCGGCCGAGACCGAACCAACATAGCCCAGACCAAAAATGCTGATCGAAAACCTCACGTTCATCTCTCCCGAGCCAAATCGAACAAGTCCGCAGGTCGCCGTTCTGAGCCCGGCGCTCAACATGGCGCGTCCCGCAGTTACCAGTAGCGAGGATAGCAGGCTATTATCTGAGACCACGCAGATTGGTTATTAATAGTGTGTTAAAAGCCAGCGGCTCGTGCACCGCTTGCTAGACCCTATGGCATACTTGCGTTGCTGGCCGTTCTGACGGTGGCAGACTGTTGAGAACGTCCAACGTAACTGAGCTTCCATCTGCCGCCCGGCATACTAAGAGCTTGGGATGAAATCACCTGTGACTCCCGCGATACACAAACGATGGTCGAAGCTTGCCCACAAGAGCTGGGGTGAAATGCGGACGCGGATTCTGCAAGAGACAAGCAAAAGGATCGATCTGGCAAGTTACCAGCTGGGCTTGCATCCTACCCGAAACGGTATTGTTCTCGGTGATGTCGGGGTTCGCGGAGAGTTTTTTTTTGCGATTCAGGAAGTTCCGGCACGAACCATTTTGTTGAAAGAATACCTTAGTGCGGAAGTGCAAAAAATCATTTCGGAAGCCGACGAAATTTTGCTGCACCGCTTTCGGTTACTGGGATATGAAAATGTTCACTATGGCCCGGAGATCGATTGGCATCTCGATGCCGTGCACGGAAAACGGGCACCGCTGAAGCCTTGGTTCAAAATCCGTTTTCTGGACCCTTCCATCGTTGGAGATCACAAAATCACGTGGGAACTGAATCGACACCAACACCTGGTGACGCTGGCGAAGGCCTGGCGCCTTACCGGAAATGAGAACTACGCCGATGAATTGGTTCGACAGTGGTACGGATGGCAGGCTGCGAATCCCTACCCGATGGGGATTAATTGGAGTAGCAGCCTGGAAGTTGCATTTCGCACTTTGTCCTGGCTGTGGATCCGATATTTACTTGCCGGTTGTCCTCGTGTGCCACCTCGATTTGAGGAAGACCTCGTGCACGCTCTGGCGTTCAATGCGCGATACATCGAGCGTTACCTTTCCACTTATTTTTCACCGAATACGCACTTGATCGGCGAAGCCACGGCATTATCCTTCGTTGGCATGCTTTGCCCCCAACTGACATCTTCCAAGCACTGGCGGGACCATGGATGGACGATTCTTCTGAAAGAAGCGGAACGTCAAGTCCATCCGGATGGGGTTTACTTCGAGCAGTCGCTTTATTACCACGTTTATGCCCTGGATTTCTTTCTACATGCGCGTGTCTTGGCAGTGCGCAATCGAATCGAGGTTCCCGCGGGATTCGATGTGGCCTTGCAGAAAATGCTAAGCGTATTAGCGGCACTATCTCGGGCTGGGCCACCGGATGGCTTCGGGGATGATGACGGCGGTAGAGTCTTCAATCCGCGGAGAAATCAATCCGAACATCTGACTGACCCGCTGCCGATTGGTGCGCTGTTATTCGAGCGCGGCGATTTTACGCACGTCTCATCTCTCACCGAGGAATCGGTCTGGCTTTTCGGTGAAAGAGCGATTTCCGCCTACACGGCTAATTCCCGCGTAGATAGCAAGCTTGCGTCAGTGGCCTTCGAATCGGGGGGACTCTATGTCATGGCTAGTTCGGAGCAATATGCCGCGCAGATGGCGATCGACGCCGGCCCCCAGGGTGCTGGCAATAGCGGGCATGGTCATGCTGACGCGCTGAACGTTAGGGTTTCGGTGGATGGTCGCAAGTGGCTGGTGGATACAGGCGCCTACAGTTATATGTCCGAAAGCCGGGATCGCTTCCGGGGCACCAGCGCCCACAATACGCTACGAGTTGATGGGGCAGATCAAGCGAGTCCGGCTGGGCGGTTTGCCTGGAATTCAATTCCAAGTGTTCGGGTCGAAACTTGGATTGCCGGGGAAAGCTTCGATTTGTTCGTTGGTAGCCACGACGGTTATGCTCGGCTATCGGATCCTGTGCTCCATAGACGTTTCATTTTTCATCTGCACGGGGGGTTTTGGTTGGTGCGGGACATGGCCGAAGGTAGTGAGACTCATGATCTGGATATATTCTGGCACTTTGCGCCGGACCTCAGTGTGACTGCGAGCGATAGCGTGTTTGTAGCCGGTTACCCCGAGTCCCCGGGGAAACTAGGGACTTGCCTTGGTCTTGTTCCAGTCGAAGATGCGGGGTGGGTTGCGGAACTTAGTTCGGGATACGTTTCGCCCGTGTATGGCCGCAAGGAACGGGGCGCCGTGGTGCGGTGCCATACGCGGACCAGGTTTCCCGCAGAACACGCCACATTGCTGCGACCGATTATGTGCGCCGCCGCTCACGATCATTTCGGGAGACTAATCCGTCTGAGCCCTCCAGATAATGAAGCTTGCACCTATCATTACAAGGAGTCCGGTACATCGCATTTTATGATCTTTGCTAAACCTGGAAAAGAGACGTGGACGAGTTGTGAGTTCACCAGCGACGCCCGATTCCTTTATGGCTGCGTCAAAGAAGGCCAATTAACTCGCGCCATTCTCTGCCAGGGAAAATACGCCGAATTCAAAGGGGAACCGGTGTGGGCGCGTGGCACGATAACAAACCATTCCAGACAGTGGGTTAAAGCGGAGTCACCTCATAAACAAGTTATTTCCTAGGGCAAGTACGCAAAGAACGTGAATGGAGCACTATCTACGTATTGGCTGCGTGGAGTATGGTTGGTCGGAACTAATAAACTGCATGGCGACTACCGCCATTAATCAGTCTGATGTGGCTTACGCCCGCATGAGTTCACTGATTAGATTTTGGCGGCGGGCCGAAGCGATGCAGTCTGTTTGTCTGAGGGCAAATGTGTATCCGACAAGCGCCAACGCGGCCAAAACAAGAAAGATGAGCGCGGCAAGCCAGTACGTGCCCGCACCCCGGGTCAGCCAGAGGACCAGCGCGGCCGTCGCTATCACGGCGAGCTGAATCCCAAAACTTGCCAGCACTGTGGTCGGCGACGCCCGCTGCCGGCCGAAGGCGGAAGCCTCGATCCGTTTGGGAAAATAAAGCGAGAGCAGGTTGCCCGCCGCCAGGTTCACAGGGGCCGCGAACAACATCGCTGCCAGGGTGGCAGCCATTACATCGGGCGCCGGAGTCATGTAGATCCAACTTACGCCTGCCCATGCCACGGCAAGTTCCAAAAGCAGGATTGACGCGTGCGCCATGTTCTTCCCGGCTACGATTTCTCGAAATTTAACGGGCGCGGCGAAATAAAACTGGATGCCGCTGGCATCGCCGCCAAAATTGTTGTAGATCAGATTCGTCAGCAAAATCAGGGTATAGGCGGCTATGGCGGGAAAAACCAAATCGGGTTTGTGATGTGGAAAGACGCCGTTGCTACGAAATATCAGGAGCATGAAAAAGGGAACGATAAGCGTGAAAAGCATGGGGCCGCTACGCGACAAGTAACGAAATTCTTTTTCCATGATCATGGTGGTGGGTCCGGGCAGTCCAGGGAGGGCCCAGCCGCGGGCCAACTTGTCGATTGGTTCGGCTGCACCAGATGGTCCTGATTCGCTTAGATTTTCTCCGCGATACTCTTGCCTGACGCGGGCACTGAGCAATAACGCCGCGATTGCGGTGTAGCCGCAGAGCACCGAAAAATAAGTAAGGGCAACGCCAGGATTCCTTCGTGAACTTTGGGTTATCGCTGCTGCGGCCAAGCCTGGTGGTAACACGCGCTCGGCTGGAATAATTTGTGCAGCCAGGCGTAGCCATTGAGAACGGTTCCCGTGCTCGTAGCGGCGCAGAAGAGGCCCAATCAATTGAATGCTTAAAATTGCTCCGATGAATAATACGCCCAGGATCTCACGGGTTTTTCGCTGCGCCAGCCAACGCTCAAGCCATGCAAAAAGCATGCGCGAAAGCATCAGGTTGAAAACAGCGAAGGTCAGCAGCGTCAAAAGGGCGACTGGAAAGACGTGCGGGGATGCGACAGCGACGCCAATGCCAATTCCCACCAGGCACAAACTCCCCATGAGAGTGGCCGGGTCGAATGCACCATAGGCAATTCGGACCAGAAAATAGGCTGGATAACTCAAGGGGTAGCGCAACAAGGTCGAGGAATCTGAGGTTTCTGAAAAGGCGGCTGAAAAGATGGGAAACAATTGCCAGAACGCGAACACGGGCCACAAGAGGATTGCGATCCACTCCGGCTCGCCGTGGGAGACGAAATACCAGGCAGCGGCGCCGAGGCCAAAGGCGCCGCCGAAGGCGCCTGTCGTCAGGAGTAATCCGACGATGATGCGAGATATTAGTTCAAGTTGGCCACGGGTTGTGCGCAACGTATTCACAAACAATCGCCAACGCAAAAACGCAATCGCGGCGATTCTCTCGCGGGTCATTCCAGCCATGACAACTCCCGCCCCGTGTTTTGGGTCGTGCCCACAACACGCAAGAAGATATCTTCGAGCGTCATTTTCCCACCATCGCCGCCAGCGCCAGCGCGCAGTTCCTCGAGCGAGCCTTGAGCGACCAATCGTCCTTTATCGATAATGGCGACGTGGCTGCATAGCCGTTCGACGATTTCGAGCACGTGGGAGGTCAAGAAAATCGTTGCCCCACGTGCGATCATACTTTGCAGCATTGCCTTGAGTGTGCCCGCGGCAATTGCGTCCACGCCTTCAAATGGTTCGTCCAGAAACAAGACTTTGGGACTATGAATGACGGCGGCCGCCAGCGCAAGCTTCTTCTGCATGCCATGAGAGTAGTCGGTGATGAGCTTCTTATGTTGGTCTGCCAACTGCATGAAATTGAGTAATTCTTCCGCGCGGTTCCTTGTGGTTGCGCGGTCGAGCCCGTACATCCGGCCGACAAAATTCAGATACTCCCATCCCGTAAGGCGAGTGAACAACGCCATCCCTTCGGGGACCACACCGATCTGACGCTTTACCTCGACTGGATTGTGGAGCAAATCCAAACCCAGAATATCGATCTTGCCGGAACTCGGGGCGAGCAACCCGGTCAGCATTTTGATCGTGGTAGATTTGCCGGCGCCGTTGGGCCCGAGAAACCCGAAAAACTGACCTGACGACACGCGAAGGTTGACATTCTCTACAGCAACGATCTGCCCGAAGCGGCGCGTAAGATTTTCGGTGGATACCGCCGGAACGTCCATAGATGCCCGACTCTAGCACGAGACGGGGGTGTCTTCCAGATATTGTTGCTAAGAGAGTGCGGGTTTGCGGGTAGTGTAAAAGCGCGGGGCGCAGTTCTATTTCATGACACCACGCTGGGCAATGCCGATGTTGTCGCGACTGGTATTTTTGACCAGGTACATCATTTCATCGGCTTGTCGGATTACATCGTGCGGCGTTTTGGCATCATGAGGATAGGTGGCTACGCCCATGGAAGCCCGTACGTTGATGTTCAAGCCTTCGTCTTTGCAGAACATGCTGGTGCGCAGGCTGTCGCGCAAACGCTTAGCCACAACCAGCGCCTGGTCTTTGCCGGTCTGCGGGAGCAGGACGACAAATTCATCGCCACCATAGCGGAAGGCGTAATCGATGAGTCGAAGTTGGGCTTTGATGAGATATCCAATCTCGGATAGGAGCTTACTGCCGACCAAGTGACCGTGCGTGTCGTTAACTTGCTTGAAGTGATCCAGATCAATGAAGACGACCGTAAATTCGTAATTGAACCGTGCGGAGCGATAGACCTCGGTTTCCAGCGTTTTATAAAGATGCCGGGCATTATAGAGGCCAGTGCAGTCGTCGGTGATTGTCAACTCCTGAATTCGCTCGACAGCACGAGCGTTCTCGATGGCGATGGCGGCGTAATCGCATAGAGACTGCAGGAAGAAAGATTCCTGATCGCCGAAATGGTTCATGTCCACGTTCACCAACTGGATTACACCCAGAACGCGCAGGCGGGAGCGCAGCGGCACGCAAATGATGGATTGCGTCTCTAATTTCGTCATTTCATCAATGCGTTTAGCGAAGCGCGGATCTTTCATTACGTCAGGCACAACGACCTTCTCACCGTGTTTAGCAACGTAGCCGGCGATGCCCTCACCGACTTTAAGTCGTACATTTTTCAGGGCTTCGGAAGCGCTGCCGACCGCGATGGCAAAGTAGAGTTCTTCGTGTTCTTCGTCCACCATAAGCAAAGACCATGTGTCAGGACGGAAATATTCCGCCATTTTTTCCATGATGGTCTGCAGAATGGAATCGAGCTCCAGCGACGAAGTGAGCGTCTTGGCCACATCGTGGAAGATGTTCAGCTCCAGATTTTGGCGGTTCAAACCCACCCCTGTGGCCTCGTTCATGAAAAAGCTCACCCTTTTGCTGACGCGGAAGTAACCCGATTATAGGTTCCGGCCGTAAATGCGAGCAATGCACCTTGGTAACATGCGCCCTCGTGGATTCAAGGACAAAGGGGTTAGCCGAGCCTCCGCGAATAAATACTAGGCTGTTACCCCCCTGCCGGTTGCTGAACGATCTCTAGCGTGTATTTCATTTGCCTATCTCGCAAACGAAGCATGGGTTTTTCGACTAGGTAGTACGAAGATGCGGCGCACAATACCGCAAAAAATGTGAGGTATGCGGATTGCAGTTTTGGGTCGGCGCAGAAGGGCTGTTGCCAAAGATACAGGCTATAGCTAATGCGACCCAACCAAATTGCGGGCAGGCAATTCAATACTCGATACGGGTTCTGCACAACGTGCCACACAAGGCCTGCCATGCAAAAATGTTTGAGTGGTTGCAGTAAGAATAGAAGAACTAGAGTTTTTGGGGGAGTATTTGCATCAAAGAATGAAATTAGGAACGTCGCGACCAGCATGGCGAATGCCCAGCTTTTTCCGATTTTAGGAATCCGTGGCGCCAAAATAGCCAGTAGACATCCGGCCGCCAAGGTTGTGGCCACTCCTGGCCACGCTCCAAAGTTTCCACCTGGCACTTTTACAAAATAGAGCAGAGCTTGTATGAGGGGAGCGAGTATGGAAACGCCTATAAGAATTGTTGTGCGATGTTGATACCACTTACGCAGAACACTGGGCCATATAAGATAGAACTGTTCTTCTACGCCGAGCGACCACAACTGCCCGAAAATCCAGGGACGGCTTGCATCGAAATTTGCGACATAAAGAAACGCAGCGGCAACGTTGTACCAGTGCATTTGTCTCCAGTAGATTGCAATCGCGATGAACATAAACACAAAGGCGGCGGGAAAAATTCGGTAAGCTCGACGAAGGTAGAATTCCCGTAAATTAATCGTTGAATGTTGCCGCCATTCCTCGAGCAGAATCGTCGTAATCAGATACCCGGAAATGATAAAGAAGAAATCAACGCCCAGATCAGTGAGATAGCTCTTAAATATCAGTGGAGCATGGCCGTTTTTTCCCAGATGCCCGGCGACGACCAAAGCGATCGAAATCGCGCGCAGACCGTCCAACGATGGGATTCGATGTTTCGTCGCTGCGCTCCTCGCAAATTTTAAGTCAAAAGTGGTTGCTATTCATCGCTTATGCCTCTGAATTGTCGCAACAGCCTGAATGAGTTATAACTTTTTGGCTTCACAATCTTGCGTTGCGAGGGCATGAATTTAACCAAACTTCCGCCGAAACCCTTCTTGAAAAACGCGGGGCCCGAAGTGGCTTTTTCTGTATATCCACCAAAGTCATATTCTGAGCATCCCTGCGCCTTGGCCCAGAGCAGGGCGTACCATTGCAATATATGCCCTACATTGACTTTGAAGTTACTTTCCGTGGCTCCCCAGACATACCAACAACGCTTCGCTGCTCTGACAATGATTACGCCGCCGCGAATTGCACTATTTTCCATCGCAAGCAGCAAGGCCCCACGGTTACTTTCTCTTGACAACCAGCCGATGGCTCTCTTAAGGTCATCGTCGGAATCGGCCTGGAAACCCTTCCTTTTCGACATGGAGTTGTAAATTTGTAAGAATTTCTTAATTTCCTTCCTGTCGTAAGATGATTTCACAATACAAATACCATGGTCTTGGGCGCGTTTGATTTCATAGCGTGTGCTTTTCCGGAATTGTGCAAGTAGTTGTTTTTCAGGAGCATCCAGATTAAGCCGCAGTGAAGTTGCGGCACGACCCCGGGTCACCCATTTAGCCTCTTGGAACGATTCGAAAATTCCCGGCGTCAAGCCAGTGATCACGTCAGGGTTTGCTTCAATAAATAAATAGCCAAGCGCGCTCACTTCTTTTTCGAGCAGAGGAAGGATCTCACGGTAGATCGCAACGTCATCGCAAACCGGGCCTCGCGTTATTACCAAACCGCGGAATTGCCGAACAATGCGTCCCAAGGGATACAACGTTCCAGCGGAGGCAAACCACACAATCCGTGAATCGCGCTTCCCAATGAGAAACCGGCAGGTCGGCAAGTATTTCGCGTCTGTGATTTGAGCCCATTGGGGAAACTGAAAGGGGTGGGACGTATCCTGTCCATCCAGAAAATCAACGATTTCTTGTATATCTTTTGCCTGTAATTGAGCCGGTTGAACGAATTCGAATGTAAGGGACGATAGTCCAGGCGGCGTGTATTTCTTAGTCGTTGAACTCATTTGATTCCCGCTCGCCAAAGAACAAAAAGATTATGCTCCACTTACTTGTCGAATTTTGTTCCACGTTGCCATGAGGATAAATCTGTCATCTTCGTCCAAATTGCGTAGCGAAAACGTCAATAAAAATACTCCATAGGCAACGAGTGCAGAAATCCCGACTATCGCGAATTGCCAGCGCATCTCGCGGGTCAGCGCTCTAAGAACCAACAACAACGCTAGAGTAATTCCGCTTGCCGGAACTAACTGCAAATATCCACGTAAAGACGGCCTAATTCCAAGCGCGTTCTTGACAACATTTAGAAACCACAGATTCGTGAGTGCGATCGTCAAGGCCGAAACGATGGCTGCACCAACCAATCCCCAGATTGCGATTACGACAAAGTTGCAAACCGTTACTATCGGAGCCAAAATCATCTGAATTCGGAGCGCGGTTTTTTCCTGCCCGGACATATAAAGCATGATTCCTACCGAACCCACGCCGCAATTAATCAGTTGTCCGGCGGTCACGATTACCAATACTGGCCACCCCCGCGCGAAGTCCGCGCCAAACGTCTGCATGAGTGGCCGGGCAAATAGCATGACGGTGAACGCCAACGGGATAGTCAACCCTAATGTCCATTTGGTGAGGGTCTGATAAAGCCGGAGCAAATTTGAATGCTCACCTTTAGCGTGCAATTCTGCGATAGTCGGAGAAAATATCTGATTGACGGATTGCAACGCGATCGGCACAAAGCCAGTCAGTCCCAAAGCAAGAGCATAAACTCCGACGTCGGCAGCATTGGTGAAGACTCCCAGTGCGATTCGATCCGTTTGCGCCAACAGAAACTCAAGTATCTGAACTCCCAATAAAGTGGTCGCATAGGCCGTAACTTGTGGATCCAACTTTACAGTCCGCCCCGGCAAAGAACGCGCGCCTATGGGAGTTAGCCTCCAGGCAGTTACGAGTAACAGGAATAAGACCACAGCCGCAGTGACTAACTGGCCAAGTAGATAACCCCGCAGACCTAAACCAAGAATGAGGAAAGTCAGAACTGAAATTAGCAGCAGCGGCGTACCGATAAAATTCACAATCACCGTGCGGCGACTGATGTCGCGGTATCCGGCCAGCACTTCGCTAAAAAAACTGGTTAAAGCGCCCACGAACATAAGCCCAATGAAAAAATTCATGTAGGCATCGATCTCGGGCTCGTGATAGATGCGGTTGGCAATTATTTTCTTTGAGGCCATCAAGACAACAGAAGCTGCAAGTTGTAGAAGAATAACGATCCCTGTGCCACGCCACAAGAATCCTTGGAGTTTTCCGGTTTGATTCGTAGCCGAGTAGGCAGCGATGTAACGAGTTCCAGTTTGGGGCAACCCTCCGGCTGCAAACACGCCGATTAGGCCTGTTGCGGTCATGCCTAGCGCATAAACGCCTAATGCGTGCGCGCCCAACTTTCTGGCTACATAAATTTTGAAAAGATATCCGGTTACCGCGGTGAAAATCGTCCCCGCAAAGAATATCGAGGATTGTCGCGTGATGCGCCCGACATGGGCGCGAAAATCAGCGCTGTTCTGCCTGGGCGCCGAGTCCGCGTCCGCCCTGATCTCGGATTCGTGCATCCTGGAACCAAGTTACACTAATCGCAGACGTCAACTTAGTGGAATAGGCATGTACTCGTCGAATTCCCCCGATGGCGCGCTGATTGCACATTGCTTAAGCAGGGCGGATTTCATAGGGGCGCATCATCTCATTGTCGCCGTGCTCCAAAATGTGGCAATGCCAGACGTAGCGGCCTGGATAGCCGTCGAAGCGCACCATGATTCGCGTCACCATGCCGGGTTCGGCGCGGACTGTGTCCTTCCATCCCATCTCGTTCGCCTCGGGAGGAACAGCGGGCCCGGTGAACTTCAATTCGCGCTTGCGCAGGTAATGCGCGACATAAAAGTTTCGTCGATCGAGCACCTGGAAACGAACCAGATGAAGATGGATGGGATGTGAATCATCTGTTCCGTTGACTAGGCTCCAGATTTCGGTCGAGCCAAGCGCGGGGTCCTCGGTGACAGGATCCACCCACCGCTTCCGGTCGAGAAGCATAATGGTCGGATTGTCAGCTGCATCGTCCGTTTCTTCCAACAGCAGTTCCCTCGTTTTCGTTGCCTCGGTTTCTGCCATTCGAGTAATGGGACGGAGAGTCGCAGGAAAGGCGGCGACCGCGGCCATTGTCTTGCTGGTCACGCGAAATTGCATGACGCTTAGATTGTCGTTTCTGAATATGATTTTCTCGCCCGCGTTCTTGGAGAAATCTACGACTATGTCGGCGCGTTCCCCCGGCGCCAAAGTGAGTTGCCTGGTCGGCACCGGCGCTGCGAGCAGCCCTTGATCGGAGGCAATTTGCTGAAACTCCATTTGATTCGAAAAAGCCAGGTGAAAGAAACGGCCGTTGGCGGCATTGAGAATGCGAAATCGATAGGGTCGAGCTTCGGCTTCGAGAAACGGCGCGATCTTGCCGTTCACCAGGAACACATCGCCGAAGACCTCCGGTACCCACGGCGCTTTGGGATGGGGCGAAACTGGATAAAGCAGTTGTCCATCCTGATCCAGCTGCCTGTCGCACAGTACAAGCGGTATTTCGTACTGCCCGCTGGGCAACCCCAAGCCGTCTTCGAAGTCGTCGCGGATCAGAAACAGGCCGAATAATCCAGCATATATATTCAGCCGGTTAATGCCCATGGCGTGATCGTGATACCAGAGCGTCGCAGCTTCCTGATTGTTGGGATAGAAGCACACAATGGACTTACCGGGAACGAACCAATGTTCGGGATAGCCGTCGCTCTCAGGGGGAACCCGTCCACCGTGGAGGTGCACGACCGAACGAACCTCAGGCTTATCGGGTTCGGCACCGGCCAGATTATGGTCGATGGGCAGAAAATGGCTACTCGGGAGTTCATTTATCCATTCGACGAAAACACCTTGCCCGCTGCGCGTCTCGAGTGTGGGCCCTGGGAATGTCGAATTGAATCCCCAAATGCGGGTTGGTTTGAGGTCGCGGTGCAGCTTGCTCTCGCTCGCGCGCATATGCAAGCCATAGTAGGGAACTTGAGACTTGGAATCGGCCGGACTCAGACGCAATTCCTCGTGTTTCAAAACACTGGGCCGAGGCAGCGGATCCACGAAGCTGGCCAATGCGTTGACATCGAGCGGATGTCGTGGAACCGTCGTGTCTCCACCGAAAATGAATGGAAAGGCGGTGAAAGTCGCACCCAGAGTTCCGGCACGATACAAGAACTCACGTCGATTCATAGGGAAATTACGAATTGGTTTCATGGGTTCTTACAGATTGTCGACTCGAGTAAATTAAACGGGCACGAGATGTGCAACCTCGTGCCCGGGCTGATTGAGATTTTAAACCAGGCTATTGCGGCTCGCCCGTGTTTGGATCTAATAGCAAAGTCCCGTTGCTCCGGATGGAGCCAAACCGGAACATTTGCACCAAAGATCCGGCGATTCCATCGAACGACCCGCTGCCCAGACGTTGTCCGCCCAGCCAGTTATCTTCAATGAAGTGAATGATGGAAGTCTGGTCGGTCACAGAATGGTCAACGAAATTCTGCCGTGCCCACGGAGAGATCACCATCAAGGGCAGGCGGGGTCCGTAACCGCAGCGGCCCAGAGCATGCGGGTTGGCCGTGGGATTGACGCCTGGCAGGGACGTTGCCGCCGTGCCACAAGCCCCGGGTCCGGTCAACGCGTCGGCTGCGCCGGTAGAGGTGTTGATGATTGGACCCATCTGGTGGTCATACCAGCCGTCGGAGTCGTCATATGCGATTACGACGGCGGTACTGCTCCAGGTGGGAAGCGACTCGAGGAAGTTGATGGTGTTAACGATGAAGGCCTGTTCGTCCAACGGGTCAGAGTACCCAGCATGGCCGTCTTCGTAGGCAGGTGCTTTGAGGAAGCTGACTGCGGGCAGATTGGTCGCGGCGCAGTTGTAGAAATCCTGAATATCGTACTGATGGTTGGCCGGTCCCGCGTTGCCAATTTCAGCGCAACTGGCGGGTGGCGTGTGGTTCGGGTTGGCGGTTGATGCGTAGTAGCCGAACAGGGAATGGTGTGGAACATAGTCTGCCGTCGTGCCGGCCAAGCCCGCCGAGCTACGGTTGCAGCCCGTTGTACCGTTGGGATTTACGATGGAGAGGTTGAAGCCCCCCATGAATCCTCCCCAGGTGACGCCTGAAGCATTGAGCATATCGCCGATGTTCGGACTGCTCATCTGTACCTGATTGCGCGTGGGGTTGGAGCAAACGTCGTAACGCGGATCGGCGTCGCCAATGAGCGTGTAAGATCCGTCTGGGCCGCCGCTGACTTCGTCGCCCAGACCGTTGATGATGTTAACTGCGCCGTTGGTTTGCCCCGAAACGAGGTTGGTGAGGCCGGGAGTCGATGGCCCGAATGTTGTGCCGTAAGAGTTATCGCTCATCGCGAAAAACTGTGCGTAATTCCAGAGCGCGGTCACGGTATTTCCGTCGAAATAGCCCATCGGCTCGGTCGTGCCATAGCCCGTATGCGAGGGGAAGAGGTCCATCAGACCCGAGTCAAACGCAGATTGTTCATCTTCATAGTTATGGTCCTGATCGCTCGTCACCGCCTGCGAGCGGTCTAAACGAAAGGGATTTGAGGCGATGCCCACATTGGCGGGATTCAAGTTAGGGTTATTGGTCAGCAACCCAGTGGTTAATCCATTTACTACAGGAGTGCCGGCGACACCTTTAAACTTCGGTTCACCAGCAGGGTTCGCAGCGACCGGGTAGGTCCCGAAGTAGTGGTCGAAGGAAATGTTCTCATTGAAGATGACGACAAGATGTTTAATCGGGGATGCCGGAACTACCGGCGTAGGTCGTTTGCCACTGCTGGCGGCAAAACCGGGGGTTGCATTCGATCCCAAGCCCAACATAACGGCGGTGAAAAGCGCCAGTGCTTTCTTGGGGGCTGCGGCTTCTTGTAGCTTCATGAACATAGAGTTTTCTCCGCTGCGTATCGTTCATTTCGCGACCTGAGCGGCAGAAGGCAGGATGGCCGCTGCGGTCTAAAATCATGAACCGTTCAAAGCGTACAGAGACAGTGCGAAATCATTGTTTCGCCCATATGAAATCTTTGTGAAAGGTATGCTAAAAAATTTCCACAATGTACTGAATGGGGCTTACCGTGTCTGCTGCGCATGTCGGGGTGGAGTGTCGAAGCCCAAAATCGCGAAATCGTTTCGATATATATTGTTGTCGCAGGCAAATTGATGGATCCATTTGGCGCCAGATTTAAGCGGGAGCGAGAAAAACGCAAGATTTCCCTCGACGACGTTTCCGCCGCCACCAAGATCAGCAACCGGTTTCTGTCCGCGATCGAGTCGGATAGATTTGATCAGCTTCCGGGTGGCATCTTCAATCGTGGGTTCATAAGGGCATATGCCCGCCATTTGGATCTTGACGAAGAACAACTCATAACGGATTACAAAGTGGCGGCAGGTGAAGAGGATCCCAATGTTCCCCTCGAAACCGACCTTCCGGAAGACAGGCGGTCTCAGACCGGTCATGGCGGCAGCGAGCTTCCGTGGAAAGAGTTGGCAGCATTGCTCTTGCTAATCGCGGTTGCATTGGGCCTTTGGAGATTCCGCTCCCACGAAGAGGCGAGGAAGAGCGTCGGATCTGCTCTAAAGGAAGCTTTACCTCGAGACGCAAGCACCGCACCACCACCGAGCGCGACTGCGGACAAGAATGCCCATCAGGTAATCTCGACTTCGCTGAGTAAATCGGCGGCACCTCATCCCATCAATCCGAACTCGCAGCCCTTTCAGTTGCGAATCATTGCTCGCGAGGATTCGTGGATTTCTGTCACTGGGCCCGAAGGCGAGATTCTTCACCAAGTCCTGACTCCGCCGGAGGAGAAATCATTCCACTCGACCAGCCGCATCGTCGTAAAAGCAGGCAACGCTGCTGGTCTCGAGTTCGTGTGGAATGGTCACGAATTACCCGCGCAAGGAAAGGAGGGAGAAGTGAAGACCTTTATTTTCGATAGCGGGGGCGTTCACGAGCCGCTAGCGGTTCCGGCGCCGTAATGATTTGACATACGCCTATTAAGGCGCGAACCTGTGTCATGCGCAAATTCCTCTGCCTGTTGGCTCTGTTATATGCAACTGCGAATGGCTACTCCCAGAGCGGGTCGTATCTCTTCGCCTGGTCTGGCGATGATGCTAAAAAAGGCAATGACTTTCTGGCTGTAATCGATGGCGACGCGAAATCTCCGAAGTACGGCGAGGTACTCGCATCGGTTGCTGTGCCCGGACCCTACGGTATGCCCCATCACACCGAACTCGAGATGCCCGCCGGGGGATTTCTGTTGGCCAATGCATTTGAGAGCGGGCGCACGGTGTTGTTTGATCTGAATGATCCCTTGCATCCATCGGCGATTACTTCTTTTGGCGACCTGGATGGTTATATGCATCCGCACAGTTATGTGCGTTTGCCCGACGGCCATATCTTAGCCACCTTTCAATATCATGGCGGCGATACTCCCAAATCCGACGGTGGGGGGATTGTTGAGTTTGACGAAAACGGACATTTTATTCGTGCCGCTAGCGCGATGGATGTCGCGGCGAAGGGTGAGCTGATTCGTCCTTACAGTCTGGTTGTCGTGCCATCTCTCGATCGCATTGTCACTACAAACACTGCCATGCACGAGGCAGACGGCGAGAGCCGTACGGTCCAAGTATGGCGGCTGAGCGATCTAAAACTATTGAAGACAGTTGCGTTGCCGACCGGTCCAAACGGATATGAGCAAAAATATCCTGGTGAGCCGAAATTGCTCGCCGACGGAAAGACCGTGCTTATACATACTTTCGCGTGCGGTTTGTATGAGATGGAAGACGTGCAGAGCGACCGCGTGTCAGCCCGTTACCTCAAGACCCTTGATGGCAAGCAATGTGACGTGCCGCTCGTCGTTGGGCACTATTGGGTTGCGGCGCAGTCGTCCGTTCATGCGATAGCTGTCTACGACATTGCCGACCTTTCACACATTCGCGAAGTGGCGCGGGTCAAGTTCGACGATAAGCAAAAGCCACATTGGCTTTCTGTGGATGAGAGCGGCCGCCGCATCGTGGCAAATTCAGGCGAGTATGGTGAGCACCGCCTGTTCGTTTTGAACTTCGATCCGAAAACCGGCTCCCTGCAACTGGACGAGAAGTTTCGAGATCCCGGCAGCGCCGTGCCAGGCGTGAGCATGGACGGCAAAACCTGGCCCCATGGATTTAAAGGCGACGCGTATGCGCACGGTACTGTGTTTTCGAGGAACGCGACCAACACGCAAACGGCGGCGATGGGGAGGTAGGGTGCCTCTCTCCCCAATGTACGCGATCTTTTGGGGAACGATGTTCCCGTGACGAGCGTATATTGCTAGGGACAGCGAGGAATCCCTTTGACCACTATGCCTGATGCGCTGACTCCGCAGGATGACCCAATTTTGCCGTCGAACTCTCCTGCTTCCCCATCACCCTCGACTGTGCGCCGCATCTTTTTCGGCGCCGATGGCTTGCGCGCAGGATGGAGCTTGCTTATCTTCATTGCGCTCATGGCGGTCCTGTCGTTCACAATCAACTTCACTCTCCGGCGACTCGGCGTGCATCGGCCAGATCCTGCGGCTGAGCTAAGGCCGTGGTTAGGAATTCTGGGTGAAGGTGCATCGTTCCTGCTCGTATTTTTTGTGACTTGGGTTATGTCGAAAATAGAGCGTCGGCCGCAGGCTATCTATGGTCTGGCTGACGATAACAAGCTCCGCCGTTTTCTCGCCGGCTTGGGTTGGGGATTTGTCTGCCTTTCTGTACTTGTCGGAGCGCTTATTCAGACTGGATTCCTTGTAGTTGACCGGCGTCTCCTTTTTGGAAGCGACATTTTTCGTTATGGGGCCGTTTGGTTTATCGGTTTTCTTATGGTGGGTTTGCTCGAAGAGTATTTGACGCGAGGCTACGTGCAGTTCACACTGACGCGTGGCCTCGCTGGCCTGTACGCGCGCTTGTTCAAAATTCCCCATAGTGCTGCCGTGGGGTTCTGGACTTCGGCGATTGTGTTTTCCTTTCTCTTTGGACTTGGGCACAGCTCGAACCCGGGCGAGTCTCCAATCGGATTAGTTTCTGCCGGCCTGGCGGGGTTGGTCTTCTGTCTCAGCCTTTGGCGCACGGGATCACTTTGGTGGGCGATAGGCTTCCATGCTTCATGGGATTGGAGCCAATCGTTTCTATATGGCGTCGCCGATAGCGGACTGATGGTACAGCACCATCTCTTTGCGACCCACCCAGTCGGTAAGCCGATACTGAGCGGCGGCGCAACCGGCCCTGAGGGCAGCAGTTTTATTCTGGGTATCTTCGTACTAATTGTCTTGATTGTTTTCTTTACGCTGCCACGCGGAGAAGGCTATGAGGCAAATCTGCCCGGCCATCGCGCGGCGCGTTGAAGGCATGCTCAGCGCTTCGTAGAAACTATCGCTGCGTCATGACCATTTCGCCGTTCTCCACTTTGAATCCGCCCACATTGTCGGGAAGCTTTAGGCGGTCGCGTTGCTCGGAGAGTTTCTTCTGCAGGGCGTCATTGACCAGGGAGACAGGAACGTTGAGGTCGCCGATCTTGATCTCGGTTGGGTCAAAGGTGGCGTAACCGTCTTTGGACGCCAGATGTCCCGCCAACGTAACCCAAACCGATTTGCCCCCGATTTCCGTTAGGAATTGGCCTTTGGCAATGTCGCCTTCAAAACTGAGCTGGTAGTCTTTGACGTCTGGTTCGCCCGCTCCAACTATGGAATCGGCTGAGGTTAAGGGCCCGCTCTGCGAGCCGTCGGCCCCGGAGGGTAGACCTAGAGCCCCGAGGTTCGCCGAAGTAGACTGGCTGGACTGCGCCGATGATTGTGACGGCGAATTCGCAGATCCGGATGCAACTGCTGCCGATGTTTTTCCCCCTGATTGTTGAACGGCCGCCGGCATTGTTCTGGCGGCTTCGGCCAAGGCCGCCCGTAGCTCATCTGCGCTTAAATGCACCTCGACGGGCGGTTGTCCGGGGGTCTTCGGCGCTTCCAATTGTTCAAGCTTGTTCTCAAAAGATTGGGCATTTGTTGCACGTGTGCTCGGACTCATCGGCGCCGCAACAGGCTGCGGCCGTTTCAGCACAAGAATTAGCGCGGCTACGGAAGTGACCAAAGTGGCGATGCTGACGATGCGATCCATTTTCCACTTCATAAAGCACCCTTTCGCAACACACGATGACGACCCTCTAAATTCTAGTCCGGGGCAGGGCAGACATCAGGTTACAGAAGGACTTGACCAAAGGCACAAAGTACACACGCCCAATGGCGATTAATCAGGCTTTAGGAAGCGAGCTTAATGCGTTACGGAGCACGCTCACAGGAAGGAGCAGGATCCACAAGGGAAGCAATAGCAGCATTGTGAAACAACCCACGACCATCGGCGGCCGGCTAAAATCCGACTTGCGTAGTTTCATGAATCACTCCTTGTTTGAGGATACCTGAAGGCGACATGGATACGCCAAGAGCGCGAGCAAATATGAGATGCTCAGAATATGGCGCGAAAACTTTTGAGGTTGGCGCTTCCCGTCTTCGCCTTTCTTCTGGCGGTGCTCACTGGTTGGGGTCTCTCGAGCTGGCGGGAATATTTTGCAGACGGTGCACGAGCGGGCGTGATGCTCATTGCGGTGTTCGCCGCGGGAATCGTTCTTCTGCAAAATCTCGATATTTATATATTGCGTCTAGGTAAGTCAAAGTTGGGAAGCCAATCATGGGTCCTGTTAACACTCACGGTGGCGTCAGTGGGGCTGCTATGGTTTTTCCCATTTGCTGATCGCAGGCAGATTTTGACTCTTCATCACCCTCAAATCTGGCGGTGGATGGGACTGACTCTTTGCACGTTGGGCGTGGCCGTCCGCCTGCTGGCCCTGGGGAAACTCGGCAAGCAATTCAGCGCTTATGTGACCATCCAGGAAGGACACGAGCTCGTGCAGTCAGGAATCTATGGCGTTATCCGGCATCCGCTATATCTGAGCTTGCTTCTGGCTGGCCCCGGCTTTGCGCTTGTCTTCCGCAGCCTACTAATCTGGCCGATTCTAGCGGTAACGCTGGTGTTTATTAGCGTCCGTATTCGTCAAGAGGAGCGGCTGCTTGCGACGGAATTTGGGGACGCGTTTGCGCGATATCACGCGCGAACTTGGGCCCTCGTGCCTTGCATACTCTAAACCAATTGCCTTGCAGCGATCTTCGCTTTTTATTTCTTCGTCTCCGGCTGCTTTATTTCCGGTTGCGCCCCTGGCATCGTGTTGGGTAGCGGCTTTTGCAAATGCTCGTAGAGTTCGGGATGCGGTAAGGGCTTGCGCGGCATCATCTGGTCACGCATCGCAGTGTTATAGACGAAGATGGCTTCTACAACCGCGGCCTGTTGGAGGTCCGCGGGAATCAACCGCTCATATACGTCCATGTTCGTATGTACGCTGCGAGTTTCATAATCAAGTGGCTCTTGAATGAACTGAAAGCCAGGAAGGCCCACATCGTCGAACGGCATATGATCGGTGCTGCCCGTGAGCCGCGCGCTCACGGTCGTCACGTCGATATCTTTGAGTGGCGCGATCCACTGCTCAAAAATTGGAATAACCGCGCTATTGTCCTGGGCGTAAATTCCTCGAATTTTGCCGTCGCCGTTATCAATGTTGTAGTAGGCGGAGAGCAGTTTGTGCTCGGGCTTCAGAGTGAGCGGGCCTCCGGGCTTGCGGATGAATACCGGTACTTTGAGTTGTTCGGGGGTGGCAGAACGGGGGAAGCTGCCAAAGTGCGCGGTTACATAACCGGTCGACCCGAACAAGCCTTGCTCTTCGCCGCTCCATAGGGCCACGCGAATCGTGCGTTTGGGCTGCACATGGAGCGAAGTAAGAATGCGCATGACTTCCATGGCGATAATTGAGCCCGCTCCGTCGTCCGTTGCGCCAGTGCCGGCAATCCAGCTGTCGAGGTGGCCGCCAACCATCACCACCTGGTCTTTCAATTTCGGATCTGTGCCGGGAATTTCGGCAATAGTATCGAACCCATGTTGATGATCGCCGGTAAAGACCGTATCGACATTCATTTCGATGGAGACGGGGACGTTCGCCGCGAGCAGGCGGGAGACGCGGCCATAGTTTTCTAGCGCCATCTTGGCAATGGGAATGCGATTCGCGTGGTCACGCTGGTAAACAAACCAGCCCAGGGTGGGGCCGCCACTATCATCATCCAAGGTGCCGCTGGTGCAGCAGCCGGGTACGACAATCGCCAGGGCTTTTTCGTTTGCGATGAACTGAGCTTCTTTTTCGAGGAAGGCGACCTGCTTGTTAAATACAGACTCCATCTGGTCAAGCAGGAGGACATGTTGTGGACCCAAATCCTGGTCCGTATAGGCATAGTGGAAAATATCTGCAAGCGCTTTGTCGTCGTAGCGGGTCAGGAGCGGCTGGTCCTGTTTGCTGATTTCAGGAACTTTGCCGACAAATACAATCTTGCCTGCAAGTTTGCCTTTGTACTGATCCAGGTCTTTTTCTTCTTTGGCGACAACAGAAACTGCTGGCGCGGTGATGGCGCCGTTGGTAGACGGAGACCACGGAGTGGCTTGTGCAATGAAGACTGCCGTATCTGGTGAGACCATCCGAATCCAGGTGTTGCGCTGCTGCCAGCCTATACCGAACTCGCCCCAATCTTCCAGATGAACATTGGCGCAACCCATCGCCGTGAATTGCTGCTGCGTCCAGTCGTAGGCACGCTGCAAATTCGGTGAGCCGGTCAGCCGTGGGCCGATGCCATCGAAAAGCCCGGAAGCGTATTCCATGATGTGCGAATGGTGTAAGCCTTCGTCTCGAATCTGCTGATACATGGTGAGGTCAATCGATTCGACGACCGGCTGCGCTTGCGGTTCGGGTCTATTGTCGGCCGCATAGCCAGAGCAGGCAAACAACGCGAAGGCAACGGCAAAAAGACGCTTGGAATGAGGCATGGCATCTCCAGATGAGTTTTTGCGACAAATAGTTATACGTGCAAAACGACTTGCCAGTTAACAACCAACTGAAAATAGACGAAGCCCCGATCCTTTAGTCAACATAACAGTTGAAAAGAATCAGGGCTTCGGATTTCAAAAAAAGTGGGTGTTATTGGGCTACAACCGGTGCAGCAGCCTGCTCGCGATCAACGTCCTTCAAGCGGGCGGCTTTGCCCCGTAGTCCGCGCAGGTAATACAGTTTGGCGCGACGGACCTTAGACGACCGCACGACTTCGACCCTGTCAATAACACGCGAACGCTCGGGGAATATACGTTCCACGCCCTGGCCGAAGCTCATTTTGCGGACGGTGAAGCTGGGTTGAGCGCCGCGGCTGCGGGAAATGACGACGCCTTCGAAGGCCTGGAGGCGTTCTTTGTCGCCTTCCTTGATTTTGACGTGAACACGGATGGTGTCGCCGGGAACAAACGCGGGAATCTCGGTACGCGTCGTTTTGGCCAATAGTTTTTGAATGATTTGGTTCTGCATAATTGTTTCCTTCTTACCGAATATCGGTGTTTGTTTCTCCAGCCTTAATGCTTGCCAGCAATTTCTGGTCTTCTTTGCTTAATGTTGCATCCTGCAAAAGATCAGGGCGGTTACGCCATGTTTTTTCTAACGCAGTGCGCCTACGCCAGCGGCGAATCTCGTCGTGATTCCCGGAACCCAAAACTTCCGGAACCACCATACCCCGAAAATCAGCGGGCCGAGTGTAATGCGGATAATCAAGCAATCCGCCAGAGCCGCACGTCGAATCCGGGCCATCGCCGTTTGCACTTTCGCGATGAGTCGTAAACGATTCCTGTCGCGTGGACGCTTCGTTCCCAACCGCTCCGGGAATCAATCGCGTGACCGCGTCAACAATCAGCGCTGCGCCAATTTCGCCGCCGCTTAGCACAAAGTCGCCGACGGAAATCTCACGATCGGCAAGATATTGGCCGACGCGTTCATCCACGCCTTCATACCGTCCGCAGATGAAAACGATTCGGCTTAGCCCGGCAAGTTCTTGCGCCACGGTTTGGTCAAATCGCCTGCCCTGCGCGGAAAGCAAAACTACGCTTTCGCCTACAGCACGGCGATCTCGCGCCGCGATGCCCAATGATTCTATACATTCAAAGATCGGTTCCGGCTTGAGCACCATGCCCTCGCCGCCGCCAAATGGGCGGTCATCTACAGTTTTGTGACGATCATGCGTAAACCCCCGCAGATCGTGTACTGCAATCTCCGCCAAGCCAGCTTCCCGGGCCCGGCGGATAATACCAAAATCCAGTGGCCCGCGAAAAAAATCTGGAAAGATCGTGACAATGTCGATCTTCATTTGGCGGACCTAAATTAATTCTTCCTGCGATTGCGCACTTGCTGCTGTTTCTCTTCTTGCGTCAGCGGAGCGTTCAATTCCAACATGCCTTGGGGCAACTGCATCACAATTTTTTTGTGATCGAGATCCACGCTCTTGATATACGCCTCTGCGTAAGGAATCTCATACCGCTTACCGCCACATTTGACAATCAGCAGCGGCGCTTCACCTGCGCTAAACTGAACGTCTTCTACTTTACCTACTTCGCGGTCACCATCGAACAATACGCATCCGGCCAGATCGCTAACGTAAGTCCAGCCTGCTTCCAAACGTGCCCGCTCACCTTGCGGGACCTGCAACTCGCACTTTAAGAGCGTTTCGGCGTCATTGATGGAATCGATCCCAACGAACTTCAAAACCAAGCCGCCTTTATGCGGCCAAAAACCTTCAACTTTCAACTCGCGTCGCTTGGAATCTTCTCCCAGAGCCCACAGCTTCATGCCTTCATGAAACCTGTCCGGAACATCGCTGTGCACTTCGGCTGCTACTTCTCCATGCCGTCCCTGCGTTTTCAAAACGCGGGCGAGAGTAATGAACTCAGCCGTTTCTTTTTCTGTAAAACTCGCCACCAAACCTACTCGAGAATCTCCAACTCATAACGCTTGTTAGTTTTCAAGCTTGCTGCGCGCAACAAATGACGCAATGCGCGCGCAGTACGGCCCTGCCGGCCGATGATTCGGCCCATGTCATCTTCGGCCACGGTGAGTTCGAGCACAATTTCGCCCTCTTCGTCGAACGATTCGACAAGGACATCCGCCGGTTTTTCCACCAACGCTTTGGCGGCGTGTTCCATCAAGGCCACCATATTGGGCGATTGCTCACTCATCGTTTTTCTCGGCTAATTCCCTAGGATGCCTACGACGCCGCGGTAGCAGCGGGTACCGGCAACTTCAAAATCTTGCCCACGCGGTCTGACAGTTGGGCGCCTTTTGAGACCCAGTAGTCAATCCGTTCACGCTTGAGCTCAAAGCTGGCAGGGCTGGTGCGGGGATTGTAAATCCCCACCACTTCCACCGGACGGCCGTTGCGCGCGCGTTCTTTCTCAATCACCACGACGCGGTAATGCGGTTGTTTTCGCGCACCTACGCGCGACAGACGAATCATTAACACAGAGCTTGTTTCCTTTCCTATTCCCTACGGGAGGGGTGAGACAAACCATTATTATGCCGTAATTTAGCGGGAATGGCAAGGTCTTACCCCGTATTGTGCAGTCCAGCCGCGATGCCGTTGATCGTAGCGCCCAAAGCATAGTTCAAGGTAGGATTCGCTTCGTCCGCCAGAGCCCGTTTCCTTCGTAGCAATTCCACTTGAATCAAGCTCATGGGATCCACATACGGGTTACGCAGGCGAATCGAGCGCGAAAGAACCGGATTGTTTTGCAATAGCTCGTCTTGCCCGGTAATTCGCAAAATTACGCCTCGGGTGCGGTCAAACTCCTCAGCCAGCATTTGCCAAACCCGCTCTCGGAGATCAGCCTCTCTCACCAGCGAAGCATACAACCGCGCGATCGCGAGGTCAGCCTTGGCCATGGCTAGTTCGACGTTGTTGAGTAAATCCGAGAATAAAGGGAATTTCTTCAGCATGTCTTTCAGCAATTGTTCGTTCGCTAGGCTTGCGGAGGCGAATCGTTCCAGGGCATAGCCGACTCCAAACCAGGCGGGGACCGCGTGGCGGCTCTGCATCCAACCGAATACCCACGGGATTGCGCGCAAATCTTCGAGGCGTCGGCTCTGATTACGACGAGAGGGTCGCGATCCGATGCGAGCATGCTCGAGTTCATTCACAGGAGTAGCCTGCTCGAAGTAATGCAATACATCTGGATTCTCGGCGATGTTTTTGCGATAGAAGCCAAAAGCATCGGCCGATATTTGCTCCATCGCGTCGTTCCAAGGATGGTCGTCACCACGCTTCGAACCGTCGTGACGGAGCAGCGCTTCCAGGCACGCCGCAATCATGATCTCAAGGTTCCATTCCGCGAGAATTGGATCGGAGTATTTCCAGTTCAGTACTTCTCCCTGTTCGGTCACCCGAATCTCGCCGCTGAAATCGCCAGCCGGTTGCGCCAGAATTGCAGCGTGAGTCGGCCCCCCGCCGCGTCCAACTGTTCCTCCGCGGCCGTGAAACAAACGCAACTTCACGCTATGTTCGCGCGCCACCTGTTGCAATTCGCGGTGGGTTTTATACAGCTCCCAAATGCTCGTCAGCATGCCGCCATCCTTATTGGAATCCGAATAGCCCAGCATGACTTCCTGCCAGCGGCCCCAAGAATTGAGCGCCGCCTGATAGCTGGGGGTTCCCCATACCCGCGCCATGATTTTCCCAGCCGAACGCAGTGCCTGGATGGATTCAAATAGCGGCACGGGCATGAGTCCCGGGTCATCGTCTGATGCGGCCATTTGTACGCCGCAGACGCTTGCAATTCTGGCGACCGCGAAAATGTCATCTTCGCTCTCAGCCCCGCTGATGATGTAGGCGCGAATCGCTTGCGGTGGATAGAGTTTCTTCAGACGAGCGATGCTTTGGAAAGTATCGAATACTTCAGCCGATTGCTTTGAAAACGCCATGGGAAAGTCTTTGGCACCAGGGGAGAGCGCGGCCCCGATTTCAGCCAGCAGTCTTGCGTGCACCTGCGCATGCTGGCGAATGTCGAGAGTGGAGAGGTGAAATCCGAAGGTGCATACCTTGCGCAGTAGCGGATCGAGAGACAATTCCGCCAGCCGATGACCGCGATTTTCGTTGAGGCTCTCTCGCAGGAGTTCAAGATCGGATTGAAATTCCTCGGCCTTGGAGTATCTGTCCGGTTCGGCGCTCGTTTCCGAGCGCGTCTGCCGCAGGCGGAGGATGACAAAATTCATAAAGCGGCGGTAAAGCTCAGTCTCGGAAATTCGCGCCAACTGGGAGTGCTCGTCGCCCATACGGGCCGCATAATCAACGCATTTGTTGCCCAGCGCCTCCGAAATCGGAACCTGCCGCGCAGATGAACTGATCTGATCTCGGATTCGTTCAATTTCGCCGATATAGTAGCCAAGTATGGCGTTTCTTGACCTCTGCAGTGCTTCGCGCGTGGAGTCCGAAGTTACAAACGGATTCCCATCGCGGTCGCCCCCAATCCACGAGCCGAAGAAAAGAACTTCCGGCAGGGTCGACGCATCGAAATCAGAACCGTACGTTTCTTCGAATGCCTGCTCCATTTCAGCGTACAAAGCAGGAAGCGCGTCGAAGATGGACATCGGGTAGTGGTCGAGTCCCATCCGGATTTCATCGCTCACCAGAGGTTTTTGCCTCCGGACTTCATCGGTCTGCCAGAGCGCGGTGATCTCGCCAAATATGAGCGATTCGAACTTTTGGGCGTCGGCGTCGGTGAGCGGCAAGCGGTCGAGGCGTTCCAACTGCTTGGCGATTCGGCGGCGCTTACGAAGAATGGTTCTGCGGGCGATTTCTGTGGGATGCGCCGTGAATACCGGCACAACTTTAATTTGCCGCAAAGCCACCAACGCTTGTTCCGCGGTGAAACCACTTCTGTGCAGACGGCGTAGCGTGCCGCGAAACGAACCCTCCAATGGAGGTTGTGCGCTCTGCAACGTAGACGCGCGTCGCCGTCGCTTGCGGTGATTGGTCTCGGCGAGATTCGTAAGCTCGAAATAAATGGCAAATGCTTTGGTGACTCGGTATGCGTCTTCGACCGGGAGGCCTGCGATGATGCTACGCGCTTCCTCAAAGCTTGGAGAGAGTCCGACCCCTGATTGCTGCTCGCGATACTGAATCAGCAACCGCCGTAGTTGTTCCACCACATCGAGTAGAGGCTCGCCAGCCTGTTCTATCAATACTTTTCCCAGTAATGTTCCCAGCGAGCGTACGTCGCGGCGCAACGGAAGTTCTTTAGCGGGGTCGTCCGTCGAGGCTGTCAGTTCGGCCAGCCGCGCCGCCTGGCTTTCGGCGCCCCATAATGGCTTCTCATCCATAGCCAATCATAGTTTGAATTTGAACTGGGTGCGTCAGAATTTAGCGCGCTGCGAGATGTTGCAGAATGTCGGCGGGCTCCGGACGATCAGTGTAATCAGGATTTGCTGACGCATAGGTAACCGTACCGTCACGATCGAGAATATAGCTTGCTGGAATGGGTAATTCCCAGCTTTCATCTCCGTTGGCGAACGGCAAATTGACGAAGGCGCTGCGGTACACCTGGCGCTGTTCGCCGGGGACGCTATAGACGAGGCCAAACTGCCGCGCGACCTGATTGCCGGCATCGCTGAGCAGGGGAAAGCGCAACTTGTGCTGATCGGCCATGAAGAAAGATTGCTTCACTGTCTGCGGAGAAATGGCCACCAACGCCGCTCCCGCCTTCTGAATTTCGGGCGCGATCAGATTCATGGCTTCAAGTTGGCCGACGCAAAACGGGCACCAGCGTCCACGAAAGAAAATGACGACGATCTTGGCGTGATCACGAAGAAGCTGCGCGGAAGAAACTAACTTTCCGTTGTGATCTTGCAACTCGAAACTAGGGGCTGGCGCGCCGACGGGCAACGCTCGTCGCGCGATGTTTTCTGATTGCAAGCATTCAACCGTGCGCGCATGGACCGCCTGAATTTCCGCCGGAACATATTTTGCAATGAGAGTTTTACGCTCGGCGAAAATCTCCGCCAGCGGACGAACGTCCGTTGCTGGACTCGACTCTTCGAGGGAACGCCATTTCATAAGACTAAAGACTAACCGAACAATTTCGAAGCGATCTTTGGCATAGCAATTTCTTGGTCTTTGTCGCACACGACCGATACTTCGGGATTGTTCGGCTTGACGCGCACAACGATAAGTGTTCCTTCTCTGAATCGTTCGACGTACTCCGTCAATGATTTAGTCAACAAAAACGGTTCCTCGTGAAGACCGGTGTAAAGTTCCCCATTGACACGAAATGCATAAACGATCTCCACTCTGGGGCCCATGATTCCTCCCGAACTTCTGGGCGGCGCGGTTACGGTCGCATTTACAAAAAGCCACCGGTCGGAACCGACAATTCTGGGCCAGCGTATAATTACCCGAAGCGCATACGCGAGAGCTTTTACCAGATAATCGAATAGGATGTCCATCGTGAATAAGTCCTGCCGCCGTCTGGCAAGCGACGACTGACCACTGGCCGCTCTTACATCCCCGGAAATTTCATCCCCGCCAGTTTTCTTCCAAAGCTGGCTTTGCCCATGTCTTTGAACATCTTGCGCATTTGCGCATATTGGCGAAGCAAATTATTTACTTCTTGGACCGAGGTTCCCGAGCCACGGGCAATACGTTTTCTGCGGCTGCCATTGATGACTTCATGATGATGGCGCTCGTGCGCGGTCATCGAACTGATAATGGCTTCGATGCGGCCGATCTGTTTTTCATCCACTTTGTCGGCGTGTTTCTGCATTCCGGCAAATGGCCCGATGCTGGGCAACATGCCCATGATGTTCTTGATCGAGCCCATTTTCTTTACCTGTTGCAACTGGTCACGAAAATCTTCGAGGGAAAAGCCATCGCCACTTAACGCGCGGGAAGCCATCTCCTGCGCTTTTTTCTTATCAACATTCTGCTCGGCGCGTTCAATCAGCGAGAGAATGTCGCCCATTCCCAAGATGCGGGAAACAATGCGATCTGGATGGAAGGGTTCCAGCGCATCGTATTTTTCACCCACGCCGATGAATTTAATCGGCTGGCCGGTGACTTGGCGAATAGACAACGCCGCGCCGCCGCGAGCATCACCGTCCATCTTGGTTAGTACAATCCCGGTTAGAGACAGCTTCTTATGGAATTCATCCGCTGAGCGGACAGCATCCTGCCCGGTCATCGCGTCGGCCACAAACAAAATCTCTGAAGGATCGAGCAGCTTCTTGAGCGACTGCATTTCGTCCATTAACTGATCGTCGATATGCAGACGTCCTGCCGTATCAACAATCAGCACATCGGAGCCGGTGATCATTGCCTCTTTGCGCGCTTCTTTGGCGAGCCGTTCAACCGTTGCCGTGTTCGCCTCGACATTCGACCCTTCGTAGATATTGGCTTTAATTGCCTGGGCGACGACTTTCAATTGTTCACGCGCAGCGGGACGATATACGTCCACCGAGACGAGAAGCGGCCGATGGCCGCCATTCTTGAACCAATTCGCCAATTTGCCGGATGTGGTGGTTTTGCCGGAACCCTGCAATCCCGCCATCAGCACGACCGTTGGCGGCTGGGAGGCAAATTTCACGCGAGCGGTATCGGTGCCAAGCGTGGCAATCAGTTCATCGCGGACGATCTTAATGACCTGTTCGCCCGGCGAAAGCGCTGTTGCTACTTGCTGGCCAACGGCCCGCGCTTGAATATGGTCAATTAATTCTTTAACAACCTTAACGTTAACGTCGGCCTCAAGTAGCGCCAGGCGTATTTCGCGCAGAGCCTCGCCGATGTTCTCCTCATTGAGAACTGCTTGTCCGCGCAGAGTTTTGAATGCACGTTGTAATTTTTCTGAGAGATTCTCAAACATGGCTGATGAGTCATTCTAACAGCGACCGAAGCCTTGCGAGGATGGCGGGAATGAGAGCGCAACCATACAAACGGCGCCGGAGTTCATCCGGCGCCGTTTGTAATTCGATGATAATACAGTTAGTTTGTGGCGCCGTAGATCGCGTACGCGCTCGCGCTTCCGGTGAAGGTCTCCCACGTATTGTTGTTTCCGCTGGCTGCGAAAGCCACCGTGCCTTGGGCGTTGTTGTAGGTGAAATCCCAGACGCCGTAGATGGTCTCCGAAAGTGAATCCCATCCCACAACCACCCAATACTGCGTCCCGGCCGTTAAGGCGATGCCGGAAGGATCACGTACGGTCACAAGTGAGCAGCAGGTCCCGAATGTGGGGATGTTCGTCACATTCCAAAACTTGATCGGCTTGCCCGGCAGGCCATTGGCATCGGTGAAGATGGCGACCGCCATTTCATCGGCGCCTTCCACATAACCCAGTGCGAGTTGAAGGCCCTGGACGGTGACATTCGTGGACGGCGTGTAAGGCTGCCCGATCGCTTGGTCAAGGCCAAGCCCGCTCTGCGGACCCGCGATGGTCCATCCCTCGTTCCCGTCATACGTGTTGTTATTGGGTCCGAGGTTGCTATAGAGAACTTTTACACCCGGAATCGGCGCAGACGGAACCACGATCGGTGAGGCTTTGGTGATGGACTGATGGGCCACAGTCTTGCCGTCAGCCGCGAATAGGCTGGAGCTAACCGTGAGCAAGCCAATACTGAGCAACATGCATGTCTTCTTCATCGTTCCTCCTGGGATTGGTAAGACTGCGATTTGGTGTCATGGAGAGTCCGTCGGCAAAACTAGAGAGAACCGTGGGACCCACATAAAAACCGTCTCGCAGGAATGCACAGGATTGTACGCCAAATCACTCCACCGTCAACAATAAAACGGGCGCGGGAAGCCAGTTTTGAAGGATCTCTGTACAGGGGGAGTGCAAATAATTGCACACTCCTCCGATACGCTTTGTGGAACCCAATTTAAGCGCAGATTGCTGCGGCCGCCTTCACCGTATTGCAATGAATATTCACCGTATCTTCTACGTGCCGCGCATAACCTCCGGCATAGGTCACCATCACGGGAATGTTTTTCGCCCGAGCTATCTTGAAAACGAGTTCGTCACGCTTCTTTAACCCTTCCATGGTTAGGGCGAGTCCTCCCAGTTGATCTTTGCAATACGGGTCGGCGCCGGCGATGTAGCAGATTAAATCAGGCGAGAATTGGCGCAATCCTGAACTGAGTGCGTTGTCGAGCCATGCCAGGTAGTCGTCATCGCCGGTCCCGTCGGGCAAGTCCACATCTATCGAGGAAGGCGGCTTAAGAGCGGGGTAATTGTTCTGCTGGTGCAAGGAGATAGTGAAAACATCTGCTGATGATTTCGGTTGCACGGTTCCAGCGGATTTCGATGGCAAAACATCGGCAACTGGTCGGCTACCAGCAAAAATCGCCGCCGTGCCGTTGCCTTGATGCACATCGCAGTCTACCGTCATTGCCCGCTCGATCTTTTTATCCCGCTGCATTGCGCGAATCGCAACCGCAACATCATTGATCATGCAAAAACCTTCGCCATGGTCAGGAAAAGCGTGATGGAATCCGCCGCCGAGATTGATGGCAAGTTTGTCTTTGAGGGCGCATTGTGCAGCGAGGATGGAGCCACCTGCCGCCAGCCAGAACGCCCGCACTAATTCCGGCGAGAAAGGAACTTCCAACTGCAATTCTTCTCGTGGCGAAAGCGTGCCAGTTTTCAGCTTGCGAACATAGTCGTGCGTATGAACGAGCAGAATGTCTTCCTCAGATGCAGGCTGTGGTGTAAGAAAATCATTCGCCTCGGCAACATTTGTTTCAATCAGCCTGTCATGAATGCGCCGATACTTTTCCGCCGGAAATACATGCGCGCCGATGGGCAGGTAATAATCGTCGCTATAGATGAGCTTGAAGGGCAGCATACCGTCAGCTCTTACGTATGCTTTTTCTTGAGTGGCGCGGGCGTTACGATAGCCCTTCTTATTGGCACAATCGCGCCCTTCGAGGGGTCAGCCGCCGCGCTGGCGCGGGACAGCACTTCTTCCTGGATGTACTTTACGAAATCCTGAATCTGGCGCTGCATTTCTTCCATGCGCTCGCGCATTTGCAGGATGATCGCCATCCCGCTGATGTTCACGCCCAAATCGCGGGCCAGCGACAAAATAAATTCCAGCCGCTGCAAATCCTCATCGGTATAAAGCCGCGTGTTGCCTTCCGTGCGGGAGGGTTTAAGCAGTCCCTCGCGTTCATACAACCGCAGCGTCTGGGGATGGATGCCATACATCTCGGCGACCGCCGAGATCATGTAAGCGCCCTTGGATTTCCGTTTAGTCATTGGTCTCTCTTCGCCATTCTAGAACACGCCCACTTTTTTCTGCATATTTGTGGGCAACTCTCCAACCCAAACTCCTGTGTCGCATCCAAAGGCGCGGAGGCAACCATGGACCAAAATCATACCGTAGACGTGGTAAAGAATCTCATCGAAAGCTGTAGGGATGGGCAAAAGGGCTATCAGGATGCGGCTTCCCATGCGAAACGTTCGGATCTAAAAACACTCTTCTATGAAGAAGGCTTGGAAAGAGGGCGCTTTGCCGAAGAGTTACAAGCTGAATTAAATCAGCTGGGCAAAGACGAAAAGGTCTCAGGAACGATGGGAGGCGCGCTGCACCGTGCTTGGATTGATACAAAAGTCGTTCTCGGCGGCGGTGACAAGTCAATTCTGGAGTCAATCGAAGCGGGAGAAGATTCCGCCAAAGAAGCTTATAAGAAGGCTCTTGCTGAACCGTTGCCGGCAAACATTGCGGAACTCATTCGCCGTCAAGCGAACCGGGTTCAGCAAGCCCATGACAAGATCAAGATGCTTCGCGATTCTGCGAAAGCCGCGTAACCCACAAAAACTAAGGGGCCGGAATTTCGGCCCCTTGCATTTTCATTTTTTTGATTCCTACGCCTGCACCTGCTGTTCCCGCTCATATATTGCCCATCCATCGGGTCTCAGCAAGCGATTCACGCCGTAGGCCACGACGCCCAAACCGATCAGGATCAATCCAAATTCCAGCGAACTCATGTGCCACACCGATTCGTGCTCACTGTGAATCAGATCGAAGGCCAGCATGAGCACCGGTGGAATGCCGATGGCAAACGCCCCAAAAATTCCCCCGGGCACGCGGAATGGCCGCTTTAATTCTGGCTCGCGGACGCGCAGAACCGCCAGCGCCACAAACTCAAGACCGAGGCTGAGCCCGTAAATCAGAATGTCGAGTGTGATGAGCCGTTCAAAACCGAGCAGCAGACACGGTGCCCACAAAATTGCTAACGCGATGATGGAAACCCAAGGGGCGCGAGATTTCGGATGCAGCCTGGCAAAAATTCCCGGCAACATTCCATCCTGCGCCATGGCCAGCGGCAGACGTGAGTAGCTCATCACCAGCGCGTTGAACATGCCAAAGGCGCTGATCATTCCGCCAGCCACAACTGCGATGCGAAGCAGCGGTCCGCCGAGTAATCCGGCAATCTCCGCCCATGATCCTGTTTCCCAGGCAGAAGCGGGCAGTTTTGTCGTCCACATCGCGGCAAACGGCAGCATGTAGCTCAGAGCAACAATGCAAACCGCGACCAGCATTGCCCGTGGATAAGTCCGCTGTGGGCGCTCCACTTCCGTGGCGATCGTCGAAGCGTTGTCCCATCCCATGTAATTCCACATGCAAATCAGCAGCCCGCCCAGCAGGTCTACGCTGGAAGTCGTCGGCTTGGTCACTGCATTCGCCAGTGCGCCAAATTTGAATGGCGCGAGCAGAACGATTGCCACGAACGGCGCTGACAAGGCAAAGAACATCCAGAGAGAAGTCGTCGAAACGACCTTGACGCCAGCGATGTTCAAAATCGCGCAGACGGCGATTACGGCGATGCCGACCATCAACCCGCGATGGCCCTCCTGAAACCAGGGGAACATCGTCGTGAGATATGTCACGAACAGTGTCGGGTAAATCGCCATGTCGAAAATGGACGCAACCAGCGAAAGCCATGCCTCCTGAAATCCCCAGAAATTGCCCATGGCGCGGCGCACCCATGCGTAGTAACCGCCCTCGTAGGGCAGTGCGCTCGAGAGTTCGCCGATCATGAATGCAGTGGGCAGGCTCCAGAGAATCGGAGTGAGCAGGAGAATCAGAATTGCCTTGCCATACCCCGCGCCGTGAACGATGTCTTCAGTCCCATAGGTTCCGCCCGACACCATAAAGAAGGTGGCTGCGACCAGGGGCCAAAGCGTGAGGCGAACCGATTTTTTCCGGTTGGGTATTGCGGCAAGAGTGGGGGGATTCTCCGGTAGTTGTTGTGGCGCGCTAGCTGTTGCCAATTTCTATGGCTTCCTCCTCAAGCGACTCACTCTCGCCGCCTCGTCTCCCTTGAAAAGGTTCAACGTCTCGAGGCTCCCGGCTGACAGCGATTTCCGGACATTGCGGCTAAGTTAGTTCGCAATTAAGAGATTACGGGAATTTTCCACAGATGCAAGATTTTTTTGGGGTTCAGAGGAAATTTTTATGGTGAGGCGAGGGTACGGAGGTAACAGTGCATCAGCTGACTACGCCGGGTGGATGCACCTCTCAGGATACTTCCTCGCATAGCGTATCCAATATGCCATGAGGCCAAGCTTGCCTTGCTCTTTGCTGATCTGCCACATTCTCTCACTAAGCAGATCGGTTTTGACCTGTATTCCCGTCCTCTCAAGGAAGTCTGAAAACGCTGCGCCTTTCCAATCCCTCGTTCTAATTTCATCCAGATATGGTTTTACGATTTCCCAAGCTGCAACGAACAAGAGCAACTGCAGCAACTTTTCATCGTCGTCTGTTGTTTGGATGGCTTCCAGAGTTAGCGTCATGCAGTTCTTCGGTTTTTTCGTCGCGCGTCCTAGGCGCGCTAATTTTAATCGTGTACTATCGCTGGTTGCACACGCTTTCAGCGCGACGGCAGATCATAGCATTTGCGTTCTGATTTCTACATGGCTATCATGCCGCCAGCGCTTGGAGGCGTTTTATGAAATCAAGTCTATTTAAGTTTTCAGTCGCCTTTTTCATTGTTCTCGCCGGGGCATTTGCCCAAAATGCATTTACCCCTGATCAAATCAAATGGGGACCCCCACCACCGTTCGTCAACTCTGGCGCTCAACTCGCCGTCATAGAAGGCAATCCCATGGGCAGCTCCGGAGACTTCACTATTCGCTTGAAAATGCCGGACGGCTACAAAATTGCCCCGCACTGGCATCCAACGCGCGAGAACGTTACGGTAATTTCAGGAAAGTTCAAAGTTGGCATGGGAGATAAATTCGACACGGCGAAGATGAATCTTTTCCCAGCCGGCAGCTTCGCCTATCTCGACCCCGACATGCATCACTACGCGATGGCCGTAGGAGAAACGGTCGTACAAGTCCACGGCATGGCGCCGTTGCAGTTTAACTACGTCAACCCGGCGGACGATCCAAGCAAGAAATAATTTCAGAAAATTACTGCCGAGAACGCCAAGTTCCGCGGGAAGACAAATCTGCTTCCTTGCGCGCTCGGTGCTCTCGGCGCTAAGAACCTACACGTCTTTCCAAAGCTCTGACCGCGGATCTTCCGGATTCAGCTTGGCCAACTCCCGGAGCAGTTCTTTCGTCTTCTCATCCCGCGGCATGGGCGCGACAATCTTGATCTCGACAATCTCATCCCCGCGCACGTCTTCTTTCGTCGCCGACGGCACGCCCTTTTCCCGCAGGCGTAATTTTTGCCCTGACTGCGTTCCCGGTGGAATTTTCAACTGCGCTCGCCCATCAATCGTCGGCACTTCGACTTTGGATCCCAAAGCAGCTTCTGTTACTGATACCGGCACTATCAGCCGAATGTCGTCTCCATCGCGCTGAAAAATCGGATGGCTCCCCGCCCGAATAATCACGTAAAGATCGCCCGCCGTTCCGCCGCGAACTCCGGCATTGCCCTTGCCGGCCAAGCGAATCCGCTGTCCATCACGGGTTCCAGCTTTAATGCGCACTTCCAGCGGATCGGTTTTTCCCAGCGTTCCTTCTCCATGGCAAGTCGGGCAGGTCGAAATATTCTTACCTGTTCCGTGGCAGCGGGGACACGTGACGTTGAACTTCATGCGTCCGCCCGTTTGTGTCACCTGCCCCGAACCTTTGCACTCTGGACACTTGCCGGCACCCTCCACAAAACCCTGGGTATGACAAGTGGGGCAGGCATCGCGCCGCGTGATGTTCAGCTTCATAACCCCGCCGCGAATTGCCGTCCAGAAGGGAACATCCACTTGATATTCCAGGTCAGATCCCGGCTCGGGTCCTTCGTCCGCGGCCGCCCCGCCGCGCCCACTGAACATGCCGGAGAAAATATCTTTAAAGCTGCTGCCGCCCCCAACTCCCGCGCCGCTGGGCCGCTGCCCGCGCCCCCCGCCTTCGAAGAGATCGGAAAAATCGAATCCGCCGAAGTCGAAGTTTTGGCTGCCCTGGCCGCCGCTTCGCGGGGCTTGCTGTCCCGGGAAACCCCCGCCGGGATATCCGCCCGCTCCTCCGCCTGCGTTGGCATAAGCCTCTGCCGTCGCCGGATCAATATTGTCCGAATAAAATCCCAGCTGGTCGTAGATTTTGCGCTTCTTGGGATCGCTGAGAACGTCATTGGCTTCCGACAGCGATTTGAATTTCTCTTCCGCCGCCTTGTCTCCGGGATTTACGTCGGGATGATACTTTCGCGCCAGCTTGCGAAAAGCCTTGCGAATATCCTCGGCGGAAGCCGACTTTTTCACACCGAGGATGCCGTAATAATCTTTTTGAGTAGTCGTTGCCATTACTTATGAGAGCTTACTTGAACGCGAATTAATTCGGAATCGTACTCAACTTGTCCGCAAAGCCGATGCGATCCCATTTCTGCGCATCGATGTACACCGGAATTCTCTGAACACCCGTGTCGCTAGGCTCAAACACATACCAGCGACCTTCATCATCCACAAAATGTAAGAAATATGCCTGTCCATTCACTTCGAATTGCATGATACCCACCTCCGAACCCGACTTCTTCAATCAAAAAAACGCCAACCATGAAACGGCAGGGGCGTTTTCACGCCCCTGCTAACGCCGAACTTTAGAACTCAGGCGGGCGAGGACGCCCGCCCCACACATTATTTGTTCTCCACGTCCACGTACTCGGCGTCAATTACCCCTTCGTCCTTCTTTGGCTCAGAGGCATTGCCATCCGCTTGCGGACCCGCTCCAGCCGCACCTGGCTGGCCTTGAGCTTGAGCGGCCTTGTACATCTGCTCGGCCAGCTTGTGCGAAGCCTGGGTTAAGGTCTCGCGGGCCTTGTCCATGGTGGCTTTGTCGTTCGACTCGAGCGCCTTCTTGGCGTCGGCAATCGCGTTCTCGACATCGCCTCGCTCCGAACCGGAAATCTTGTCTCCCTGCTCGCGCAGCATCTTCTCAGTGCCATACACCATGGAGTCAAGCTGGTTCTTCGATTCAATCTCGTCCCGCTTGGCCTTGTCTTCGGCAGAGTGAGCGTCGGCTTCTTTCGCCATGCGCTCGACTTCGTCCTTCGACAAGCCGGAAGACGACGTAATCGTAATCTTCTGGTCCTTGCCCGTGGCCGTGTCCTTGGCCGTGACATTCAAAATGCCGTTCGCATCAATGTCGAACGTCACTTCGATCTGCGGCACGCCGCGTGGCGCTGCCGGAATTCCAGTCAAGTGGAACTTACCCAGTGTTCTGTTCTGTGACGCCATTGGCCGCTCGCCTTGCAACACGTGGACTTCGACCGTCGTCTGGCTATCCGCCGCAGTGGAAAATGTCTCCGTCTTGCGCGTCGGAATAGTCGTGTTCCGCGGAATCATCGGAGTCGCAACTCCCCCTAGCGTCTCAATCGACAACGACAGAGGGGTTACATCGAGCAGAAGCAGATCCTTCACTTCGCCGCCCAGCACGCCGCCCTGAATCGCCGCGCCGACTGCCACCACTTCATCCGGATTTACGCCCTTGTGGCCTTCCTTGCCGAACAACTCTTTTACCAGCGCTTGAATGCGTGGCATACGAGTCTGTCCGCCAACCAGCACGACTTCATCAATTTTGCTGGCATCCACGCCCGCGTCTTTCATGCATTGCTTGCAAGGTCCGACGGAACGCTGAATGATGTCTTCCACCATCGCTTCGAGCTTGGCGCGGGTCAACTTCACAACTAAGTGCTTCGGCCCGCCGGCATCTGCCGTGATGAAGGGCAGATTGATTTCCGTCTCCATCGTGGTCGAAAGCTCAATCTTCGCGCGCTCGGCTGCATCACGCAGACGCTGCAATGCCATTTCGTTGCCCTTGCCACGCAGGTCGAGGCCTTCGTTCTTTTTGAACTCATCAATCAACCAGTCAACAATCTTCTGGTCGAGGTTGTCGCCGCCCAAATGCGTATCGCCGTTGGTGGCCTTGACTTCAATGACCCCTTCGCCCACTTCGAGAATAGAAATATCGAACGTGCCGCCTCCGAAGTCATAAACCGCAATCGTCTCGTCCTTCTTCTTGTCGAGACCATAGGCCAGTGCCGCCGCCGTGGGCTCATTGATGATGCGCTTCACGTCGAGTCCGGCAATCTGCCCGGCATCTTTGGTCGCCTGGCGCTGCGCGTCGTTGAAATACGCCGGCACCGTGATGACCGCTTCGGTCACTTTCTCGCCGAGGTAGTCCTCCGCGGCCTTCTTCAACTTCTGCAAAATCATCGCGGAGATTTGCGGCGGGGTATACTCCTTGCCCTGTGCCAGCACGGCAACGTGGTCGCCCGACTGCACGACCTTGTACGGGACCATCTTGATTTCTTCCGAGACTTCGTTGAAGCGGCGTCCCATGAACCGCTTAATCGAATACACCGTGTTTTCCGGATTGGTGATCGCCTGGCGCTTCGCTACCTGGCCAACCAGCCGCTCTCCGGACTTGGTGAACCCCACCACCGAAGGGGTGGTGCGTCCACCTTCTTCATTCGGGATAACCTTGGGCTCGCCGCCCTCCATAACCGCCACGCAGGAGTTAGTGGTTCCCAAGTCAATTCCAATAATTTTGGCCATAATCGGCTCCTCTCAAATGCTGTAAGTGCTTTAAAATCATTGCACTTATGATTGCGCTCAGGACTATCCTAAGACCTGAGTGAATCGTTGTCAATGTTTAGATGCAGAAAGATGTGAGATGGGTGCGGACGAATCTTCGTGTCCGGGCCGGCTGTCCCATGTCTCGCCTCTTTGGAAGACGTTGAACTCAGCGGTCTTGCACGCGCGATTAAACCGCGCTAGGTTAGAGGCATATGAGCGACTTGCGAAGCCAGATCAACAATCTCTCCGCAGCAGAGAAAGCAGAGCTGCTGGATACGGTCTGGGAGAGTCTGGAAGGAGACGCCGCGTCCCTGACCGACGCGCAACGCGCCGAACTCGATTACCGCATCGCTCGCCATGAGCAAGATCCTTCGGGCGTCATCCCCTGGCAGCAAGTCAAAACCAATCTATTCAAGAAGCCGTGACTTTTCCAGTTGTCTGGACGCCAGAAGCGAATGAGGATTTGCTGGATGCGCGGGCATGGTACGACCACATTGGCCCACATCTTGGAGAGCGTTTCGCGCTAGCTGTTGAAGCTGCGGTTGAGATGGTGGCAGACAGCCCTTTGCAATTCCCGGTGATTTACAGAAATTATCGCCGCGCAGGAGTACGTCGCTTTCCCTACGGCATTTTCTTCGACTTTCAGGAGCATCGCATAGTTGTGATCGCTTGCTTCCACGGCAGACGCAACCCGAGGCGTTGGCAATCACGTTAGGCCGTGCCCCATGTCTCGCCTCGCTTGCGAGACATGGGACTCACACAACTCAACTCCTACTTCGCCAACAGTGGTTCACCCCTGCCGAAAGTTTGGGCACATTATCTGTATCAACGAGCCGCTCGTGCTTACTTCTTGCCCTTTCCCAGCCACGGCGTGCCGCGATAGGAATCAGCCAACATCCAGGCACCGGCTGTTAGCACCGCCGAAAGAATGGTCTCGCTCTTGAAGAACGGATTCTTCGACCCTGCCGCCATAATCGGGACCCATACTAGCAGCGTGAACATCCCAATCTGCACTGTAGCCAGCGCCGCGGCCAATCGTGCCCATACGCCAATGAGCACCCCTACAGCCGCTGCGATAAAAGTGCACCCGAAGAAATACGCCCAAAACGTGTGCCACGGCAACCACGCGGGCTCAAGCGAGACGGTATCTTTCACATCCAGAAAATGGGCGACTCCGTAGTTGATCAACGAGAGTCCGAAAAGCACCCGCGCGATGTGCACACCAGTACCGCCGGCGATGGAACCAAGGTACGCCCTATCCCAGTCTGTGGCGAACCAGGTATACAAAATCCACGCTGCGGCAAGCATCACCGCCGTGTCACACGCCGAAAAGAAAGCGCCCAAACCGGGCGCGCGAAGCAAATCCGGCACGCGGAAAACAAGAAACCAAAGCAGGAGAACAGCGGCCAGAACGCGCGCGGCGAGAGTCGCCGTGCGTTGCCAAAGCAAGCCCAGGCCGCAGGCCAGGGAAATGAACGCCGAGAAATATACCAGCTCCATGCGCGCGGGCACTCCCTCCGGTACGGGATCCCACACCGAGGCGAAATTGCCTTGCTGCAAAGTTACAATTCCCAGGCCAATCATGGCCGCCGCAAATGCGGCGTGTCCCCAGCTTGCGATGCGCATCCGCGCCCTCCGAATCCCTTATTTCGATACGGATTCCCTGTATCCCTGATGCGTGCTTGCGCTAGGGAGGTTGCGTGTTGGACCGAAGAAGAGAGATTTACACCAACAGCTGTTACGAGGAAATCGCCGGCCAGCCGAAGTCCCCAACCAACGATCGACGCGAAGCGTCCCCTACTTCAGGCTCACCGTGAAATCCGCTTTCACCGTAGCCGTTCCGCCTCGCTGGCTCGCTGCGAATACCAGATGATACTTCCCCGCATCCTCGACTGTCGGATGCAACAGCCAATCCACATCCGCGCTCTTCGCGCCTTCCTGGCCCTGCAACCAATCGACTGGCCGATGG